>Ga0157379_10000947_pt1 | contig 23530 bp, 29 predicted proteins | sample S25metaG_FD_121802 | JGI IMG/M metagenome (GOLD analysis project Ga0157379, IMG submission 121802) | Switchgrass rhizosphere microbial communities from Kellogg Biological Station, Michigan, USA - S2-5 metaG | ecosystem: Host-associated > Plants > Roots > Rhizosphere > Soil | place: USA... | reverse complement strand
GCCTTCCAGACCAGGAACAGTCCGCCCGCCACCAGGATCAGATCCCGCCACGAGAAGGCGAAGTCGACCAGGGGTTGGCCATGCTCGTTGAGCGGCGCGGTGAAAGGGAGGGTGAAGACCGGCGTCGTCAACCCGACGATGAACGCCAGGGTGGACAGCAGCAGGATGCGCAGGATCAGGGCCAGCGAGATGCCGATGAACCTCGCTTTGCGCCGGTTCTCCTCCGGGAGCTTGTTCGACAGGATCGAGACGAAGACCAGATTGTCGATCCCGAGCACCACCTCCATCACGATCAGGGTGATCAAGGCGGCCCAGGCGTCCGGCCGCGCCAGCAGCTCCATAAGGCTGTCCATCTAGGGTCTCTCTCCCGTGAAAGCTCTACTTAGGTCGCGAATGGGGTCGCGCGAGCCCAAGGGCGAGGCGGAGGCTGACTTATCCACAGGCAGATGCCGCTCGCGAATTCGTGATCGGGGGTTGCGGGAACGAGCAGGCCGACTTGATGGCGCCTGAGCGGGGTCTTGTTTCAATCTGTTACCTGGGCCGTGATATCAGGGCTGCGACGCGGATCACGTGAAAAGATTAAATATATAATCCGTTAGTGGTCAGATAAAATGCCTATGATTTTAGCGTATCAAGTCCATATCCCGGAATTAAGGGCGATTTAATTCTATATTATACTTGTATATAACTGAGCATAATACGGATTCATCCGCGCAGATCCCCCAGCGAGAGTCGGATGTTGGCGCGCGGCCCTCTGTCGCGGAGGCGTAAACCCTCTTTTCACTCCGTCGAGGTTAGGCTTAGCTCTTCAAGGGTAAGTCGGGGAGCGTCTCGGACATGCTGAAGCGGAAAAGGACCCTTCTGGGTTCCCTGGCCGTCGCGGCCGCGCTCTGCCTCACGCCCTCCGCAGGGGCGGTGGCGGAAACCTATTGGCAGTGCGTTCCGTTCGCGCGGCTGGTTTCCGGCATCCAGATTTTCGGCGACGCCTACACCTGGTGGCGCCAGGCTGTCAGCCGCTATGAGACCGGCTTCAGCCCACGCGCCGGCGCCGTGCTCTGCTTCAAGCCCACAGCCCGGATGAAGCTTGGCCACGTGGCCGTGGTCAGCCAGGTCCTGACCGACCGCATCATCCAGATCACCCACGCCAACTGGTCGCCGATCGAAGGCTCCCGCGGTAAGATCGAGCGCGACGTGACCCTGGTCGACGTGTCCACGCGCGGCGACTGGAGCGCGGTGAAGGTCTGGTACGATCCCAGCCGCGACCTCGGCGGCTCGACCTACGACACCTACGGCTTCATCTATCCCGACGCCGAGGCCCGCAAGGTCGCCAGCTCGGGCCTGAGCACGGCCGAGAACACCGCCATCGCCATGGCCCAGACCGCGGCCAACCGCATGACCACCGCCATGCAGCCGGGCGCCGGGCCGCTGCGGATCCTGGGTCAGGTGGCCGATTCCACCGATCAGATCGGTGCGCTTATCGCCGCAGCCATCGGCGGCGGCGACAAGCCCAAATAGCTTCCGCGGGCTAGGTCTCCCCCAGGCTGCGGGCGAGGATCTCTAGCGTCAGGCGGGCGGCGCGGCGCACCTCGTCCTGTTCGCCCCGCTCGAAGGTGACGAGGCCGGCCTCGAACAACTGGTCGATCTCCTGCTGCGTCAGCACGCCCTTCCGCTTGAGGGTGGACAGCAGGCCCACGGTGACGGCATGGAGGGCCGCCAGCATGCCGGCGCGTTCGGCCTCTGGGGAAATCGCATCGTCCATTGTCTGGCCTCCACAGCTGAACCGTTCTGTCAGGCGCAGTTCATCCGGAAGGCCTTAGAAGTCCAGCGCGTCGGCGAGCCAAAGGCGCGCAGGAGGGGAGTTTCGCGTGAACCTGGCCATGTTCGCTTTTCGCCCCGGCCAAGTCGGCGGGGCGAGGGTTCGGAAGCTCGTCCCCATCGCCCTCGGGTTCGCAGCGCTTTCGGCGGCCTCCGCCCAGGCCGCCGAGCCCAGCGCCGTCGACGCGGCGTTCGGCAACACCGTGTTGGCCACCTACCCGGACGGCCGCTCGCAGAAGATCTGGCTTCATCCCGACGGAAGCTGGGACGGGCTGTCCCGCCGGGGCGATCCGCTGGCCGGGCGCTGGCAACTGCGGGGCGGCAAGGTCTGCATGCGCCAGTCGCAGCCGCCCACCTTGCCGATCAGCTTCTGCACTGCGGTGCCCCAGCACGGCGAGCCGGGCGTGCAATGGGCCAGCCGCGACGCCGCCGGCAGGCCGATCCAACTGTCGCTGCAGAAGGGCATGCCGGCCCGCTTCGGCGGTCCGGTCACGGCGCCGCGCTAGAGAGACGAGGCGCGGGGCGGCCAGGCCAGGGCTTCGAACAGGCCCGCCGGCTTACGCCTGGTCCGCAAGCAGGGCGCCGAACAGCGGCATGGCCGTCAGCTTATGCAGGCGCCGCGTGCCGCAGACCGCGAGCAGCAGGGACGTCATGGCCGCGAGTCTAGGTGCGGCGCGCTTAAGACTTCGCTGAAGCCCCGTCCTTGCCGGCTTCCGCCCTCCAGTGCTCGACGACGGCGCGGCTCACACGCTGCATCAGCGCCAGGCGCTGGGGAACCGGCTTGCGCGTCTCGCGCATCATCACCGCCACGGCGTAGGCGCGCCCGTCCGGAGCGGTGATCAGGCCCACGTCGTTGATCCCCACCGAGGCGCCGCGCCAATCGGGGCCCGTGCCGGTCTTGTGGGCGATGGCCCAGCCGGGGGCCAGGCCGGCGCGCAGCCGCTGGCCGCCGGTGCGCGCCTCGGACATCACGCCGATCAAGACGGCGGTGGAGGTTTCCGACAGCAGCTCGCCGCGGCGCAGCGCCGCCAGGGCGCGCGTCAGGGCGAGGGGCTGGGCGCCGTCCGGCGGAGCGGCGAGGTAGGCGTCGAGCGCCTGGTCCCGCACCGCGTCCGGCAGCTTGGCGCGCGCCTCCTTGAAGCGCCATCCGGCGAGCTCGGGCCGCCACTCCAGCCCGGCGGTCTTCGCCTGCAGGATGCGCTCGGGGCCGCCGACCTCGATGCCTGTGATCCCCTTGCGCGCCAGCACGGCGCTGACGACGCCGGCGCCGCCGGCCACCTCGAGCAGCTTGTCGTTGGCAGTGTTGTCGCTCTCGATCAGCGAATGACGCAGCAGATCCTCGACCGTCGTAGCGTAGCCTTGCGGGCCGATCCGCGCGCCGAGCGGCTGATAGAAGACGGACCGGTCCTGCCGGGTCAGCAGCACCGGCTGGTCGAGCCGCAGCAACCCGCGGTCGACCGCGTCCATCACCGCCAGAGCCACCCAGAGCTTGACCACGCTCTGCTGAGGATAGACCGACTGCCCGTCCACCTGGGCCGTCCAGCCGGCCGCCACGTCCGTGACGGCCACGCCGATGGGCTCTCCATAGGCCGCGGTGAGGGCTTCGAGCCGGGTCTGCAGGGCAGGCGGCGGAGCCGGCGGCGGCGGGCGCGCCCGCGGGGCTGCGGTGAACTGCACCTGGGCGGGCGCCTGCGCGCGGCTCGCCATCCAGGCGCCGAACGATCCGGCGAGCGCCAGGAGGACGGCGCCGGCCGCCGCAGCCTTCGTCCGCCTGCGACCACGCACGCTGCGGGAACCGGTCGAGCCGCTCATGCGCCCTTAACGCCCAAGCTCGGTCGAAGGTGGACCCCCGCGTCGGCGCACCTCAATGGTGAGGTGCGAGAGGCCGGCGATATCGGCCAGCCTGGCGCGGTAGGTCTCCACTGGCGCGGCGGGTTCGTCTGCGACGACCGCGATGGCGGCGTGGTGGCCGGGGCCCAGCCGCCAGAGGTGCAGGTCCAGCACCTGGGCGCCGCCGCTCTCGAGCCGGCGCCGGATTTCCTGGCCCAGGGCGGGAGAGGGGGTGACGTCCAACAGCGCCGCCCCGGCGCGGCGGATCAGGCTGACCGAGAACTGCGCCACGAGCGCCGCCCCCACCAGGCCCAGCAACGGGTCGGCCGCGCGCCATCCCAGCGCCTGGCCGGCGAGGAGGCCCGCGATGCTGATCGCCGACACGGCCGCATCGGCTGAGAGGTGCAGATGGGCGGCGGCGAGGTTGAGGTCGCCGTCCGGATCGTGCCGATGGCGCTGGTCAACCGGACGCAGCAGCCAGACGCAGACCAGGCTCACCACCAGTCCGGCGAAGGCCATCGGAATGGCGCCGGCATAGTCCACCGCCTCGGGCGTGATCAGCCGTTGCACGCTCTCGACCGCGATCAGCACGGCGGTCACCGCCAGCACCACCGCATTGGCGAAGCCTGCGAGATAGCCCAGCTTGCCCGCGCCGAATGCCAGCCTGGGATGGCCGGACAGGCGACGGGCGAGCGCGTAGGCGACCGAGGCCGTCAGCAGAACCGCCAGGTGCGCGGCCATGTGCAGGCCGCTGGCGGTGAGGGCCATGGAATGGAACATCGTCCCGCCGATGAGCTGTGCGGCAAGCGTCAGGGCGCAGACGCCGCTGACGATCCAGGTCCGACGCTCGTTGCGCGCGTGGTCGGCGCCCAGGTAGCCCGGCTCCTGACGGAAGCCGTCGAGCGAGGCTGGCGGCGCGGGCTCCCGCCCGGTCTGCGGCAGGCCGGCGGAGAGGGGATCGGCGGCGCTCGTCATATTCCGTTACTTTATAACGCGAGGGTGAGAGGACAAGCCGCTTCATCTGCGGCGCCATCCGGCCTACATGAAGGCGCATGAGCGAGCAGACCCGAGACAAGACCCCCGTGACGGTGCTGACCGGCTACCTCGGCGCGGGCAAGACGACCCTGCTGAACCGCATCCTCTCGGAGGATCACGGCAAGCGTTACGCCGTGATCGTCAACGAGTTCGGCGAGGTGGGGATCGACAACGACCTGATCGTCGGCGCCGACGAAGAGGTCTTCGAGATGAACAACGGCTGCGTCTGCTGCACCGTGCGTGGCGATTTGATCCGCGTCCTCTCCGGCCTGATGAAGCGCAAGGGCAAATTCGACGCCATCGTCGTCGAGACCACCGGTCTCGCCGATCCGGGCCCGGTGGCCCAGACCTTCTTCGTCGACGAAGACGTGCGCGCCAAGACCGTTCTGGACAGCGTCACCGCCGTGGTCGACGCCAAGCATCTGCCGCTGCGGCTGGCGGATTCCCGCGAAGCCATCGAGCAGATCGCCTTCGCCGACCAGATCATCCTCAACAAGACCGACCTCGTCTCCGAGGCCGAGCTTCGCGAGGTGGAAGGCGCCATCCGTCAGCTAAACCCGCTTGCGCCGATCCACCGGGCGCAACGCTCGAACGTGCCGCTGGAGACCATTCTTGGTCGCCACTCCTTCGATCTGGAGCGGATCACCAGCCTGGAGCCGGACTTCCTCAATCCAGGGCATGGCGAGCCGGGCCACGTGCACGACGACTCCTGCGGCCACGATCACGACCATCATGGCCACGATCATCACGACCACGACCATGGCCATGGTCACGGCCATATCCACGACCATGTCGCCGAGAGCGGCATCCGGGGTGTCTCGTTGACGAGCGAAAAGCCGCTGCATGCCCAGCGCTTCAGCGCCTGGCTCAACAACCTGCTGCAGGTCCAGGGCCCCGACGTGCTGCGCGCCAAGGGCATCATGGACCTTGCCGGCGAGAACCGCCGGCTGGTGTTCCAGGCCGTGCACATGATCCTGGAGGGCGACTTCCAGGGGGAATGGCGGCCCGGCGAGAAGCGTTACTCGCGCATGGTGGTCATCGGACGCAACCTCGACGAGGCGGCTCTGCGTGCGGGCTTCGAGAGCACGGTGGCGTAACGCCAGCCTGCGCCCATTCGTCCCGCGCCTGAGGGACAAACAAAAAGCCCGCCGGAGTCCGGCGGGCTTTCGTATTTCGACGAAGTCAGCTGAAGCCTAGAACATTTTCCGCGCTCTAGGACAGCTCTTCGTTGACCAGGGCGACCTGGTAGAAGCCGTTGCCCTGCAGTTCGTTCATCACGGCCATGAAGTCGCCGTAGCGAACCGAGCGGTCGGCGCGGATGTAGACGCGCTGCTCGGTGACCGGCTTGCCGGGGTACTTCCGCTCCAGCACGCCCGTCAGGTCGCCGATCAGACGGTCCATGCCGGTGCTGGCGTCGCCGATGAAGATGGCGCCGCCCTGCTGGATGTTGATCAGCACAGGCTCCTCGGGCTTTTGGCCCGGAGGCGGCGGGATCGCCGGCGGCAGGTCGAGCTTGATCGACACCGTGGCGGCGGGGATCGACACCATGAAGATGATGAGGAGCACCAGCATCACGTCCACGAAGGGCGTGACGTTGATGTCGCTGTTCTGACCGAGGTCGAACCGGGATCCGCCGCCTCCGCCGCCCAGCTTTGCAGCCATGCTTATTTCCTTCCCTGGGGTCCGGCCTCGCCAGCCCGCACAATTTCGCGAGACCATTGGCAAGCGCCTGTGACGTTGTAAAGGCCCAACCGCCGCCGCGGATTGCGGAATCTTCGGCCAAGGCCCCCCGCGGGGGAGGTCCGCGCGGTCATGGCTGCGGCCGGGAGGCGGCCCGCACCTTTTCGAGCACCTCCGTTCGGTCGAGGCTGAACAGGTCGCGGTCGGCGGGGTTGAAGGCCAGGCGCTCGATCTGCCGCACCGGGCCGCCGCCCTCCGGCGCATAACGGAAGGCGACCCGCACCGGCCCGACCTTGCGGTAGTCGGAGACCGCGACCGCGACAGGGCGCGGACCCGTCCGGTCGACGATGCGCGCCAGCAGGCGTGTGCGGGAATCGAACCAGAGCTCGCGGGGGCGGCCGTTCCAGGGGGTCACCGCCACCGCCTCATAGCTGCGCCCGCCCCGGGAGCGCCGCCCCAGGTATTCGCCCTTGGCGCCGAACCGGCCCGGGAACATGTACAGCCCGCCCTCGAAGAAGGCGGTCGTGCGGGCGCCGGCCAGGGCGGGGTGGTTGTTCACCGCGGTCATGGCGCCGGACGGGGCGACCTGCCATTCCGCCTGGCCGTTGAAGCCCAGCACCCGCAGGCCGTCCGGCCCGCTGACCTCCTCGCGCAGGCCGTAGCGGACCGGATCGAGCCAGCGCTCGTAGGGCTGGCCGCCCAGGCTACCGGTCTCGTGCCATCCACGCAGCAGATACCAGCCCGAGCCCCCGCTGGCGGCGAAGGCGCGGCTGATCACCTGCGCGGCGGCGCGCGAATAACCCTGGGCCTGCGCCGCGGGTGCGGCGCAGCTCAGGGCCAGGATGGCGAGGATGAGGAAGCGGCGTCGCAGGATCGGCATGCCCTGCCAAAAGCCGCAGAGCTTGTCCAGAATACGGCGTCGCCCGCTTCTCCCGCCTCAGGTCAGGACGACGATCGCCACCCGTCGGTTCTGGGCGCGGCCGTCACGCGTGTCGTTCGGCGCCACGGGATGATCCTGGCCGTAGGAGATGACGCCCATGCGATTGAGCGCCACGCCCTGTTCGTTCAGGTAACGCCGCACGGCTTCGGCACGAGCTTCACCGAGCTTCTCGTTGTACTCCGGCGTGCCGGTGGAGTCGGTGTAGCCCTGGATTTCCAGATAGACGTTGCGGTTCTCGCCCTTCAGCCGCGTCACCAGTTCGGCGAGCCGCTGTTGCGCTTCGGGCGAAAGGGCGTGCTGGTCGGTCGGGAACTTCACGGAATCATCCGACAGCACGACCTCATAGAGGAACTTGCCTTCGGCGAGCTTGTGCGCGGCGTTAGCGCGCGAAAGGGCCTCGCCGGCGGTGCCTTCGACCCGGGTGGTGTGCTCTTCCACCACGGCGACCTTGTCCCTTACAAAGCCTTTGGTGGCGCAGCCGCTCACCGCGAAGGCGGCGAGCACGAGCGCTCCTCCCACCGCGGAGCTCTTGAGTATGGCTGACGTCATGTCTTTGGACTCTCCCTTCTGGTCGCCGCCCCCCGAGGGCGCGAGATTGCGCAGCTGCAAGAAGGGCAAGGTGTTTGGCGAGATGAAGTCCAGGATGTGGCCGGAAGGCGCCGAAACGCCGGGCTCCTCGCCACGATGCTGACGCGCCCGCATGGTCTCCAGGCCGGCAAGGCGGAGGTTGGCCGCGCGGATGGAACGGCGCTCCCAAAGCGAACGGACAAGAACCCGTCGGCGACGGCTGACGGCGGGCGCCTTGGCGGCCGCGGTCCACGCCCTGCTGCTGGTCCTGTTGCTGCGCGACCTAAGCCAGCCCCTGCAGCCTGAGCCGCCCGCCATCCAGGTGATCCTGGCGCCGCCGCTGGTCCGTCCGCTGCTGGAGCCGCCGGTCGAACCGAAGCCCGGGGGCGGCGCCCGGGCCCAGGCCGCGGCGCCGTCGCCGTCTCCGCCCAAGCCGTCTCCGCCCCGGGCGCCCCGTCCGAAGCCTCCCCCGGATATCCCGCCCCGCTACGCGCCCCAGGCGGAGGTCGAGGCTCCGCCCGCCCCCGCGCCTCGGGTCAGCGCGGCCGAGCTCGCCCAGGCGACAACCGCGGAAAGCGAGGCCGGCGGGGCCGGCGCGGGCGGCCTCGGCGCCGGAGAAGGGGGGGGCGATGGGGGCGCCGGCGGCGGCCGGTGCGACATGGTCCGGCGACTCCAGGCCAAGCTGCAGGGCCATCCCTCGCTCCAGGCCGCGGTGATGCGCGCCCAGGAGGATCGCGGATTCGAGCCGGTGCTCGTATGGAACGGCGACTGGGTGCGTCGCGGGGTCGAGGACGGCAAGGGCCTGGCCGGCCTGCGGCAGGCGATCGCGGTGGAAGTGGCGTTTTCGCCGCGACGATGCCGCGACCAGGCGATGCGCGGGCTGGTGCTGCTCAGGCTCGACGAACGGCCGGGCGGCCCGCGGATCGTCCTGGGGACCCGCGCCTGGCGCTGGTCCGACCTGCTGTTCGCCCGCTGAGGCGCCTCATGGCGTCAGCAGAGCCGCTGGGGCCGGCGGCCAGCGCAGCACGCAGACCAGCTCTTCCCAGATCTCGACCCGTGGGAAGTGGGCGAGCCTGGCGCGTGCAAGCGCGGTCAACTGAAGGGGACGCGCCACCGAGAGCATCTCGGTGTGCACCACCTGGCCCAGGTCGCTCAGGCCGATGAGGATTTGCATATGGGCGTCTCCGACTCGACGCCCCCCGCCGACAGCCATCCTGGGAAGGTCAGGTTGATGAAAGCTGAAGCGCATTGGTTAGCGCCCAGCGGAAAATCCCGTGGCGACGCTTGCAATCGCGGCCGCAAGCTTACATGGGGGGCCGCACCCAGGAGGAAGACGCCCAAAATGACCGCGGAAAAAGCCGAGAGGCTGGCCAGCCTGTTCCTAGCCTTCTTCTCGACCGGCCTGGCCCTTCAACTGGCCACGACCGGCGCGCTGAACGCGGCCGGCTGGGTTGGCGCGGTCATCGCGACCTTGGGCTCGATCTCCCTGGCGGTGGGTGTTCGCGTGTGGCCGAGGGCCGCCGAGGCCGCCGTCTCTCGCCGTCGTTCTCGCGATTAGGAGCCCCTATGCGACCGGGCGTCGTGGCCCGATCGCAGGGAAACATCTTCGACCTTCAGTTGCCCGCCGGCGCCGTGCCGCGGCCGGTGCGGGACATCGGGCCGCCGAAACGCGCCCGGTTCTCAGGCGTGTCGGGAACCGCGCCGTTGGTGACGGTCTGGGTGGTGACGGTCGCCGGGGCGACGGTTGACGCCGGAGCCGAATAGGCCGTGGCGGTCTCCGCCGTGGGACCGGCCGCGGCGACATAGGGCTCGTCCGCCGGCAGATAGGCGTAGTTTGGAATCCGCGAGGCGGCGATGGCCTCCTTCACCTGGGCGCGGGCGCTGGTCATGGCGTCCTGTTCGCAGGAGGGGACGGCGGAGGTGGACCCCGGCGTCTCGCCAAGCCGGTCGCAGAGATTGCGCGCGGTGTCATGGATCCGCTGCTTGAGGATGTCGCGCCCGCCCGCGCTGTTGAGGTCCAGGTCGGCGTAGGGCACCGCCGCAGAAAGGCTGCGGACATCCTCGCCCACCCGCCAGTGACCGGTGATGGTGAGCTCGTCCAGGGTGGTGGTCTGGGCTGCGGCTGCGCCGCCCATGGCGGCGGCCATGGCCGTGGCGGCCAGCAGGGCCAGAGGTGTTCGGTTCAGTTTGCGCATGTCAGGTCCTTTGTCTCTACGTGCCAGGACCGCGGTCTGGTGGCGGTCCTTGCGACGCGCATCCGCCTGAAGGTCAAGAACAGTGTTCGAAGCTGCAGGTTCCCGCGCGCCTGGCCCGCCGGAGCTCTGGGATCGGCGGCTAGTTGTAACGGGGCCGTTGGAGCAGCACGTCGCGGTCCATGGAGCGCACCTCCAGGTCGAACACGTCGCCTTCCCGCCTGACGGTGAGAGGAATGACCACCCCCGCCGGCCCCACCGCCCACAGGCGTGTGTAGAAGTCCGCAAGCTCCTGGACCTGGGCGCCGGCCACCGCCAGGATCGCATCGCCGGCGCGGAGTTCGGCGCGGCTCGCCGGCCCGCCGGGGCTGACGCCGGCCACCACCACCTCGCCCCGCGCCTCCTGCGCCAGCACGCCGAGCCAGGGCCTCGCCGGATGAGGGCGGCGGCCGCGGGTCAGGTCTTCCAGGATCGGCATCAGAAGCTCGGTGGGCACGAACATGTTGATCGGCCGCCGGCGGCCGCCGCGGGCGCGTCCTTCGAGGGTCAGGGATCCGACGCCGACCAGCTGGCCTTGGTTGCTGATCAGGGCCGCGCCGCTCCAGTGCGGGTGCGCCGGGCCGGTGATGATCGCGCCGTCGACCAGGTATTCCCAGTAGCCGGCGAAGGACATCCGCGCGAGCACCTGTCCGGCCAGGGCGTGGTCGCGGCCGCCCGCGCCCGCCACCACCACCGGATCGCCCGCAGCGAGCTTTCGGGATTCGCCGAGCGGAAGCGGCGGCGCGCCCAGCGGCTCCAGCGCCTGCACAAGGCCAAAGCCGCTGACCGTATCCGTACCCAGGACCTGGGCAGGGACGGACTCGCCATCGTTCGGCGTGAGGCTGACGCGCTCGGCCTCGAACACCAGGTAGCTCATGGTCAGGACCAGGCCGCCTGCGCCGATCACGATCCCATTGCCTATGCGGCCGGTTCCAAGGCCCTTCGCCGTGTAGGCCTGCGGGGGGATGCTGGATTCGAGCGCCACGACCGAGGCCAGGGCGGGCTCCAGGTCGAAGGTGTAGGCCCCGGCCGACGGCCGCAGGCGGGCCGCCACTTCGTAGCCCTTGAACGGCTGGGCCAAAGCGCACCTCCTGATGCCGGGCTCCGCCCCGGGAGGCGCCCCGCCGCTCCATGGAACGGCCGGCGGCGGGCGGCGTCAATCCATCGGCCTCGTCATTGACTCTGGGCGGCCCGCGCGTATAAGTCCGCCCCTCTCGCCCGCGGGGCTTCTCGCGGGCGCGTTCCGTTTTGCACACACTTAAGTTTACGAAGGCGCATCGATGTACGCGGTGATCAAGACCGGCGGCAAGCAGTACCGGGTTCAACCGGGCGATCTGCTGGTTGTCGAGAAGCTCGAGGGCGAGCCTGGCGCCGCGATTTCGTTCGGCGAGGTCCTGATGCTGGGCGAGGGCGAGGCGACCACCGTCGGCGCGCCCACGGTTGCGGGCGCTTCGGTGGCGGCCACCCTGATCGAGACCCGCAAGGGCGAGAAGGTGAAGATCTTCAAGAAGATCCGCCGTCAGGGCTATCGCCGCACCCGCGGCCACCGCCAGCTCGAAAGCGTGCTGCGCGTGACCGCCATCTCCGGCGCCGGCAAGGACGCCAAGTGGGACGGCGAAGTGAAGCTGATCACCAAGGCCGAGCTCGACGCCCGCGCCCGCGGCCTGGCTTTCGCCGCCCCGGCCGCTGCGGCTCCGGCCGCGGAAGCGGCTCCCGCCAAGGCGGCCCCGGTCAAGAAGTCGGCGCCGAAGGCGGCCGCCAAGGCTGAAGCCGCTCCGGCCGAAGCCGAGGCCGCGGCTCCCGCGCCGGCGAAGAAGGCTGCGCCTAAGAAGGCCGCGGCTCCGAAGAAGACCAAGGACGAGGGCGCGGCCGAGTAAGGCCCGCGTCACGGAAGCGAGTTAGGAGAGCGTTATGGCTCACAAGAAATCTGGCGGCTCCTCGCGCAACGGGCGCGATTCTGCGGGCCGCCGCCTCGGCGTGAAGAAGTTCGGCGGCGAAGCCGTCGTGGCCGGGAACATCATCATCCGCCAGCGCGGCACCAAGTTCTGGGCCGGCGACAACGTAGGCATGGGTCGCGACCATACCCTCTTCGCCATCGCCGACGGCGCGGTGAAGTTCGTCACCAAGCGGGACGACCGCACCTATGTGACGGTGGTGCCGAACCCGGTGATGGCCGCCGAATAAGCGGAACCGATCTCCATCCGGTTCCGCCTCTGCAATCAGGGCGAACCGGACAAAGACTTCCGAGCGGGGAGTCCGGATCGCCGGGCTCCCCGCTTTGTTTTTGGCCTTCGACCTGCGGGTCCGGAGGCGGGAGGTTGGACATGTGCACGATCGAAGTGACGCCGACGCTGGCGACCGAGCGGCTGCTGCTGCGCGGTCCGGTGATCTCGGACGCCCCGCGCGTGGCTGAGCTTGCCAACGACCGAGGCGTCGCCGATCAGCTCGCCGCCATGCCCCATCCCTACGTGGTCGCCGACGCGGAGAACTTCATCGCGCGGGTGGGCGGCGACGCCTGGTCGCGTGAGCCGACCTTCGTCATCGAGCACCGCCATTTCGGCGTGGTCGGCGGCGTGGGCTTCCGGGAGCGGCCGAACGGCCGGCCCGAGATCGGCTGCTGGCTGGGGCGGTCGTTCTGGAACCGCGGCTACGCCACCGAGGCGGTCCGCGCCGCCCTCGACTGGGCGCGGCGCGACTGGCGCAAGAAACTGGTCGTGGCCGGCCACTTCGCCGACAACCCGGCGTCGGGGCAGGTGCTCTGCAAGGCGGGCTTCCTCTACACCGGGGACGTCGAGCTGCGCTGGAGCCAGGCCCGGGGCGCGGCCGCGAGATCGCGGCTGATGGTCTGGCTGGCCTGAGAAGCCCGACCGCGGGCCGGCGTCGACCCTCGGCGCCGGCTCCGTCGTCCTTGCGTTTGGGGATTCCTGTCGTTCATGTGGTCCGCGAGGTTCGTGGACATCCCTCCGTCATGCTAAGCGCCGCCCGATGAAGTTCCTCGATCAGTGCAAGATCTATCTGCGCAGCGGAAACGGCGGTGCGGGCGCCGTCTCGTTCCGACGCGAGAAGTTCATCGAGTACGGCGGCCCGGACGGCGGCGACGGCGGCCGGGGCGGGGACGTCTGGATCGAGAGCGTCGAGGGCCTGAACACCCTCATCGACTACCGCTATCAGCAGCACTTCAAGGCCGGCACAGGCGAGCACGGCATGGGCAAGAACCGGCACGGCGCCAACGGCGCCGACGTGGTCCTGAAGGTGCCGGTGGGAGTCGAGGTGCTGGACGAGGACAAGGAGACGGTGCTGCTCGACCTCGACCAGCCCGGGATGCGCATCCGCCTGCTGAAGGGCGGCAACGGCGGCTTCGGGAACACCCGTTTCAAAGGTCCGGTGAACCAGGCCCCGCGCTTCGCCCTGCCCGGGCAGGAGGGCGAGGAGCGTTGGGTTTGGCTGAGGCTGAAGCTGATCGCCGACGTTGGCTTGGTCGGCCTGCCCAACGCCGGAAAGTCGACCTTCCTGGCCGCGGCCAGCGCCGCGCGGCCGAAGATCGCCGACTATCCCTTCACCACCCTCACGCCGAACCTGGGCGTGGTCGACCTCTCGCCTAACGAGCGCTTCGTCCTGGCCGACATCCCCGGCCTGATCGAGGGCGCCAGCGAGGGCGCAGGCCTGGGCGTGCGGTTCCTGGGCCACGTGGAGCGGACGGCGGTGCTGATCCATCTGGTGGACGCCGCCCAGGACGACGTCGCAGGCGCCTGGCGCACCGTGCGCCGCGAGATTGAAGCGTATGGGGCGGGCCTCATGGACAAGCCGGAGATCCTGGCCCTGAACAAGATCGATGCGCTCGATCCCGCCGCTGTTGAAGCCAAGGCGGCTGAGCTGGCGGCCGTGGCCGGCGTGGAGCCGCGCCGCGTCTCCGGCGTCGCCGGCCGCGGCGTGCGCGAACTACTGCGCGAGGCCTTCGCCCAGGTGCGACGGAGCCGCGGGGAGATCGCCTCTGAAGACGACGACTCGACGGCCGTCGAAGGGTGGCGGCCATGAGCGAGCTCGGCGCCGCCCGACGCCTGGTGGTGAAGGTGGGCTCGGCCCTGCTGGTGGGCGAGGCCGGCCCCAACCGCGAGTGGCTGGCCGCCTTCGCCGCGGATCTGGCCCGGGTCCGCGCGCGCGGACAGCAGGTGCTGGTGGTGTCGTCCGGCGCGGTGGCGCTCGGTCGGCGTCGCCTGGGCCTGAAGCGGCGCGCCCTCACCCTGCCCGAGAAGCAGGCCTGCGCGGCCGCCGGGCAGTCGGCCCTGATGGCCGCCTGGGAAGAGGCGCTGGAGCCGCATGGCGTCGCCTGCGCCCAGGTGCTGCTCACCCGCGACGACACCGAGGTGCGCCGCCGGTGGCTGAACGCCCGCGCCACCATGGAGACCCTGTTGCAGCTCGGCGTCGCGCCGGTGGTCAACGAGAACGACACCGTTGTCACCGAGGAGATCCGCTACGGCGACAACGACCGCCTGGCCGCACGGGTCGCCCAGATGATCGGCGCCGACGCGCTGGTGCTGCTTTCCGACGTGGACGGTCTCTACACCGCCGACCCGCGCCGGGACCCCGACGCACAGCATCTGGCCCGCATCGCCCGCCTCACGCCCGAGATCGAGGCCATGGCCGGAGGCGCCAACGCCGACGCCGGCGTCGGCTCGGGCGGCATGGCCACCAAGCTTGCGGCCGCCCGCATCGCCAGCGCCGCCGGCTGCGCCACGCTCATCACCCTGGGGACTCGGCCCTCGCCGCTGGCGGCGGTGGAGCAGGGGGCGCGCGCCACGGTGGTCGAGCCCTCGACCACGCCGGCCGCGGCCTACAAGGCGTGGATCGCCGGCAGCCTGTCGCCGGCCGGCGGCCTTCGGGTGGACGCCGGCGCCGCCACCGCGCTGCGCAGGGGCAAGAGCTTGTTGGCGGCGGGCCTGACCGGCGTCGAGGGCGGGTTCGGCAAGGGGGACGCGGTGATCGTGCGCGACGAGGCCGGTCGCGAGATCGGCCGCGGCATCGTCCGCTACGACGCCGCCGACGCCGCCCGCATCTGCGGCCTGAAGACCGACGCCATCGAGGCGGCCATCGGCTATTCCGAAGGCCCCGTCGTCCATGCCGACGACCTCGCGCTCTCGGCCCACGCGCCGGCCTGAGGGGCCCTTTTTGTGGTCGCGCCGCCTGGGGCTTGCTAGGTAGCCGACCGGAGGCGGAAAGCTTGGACGACGGAGCGACACGTCAGGCGGGGCGGCTGGAGGCGCTGACGGCCGGCCAGGCCGTCGTCTACGGCGGCGACCGGACGGCCCATGTGACGCCGGCGCTCGCCGCCGCCTTCAAGCCCGGCGACCGGCTGCTGGTGGCCTCCGACACCGGCGAGCTGCTGCATGTGCCCGCCGCCGAGCATCGGCTGGCGACGGCGGCGGTGGCGCGCGCGCGGGCGGCGTTCGCGCGCATGGGCTCGGTGGACGACGACGCCGTGACCGCCTTCTTCCAGGCCTTCGCCGCCAACCTGGACGACGACGCCCGATGGGCCGAGATCGCGCAGGCCAACGCCCGCGACGTGGAGGCCGCCCGGACGCGCGGCCGCTCCACCACCCGGCTGGCGGTCAGCGAGGCCATGCGGCGCGACATGACGGCCGGCCTCCGCGCCTGGGCCGTCGCGCCGCCGTCGCGCGGGCGGGTGCTGGAGCGCATCGACCATTCGGGTTGGACCGTGGAGCAGGTGACCGCGCCGCTGGGCGTGGTGGGCTTCGTTTTCGAGGGCCGTCCCAATGTCTTCGCCGACGCCGCCGGCGTGCTGCGCGCCGGCAACACCGTGGTCTTTCGAATCGGCTCGGACGCGCTGGGCACCGCCCGCGCCATCGTCCGCGTCGCGCTGGATCCCGCCCTGGCGGCGGCGGGCCTGCCGGAAGGCGCGGCCGTGTTGGTGGATTCGGCGTCGCGAGCGGCCGGATGGGCGATGTTCGCCGACCCTGGCCTCTCGCTCGCCGTGGCCCGGGGGTCCGGGCCGGCCGTGGCCCAGCTCGGCGCCGTGGCGCGCTCGTCGGGCACGCCGGTCAGCCTGCACGGGACCGGCGGGGCCTGGATCGTCGCCGACGAAAGCGCCGACGCCGACCGCTTCTTCGCCGCGGTCTACCATTCGCTGGACCGCAAGGTCTGCAACACCCTCAACACCTGCTGCATCGTTCAGCCCAGGGCGGCGGACCTGCTGCCCGTGTTCCTGGACGCGCTCGCCCAGGCCGGCGAGCGGCGGCGGGGCTTCAAGCTGCACGTGGCCCAGGCCGACCTGTCCCGCCTGCCCCCCGAGCTGCGCGCCGCCCGCGGCTTGGTCGTGCGAGCCGAGGGCGCGCAGGAGGAGCCCTTGGTCGAGCCCCTGGCCGACGCCGAGCTCGGCCGCGAATGGGAGTGGGAGGAGACGCCCGAGGTTTCGCTCAGGCTGACAGCCGACGCCGACGAGGCGGCCGCCCTCTTCAACCGCTACAGCCCGCGTTTCATCGCCAGCCTGGTCGCCGAGGATGAGGCCGCTCGCGCCCGGTTCTTCGCCCAGGTCGACGCGCCCTTCGTGGGCGACGGCTTCACCCGCTGGGTGGATGGCCAGTATGCGCTCGACCGGCCGGAACTGGGCCTGTCGAACTGGGAGAACGGCCGGCTGTTCGCCCGCGGCGGCGTGCTTGCCGGCGACGGCGTCTTCACCGTGCGCACGCGCGTGATCCAGAACGACGTCGGGCTCGACCGCGCCGGCGTGCCGACGCCGCGCCGGCGGGCCTGAGCGGGGCCATGTGGTCGGCGGGGCCAGCGCCTCGGCGCCCGGCGGCGGGCGCGCCCGCCGGCCTGAGGCTGGGGTTCTCGCTTTCGCCCGGCATGCGGGTCGGCCTGTTCGGCGGCTCCTTCAATCCGGTCCACGACGGCCACGCCCATGTGGCGGAGACCGCGCGCCGCCGTCTGCGGCTGCATCGGGTCATCTGGCTTGTGTCGCCGCAGAATCCGCTGAAGCCGTCGCAAGACACCGCCGGGCTGGAGGCGAGGATCGCCGGCGTGCGGGCGCTGGCGGGCGGGCCCGGCACGATCGTCTCCGACGCGGAAAGCCGCCTCGGCCGCCAGTACACGATCGACATCGTCCGCGCGCTTAAGGCCCGTTTCCCAGGCGTGGAGTTCGTTTGGCTGATGGGCGCCGACAGCTTGGCGAGCTTCCACCTGTGGCGCGGCTGGACCCAGATCATGCACGAGGTTCCGGTGGCGGTGGTCTCACGCCCCTGGGTCGCCATCCGCAGCCGGTTTTCGCCTGCGGCGCACCGCTTCGCGCGCTTTCGCATCCCCTCGGCCCAGGCGGCCACCCTGCCGGGGCGGGCGCCGCCCGCATGGGTCTTTCTCCGTGCGCCGCTCAATTTCCAGTCCTCGACTTCGCTTAGAGCGCGGCAGGCGGAAGCGGATGCCGGTTTCGCCGCCCCGGGAACGTCCCGCGACGCCGGCCGCTTGAAGCTTTCATGAAGGCCGGCTGACCGGACCCGCTTTGCGTGCTAGGTTCAGTCGGGCGAGGACATCAAAGGAGCAACCGCGCTGAACCGTGACGCCGCGCCGCGCGCGCAGGAGGAGCCGCCCCGGACCCCCGTCCAGGCCGACGAGCCCTCCCTCGAGGACCAGGGTCGCATCGACGCCCTGGAGCATCTGATCCTGTCCAAGCTTGACGATGACAAAGCCCAGGACGTGGTCTTCATCGACCTCAAAGGAAAAAGCGCCGTCGCCGACGGCCTGGTGGTCGCGTCCGGCCGGTCGCACCGGCACGTGGGCGCCATGGCCGACCACCTGCTGCGGACGCTCAAGGAGGCCGGCTACGGCCGTTGCCGCGTCGAGGGCCTGCCCAACTGCGACTGGGTGCTGATCGACACCGGCGACGTCATCGTGCACCTGTTCCGGCCCGAGGTGCGGGCCTTCTACAACATCGAGAAGATCTGGTCGGTCGAGCCGCCGCCCGCTCGCGCGGCCATCTAGGTCGAGTCGAGAGAGGCCTTGCGCATCGCCATCGTCGCGGTGGGCCGGCTGGCGCGCGGACCGGAAGCCGATCTGGTCCGGCTCTATGTGGAGCGGGCGGGGGCGGCGGGCCGGGCCCTGGGCCTGGGACCCGTCGAGGTCGTCGAGGTCGAATCGCGCAAGCCGGGCAAGGCTGCCGAGGCCGAGGCGCTCCGGCCGCACCTGGAATCCTCCCACCTCATCGCCTGCGACGAACGCGGCCGGCCCCGGGCGTCACGCGCCTTCGCCGAGGAGCTGGCCGTCCTGCGCGATCGGGGCGTGCGGCGCCTGGCTTTCGTGCTTGGCGGCGCCGACGGGCTCGACCCTGCGCTCGTCGAGTCCGCCCAAGGCGTCCTGGCCTTCGGACCGCAAACCTGGCCGCACGCTCTGGCGCGCGTCATGCTCGCCGAGCAGATCTATCGTGCGGTGACCATCCTGGGCGGTTCGCCCTATCATCGCGATTGATGCGAACAGCGGCCTTCAAAGCGCGCGCGGCCCTGCCGTTGGCCGTGGCCCTGAGCGTGACCGCCGCGGCGTTGGCGGCCGACGATCCCCGCCCCCTGGCGCGACTGAACCGGGTGGAGACCGAATTCACCGCCGAACAGGCGCACAACCTGCACGCCCTCTCCCAGCTCCTGGCGGTGATCGAGCTTCTACGGCGCGACCCGCCGCCGGCGCTGCTGGTCTCGGCGGACGATGCGCGCGACGCCGCCCGCGCGGCCATGCTGGTGCGCGCCATGACGCCCGAGCTGCAGGCCCGCGCCCGCGCCTACGCCCGCGAGGCCTCGGCCATGGTGCGCCAGCGCCGGCTGGCGGCGGTGGCGAGCGAGGCCCTGTTCCTGGAGGACAGCGCCCGCGCCGAGGCCGCGCCCGAACCCGCGGCGCCGTCGGCCGCCTCCCCCGCCCCGGTGACGGCGAGCGGGCCGCTGGTCGCCCCGAAGGCCCTCGCCCGTCCTGCGCCCGGCCGGCTCGTGCGCCGTTTCGGGGACCCCGCGCCGGGCGGCGGTCCCGCCAGCGGCTTGAGCTGGGAGGTGGCGCGGGCCGCGCGCGTGGCCAGTCCGGCCGCGGGCGTTATCCAATATGTCGGACCTGTGAAAGGCTGGGGGACCATCCTTATATTGCGGTTGACCGGCGGATATCATCTGGTGCTCGCTGGGCTGGGGAAGGCTTCGGTCGCAGTCGGACAATCCGTCGCGCCGGGCCAGCCTGTCGGTTGGATGCCCGATGGTCGACAATCGGCGTCGGAACTCTATCTGGAGGTCCGTCAGCAGGGCGCGCCGGTGAACCCGGCTCGCTGGCTGGCCGAGTAAGCGGGCGAGCGGGGCCCAAGTCAGCGCGGCCGGAGGGCCGCAGAGGAGCCTGTCGAAGGCTATGAAGAAGTATCTCCTGATCGGCGCGTCTGCCTTCCTGCTGGGCGCGGGCTCCATGGCCTACGTCAACGCCCAGGCCCACGCCTCGGCCGAGCCGCGGGCCAAGACCTACCGCATGCTGGGCCTGTTCGGCGACGTGCTCGACACGGTCGAGCGGCAGTACGTGACCGAGGTCGACGACACCAAGCTGATCCAGTCGGCGATCGACGGCATGCTCACCTCGCTCGATCCGCACTCCGGCTACCTCGACGCCGACAGCTTCTCGGACATGCGCGACCAGACGCGCGGCGAATACGGCGGCCTGGGCATTGAGGTCACCAGCGAGGACGGCGCGGTGAAGGTGATCTCGCCGATGGACGGCACGCCCGCCGCCAACGCGGGCATCAAGGCCGGCGACTACATCACCGCGGTCAATGGCGAGAGCGTCCTGGGCCTCTCGGTCAACGAGGCCGTCAAGCAGATGCGTGGCAAGCCGGGCGAGCCGGTGACCCTGACCATCGCGCGCGAGAAGACCGACCCCTTCGATGTCAAGCTGGTGCGCGAGGTCATTAAGCCGAAGTCCGCCACGGCCAAGATGGACGGCGAATATGGCGTGCTGCGGGTCTCCGCCTTCAACGAGAAGACCACCGACGAGACCCAGGCGGCCTTCGCGGACCTCAAGGCCAAGAACCCGCGGATGAAGGGCCTGGTGCTGGATCTGCGCAACAATCCGGGCGGCCTGCTCGACCAGGCGGTCGGCGTCGCCGACCTGTTCCTGGAAGGCGGCGAGATCGTCAGCCAGCGCGGCCGCGATCCGCGCGACATCGAACGCTACAACGCGCGCCCCGGCGACATGACCAACGGCATGCCGATCGTGGTGCTGATCAACTCCGGCACGGCGTCCGCCGCCGAGATCGTCTCCGGCGCCCTGCAGGACCGAAAGCGCGCCCAGGTCGTCGGCGTGACCAGCTTCGGCAAGGGCTCGGTGCAGACGGTGATCCCGCTCCGCGGCGGTATGGACGGCGCGCTGAAGCTCACGACGGCGCGCTACTACACGCCCTCGGGCCGCTCGATCCAGAAGACCGGCATCACGCCGGACCTGGAGGTCGCGGCCACCCGCGACGAGGCGCAAAGCATCGCCAACAAGGCGTTCCAGTTCTCGGAGGCCTCGTTCCGCAATGCGCTGAACGCCGACGAAGGCAAGGTGCGGTTGGGGGCCCACCAGCCCGCCGAGGCGCCGCCGGAGAACTTCGACGCCAAGAAGGACTTCCAGCTCGCCCGGGCCGAGGACGTCCTGCACTACGGCTCGGTGGCCGCGACGCCAAAGCTGCCCAAGCCCACGGCGAAGCTGGCGGAGATCGTCTCCAAGGCTAAGGTCGCGGCCGTCAAGCCGCCGACCACCGAGAAGTAGGCATCGGGAAAAGCCCGTCGCGGCCCGGACCGCGGCGGGCTTATGGAAATGTCTGGTTAACCATATCGGCCGAGCTTGGCGCGGAGGAGGCGAGCCGTGGCCATGATAGCGATTCCGCGCCTGACCGGGCCGGCTCTGGACCTCTCCCGCCTGAAGACTGCGGTCGCCTCGCCCGTCGTTCGGGCCATCGGCGCCGCCGGCCTGTTCGTCGCCGCCGCCCTTGCCGTTGTGCTGCTGATGGGACCGGCCCGCCCGCCCCCGGTGAAGCTTCCGCTTGGCGGGGTGATGGGGTCGGCGCCCGAATCCTGGCGCATGGCGCTGAAGCCGCAGGGACGGTTTCGCCTCGCCGAAGGGGTGGTGGAGCTGAGCCCGGGCTCGCAGGCCGCCGACGCGGGGGCCGCCCCCCATCCTCCCTCGCAAGCCGCGGCCGCCGAGGGAGCCCTTCCGCCGGCGCCGATCGCCGGCTTCTACGCGCCGGGGCCGGGCGGTCCGCTTCCGATCATCGCCGCGGACGGGCGCACGCCCTTCGAGGCCTATGCCCGGCCCTTCGCCGGCAACGGCCGTCCGAAGGTGGCGCTGGTGATCGGCGGGCTTGGCCTGAACACGCGCACCACCCAGGCCGCCATAGAGACCCTGCCGCCGCAGGTCACGCTCTCGTTCGTAGTCTACGCCGAGGGCCTGCAAGGCTGGATCGACATGGCCCGCGCCAAGGGCCACGAGGTGTTGCTCGAGACCCCGATGGAGCCGGTGGACTATCCGGACAACGATCCCGGCCCCTACGCCCTGATGTCCGAGGCGCCGGGCGGCGAGACCGCCAAGAAGCTGGAATGGATCCTCTCGCGGGCGAGCGGCTACTTCGGCCTGACCAACTACCTGGGCTCGCGCTTCCTGGCGGACGACAAGGCCTATGAGTCCTTCATGGGCGCGGTGCGTGGGCGTGGGCTTGGCTTCATCGACGACGGCCTGGCCGGGCGCAAGCTCGGCGGCGGCGCGCCGCGGGCTTCCGCCGAGCGGGTGATCGACGATGAACTCACCGGCCAGGACATCGACCAGCAACTCGCGCGCCTGGAGGCCAGCGCCCTGCAGCGTGGCCAGGCGCTTGGCGCGGGCTTCGCCTATCCCGTCACCCTGGACAAGGTCGTGCGTTGGGCGCAAGGGCTCGAACAGCGAGGCTATCAGCTGGCGCCCGCCTCGGCGCTGGCGACCAAGCGATGACGGATCTTGCGGCCTACAGGCCCAACGTCGGCGTGGTGCTGTTCCATCCGGACGGCCGCGTCTGGCTGGGCCGGCGGTCGAACACGCCGGAGCCCTACAACTGGCAGTTCCCGCAGGGGGGCGTCGATCCTGGCGAGACCCTGGAAGCGGCCGCCTTTCGGGAGCTCGCCGAGGAAACGGGCGCGCACAGCGTCACCTATCTCGGCCGCACCGACGGCTGGATCGCCTATGATTTCCCGGAAGGGCATGGCGGCTCCAAAGCCTGGCGCGGATGGCGCGGCCAGAAGCAGGTCTGGTTCGCCCTTCGTTTCGACGGGGAGGAGAGCGAATTCCGTCTCGACGCCCACGGGAAGCCGGAATTCGACGCCTGGCGGTGGGGCTACCTGGCCGAGACGCCCCAGCTCATCGTGCCTTTCAAGCGTGCGGCCTACCACCAGGTCGCCCAGGCCTTCGCCAGTTTCGCAGCGAACCCCTGAGGCGCGGCCTAAGGTCATATTGCAGGGCGACAGGCCTCGCATAGTCGTGTGAAGCGAATTCAATGCGTGTGGGGGGTGAATGGGTCCCATCGTGATGGTGCATGGCGCCTTCGTGGGCGGTTGGTCGTTCGAGCGTTTCGAGCGGCCATTCCGCGACGCCGGCTATGAGGTCCATGCGCCGGACCTTCGCGGCCATGGAGCCGACGCGCCCAGCCAAGGCGTCATAGGCGTCTCGATGCGCGACTATGTGACCGACGTGGTGAAGCTGTGCGCCGGGCTGGACGGGTCGCCGGTCCTGCTGGGCCACTCGATGGGCGCGCTGGTGGCGCTGATGGCCGCCCGCCAGGTCGGCGCCAAGGCGCTGGTGCTGCTGGCGCCCTCCGCGCCCTGGGGCCTGGTGCGCTGGTCGCTGGAGGAGGCGATGGCCAGTATCGGCGCGCACCTGGCCACGGTGATGTCCAACGGCGCGATCGCCCCGGCGCCGGAGATCATGCGCTACATGACGCTCCCCCGCATGACGCCCAAGGAGGCGGCGCCGATCCTGGCCCGCCTGCGGCCGGAGAGCGCGCGGGCCGTGCGCGAGACCCTGTGCTGGTGGCTGGACCCGTTCATGACCACCGGCATCGGCGCCGGTGTCCTGCCGATGCCCAGCTTAACGCTCACAGGCCAGGACGACCGGGTCAACGCCGCCGCTGTCGGCCGCCAGGTCGCCGCGCGCATTGGCGGCGAGTTCGAAGCGCTGCCCGACATGGGCCACTGGCTGATCGGCGAACCCGGTTGGCAGGCCGTCGCCGAACGCGCCATCGACTGGCTGCAGGCGGAGACCCGCGCAGCGGCCTGACACCCCGCGGTGATCTGCGCGAAGGCCGCCTCGCCTACCGCGTCTTTTTCGCCATGTTCAGGGCGATGGCGTCCCTCACCAGGGTCTTGAAGGCTGCAGCGTCCACCGTTTCGCCCTCATGGATGTCGATGGC
>Ga0157379_10000946_pt1 | contig 23539 bp, 24 predicted proteins | sample S25metaG_FD_121802 | JGI IMG/M metagenome (GOLD analysis project Ga0157379, IMG submission 121802) | Switchgrass rhizosphere microbial communities from Kellogg Biological Station, Michigan, USA - S2-5 metaG | ecosystem: Host-associated > Plants > Roots > Rhizosphere > Soil | place: USA... | reverse complement strand
CCAGGCGTCGATCATCGCGGGCAGTAGCGCCGGCGGATGTTGGAGATCGCCATCCATCACGACGGCCACGTCGCCGCGCGCGAGCTCGAGTCCCGCTGCCAGCGCGGCTTCCTTGCCGAAGCGCCGGCTAAGCCGCAGCGCGCGAAGCCGCGGCTCGCTACGGCTGCGCTCGACGAGGACGGTCCACGTGTCGTCGGTCGAGCCGTCGTCGACGACCACGATCTCGAACGGTGCGCCGGTCCTGTCGAGCGTGCTGCCAATCTCGGCGAGCGTCTCGCCGAGCACCGCGGCTTCGCAATGCACCGGCACGACGACGGAAACGCGCGCGGGCATCGGGCGACGAGGGATCAGGTCGGGCGGCATCGGCATTTCACTGGGTCACGGTGACGACGTCGATCCGGTCCATCGCCGTCGTCGTGATGTCGAGCGTCCAGCGGTGGCGCGTGGCCGGATCGCACCGGGGGCACGCGAAGGCGGTGGTCAGCGCGTCGCGCGCGCTCGCGCCGACCGGTGTGCCGTCGACGCTGGCGACGACGCTCGGTCCCGGCGCGAACGCGAAGTACGCCTGCGTCACGAGCACGCGCTCGCTGGCGCCGGCGTCGAACGTCAGCGTCGCGACTTTCTGCGGGCCGTACTCGCCGACCGCGGGCGGATAGCGGCGCGGTTCGGACATGACGGCGCCGACCGCGGGCGCGATCACCTGCTCCACCGGCATGAGAGCGAGCGGGCCGAGGCGCTGCGGCGAATGCAGGCCGAGGCCGGCCTCGATCGTTGCCGACATTCCGACGATGTGCGGCGCGCCGTCGGGCGCGCGGCCGATCAGGTGGATGACGGGCCCGCGCGCGCATCGCAGCGCCGCTTCGATCGCATAGTCGTGCAGCAGGTGGACCGCGTAGGCGCCGTGCACGACGATCTCGAGCTGCGGGCAGAGCCGGTCGCCGCTCCCGGCGATCGCGTACGCGGGAACGAAGGGCAGCGGCGCGCCACCGCTGCGCGGCAGCTTGACGTCGAAGAGCGGATAGAACGCGAACGGGTAAGCGCCGGCGGCGAGCGTTGCCGACGTCGCGAACGCGGTGGCCGTCGCGAGCGTTGCCGCAATGGCCGCCGCAACCGCGACCAGACGCCGCCCGAGCGGCAGCTCGAGGCTGGCGCGAAGACCGAGTGCGATGAGCCCGGCCAGCGGAACGAGCACGACGAACGTCATGTAGTAGGGCGTGCTTTGGCGCACGACGACGACCGAGATCGCGAGCCACGCGATCAGCGCGACGGTCGCGCCGATCAGCGGCCGGTGCACGCCCCGGACAAGCCAGCGTGCGAGGCCGGCGAGGGCCACGGCGCCGACGAGCGCGTACGCGATGCCGAAAAACCACGGTGCGAGGGACCACTCGCCGAAGAAATCGCCCGCGATGGCCTCGGGTCCGGTCAGGAGGACGCCGCGGAGGAATGCGGGCAGCGCGAACAGCGAGCCCGTGCGATCGGTTGCGGCGAGATACAACGCCGCGCGCGGCACGTCGGGAAAGCCGGTGCGCGCCTGCGCGACAAGATACGGAACGAACGGTACGACGAAGGCGGCGGCCGCCGCCGCGCACGTCGCGATGCGGTGGTTGCGCGCGAGCGCGCGATAGGCGACGAAGAGTCCCGCGACCAGCACGAGGCCATAGGTCGACGGATGGGCGTGCAGCGTCAGCGCGAGCAGCAGTCCAGCGGCGGCCGCGTGGAATGCGCTGCCGGTCTCTTGGAAGCGGACAACGCACCACGCGAGCATGAGCATCGCGGCCGCGATCAGCGACGTGTGCAGCATCAGCATCGTCTCGAATGTGTTCCAGCCCGGCAGCAGCAGCGCCAGCGCCCAGAGAAGCCCGAACATGCGGTCGACGAGCCGCGCGCCCACGGCGTAGGCCAGGACGAATTTCGACGCCGACAGCACGCCGACGAAGACGATCGTCGCAAGCCACGATCCGGTGAACCACAGAGGGAGCGCCAGCAGGTAATACCAGATCGGCCCGAGGTGGAAGCTGCTGGCGAGGACCGGTCCCTCGAGCGGGAACTGCGTGCCCCGCGCGATGTCGAGCGCGATGCCGACGTCACGCGCGAGGTCGAGATGCGTGATCGAGAACGGCAGCCCGGCGAGATAGACGAGCACGATGGCGCCGAGCGCGAGTGCGTCCGCGCGATGACGCAGCAGCGATGGCCGTGCCGCGGCGGCGACGGGCGCCCGCCCGTCCGGGATCGCGACGTTCCCGGGCTGCACGCTGCTCAGCCTCGTGCGCTCACGGCCGGGCTTCGCTTTCCGCCGCGTACGTGAAGCTGTCGGCGTAGAACTCGTCCGGCGGCAGGCCATGCGCGGCAAAGTCGCGTCGCGCCGCGTCGATCATTGCCGGACCGCCGCACGCGTAGACCTGGTAGCCGGAGAGATCGCGAAAATCGTCGAGCACCGCGCGATGGACGAACCCGGTGCGCCCCGGCCACGCGTTGCCGGGCGGCGGCTCGGACAGCACCGGAATGAACGTGAAGTGCTGCGGATGCTCGCGCTGCCACTGTCCCGGCAGATCGGGCTGATAGACATCGGCCTGGCTGCGGGCGCCCCAGTACAGCACCATCGGGCGCACGACTTGAATGTCGTGGAAAAGCGCGTGCTCGATCACCGCCTTGATCGGCGCGAAGCCGGTGCCGCCCGCGACGAGGATGATCGGCTTGTCGGAATCCTCGCGCAGGTAGAACGCGCCGAACGGACCTTCGAAGCGCAGGATCTCGCGGCCCTTGTATTGCGTGAACAGCGGATCGGAGAAAAAGCCGCCCGGCACGTGGCGGATGTGCAGCTCGAGCAGGTCGTCGGCGTGCGGCGGCGTCGCGAGCGAGAAGCTGCGCCGCTTGCCGTCCTTCAGCAGGAAGTCGATGTACTGGCCGGCGAGGTACTGCAGGCGCTCGTTGGCCGGCAGCTTGAGCCGCACGATCGCGACGTCGGATGCGGGCTTCTCGATCGATTCGATGCGGCAGGGCAGGCGGCGAATCTGGATGTCGCCCGCGCGGCGCACTTCGCGGACTTCGATCACGAGGTCGGATTGCGGCCGCGCGCAGCAGAAGAGCGCAAGTCCGACGCGCTTCTCGTCGTCGGACAGCGTCGTCTTCTGGTAGGGGCCGTAGTCGACGGTGCCCGAGACGATCTTCCCTTTGCACGTGCCGCAGGCGCCGTTGCGGCAGCCGTACGGGATCATCAGATCGGCGCGAATGGCCGCCTGCAGCACGGTCTCGTCGGCCTCGCAGGGGAACGCGTGGTCGCTGGGCTTTATGGTAATCTGCATCGAGCCTGCTCGGGCGGCGCGGGAATGGTGATCAGGGTTCTGTTGATTGGTTGCGGCGATGTCGCGCTGCGCACCGCGGCGCTGTTGGCGGGCCGCGTCCGCCTCTACGGTCTCACCCGCCGTCGCGACGAGGCAGCGAAGCTCCGGGCGCATGGCATCGTTCCGCTCGTCGGCGATCTCGACGACGCGTCGACACTCTCCCGGCTGCGCACCGCACCCTTCGGCGTGCTGCACTTCGCGCCGCCGCCTTCCGACGGCCGCGACGACCCGCGCACGCGACGGCTGATCGCCGCGCTCGCAAGGGCGCGGATTATACCGCAGCGCTTCGTCTACATTTCCACGTCGGGCGTCTATGGCGACTGCGCCGGCGCCCGTGTCACCGAGGCGCGGGTGCGTCGCCCGCAAACGCCACGCGCGCGCCGTCGCGTCGACGCCGAGGACAGGCTGCGCGCATGGGCCGCGCGCAGCGGCGTCGCGCTCGCCGTGCTGCGCGTGCCGAGCATCTACGCCGAGACGCGGCTGCCGCTCGAGCGCATTCGCCAGGGCACGCCGGTCCTCGCGGCCGCCGACGACGTCTACACGAACCACATCCACGCCGACGACCTGGCACGCGCGACGGTCGCTGCGCTCTTCCGCGCACGGCCCAATCGCGCCTATAACGTGTCCGACGACGCCGAGCTCAAGATGGCCGGCTGGTTCGACCTCGTCGCCGATGCCTATCGACTGCCGCGGCCGCCGCGCGTCGGCTGGGAGGAGGCCGAGCAGCGCATCGCGCCGATGCTGCTGTCGTTCATGAACGAGTCGCGCCGGCTGTCGAACGCGCGCATGAAGCGCGAGCTGCGGCTTCACCTGCGCTATCCGACCCCCGCGACCCTGCTTGCGGCCGTGGCGCCCCGCGAGCTGAGGCGCCAGCTCGCGCTGCCGATCTGATGGCCGACACCGCATCGCCCACGCCTGCCCCGCGGCCGCGGCTGTCGCTGCGCGAGCGGCTCGACGCGTACGAGCGGCTGCTGCGCCTCGACAAGCCGATCGGCACGCTGCTGCTGTTGTGGCCGACGCTTTCCGCGTTGTGGTTCGCTGCGGCGGGCGCGCCGCGGGCGTCGCTGATACTGGTGTTCGTTACCGGAACGCTGCTGATGCGCTCGGCGGGATGCGCGTTCAACGACTGGGCGGATCGCGACTTCGACGCGCACGTCAAGCGCACTGCCGATCGCCCGCTCGCCGCCAACGTCATCGCGCCCTGGGAAGCGCTGGTCCTCGGCGCGGTGCTCGCCGCGATCGCGTTCGTTCTCGTGGTCGCGATCAACCGCACGACCGTGCTCTGGTCGTTTCCGGCGCTCGCCATCGCGATCGCCTATCCGTTCTTCAAGCGCTTTTTCGCGGTGCCGCAGGCGTTTCTCGGCGTGGCGTTCTCGTTCGGCATTCCGATGGCGTACGCCGCTGTGCGCAACGACGTGCCCGTTTTCGCGTGGACGCTGCTCGCGATCAACCTGTTCTGGGTCGTTGCCTACGACACCGAGTACGCCATGGTCGACCGCGACGACGACCAGCGCATCGGCATCCGCACGTCCGCGCTGACGTTCGGCCGCTTCGACGTCGCGGCCGTTGCGCTGTGCTATGCCGTCTACCTCGTCGCGATGGCCTGCGTCGGCGTCGTGCTCGGCATGGGTTTCGCCTACTTCGCCGGTCTCGCGGTCGCGCTCGGCATTGCAGTCCACCACCTGCGGATCATCCGCGGTCGCGATCGCGCCGCGTGTTTCCGCGCGTTCCTCGGCAACCACTGGCTCGGCCTCGCAGTGTTCGCCGGCGTCGCGCTCGACTACGCGATCGTGCGGGGCCGCTGGCCGCACGCGCTGTGAGCGGCGGCTCGGCGTCCGCGGCGCGGCGCCGCGGGCTGCCGCCGGTGCTGGCGCCGGACGCGCGGGTGCTGATCCTCGGCAGCTTTCCCAGCGAGGCATCGCTTGCGGCGCGCCAGTACTACGCGCATCCGCGCAACCATTTCTGGCCGATCCTCGGGGCGTTGCTGGACGAGCCGCTTGCAACGCTCGACTATGACGCGCGGCTCGCGCGCGTGCGCGCCCATCGCGTCGCCATCTGGGACACGATCATCGCGTGCGAGCGCCGCGGCAGCCTCGACGCCGCGATCCGCAACGCGGAGCGCGGCGAGATCGCACGCGTGCGCCGCACGGCGCGCGACCTTCGCGCCGTGGCGTTCAACGGCGGCACGGCCGCGCGCGCGGCGCCGGCGTGGGAAGCCGCCGGCTACGCGACGCTCGTGTTGCCGTCGACCAGTCCGGCCTACACCAAGCCGCTCGCCGACAAGCTCGCCGCGTGGTCGGCGCTTCGGGCGTGGCTGAAGGACGCGGACGACGCTGCCGCGCCGCCGCGCCTCGGCGCTCAGAACCGGTAGCCGACGCCGATGCCGACGCCGATGCCGTAGAGCAGCGGATCGATCTTGAGATTTGTCACCGTCGTGCCGAGGGCCTTCACGTCGGTCGAGATCCACAGGTACTTGACGTCGAAATTGAGGTACCAGTTCTTCTGCAGCTCGTAATCGGGGCCGGCCTGCGCGGCGCCGCCGACGCTGTTCAGCCTGCTCATGACTCTCCCTTAGAGTTGTGCGCTGCAAGGCAGCAGTAGTGAACTCACTACGAAAAGCCTCGCGTTGCGCCGCAATACGAACGTTGATGTCCATCAAGCTTCGCCGGTTTGCGCTAGAGTTGCCGCCCATGTATGCGCAATACGCCACGGCAGCGCCGCCCCACAGGGCGGCAATGCGGCGCATGGCCGGCGCCCTGCTGGCGGTATTGGTGTTCGCGCCGACGTCGCTGTTGGTGTGCGCCGATGCGCAGGCGCGGACGTTTACGCGAGTCACGTTTGCATCGCTCGACCGCGACGACGGCGGCGCGGTGCAACTGCAGGCGATCCTCCTGTTGCCCGACGGGCCGATGCCGCCGGGCGGCTTTCCGGCGATCGTCGCACTGCACGGGTGCAGCGGCCTCTATTCGTCGCAGAAGGGGCACGAGGACCGCTTGTCCGAGCGGCTGATGGCGCGCGCCGACCTGCTGCTTGGCGAGGGCTATGCGCTCGTCTTCCCCGACAGCTTCGAGCCGCGCGGCCGGCGCGAGGTGTGCACGATCAAGTCCGGCGAGCGCACGATCTCGCCGGTGCAGCGACGTCTCGATGCGCTGGGTGCGCTGGCGTATCTCGGGACACGTCAGGAGATCGCGCACGACCGCATCGCGCTCATCGGCTGGTCGCACGGCGGCAGCGCGGCGCTCGCCGCGATCAACGAGCGCGACCGCGACGTCGCGGCGTATCGGACCCGCGCGACACCGTTCTTTCGCGCCGCCGTCGCGTTCTATCCCGGCTGCAAGACGGCGCTCGGCGCGGGCGAGCGCTACAGGCCCGCCGTGCCGACGCGCATTCTCATCGGCGCGCTGGACGACTGGACGCCCGCGAAGACCTGCGCCGATCTCGGCGTCGCGATGGCGGCCCGCGACGAGCCGCTCAAGGTGACCGTGTTTCCGGACAGCCACCATGGCTTCGATGCGCCGGGCGCGACGATCGTCCATCGCACCGACGTGCCCAACGGCGCGAACCCCGGGCAGGGCGTGCACGTCGGCGCCAATCCCGCCATGCGCGAAAAAGCCAACGCCAAGCTCCGCGCGTTCCTCGCCGAGCAACTGCGGCCATGAATCTCGAGCTCGAAGGCAAGGTCGTGGTCGTGACCGGCGCGAGCAAGGGCATCGGCTTCGCGTGCGCAGAAGCGTTCCTGCGCGAGGGCGCGAAAGTCGCGCTCGTCTCGCGCAGCCGCGCGAACCTCGACACCGCGCTGGCGCGGCTGCCGTCCGGCGGATCGGCACGCGTCGCGCTGGTCGCCGATCTCGTCGATGCCCGCGCCGCAGTGCAGATGGTGGAAGACGTCGAGGCGACGCTCGGGCCGATCGACGTGCTCGTGAACTCCGCAGGCGCAGCGAAGCGCTATCCGCCCGACGAGCTCGATCCCGCAGCGTGGCGCGCCGCGATGGACGCCAAGTTCTTCAGCTACATTCATCCGATCGACGCGACGATCAAGCGGATGGCGGCGCGCGGCAAAGGTGCGATCGTCAACATCATCGGCTCGGGCGGCAAGAGCGCCAATCCGGTTCATTTGCCCGGAGGCAGTGCCAATGCGGCGCTGATGCTTGCGACGGCCGGCCTCGCCGCTGCGTACGCGCCGAAGGGCGTGCGCGTCAACGGCATCAATCCGGGCGGAACGCTCACCGGCCGCGTCAGGGAAGGCCTGCGGGCGGAAGCGCGAATGACCGGCCTGGCCGAAGACGAGCTGCTCGAGCGGCAGCAGTCGCGCATCCCAATGCGCCGCCTGGGCCGTCCTGAGGAAGTCGCCGAGGTTGCGCTGTTCCTTGCGTCGGCGCGCGCGAGCTACGTTACCGGCGCGATCGTGCCGATGGACGGCGGCGCGGCCGCAGTGATCTAGCGCGCGGACGCTCTCCGGCAGCCGCAGGACCGCAGAGGCCGGCGCGTCCCGCCGCCGCCCCACGACTCCCGGCGAGCACGCCGGGCCAAGCCACGGCCCGCGTACGTCAGGGCCTTACGCCGGCGGGCAGGTTGGGCACGGTGCCGCGCATCGCGTCCTGCACCGACTGCGCGTCGTAGGCTTTCGCGTCGGCGCGCGACGTGCGGTCCTTGACCGGGATGTTGCTGCCCGTCCGGTACTCATGGTTGTTGAGCTCGCCCAGCTCTCCGTCCGGCGTGGTCGCGCAGCCCGCGAGCAGCGCCAGCGCGGCCGCAGCAGCGAACGCCGCGACGAATTTCGAGGGGCGCGTGACGCGGGGGGACGCGGATTGCGCGAAACGGGTGCGAAAGGACATGAACGGCTCCGTGGTCGTGACAGGGACGAGGATGCGGCCTTGCGGCGAACCGGCAAAAACGGTTGGCGGACTCGGCGAATTCGTTGGCGAACGGGAGTATACAAGTGGCCAACCGGTGACGGGCCATCCCGGTGCGCGTTGCATAATCGGGCGTGGCCTACCGTGATCTCCGCGATTTTCTCGCCCAGCTCGACGCCGCGGGCGAGCTCCGCCGCGTCGCGGTCCCCGTGAATCCCCGCCTCGAAATGACAGCGCTGTGCGACCGCGCGCTGAAGGCCGGCGGCCCGGCGCTCCTGTTCGAGCAGCCCGCCGGGGGGCCTTACTCGGCTCCGGGCGGCGGCACGATACCGGTTCTGGGCAATCTCTTCGGGACGCCCGGACGCGTCGCCCGCGCGATGGGCGCCGACCCTGCGGACTGGCGCGGCAGCCTGCGCGAAGTGGGACGGCTCCTCGCGTTCCTCAAGGAGCCCGAGCCGCCGAAGGGTCTGAAAGACGCGTGGCAGACGACGCGCCCGCTGGTCCTCAAGGTGCTCGACATGGCACCGAAAGTGAGATCGGGCGCGCCCTGCCACGACGTCGTGTGGCAGGGCGCCGACGTCGATCTCGCGCGGCTGCCCGTACAGACGTGCTGGCCCGGGGACGCCGGGCCGCTGATCACGTGGGGCCTGGTCGTGACCCGCGGCCCGCACAAGAAGCGCCAGAATCTCGGCATCTACCGGCAGCAGGTGATCGCGCGCGACAAAGTGATCATGCGCTGGCTGTCGACGCGCGGCGGCGCGCTCGATTTCCGCGATCACGCGCGCGCGCATCCGGGCACGCCGTTTCCGATCGCCGTAGCGCTCGGTGCCGATCCTGCAACGATCCTGGGTGCGGTGACGCCGGTGCCGGACTCGCTGTCCGAGTACCAGTTCGCCGGCCTGCTGCGCGGCGCGCGCACCGAGATCGTCGACTGCATCACGCACGACCTCCAGGTGCCGGCGGCCGCGGAGATCGTGCTCGAGGGCTTCATTCGCCCGGATGCCGCCGATCCGACCGGCTACGAGACGGCCCTTGAGGGACCGTTCGGCGACCACACCGGCTACTACAACGAAGTCGAGCGCTTTCCGGTGTTCACGATCGAGCGCATCACGCTGCGGCGCGATCCGATCTACCACTCGACGTACACCGGCAAGCCGCCCGACGAGCCGGCTGTGCTCGGCGTGGCGCTCAACGAAGTGTTCGTGCCGCTCTTGCAGAAGCAATATCCGGAGATCGCGGATTTCTACCTGCCGCCCGAAGGCTGCTCATATCGTCTCGCCGTCGTGTCGCTGAAGAAGCAGTATCCCGGCCACGCGAAGCGCGTGATGTTCGGCGTGTGGAGCTTCCTGCGCCAGTTCATGTACACGAAGATCATCGTCGTCACGGACGACGACGTCGACATTCGCGACTGGAAAGACGTGATCTGGGCGCTGACCACGCGGGTCGATCCCGGCCGCGATCTCACCGTGGTCGAGCAGACGCCGATCGACTACCTCGATTTCGCGTCGCCGGTGGCGGGACTCGGCGGCAAGCTCGGCATCGACGCGACGAACAAGTGGCCAGGCGAGACGACGCGCGAATGGGGCCGGCCGATCGCGATGGACGCCGACGTGAAAACGCGAATGGACGCGCTCTACCGCGAGCTCTTCGGCTAGCGCGTCTTCATTCCCAGTAGGGTTTGCAGCCGAAATAGGCGTGGACATCGACGGCCCAGCCGAAATCGGTCATCTGCGGCAACAGATCGTCGTCGATGCCGGGCGCGCCCTTCAGCCGGTCGACGTCGACATCGATGGCGCAGCGCTGATACTCGGTGTCGACCCTAACCACACACCACGGGACTGCGACGAGTTTTCGGTGCCCGAGGGGGTCGCCTATCGCAATGAGCGCGTAGGCCGCTCGCCCGGATGAGACGTCGAACACCACCTCCTCGATCTCTCCGAAAAACGCGCCGACAACATCGTAGACGCGATCGCCACAGAAACTGCTCGGAACCTTCAGGTCGCCGTCGTGTTGCGACGAGTACAGCTGGTCACGCACAGACATGCGCAGCGTCGGGCGCGGATGGGTCGTCCCTCTGGACGGGACGATGCGGCGAAACTGGCTCAGGCTGCCCAAGGCTCTCTCCGAGGGTGACGACCATCCTACAGGCGACAGGAGACTGCCGCGCGGGGGTCTACCTCAGACTGCGAGCCCCATGCGTCCGTGTCTGTGCGGAAGCACACACAGAAGGGAAATTTTGGGCGAGCTCGCAAGTCTCCGACCCCATGGACGTTCCGGGCGGAGCGACGAGCGTGAAGGCGCAACGAGCGCGGCGCCCGGCGGATGCCTCAGCGGCCGCCGCGCAGCGTGCGGATCGTGCGATACGCGGCGAGGCCGACCGAGGCGATGCGCAGCATGCGGGCGAAGCGGCCGCGTCCGAGCAGCGGCGCCGCGACGGCAATCAGCATGCGTGCGGTCCGGCGCACGGCGGTCGACCGGTCGTCGGCCGAAGGCGGCGCGATTGCGCCGCGAAGGTCGTGCCAGGCGAGCGCCAGCTCGATGCGTGCGAGATCGGACTGCGCGATGATCAGCGCCTTCTGTGCCGCCAATCGATCTGCGCTCATGATTCGGAAGGCGGCGTGGTGCGCGCGCGCCGCGCCAGCCACTCGCGGTCCTTCTCGAGCTCGGCCAGCGTCGCAGCGAACGGTTGAGGCCTGCCGGCATTGCGTGCTGCATCGGCGCGCCACAGCACGAACGCGAGGAGCGCATACGCGAGCGTCACCACGGCAACGGCAGTGAGGCGCCCGGAGTCCCAGAAATAGACGACGATCCAGACGCCGACGCCGCCAAGCGCGAACGAGAGCATCACCAGGGCGACGCCGAGGGTCAGCGCCGAGCGCTTCAGCCGCTCGCGCTCCTCGGCGAGCTCGAGGGTGGCGAGCTCGCCGCGCGTGCGCAGCAACGCGAGGCCGCTGTCGGCGAGGCGCGACAGTGCCGACCGAACGTCGGCGCGCGGCGGCGGCGTTGCGTCGCGCTCGTCGGTCATCGCGCGCCGATCAGCGGCGGTTCATCATCAGGCCGGCGACGAAGCCGACCGCTGCGGCGACGCCGATTGCCTGCCAGGGATTGTCGTGGACATAGTCGTCGGTCATGCGCGCGGCAACGCGGGCACGGTCGACGGCTTCGCCTTCGATTTCCTGCAGGCGCAGCTTCGCCGCCAGCAGCTTCGCTTCGACCTGCGAGCGCAGGTCCTTCGCGCGATCGCCGGTCTCGTTGGCGGCGCGCTTCAGCAGATCCTCGGCCTCCGAGAGCACCGCGGAGAAATCGTCGACGAGCTTTTCACGGGAGATGGTCATGACGGGCTCCAGGTAATCGTTGGTTTTGGCGAGCGTTGCAGGCGCGTGGCCATTATAGCCGCGCGTGCCGGCAGCGGCCGTCCGGCCGTCACGCGTACCAGGCGGCGTTCTTTTCGATGCGCTCGCGGTCGACCGCCGGGAAGCGGCGCTCGGCCAGCAGCCGTTGCGCGGCCGCGCGGCCCTCGTCGCGGGCGCCGCCGTGCCAGGCGGCGATCGCGAGCTCGTCCAGCGCACGCCATGCGTACACGGCGTCCTCGACGAAAAGCTGGTCGGCAGGCCGCGGCGTGGCCGCCGCTATCCGGGCGAACAGCAGCGCGAGTGGCCATTCGGCGTGTTGACGGTGCCAGCGCGCGAGCTGCACGAGCGGCTCGGCGCGCGTCGGCCGCGCATTCCACGCCTCGAGGTACGCCCGCTCGATCGCCGCGGGCGGGTGTCCCAGCCGCTCGACGAGAAGCGCCGCCTGATAGCGCGCCTGCCACGTCTCCTCCTCCCAGCCCGGCATCGTCGCGCGATGCCGGAACGCTGCGAGCGCGCGCTCGAGCTCGCCGGCGTCCTTGAGGCTCTGCGCGAGGTAGTAGCCGTACCGCGCGTTGCCGGGCTCGCGGGCGAGCGCTGCCTCGAGGATCGCGGCGTCCTTGCGGTACGTGTCGGGGTCGCGGCTGCGGGCGCCTTCATGGTGCATGACGATCCACGGTCCGGGCAGCGGAACGATCCGGTGCGGCACGTCGGCAGTCACGTATTCGTGCAGCACGCCCTCGTAGCGCCAGCCGATGCGGTCGGCCAGCAGGATCGCCATGCCGAACTCGAGGCCGTCGTAGCGATGGGCGACGTAGTACCCGTCGGCGGCGAGGTCGGCGAACGCGAAACCGGGAGGTGCGCAGAGCTCGTTGTCGGCATCCATCACGAGGAGGTAGTCCGCCTGCCCGCGGGCAAGGGCGATGGCCTCGCTGCGGTTGCTGCCGAAATCGCGCCACGGCCGTTCGTGCAGCGCGCCAGGGACATCCTGCAGATGGCGCCGGATGATGTCCTGTGTCCCGTCGGTCGACCCGGTGTCGACGATCACCCAGCGGTCGATGTAGGGGCGAACCGAGTCGAGGCAGCGGCGGATCACGTGCGCCTCGTTCTTCACGATCATGTTGAGGCAGAGGGTCGTGCGCATCGGGGAGGAAAGGGAGGCGGACGGCGGGGGAGTTTAGCGGAAGCGCGCGCCGGGCTGACCGGCGCAGGGATGTATCTGACAACGCGTGACATGCGCCCCGCGGTGTCAACCACTGTGTAGGCCACAACGGGCGATGGCGGTTCCGCGCACCGTCCTACAGTCGCCGCGACCCCGTTTTCATAGCGGGCCGCCGCTCGACGCTACCACGATACGACGCCAGGTCAAACCCCAAAACAGTCGAATAAAAAAGGGCTTGGCGCGGTTTTTGCAGACTTGACATTCGATCCGGGCAGCCACGTGCACCGTGGCGCCGGGACCGGTTTCCCAACAAACCTATACAGAGGGGTTTACATGAGGCAGAAGACGCTCGTCCGGGCCGTGGCATTGGCCCTCGCACTTCCCATCGGAGCGGCCTGGGCCGCGCCTACGCCGCGCATCAAGCCGGATTCGATGCTCATGGTCGACATGAACCGTGGTGCGATCATCGACGGCATCGTGGCCAACTGGCATACCAACCTCGACGCGACGCAGGCGAAGGTCCTGCGTGAAACGCTGGCGAAGATGCGCGCCGACCAGCTGATGGCCGCCTCGATGGCGCCGTCGTTCGACGGCCTCCTCGCGGTGATGAACAGCGCGCAGACGACGAGCACGCTTGCAGGCAAGGTGAACGAGAAGGCGCTCGGGTCCGATCTCATCTACACGCCGATCACGCCCTGCCGGATCGTCGATACGCGCCAGGTCGGCACGCGCTTCGCCGCCAACCAGACGCAGCTCTTCAACGGCGCCGCAGCCTCCTTCGAACCCCAGGGCGGTGCGACCAACGATTGCGGCATTCCGACGGGCGTCGGCGCGCTGGCCGTGACGGCGACGGCGGTCTCGCCGGCCAACGTCGGCATCGTCAAGCTGTGGGAGGCGAATGTCGCCCAGCCGCTTGCGTCGACGATCAACTTCGATGCGACGACCTTCAACATCGCCGTGGGCTCGATCGTTCCGGTCGACGGCGTCAACAACCAGTTCGACGGCTTCGCGTCGACCGCGGTCGACCTCGTCGTCGACGTGACGGGCTACTTCGCCGCCGGCGGCGGCGCGGCCGGCCCGACGGGTCCGGTCGGCCCGACCGGTCCTACGGGTCCCACGGGCCCGACGGGTGCGCAAGGCGTGCCGGGCGCTGATGGCGCCGCGGGTCCGTCGGGCGCGCCAGGTTCCCCAGGAGCCCCGGGCACGAACGGGACCAACGGCACGAACGGCGCCGACGGTGCGCCGGGAGCCACGGGCGCGACCGGCCCCACGGGCGCGAACGGCAACACGGTGCTCAACGGTGCGGGCGTGCCGGACAACGGCTCGGGCGTCGATGGCGACTTCTACATCGATACGACGACCAACACGATCTACGGTCCGAAGGCGTCGGGCGCATGGCCGGTGACGGGCGTGGCGCTGATCGGCGCGACCGGCGCCACCGGCGCAACGGGCGCTCCGGGACCGACGGGTTCCCCCGGCGCCACCGGCGCCACCGGCGCCCCGGGCGCGCAAGGTGTGATCGGTCCGCAAGGTCCGACGGGTGCCACCGGTGCGACGGGCGCAACGGGTGCAACCGGAGCGACCGGAGCGACGGGTGCGACGGGTGCAACCGGCCCTGCCGCGAACATCGGCCTCGCGAACGTCAATACGGTGAATGGCAATTACACGATCGTATCCACCGACTACACCGTGCTATGCGGCAACTCGGGCGCCGCGACGAAGCACTTGACGCTGCCGGCCGCTGCATCCAACACCGGTCGCATCTTCGTCGTCAAGCGCATCGACACCGGTGCCTGCGACGTCGCGCCGGTGGCCGCGCTGGACGGCGGCCCGACGGTGACGCTCAGTGCGGGCGTCGGCAACAGGGGCAGCGTTACCGTGCAATCCGACGGTTCGACGTGGTGGGTCATCGGCCAGGCGCAATAAGCAAAACCTGACCTTCGGCTCGAGCCGGGGCCGCTTGCGCAGCATCTGTCTTCGGGCGGATCGCGACGCAGGCGGCCCGTTTCTTTTGCGGACCATCATGTCGGTGGCGCGTTGCGTCGCACGCGCCTTGACCTGAACGTGCCGTGCCCCAAAATACGGGCCACGGGCGCCGACGCACGGCGAGCACACGAATGTGGAGCCTACGAATGGCCGAGTATCCCGCCGAGGTTCAGGTCGCACCCAACCCCGCCGGCAATCCGCCCGTTAGCGCGACGCTGGTGGTCTACGTCCTCTTCGGCATCGCCGCGATCGTGGGCATCGCCGGGCACGGCATGGCGGTCGGCGCGCCGCTGCTTACGATCCTCGGCATCGCCGCGGTGATCATTGCCTACGTCAAGCGCGACGAGGCGCGCGGCACCTGGCTCGCGTCGCACATCACGTGGCTGATCCGCACGTTCTGGTGGTCGTTCCTGTGGAACGTGATCGGCATGCTCGTGCTGTTCACGCTCGGCCTCATCCTGATCGGCATCCCGATCGCGTACGCGATCTGGATCGCCACGACGATCTGGGTGATCTACCGCCTGGTGAAGGGCTACCTGCTGTTCAAGGACAGCAAGCCCATCCCCGGGGTCGTCTAGTCCTAGTCGCGCGCGAAGCGGTCGATCAGGCGGTCGTGGTACGCCGAACCGCGCGGCAGCGCACCGCCGCGCGCTTCGAGCGCCGTCTCGATGAGCGCGAGCCGCGTGATCGCCTTGCGGCGCGCGGCGTCGTCGCCTGCGCAATCGGCACCCGTTCCTGCGGCGATGAGCCGGCGCAAATCGGCCGCCTCCTTGCGCGCCTCGAGCTCGGGCGGCACGAAGCCGGCGTTCTTCAGGATGCGGTAGGCCATCCGCAGATCCTCGGGGACGAGCCGATCGTCGGCGAGGTCGAGCGGCTTGCCCGCGCCCGGCAGGTTGTCGAACGCGCCGTCGCGAATCGCGGCTCGAATCTTCTCTTCGATGACCAGATCGAAACCCATGGCGTCACCTCTGCTGCGACGCATCCCACGTCGCGCCGTTCTGATACACCCATTGTACGAGATGGTCGAGCGCCGGCGCGCCGCGCGCGGCGTTGGCGTGGTTGATGATCGCGACGACGACGAAACGGCGGCCCTCGCCGTCGATCACGTAGCCGGCCAGCGCGCGCACGCCCTCGAGCGAGCCGGTCTTGAGCAGCGCCTGACCCGCGACCGTGCCGTTCTGGAAGCGCCGCTGCACGGTGCCGTCGGTGGCGGCGACGGCGAGCGACGATGCGAACTCGTCGCGCACGCCGCTCCGGTCGGCGGCGAGCAGCAGGCGTGCGAGGCCGGTGGCGCTGATGCGCTCGTTGCGCGACAGTCCGGACCCGTTCTCCATTACCAGTCCGGGGATCGCGATGCGCTGCGCCTGCAGCCAGCGGCGGATCGTTTCGGCGGCCTTGGCCGGCGTGGCCGGTGGCGGGCTCGACGTCGTGGCGAGGGTCAGGAAGATCTGCCGTGCCATCACGTTGTTCGACAGCTTGTTGACGTCGCGGACGATGTCGTAGAGCGGGGGCGACTCGAGCGTCGCGAACGGCGCAACGCCGCGCGGCGCGCGCCGCGCCTTGAGGCCGCCGCCGAACTGGCCGCCCGCCTCGCGGAAGGTCGTCGTGAAAATGCCGTGCACGTAGTGCGGGTGGTCGAGGAGCGCGACCCACCATTCGTGCTCGCCGCAGCTTTCCGCATAGCGGCCGCTGAACGTCACGCGTGCCTGCGCTGCGCCGTTCGCGAAACTGGCGCCGAGCGCATTGCGCCAGTCGCCGCAATCGGCGGCCGTCAGCGTGGGCATCCCGCCGAGCGCCACCTCGGGCAGCGGCGGTTCGGCGGCGACCTTCACGGTATTGGTCGCCGCATCGGGCGCGAACAGGAACCGCACCGACTTGAAGTTGACGAGGAGCGCGTCGGGGCCGACGTTGTACGGCTTCAGGGGCTCGTTGTCGAACGACGCGGGGTTGTGTTCCGGCAGCGCGAACGCGCTGCGGTCGAGCGCCAGGTCGCCGTCGATCCGATCGAGTCCGGCCGCGCGCAGCGTCGCCATGAACGCCTGCCATTGTTCGACGGTGATCTTCGGGTCGCCGTGGCCCTTGAGGATCAGGTCGCCCCGCAGCGTTCCCTGCTCCAGCGGGCCGCCCAGGTAGGCTTCGGTCTTCCAGCGGTAATCGCGCCCGAGGAGGTCGAGCGCGGCGAACGTCGTGACGAGCTTCATCACCGACGCCGGATTCATCGGCCGCTCGGCATCGTGGGCGAACAGCGGCTTCGGCTTGCCGACTTCCTGCACGACCATCGCGACGCGATTGAGCGGGACGCCGTTGTCGAGGAACGCGCGGCCGACGGCGCGCGGCAGCTCGGCCCGCGCGGGCGCGGCGAGCAGGGCGAGGAACGCGGCCAGCAGCAGCGCACGGTGATGCGAGCGGTTCATTCGGCGTCCAGGATCGCGTGCGTGCCCGCGACGAGCAATGCGAATTCGGCGTCGGTCACGATATAGGGAGGCATGAAGTACACGGTGCGATCGATCGGACGCAGAAGCAATTCGCGCTCCAGCGCTGCCGCGAAAAAGCGCCGGGCGAAAGCGGGGCGGTCGGTGTCGACGTCGAGCGCCCAGATCATGCCGCGATGCCGGAAGTTCCGCACCCGCGGGTGCGCGGCCAGCGACGCGGCAAGCGCCGACCAGCGGCGCGCCGCGGCGTCGTTCGCGGCGATGACATCGTCGTCGCGGAACACGTCGAGCACTGCGAGCGCCGCCCGGCAGGCGAGCGGGTTGCCCGTGTACGAATGGGAATGGAGGAAGCCGCGCGCCACATCGTCGTCGTAGAACGCCGCATACACGTCGTCGGTGGACAGCACGCACGATAGCGGCAGGTAGCCGCCGGTGAGACCCTTGGACAGGCACATGAAATCCGGAACGATGCCGGCGGCTTCGCAGGCGAACATGGTGCCGGTGCGGCCGAAGCCGGTCATGATCTCGTCGGCGATGAGGTGCACGCCGAAGCGCGTGCAAAGCTCGCGGGCGCGGCGAAGGTAGGCGGCGTCGTACATCACCATGCCCGCCGCGCCCTGCACGAGCGGCTCCACGATCAGCGCCGCCGTTAACGCGTGATGGCGGTCGAGGTGCGCCTCGAGCGCGGCGGCGGCGCGGACAGCGACGTCCTCGCCGGTCTCGCCGGTGCGCGCCTGGCGCGCATCGGGGGACGCGACGACCGCATGCGTGGCGAGCAGCGGCGCGTACGTGGCACGGAACAGCGGCACGTCGGTGACGGAAAGCGCCCCCTGCGTCTCGCCGTGATAGCCGCCGGCGAGGCTCACGAAGCCGCGCTTTTCCGGCCGGCCGCGATTGCTCCAGTAGTGGAAGCTCATCTTGAGGGCGATCTCGGTGGCCGAAGCGCCGTCGGACGCATAGAACGCGTGGCCGAGGCCCGGCGGGGCGAGCGCCGCGAGCCGCTCCGACAGCTCGACGACCGGCCGGTGCGTGCAGCCGGCCAGCAGCGCATGCGGCAGCGTCTCGAGCTGGGCCACGAGCGCCGCATTGATCCGCAGATTCGCGTGCCCGAACAAATTGACCCACCACGACGACACGCCGTCCAGGTAGCGGCGGCCGTCGTAGTCGAAGAGCCACGCGCCTGCGCCGCGGGCGATCGGCACCAGCGGCAGCGTCTCGTGCGCCTTCATCTGCGTGCAGGGATGCCACACGGCGGCGAGACTGCGTGCGCGCCAGTCGGCGTTGGTGGCCGCGGGCCGCGTCACCGGGATCTTCCGTGAGTCGTCGTCACGGCCGGCCGACGAAGATGTACCAGCTCGAGTCGTGCCGGCTGGTGCGGCCGTAGGCGAAATAGAACGGGCCGATGTACGTGTCCGCGGCGAGGAACAGGCTGGCCGCCTTGTACGTGTCGGCCGCGCTGATGTCGGCGCGCGTGTTCCAGATGTTGCCCATCTCGAGCGAACCGCCGAGGTACCACGCGCGTCCGATGTAGCGCAGCGGCCCCATGCGGTGATAGTAGACGCCGCGCAGCAGGCCGACATAATCGCCGGACAGCTGGTCGGTGCGCAGGCCCGAGATGTTGAGGAAGCCGCCGAGCTCGAAGTTGGTTGCGCCCGTCTCGTCGCGCCGATCGGTGCCGCCGAACCGTCCGCCGAGATGAAGGAAGCCGTTGGCGCCGAGCGGCACCGCCTGCAGGAAATCGATGCTGGCGCGCGTCACGTCGGTGTCGCCTCCCATGCCGGGAATGCCCTGGAACACTTCGGCATAGGCGCCGGCGCCGTGCCGCGCGAAAAAAGGGTCGTCGAGGCGATCATAGTGCAGCCGCAGGCTGACGCCGGCTTCGTCGAGTTTCACGAACGACGGAAAATCGCTCACCGCGATCTGGCGGTCGGCGCGATAGTGGGTGAATTGCGGGCCGAGCCGCACTTCGCCCCACTCGCCGAGGTTCACGCCGGCATCGACGCCGGCCTGCTGCGTGAGGATGTCGTATTCGGCAATGCGAAGGTTGCCGTCGTAAATGTACTGCGGCGCGCGCTTCACCTGGCCGTAGACCGAGCCGAACCACGTTTGCGATAGCTCCAGCGGCTGGTAGAACTCGGTCGCGTAGCGCCGCACCTGGCCGAACTCCAGCTCGTCGACCCATTGGCCGCCGAGGCTGTTGATCCACGTCTTCTTGTGGCCGATCAGCACGTTGAACGCCGTATCGCCCTGCATGTCCGACGACAGGTTGAGGCCGAAGCGCAGGAAGTTCGGTCCCCACGTTTTCTCGGTGACGTCGAGGATCAGGTCGCGCTGGCCCTTTTCGTCGATGAGCCGGTACGACACGCGCTCGAAGTCCCCGGTGCCGTAGAGGCGTGCAATGTCGGCGTCGATCTTCGCCGCGTCGAACGGCTTGCCGGCGAGCGTGTCGATCTGCTCCGCGATCACCGCCGGATTGGTCCGCTCGGTGCCCTCGACGCGAATCCTGGCGATGATCGGGTCGCCGACCGGCGGCAGCACGACGCGCGCGGCGAGATAGCGGTCATAGGCTTCCGGCGGCAGCGCGTACGCGGCGAGCGCCGCCGCCTGCGCCCGCGCCGCGGCTTCGCCGATTTCGACGAGCTTCGGACCCGCCGAGAAGTCGGCGAACGTCAGCTGGCCGAGATCGGGCGAGATCAGGACGTGCGGCCCCTGCCGCAGCAGCGCGATCGATGCGCGCACGTTCTGCTGCGTCAGGATGTTGAGCGACTGCGCGGTGAGGCCCACGATCGACTGCAGCTGCTCGGCGCTCATCAGCGGCGTGCCGATGTTGACCGCGATGACCACGTCGGCGCCCATCTGCCGCACGATGTCGACCGGCAGGTTGTCGACGAGCCCGCCGTCACCGTAGATGTGGCCCCCGACTTCCATCGGCGTGAACAGGCCGGGCACCGACATGCTGGCGCGAAGCGCGACGTAGAGCGGACCGTCGTCGAACACGCGCTTCTCACCGGTCACCATGTCGGTCGCCACGGCGCGAAACGGCGTGGGCAGGCGATCGAACGACGTGGCGCTGTCGGCGCGGCGCGTCAGCTCGTGCAGATAGAGCTCGAGGTTGCCGCCCGCGATCGCGCCCTTCGCGAGGTGCACGGAGCCGTCGCTGAAGCCGAACTCGAGCGGCAGCGAATAGCGCGCGTCCTCGTCCTTGCGGCGGATGTCGAGGTCACGGCGCGGCGGGCTGTCGGAAAACATCGATGCCCACTCGACCTTCGCCAGCCGCTCCTGCATGTCGGCGGGCGACATGCCGCTCGCCGAAAGCCCCCCCACAATGGCGCCCATGCTGGTCGCCGCGATGCAGTCGATGGGCACGCGAAGCTCGTCCAGCACCTTGAGCACACCGATGTGCGCGAGGCCGCGGGCGCCGCCGCCGGAGAGCACGACGCAGATCTTCGGGCGCCCGGTCTGCGGCGCGTCGGCGGCCGGCGATTGGGCGATGGCATCGACGGTCGACATCGCCATTGCAGCAAGCGATGTCCATGCGATTGCGGGAACAAGACGCCGATGCGGTATGTTCGCCGTCGGCAGGAGGAGCGAGCGTTTGACGGGGACGAGGATGCGCAGGAACTGTCGCATGGCGGAGTGGATCGATTATACCGGCGCGGCGCGCGGGTTCGCGTGCGTCATTGCGCTGCTCGCGTCCGTCGCGTGCGCGGCGCCGGTCGAGTATCGCGTCGACCCGGACGCGACAGTGGCCGAGTACACGGTGACCTATCTCGGCGTGCTGCGTCAGCGCGGCCGCTTCGCCCGGACGAACGGCACGGTGGTCGTGGATTTTGCCGCGCACGCGGGGCGCGTCGACTTCGAGGTCGACGCGCAGTCGGTCGACAGCGGGTGGAGCGTGCGCGACGCGTTCATTCGCGATGACGCCATGCTCGACACCGAGCGGCACCGCTCGATCACCTTCGTCTCGACGCACCTCGCATTCGCCGACGATCGCCTGGTGCGCATCGACGGCCGCCTGTCGATGCGTGGCGTGACGCGCGCAGTGTCGCTCGCCGTCGAGCGCTTCGACTGCGGCACCGGCGCCGGCGAGGCGCCGGCCGAATGCAGCGCCGACGCGAGCGCCACGCTGCACCGGTCGGAATTCGGGATGACGGCGTATGCGCCGGTGATCGGCGAGCTGGTGACGCTGGATTTCGCGGTCGTCGCGCGGCGCTGATCAGCGGCCGGCGACGCGCGCGCGCATGCGCTCCACCGCGCGGACGAGCTCGCGTGTGATGCCCGGCTCGCGCACCGAATGTCCGGCGTCGGGCACGATCAGGTACTCGGCTTCGGGCCAGGCGCGCGCGAGTGCATCGGCGGTGACGGGCGGGCAGATGACGTCGTAGCGGCCCTGCACGATCGTGCAGGGGAGATGCCGGACGCGCTCGACGCCGGCGAGGAGCGCCCCCGGCGGCATGAAGCCTTCGTGCACGAAATAATGGGCTTCGATGCGCGCGATCGCCAGCGCGGCCGCGTCGTCATCGTGCCGGGCGAGGCCTTCCGGGCGCGGGATCAGCGACGAGCACGCGCTCTCGTAGCGGTCCCAGGCGCGCGCCGCGGGCAGGTGGACCGCGGGATCGGGATGCGTGAGGCGCGCGTAGTAGCGGTGCAGCAGGTCGTCGCGCTCGGCGGGTGGCAGGAACTCGGCAAACGTGCGCCACGCTTCCGGAAACACCTTGCGCATCCCGTGCATGAACCAGTCGATCTCGTCCGCGCTCGCGAGGAACACGCCCCGCAGCACGAGGCCGAGAACGCGGTCCGGGTGCGCCTGTGCGTAGGCGAGCGCGAGCGTCGAGCCCCACGAGCCTCCGAACAGCGCCCAGCGCTCGATGCCGAGATGCACGCGCAACCGCTCGAGATCGGCAATCAGGTGCGGCGTCGTGTTGTCCACGATTTCGGCCACGGGTGTGGAGCGGCCCGCGCCGCGCTGGTCGTACAGGACGACACGCCAGAACGCCGGATCATAGAAGCGCCGGTGATGCGGCAGGCTGCCGCCGCCCGGTCCGCCGTGCAGGAATACCAGCGGCACACCCTGCGGGTTGCCGCAGACCTCCCAGTGCATCGTGTGGCGGCGATCGAGCCCGAGCATGCCGCTGGCCGAAGGCTGGCACGCCGGATAAAGCAGCGCGTCGGAGGACGGCGTGCGCGTCGCGTCGTTCACGGCCGCGCGGCGAGCTCGACGCTGATCGTGCCGAGGTCGCCGAACTCGATGTCGAGAGGCACATCGAGCGGAACTTCGAGGGCGCCTGCGTACGATCCGGTGGTCACGATGTCGCCGGCGCGAAGTGCCGTGCCCTGCGTCGGCAGATAGTTGGCGAGCCACACGAGCGGACGCAGCGGATGGCCGTCGGGATGCGCACCGTCCCGCGTCATCAGCACGGCGCCGCGCGCGCGGATCGCGAGCGGGATGCGCTCGAGCGGACGCGCGAGCGCGTCGCGCACCTGCGGACCCACGTACAGGCCGTGGTTGTTCGCGTAGTCGGCCAGCATTTCCGGAAACGGCACGGCGCCCGGGTCGTCGTAGCGATTGCCCATCAGCTCCAGCACGCAATGCGCGGCACCGATGGCCGCACGGACGTCGGCCTCGGTGTGGGCGCGGCCGCCGGGCAGGTCCTGCGCGAGCACGAACGCGATTTCCGGCTCGATCAGCGTCCTGCCGTCGCGCTCGGCGACGGCGCAGGGCGACGCGCGGCGCACCAGGGGTGCGAACAGCGGGGCGACGATCGTGCGCTTGGCCGTGGGCAGCGCGCACTTCCATCCGGCGATGACGTCGCCGAGGAGCTCCGTAACACGGTGCTGCAGCCGCAGTCCCGCGGCAATATCGGAAGGACGGGCGTCGGCGGGAAGGCGCGGCCCGCGCCGGCCGTTGCGGCGGCGGTCGGCGAGTTCGTGCGCGGCGCGTTCGAAGGGACTGGTCATCGGGATAGAATCGGCGTTCGCCCGGAACAAGGAAGCACGAGCGCGACGCGAGCGATGATACGTGCGTGCGCAAGACGCGGCAAATCGCGGCGCCTGCCGGGCCCGAGGAGGCACGAGGTCCATGAACGAGCACCTGACGCCGGCTGCGAGCCTGCCGGACGATCGCGAGCGCGCGCTGCTGGTCGGGCGCATCTGGGATCCGGCGGCGGGCGGTCCGCTGCTCGTGCGGGTCGATGGCGACGCCGTTGTCGATCTCTCACCTGTGGCGCCGACGATGTCCGAGCTCCTCGAGTTGCGCGACCCGGCGGCCGCGGTTCGTGCCCGTCCCGGGCTCGAGCGGCGCGCGGCAGTGGCCGATGCGCTCGCCGCGTCGGCGTGCGATCGCAACGATTCCACGCAGCCGCATTTCCTCGCGCCGTGCGACCTGCAGGCGCTCAAGGCTGCCGGCGTGACCTTT
>Ga0157379_10000945_pt1 | contig 23539 bp, 19 predicted proteins | sample S25metaG_FD_121802 | JGI IMG/M metagenome (GOLD analysis project Ga0157379, IMG submission 121802) | Switchgrass rhizosphere microbial communities from Kellogg Biological Station, Michigan, USA - S2-5 metaG | ecosystem: Host-associated > Plants > Roots > Rhizosphere > Soil | place: USA... | reverse complement strand
GCGAGCGTCGCCAAGAATTCGTCCTTCTGGCGATCCGCCTGGATGAGCGCGTGCTCCGCATTCTGCCGCACGGCCACCTCCTGCTCGAGCCTGCGATTCGCGCGCTCCAGATCCTCGGTCCGCTGGCCCACCTCGCCGAGCATGTCGTTGAACGTCTCCACCAGGTACCCCGTCTCGTCCTCGGTCGTCTTGGGAACGCGCGCCGCATAGTTGCGGCGATCCTTCACCTCGTGTGCGACCTCCGCGATGGCGAGGATCGGGCGGATCACGGAGGACTGGAGCGCGACCGACATGATCGCGGCCACGGTCAAGCTCGCGAGCATGACACCGACCACGATGGCGAGGTAGCTCATGAGCCGCGCGGTCAGATCGTAGCGGGCCCGCAGGTAGACCCAGCCGAGCTGCTCGTCGGGAGTCACGATGGGACGGAAAAGCGAGATCTGGCGCGCGCCGGCCTCGTGTCCCGCCGGTCCGGGGCGCGCCGGCAAGGGTGTCGTGTCCGTCGAATCGCGACGGTACGAAGCAAAGATCCGTCCGTCGGCCGTGTAGATCGCGGCTGCGGTCACGTTCGGGCGCACCGAGAGGAGGCCCAAGTTCTCCTGCGCCGTCTTCGGATCCTGGAAGGAGAGCGCGGGAGCGCTCGCGAGACCCAGGATGTCCGCCTGCGTGGATAGGTCCGCGACCCACGTGCGCTTGTAGGTGAGGAGGTCGTAGGTGACGAGCGCGATCGAGGCGAGAAGGAGAGCCACGAGCGTGGTCGCCATCACCACCAGCATGAACTTGCGCCGGATCGACCGGCGAATCCCGCCAAAGATCATGATCCCGCCGTCATCACCGTGCGCGCCACCGAGAGGAGGCGCGAGCTCAGCGTGAGCCCGGACTTGGTCGCGCACGCCACCGAGATGTCGAACCGGACGCGGCGCCGGCTCAGGACGAAGGCGATGACGCTTCCCTTGTCGATGGCGTCATCACCTTCCGACACGAGGAGAACCGACCGCTTGCGAGCGTCGTCCTTGAGCCTGGGCAGGCGCGAGGTTTCTTGCCGGCCCACGTAGAGCACGTGGACCCCTTCCAGCGAGTCCTCCTCGGAGTACCCCGAAACGACCACGGCACGCCCGTTCACGGTGTGCCCCAGAACCATGGTTGCGAGCTCGTCCCGCAGCTTGTCGTCCCCGAGCACGGCGATCCGGACGGGGGTGGTCGGGTCGGGGAACAGCGAGTCCGGCCACTCCACGTACCCGGCGAACTTGTAGAGGTAGGCGGCTTTGACCCGGCGCTCCAGATCCGAGTTGTCGCTCTGGGCGCGCGCCGAACCGTGGAGGATGGCCACGAGGGCCGAGGAGAGGAGGATCCAGCGGATCATGGGCCGAAAGGTCGTCAGGAACCCATCTTGATCTTGAAGAACACGCTCCGCTCGAACTCGGGTCGCGCTCCCGGGACTCCCCACTCCGGATGGGAGCCTCCGGTCAAATTCCATCCGGAGAGCGACACCTCGAAGTCCCGCTTCGGATGCCACCCCACCCGCGCGTCGAGCGTAACGTAGGACGGGACCTCGGGGTCGGGCAGGCGGCCCATGTAGCGGACCGCGGCGTCCACGTCCACATTCCCGAGGTCGAGCGCGGAGCGTAACTGCCCCCACGACTTGGGATCGTTGCCGAGCGTGGCGGTGCCGGCGAGCGCCGCGTGTCCCGGCGCGACGTCGAGGTCGATCGACTGCTGCACCCACCCCGCCGTGAATCTCCACGCGGCCGACGCGCGGTAGCTCCCCCACAGCTCGACGCCCGTGTTCGTTCCCTCGATCCCGTTCGCGAAGATCGGGCCGTCCGGGGACGTCGTCAGGGAGCGCAGATCATCGTAGTTGTGATGGAATCCGGTGACCGAGAGCGAGAAGTCCTGCGTCGGCTGATCGCGATAGCCCAGCTCGAACACCTTGGCGACCTCCGAATCGAAGCCCGGACCGCCCGCGAGGAAGAAATGCGGCGTCGTGACGGGCGAGACGAAATCGCGATCGATTCGGGACGGCGCGCGGACGGCGCGCGCCGCCGCCGCCCAGAGGAGACGCGCGTCGCGCGGCTTCCAGGCGAGTCGCGCGTTTGGGAGCACTTCCCAGTGCGTGAACTCGTTTCGCTCGAAGCGAACGCCCCCCGTCAGCTCCACGCGCTCGTGCACGGAGAATACGTCCTGGCCGAACAGGGAGGTCGTCCGGAGATCGCGATTGGGTGGCAGGAATCCGACGATCGAGGTGAGATTGGCAACGCGGTCGGCCTGATACCGGTACTCGGCGCCCCAGACGGCGTCGTGCTTCTCGCTGGGGCGAAATCCGTGCTGCGCCTGGATGTCCCAGGTCTGGAGCGACTCGTTGATCGCGTCCGGCTGCTCCCGCTGCGTGTAATCGAAGTAGCCCTGCACGCGAATCTGCGAACCGGTCCTGTAGTTGTGTGCCCAGTTCCCGAGGATGTTGCCACCGGACACGACACGGGTCGTGTCGCCGCCGGCCGAGGGTTGCGTGATGTTGCCGCGGTAGAGATCGCCCGACAGCGTCATCGACGTCGTGGCATCGCCCCAGTCCCCGCGGAAGCCCGTCTGCAACCGATCCGAGGCATCCGCCAGATCCAGGTTGGTTCCACGCTCGGTGTCGTCGCGGCTCGAGAACTGACCGTAACCCCGGAGATGTCCCTTCGACCCCTGCTTGAGCCCGAAGCGCGCGCCGACCACCGTGTCGTGGTTCCCCGAGCCCGCGTCGATCATCGCCCCTTGCGTCTCCTCGGCCGAGCGCGTCACCACGTTGATCACACCGTTCATCGCGTTCGTGCCCCAGAGCGTGCCCCCTGGCCCGGTCACCACCTCGATCCGGTCGACGTCCTCGAGCATCACTCCCTGCGCTTCCCAGAAGACGCCGGAGAAGAGGGGGGAGTAGACGACCCGCCCGTCGATCATCACGAGCATCTTGTTCGCGAGGACGTTGCCGAATCCGCGCGCCGTGATGGCGTACTGGTTGGCGTCCGCGCGAGCCACCTGGAGCGTGGGGGCGAGTCGCAGGGCTTCGGGCAGGCTCGTCGCGCCGGAGCGGCGAATGTCCTCGGACGAGACCACGTACGCGGACGCGGGAACGTCGGAGAGCGGCTCGGCGCGGCGGGTCGCGATGGTGACTTCGATGTTGCTGAGCTGCTCCAGCGTGAGGTCGGCCAGATTCCCGGCCGCGATGACCTGGGCATGGGCCGGCAGTGCGCTCAAGACGGCCATCCCCGCTGCGAGCGCGGCCAGGGCCAGAGGGCGAAGGCGGGAGCCGTGTCCGGTGCAGGAAGCCGGCATGGCGGTATCCTCGTCGGGGTCCATGGTGATCGGGGAAATCACCCCCCGGCAGGAGGGCGTGATTCCGTTTAGCGTAGCATGGAGCGACAGCCGGTTTGGGAATGGGAAAAAAGGAAGGGACCGGGGAGGGGATCCGCCATGATCGAGGCGGTCAAGTACGTGCACACCAATCTGGTCGCGCGGGACTGGCGCGGTCTGGCCGCGTTCTACGCAGAGGTTCTGGGGTGCGTCCCCGTGCCCCCCGAACGGGACTATGTCGGGCCTGATCTCGACCGCGGAACCGGCATTCCCGGGGCGCGTTTGACCGGGGCGCACTTGAGGCTGCCGGGGCACGGACCGAACGGGCCGACTCTCGAGATCTACCACTACTCGGTGTCTGAGCCGGCGGTGCCTCCACGTGTCAACCGTCCGGGGTTCGGGCATCTGGCGTTCGAGGTCGCGTCGGTCGACGAAGCGCGCGAGGAAGTTCTTCGCGCCGGCGGCCGGCCGGTCGGGGACATCGTCACGCTCACGACCGCGACCGGGGCCCGAGTGACGTGGTGCTACGTCACCGATCCCGAGGGAAACATCCTCGAGCTGCAATCGTGGGCATGACCCGGGTGGTCGAGTTCCGTTCCTACACGCTGAAGGCGGGCACGCGCGCCGAGTTCCACCGACTCGTCATCGAGGAAGCGATGCCTCTCCTGAGACAGGTCGGGATGGACGTGGTGGCCTTCGGCCCGTCGCCGCACGACGAGAGCTCCTACTACCTCATCCGCGCGTTCGACAGCCTGGAGCATCGGGAGTCCAGCGAGGCCGCGTTCTATGGCGGTCCTCTGTGGCGGGCGGGTCCGCGCGAGCGAATCCTCGCGCTGATCGAGGCCTACACCGAATTCGTGCTCGAGCTGGACCGCGCGGCCATCGACGTTCTGCGAACGAATTCGGCCGCGCGTCCCGCTCGAGGCTAGCGGCCTACTTCAAGAGCATCAGCCGTCCGCGGTCCATCCCCTCGGCCGCGCGAATCGAATAGAAGTAAACGCCGGTCGAGAGCTCGCGCCCCGCCCCGTCACGACCGTCGAATGCGACCTGATGCCAACCGGCCGCGGCCCACGGCTCCTCGCGCAGGCGCCGCACGAGGCGACCGGACACGTCGTACAGGTCCACCTGGAGCGGCCCGGCGATGGCCGTTCGCCACGTGATGATCCCGGAGGGATTGAGCGGGTTGGGGTAGACCGACGCGGCGAGCTGCCCCCCGCCTCCGGCCTGCACGCTGACGCTGAGCGGCGCCTGAACGGGGGCGCCATTGAAGAGCGTCGCGGCCAGGGTGACGCTCACGGTGCTCGTGCCGTGAAGCTTCGAAAAGAGTTGATCCAGATCGTCGCTCCGGAAACAGGCCGTGATCTCCGGAACGAGATTTCCATCGCGATCCGCCCCGAGCGCCGTCTTCTCGCCCACGGCCGAGATCTCGTCCACGGCGCCGGTGCCCGGCGAGTGCATGACGAGCGTGGCGAGATCGAGGTCCGAGATCGTGAAGGAGTGCCCGACAGGCTCCAGCTCGAGGCACCACTCGGGCTTCCCTCCGGACAGCTTGATCGCACGATTCCCACCGGTCGTGAAGGCGCGTGCGCTCAGGAGGTCCAGCACGTCGACGGACGTGAAGGCAACGTCGGAGAGGGATCCGTCCGACACGGTCAACGTCACGCCGTACGTTCCGCGGTAGGCGTACGTATGCTGCGGTGCGGCTCCGGTCCCCTCGGTCTCGTCGCCGAAATCCCAGTGGTAGCTGAGGGCGTCTCCGTCCGGATCCGTGGAGGCGCTGGCGTCGAGGGTGACCGGGTTGCCGAGGAACGTCGAGTAGCCGCCTCCCGCCCGCGCTGTCGGGCCGCGATTCACGTTTCCTACCACCAGGGAGGTCGTCGCGGACTTCACGTCATCGCCATGAACCGCCTCGAACCTCGCCTCATGGGTCCCGGCGTCGCCGAAGCCGGGGGTCCACGCGAACGTGCCGGTCCCGTCGCCGTGATCCTGGAACGTTGCTCCGGGAGGGCCTTCGACCATGTGAAGCGATGCGTGCTGACCGAATGGCGTCTGCGATCCGACGTCGAACGCGAGCGCCTGTCCCTCGTCGACGGTGCGCTGTGCTGGCGCGGAGATCTGAAGCGCGAGCACGAACCCGCGCCGGTACGCCTCGCGTGCAACCGACGAGGTCGAGCGAAGGTCGGCGATGGACGAGAGGCGGTCCGGGCCCTGTCCCACGACCAGGGCCGCCCAGACGTCCTGCGTTTCGCCCGGAGCCAACGCGAACGGGCCCGACGAGAGGAGGATCCGCTTGTCACCGCTCACGGTGTCGCGCCAGCCCGTCCCCTGCACGGGATCGCCGGAGAACTGGTACGTCGTCACGGGCAGCCCCGGGTTGCCCATCTCGTGCATCGGCGAACCGTCGTTCATGAGACCGCGCATCGTCGCATACCGAGCCGATGCGGTGAATGGATCGTCGACTCCCGCGGAGGTCCGGAAGGCGGTGACCCCCAGGGTGTCGTTTGCGGCGCCTTGATCCACGATCGGCCCTTGCAGGAGGAGGAAGCCCACCGCCGGTGGCGCGGAGCCGTACTGGGCATCGTTGTTGGTCTGGTTGTAGACGTAACCAAGCCCGAGCGCCGGGTCGCAGCCGGCGAGGTCGTCCGAAAAACCTCCAAGGTCGACATCCGACCAGAGCGTGAAGTACGCGTCCGATAGTGCATCCGACGAGGCGTTTCGTAGGTGGAACCGCAGGAAGACGATATTCCGGAGCTCGTTGGTGTCGAATCCGAAGGTGGACTGCTGCACTTCGATACCCAACGGATTCGTGTTCGCGCGGTTGTGGCGTGTCGCGTCCTCGTCGTTGTAGACGCTCCAGAACATGGCGTCACCGAGCAGTGCGGGATTGCCGAGAGCGTCGACGGGTGCGCCCTGCCCGACCGGCCAGCCGACATAGTCCGGGCTCGAGGTGTCGCCTCTCGTGAGCTTGTAAGTACGGAAGTCGGGTGAGTCGGGCAGATATCCGCCGGCCACCATGGGGCCCGGTACATACTCCTGCCCGTAATCGCCGATGGCGAGACGGAGCTCACCACCCACCTTCCCTCCAATCCAGGGCCCCGCGGCGAAGATGGCCGTGTGGCCGCTACCTCGCGGATAGACGAGTCCAGCGCCCCCGGTGGCGAGGTTGTACCCGAAGGAGCCATGGTTGGCCACGACGAGGTCGAGATTGGTAATGGGGAAACGATCATTGTCCATGATCGAAGCGGCACGATGCGGGGTCGACGCGGACTCGCTCCACGGTCGGGCCTGCGCCACGCCGGGCGCGACCATTGGCGTCAGCGCCATGAGTCCCACGACCTGCACCAGGGCCCAGCGACGGCGATCTCGGATTCGCATGGTCATCGCTCCTACTTGAGGATCGTGAAGCGGCCGCCATCGATGCCCTCGGCCGATTCGATGCGATAGAAATAGACGCCCGACGCGAGCTTCACGCCCTGGTCGTCCCGTCCGTCCACAGACAGGTCGTGATAACCGGCCGCCGCCGTTGACTGGTCCACGAGCCGCCGCACCAGACGCCCCGACACGTCATAGATCGAGACACGCAGAGGTCCCGAGCGCTCCAGCTTGAGCGTGAGCACGCCGGACGGGTTGAGCGGGTTCGGAGAGAGGGAAACAGCCAGCTTCCCGCCGCTGCCCGCCTGGACGGCGACGTCCATCGTGGTACGGAAGAAGCCCCCGGTCAGGAGCGAGCCTTCTAGGGTGATCGTCGTGGGTGTGCTTCCATGGAGATTCGAGAAGAGGAGCCGGAGATCGGATTTCGCGAAGCACGCTTCGACCTCTTCCACGCCATTGCCGTCTCCATCTCTACCGATGGAGCTCTTGCTCGCGATCGCCGGGATCTCGCTCACCGAGCCGGTTCCAGGTGACTTCATCCGGATGGAAGCCAGGTCCACCGCCTGATTGGTAAAGGCCCCGTTCAGCGCTTCGATCTCGAGGCACCATTGGGGCTTCCCGGAATTCAAGCGGATCGTCTTGTTGCCGTTCATCGTGAAAGCCCGCGCCGGGAAGATCCCAAGCACGCTCGCGGTGGTCGTGCCGAGGCCGGTCAGGAACCCGTCTGAAACCGTGAGCGCCACCGCGTACGTCCCGATGGCGTGGTAGGTGTGCATCGGCGCGGGGCCGTTGGCGCTCGTGCCGTCACCGAAGAGCCAGGCATAGGTGAGCGCGTCTCCGTCGGGATCGGACGACCCGCCGCCCTGGAGCTGAAGGGCCACGTCCTGGAACGCCGTGTAGGGCCCGCCGGTAGTCGCCACGGGTGCTCGGTTCGAGTTCGTCACGGTGATGTAACTGGTGGCCGAATCACTCAAGCCGTTCGAAGCGATGAAGATCACCGGATAAGGATCGGGGCGAGCATCCATCGACGTCGGCGTCCATGTGAACACGCCCGACGTCTTGGTCTGATTGGGGACCAGGGCGGCATTGTTTCCGAGTGGAAGGCTGGTCGTGATCGCACGGAGCTGAGCGATCGGCTCTCCGTCCGCGTCCGAGGCCGTAACGGTGAGGGTCACGGTCCCGTTCTCCGCAACCTGTGCGACTCGAGGCGCGATCACGTGGGGCGGACGGTCCCCACTGGGCGCACAGCCCCGATTCAGGAACAGGTACACGTTGCCAGCCGGGGAATACTGCGCCGCCACGAGGTCGGGTCTGAGGTCGAGATCGAGGTCAGCGGTCGCGAGTCCGTACGCCCAATGATTTCCCGGCAGCAATTCCGTCCTGGGGCCGAAGAGACCCGTTCCGTCTCCCAGGAATACGGAGGCAACGGTTTGGGTCCCGACGGCGACGTCAAGTTTCCCGTCGCCGTTGAAATCCGTAATGGCCATCTCGCCAGTCCCGTACGGCGAGGGAAACTGGCGTGAGGGCTGGAACGTGCCGTCACCGTTTCCGAGACGGGTCTCGAGATTACTGTTCTGCGTTTCCAGGATCAGATCGAGATTCCCGTCGGCGTTGAGATCGGCCAGCCGGGCGAAGCTCGGAAATGTGGGAGCTGGGATGGATTTCAGGCTGAAGGTTCCGTTCCCTAGATTTTGCATGAGAGTGAGGGCGGAGTTGTACAAGACGGCGATCAGATCCGGCCAGCCATCGTTGTTGACGTCGCCGACGGTCAGATCCTGAACATCGTAGGTGAGGGCGAAATCTTTCGGCGGCGCGAAGGTTCCGTTCCCCTGGTTCATGAGGATCGTGACGCCAGAGATCGGGTACGACACCGTGATGGCCAGGTCGGTCTTGCCGTCCCGATTCAGATCGGTGGCCACCATACGGCCCGCGTACCCGGACAGGATCCTGTCCTGCCGCGGGCCGAACGTGCACGAACCCAAGCCCAAGAAGATGCCGAGGGTGCCCCGGTCGTAGTCCGTGTAAGCGATGTCGGGGATGAGATCGCCATTCAGATCGGCGACCGCTACGTCGTAGGGTGCGCCGAGGGTGGGGAGCGTCACCACCGGAGCGAAGCCGCCGGAGCCGTTCCCGCGGAGTACCTGGATTGTGCGCTCATTGATCGTGCCGACCGCCAGGTCGGGGATGTCGTCGCCGTCCAGGTCCGCGGCTTCGACGGCGTACGCCGGGGATGAAGGCAGCGAGTCCGTGTTGAAGGTCTCGGGGCCGCATGCCGGGGGGAATGTCCCCGCTTCGACCGTGATCTGAAAGAACTCCTCGTCCTGGCCCCCGAAGGAATCCTTGGCGATGACGCTCGCGGAAGCCGTGCCCGTCTGACCAGGCGTGAGTCGGATGATCCCTGTGGGTGGATTGGAGAGCGACGTGAACACCGTGACGTACGAGGGCCCCGTTCCCTTGACGAACGAGATGAAATCTCCGTCGGGATCCGAGGCGTGCACCGTCTGTTCCGCGATGGATCCGACGATCATGGTCATGTTCTGCGGCGGAACGAGGACGGGAGACCGGTTCGCGGGGGTGACGTCGACTTCAAAGCTCTTCGAGTCGCTCGCGAGACCGTCCGTTGCCTGAACCTGGACGACTGTGTTTCCGAGGTCGTTCAGGCCTGGAGCGAGCCGGATCTGTGCCTGGGTGCTGCCCGGTTGTTGCCCCAGCAGGGTGAGCGTGGCGAACGCCGGTCCCGATGTAATCGCGACCGAGACGATGTCGCCGTCCTGGTCCGAAGCGAACACCGAGATATTGGCCACGCTCAGGGCGCGAATCGTGACGGGCGAGAAGAACGCGTTCAGGATCGGGGCATGGTTGGTCCGTCCAGGCACGTGAGCGAAGAGTGTCTTCTGATCGGTGAGCGTACCGTCGGAGACGCGGACGGTGATGGCCCAGTCACCTGCGTCGCTGATCTGTGGCGCCAGGTGGACGTTCCCGGTCCCGAGTCCGGTGCCCGGATTCACGGTCGTTACCGTGGCGAATGCGGGTCCGGAAGCCTTCGAGAAGGTCAGTGGATCACCATCGGCATCGATCGCCGTGGCTCCAACGTCCAGGAGGCTGCCGGCGTTGACGGTCACGTTCGCCGGGAGCCCCAGCTGGGGAGCGGTCTCGGCGCGCGGCGACACGGTGATCTGGAGCGATTTCTCGCTCGAGAGCGTGCGGTCCGTGACACCGACTGTCGCCGAGTAACCTCCCGCCGCTTGCGAGAGCGGCGGAGCGACGCGGAGGCTACCGGTCCCGGCGCTGGAATCGACGGTGCTGACCGTCGCGAACGACGGTCCCGCCTTGAGATAGAAGATGAGGAAGTCCGCATCGCCGTCGGTCGCGAAGAGATCCTGCGTCGCTATCTTCCCTGCCTGAACGGTCATGTCATTGGGCTGCAAGAGAACAGGCGGTAGGTCCGTCCCTCCCACGTCCACCTGCATGGACGTGGCGGCGGTGAGGGTGCCGTCGCTCACGGTCACTCCGATGGTGCTCGTGCCCGCGTCGGACACCGCGGGAGCCGCGTGGATGTTCCCGTGCGCGGTTCCCGCGCCCGGGTCCGTCGTCGTGATCGTGACGAACGCGGGACCGAAGGATTTGCCGAACGTGAGCGGGTCTCCGTCGGCGTCCGTCGCGCTGATCACCTGATCCGCGGTCGCTCCGACACTCACCGTCATGTTCGCGATCAGGCCGAGAACGGGGATGGCGTCGCTTACCCCGGAGGCGCGAAGCGCCGCGGACTCCGAGAGGGCAACCGTGGTCGCGCTGGGAGCTGCGAGTGAAGGTCGAGGGAAAAGAGCCGCGAGAAGGGGGACGAGGAGTGCCAGCCTGGGGAGGAATCGCCTTGGGTACCCGGGGAGTTTGGCGCGCACGGGTGGTGCCCTCCTGGAGTCATCCTGATGTCTAGGGTGGGAACAGGAAGGGTGCGGCCGTGGTCTACCCCCCCGCCCCTAGGAACGTCCCAAATCGCGGAAACGAACAGGGAACTTCGAGGGGGAGCTGTCGCGAGCTTTTGACCACCCCCGCTCATCGTGTGTAGAGTGCGCCCGTGCTCCACGACCTTCCGACCACCCCGGCCCACGGGTAACCCTCTGCACGATCTATCGATCGAGCTCGACCACCGGCCCGGCGCCCTCGCGGAGATGGGGGAGGCGCTCGGCCGTGCTGGGGTGAGCGTCGAAGGGGGAGGCGCCTTCCTGGCGGGAGGCGTCGGCGTGGCTCACTTCCTCTTCGCCGACGGTCACGCCGCGCGCCGCGCCCTCGAGGCCGCGAAGATCCGCGTGCTCGCCGTGAACGACGTGGTGGTGCTCCGGCTGCGCCAGGGCGAGCCGGGGCAGCTCGGGAAGATCGGGCGGCGGATGGCCGAAGCGGGCGTGAACATCGAGGTCCAGTACTCGGACCACGACCATCAGCTCATCCTCGTCGTGGACGACCTCGCGAAGGGACGCGCCGTGGCGGATGCGTGGATGCGGGAGCGCGCGAATGGGTAAGGGGCGGCTCGAAGCCTTCAGCGACGGCGTGATCGCGATCATCATCACGATCATGGTGCTCGAGCTCAAGGTGCCGCACGGCGAGGATTTCGCGTCCCTCGTCCCCTTGATCCCCACGTTCCTGAGCTACGTGCTGAGCTTCGTCTATCTCGCGATCTACTGGAACAATCACCACCACATGCTTCACGTCACACATCGCGTCACGGGGAGCATTCTGTGGGCGAACATGCACCTGCTCTTCTGGCTCTCCCTCGTTCCGTTCGCCACGAGCTGGATGGGAGACAATCACTTCGCGCCGGTCCCCACCGCGCTCTACGGCGCACTGCTCCTCCTGGCGGCCATCGCCTACACGATCCTCCTGCGCGCGATCCTGAGATCGGAGGGGGAGGATTCGGTGCTGGCCCACGCCGTAGGGGAGGATTTCAAAGGGAAGATCTCGATCGTGCTCTATGTGGCGGCGCTCTTCCTGGCCTTCGTGCATCCCGCCATCGCGCAGGCAATCTACGCGGTGGTCGCGGCCATCTGGCTCATCCCCGACCGGCGGATCGAGCGGGCGCTGGCCGAGAACGAAGCACGCAGTCGCGCCGCCGGGCGCTAGTTCGCTGACGAGGCCGTGGCGATGTATGCCTCCACCTGCTCCCTCAGGACCGGAAGCGCCACCGCGCCATTCCCGAGCACCGCGTCGTGGAACGCCTTGATGTCGAAGCGGCCTCCGAGCTTCGCTTTGGCCTCGTCGCGCAGCTTCAAGATCTCCATCTGTCCGACCTTGTAGGCGAGCGCCTGGCCGGGCCACGTGATGTAGCGGTCCACTTCGTTCTCGATGTTGTTCTCGGCGAGGATCGAGTTGTCGGTCATGTAGTCGATCGCCTGCTGCCGGCTCCAGCCCTTGGCGTGAATTCCGGTATCCACGACGAGACGGCAGGCGCGCCATGCGTCGAACGAGAGCATCCCGATCCGATCCACGTCGCTCGTGTAGAGCCCCATCTCGTCCGAGAGCCGCTCCGCGTACAGACCCCAGCCCTCGACGAACGCGGTGACACCCTGGTGCTTCCGGAACTCGGGGACGTTCTTCAATTCCTGCGCGACCGCGATCTGCAGATGATGGCCAGGGACCGACTCGTGGAACGCGAGCGCCTCGGCCTCGTACCGGGGCCGTGTCTCGGGTAGGTAGGTGTTGATCATGTACGTCCCGGGGCGTTTTCCGTCATCGGAGGGATGGCGGTAGTACGCGATGGTCGAGTGGGGCGCTTCGTGCATGCCCATCACGCGCACCTCGCAAGGCGCCTTGGGCTGGATTCGACCGAACCACTGCGGCACCGCCGCCTGCGCCCTCGCGAGCGACTCCCGCGCTTTGGCCTCGATCTCCGCGCCGGTCTTGAAGTGCATGGCCGGATCCCCGCGCAGACGGCGCTGGATCTCCGCGATATCGGAGGTGCCGAACACCTTCTGCCCGAGCGCCGCGAGATCGCGGCGGAACACGGCGACCGCGTCGAGCCCCATCTGGTGTACCTGCGCCGGATCGAGGTCGAGCGACGTGTGCATGCGAATCATCTTCTTGTAGCACTCGAGGCCGCCCGGCAGCGCGGCGAGTCCCGCCTTCTCGGGAGGACGCGCGGCGGGGAGCACCTCGCTCTCGAGCATGTCGCGATACCGCACGAGCCCAGGACGAAGCGAGGACTCGATGGCGTCGCGCAGATCCGTCGCGAAGCGGTCGCGGTCGGCCGGAAGCCAGCCGTCGTGCTTGGCCTGCGACGGCTTCCAGACGGCGAGGCTCTCGATGGGCGCGGAGGTGAGCTGCGTCAGCTCGTCGATCGTCTTCAGCACCGCGTCGACGGACGCCGTCTTGCGCAGGGAGAGTCCGTCGCGAAGGTTGGCCACGTGGTCGTTGAGATAGGGTCCCATCGCGCGCACGCGCTTCACGTACGCTGCCGCGTCCTTGGGCGTGTCGATGGTCGTGTAGTCGGGGATGTTCATCAGCTGGACCTGCGGTCCGCCGAGAGGATCGACCACCCACTGCTCGAATCCGCAGCCATACCACGCGAGCTGGTCCTCCACCTCCTCGATCAGCGCCGCCCGCGTCAGGCGATCCGCCTGGGACAGCTTCTCCGGCTTGATCGCGCGCGCGGCCGTCGCGACCCCCTCGAGCCGCTTTCGCTCCTTCGCGATGCCCGTGGGGCTGATGTCGTCGAGCCGGTCGTCGTATCGCTTGTCTCCGAGACCGGTGGCGGCGGTCGGGTTCGCCTCCAGGTAGCCCTGCCAGTACTTGTCGCAGAGCTTGGCGAGATCTTCGGACGGCCCGGCGAGGCCCGGTGCCGTGGTGAGGACGAGTAAGGACATGGAAAGAAGGGTAGCGAAGGCGAGGCGAGGCATGGGAATGGACCTCCGGCAAGGCGGGTGGGCGATGGCGCGGGCGGATGATAGCGCCGTTCGTCCGCGAGCGGGAGCGCTCGTTTCCAAGCGCTCCAGGCTCGTTGACCCGGCGTTCCAGGCGAGGCTAGAGTGAGGCATGGACCATGACGCCGCGCTTCGCGATCACGTGGCGAAGCTCATCCTCTGGGAAGACGCGCACAGCGGCTTCGACACCGCCGTCGATGGCATCTCGCCGGCGTCACGCGGCGTCGTTCCCGACGGATTTCCTCACTCCGCCTGGCAGCTCCTCGAGCACCTCCGGCTCGCCCAGGAGGACATCCTCGATTTCTGTCGCAACTCCGATTACGAGGAAGGCACCTTCCCCGACGACTACTGGCCGAAGAGCGTCGCACCGCCATACGAGAAGGCATGGGACGAGAGCATCGCCGCCTTCCGCAAGGACCGGAGCGACGTGGTGGCCCTGGTCCAGGACCCGAAGCGAGACCTCTTCGCGCCGATCCCGCACGGCTCCGGACAAACCTATCTCCGCGAAGCGCTCCTCGTCGCCGACCACAACGCGTACCACGTGGGCCAGCTGATCGCGCTCCGGCGGATGCTCGGGATCTGGAAGTGACCGCGCGACTGGACTGGAAGGACGTGGTGTGGGGGCAGTTCGGCGCCGCCATCGACTCGATGGAGGCCGCGATCGACGCGTGCCCCGAGGATCTCTGGGGCGACCGCCCAGGCTTTCAGGAATTCTGGTACCTCGTGTACCACACGCTGTTCTTCCTCGATTACTACGAGTCGGAGAGCCCCGAAGGCTACGCCCCTCCGCCGCCGTTCACGCTCAGCGAGCTGGATCCGGCCGGCGTGTTCCCGGATCGCGTGTACTCGAAGGAGGAGATGCGGCGCTTCCTCGAGCATGGGCGCCAGAAAGTCCGCTCGAAGATCGCGGGGATGACCGACGAGAAGGCCGTCTCGCATTCACCGTTTCGCAAGGAGCTGAACGAGCTCGAGTTCCAGCTCTACCAGATGCGCCACGTCCAGCATCACACCGCGCAGCTCAACCTTCTCATTCGCCAGGCGACGCACTCGGACGCCCCGCGTTGGGTCGGGCGCACAAAGCTCCCGCTGACTCCTCCACGAGAGTCCTGAGCCGCCGCCCGGATGCACAACTTCGCGATCCGGCGTGCGGAACATGCGGACGCGCCGGCGATTCACCGGTGCCTCGTAGCCGCGTTCGACCCCTACCGGCCCCAGTACACCGAAGGGGCGTTCGGCGACACGGTGCCCTCGCCCGCCGGGATCGAAGAGCGGCTCCGGGACATGACGCTGTTCGTCGCGACCGCGCCGGACGGAGCCATCGTCGGAACGATCGCGTGCCAGGATGTGGGCCGCGGACTGGGACACCTACGGGGCATGGCGGTGGACCCGGGCTGGCAAGGTCTTGGCATTGCCGATGCTTTGATCGAAGCGGCCGAAGACGAGCTGAGGCGCGCCGGATGCCGCCGCGTGAATCTGAATACGACTCGACCCTTGGCCCGCGCGCAGCGATTCTATGCGCGCCATGGCTTCCGCCTGACGGGTGACGTCGAGGACTTTTTCGGGATGGAGATTGCCGAGCATGCCAAGGACCTCTGAGACGATCGTCATCGGCGCGGGACAGGCCGGACTTTCGACGAGCTACCTCCTCACCGCTCGGGGCCGCGAGCACATCGTGCTCGAGCGCGGCCGGATCGGTGAGACCTGGCGGTCCGAGCGCTGGGACGGCTTCTACCTCAACAGTCCGAACTGGTGCCACAGGCTGCCTGGGTTCCACTACGCCGGGCCCAAGCCGGACGCGTTCGGTGCGCTACCCGAAGTGATCGCATATCTCGAAGACTACGCGCGGAGTTATCGTGCTCCGGTGCGGGAAGGTGTCGAGGTCCGGGCCGTGCGGCCCGACGGCTCGGGCTTCACGGTCGAGACGAACGCGGGAACGCTCACCGCGGAGAACGTCGTGGTGGCTGCGGGGGCGTATCAGCGCCCCACGCCCACGCCGCTCATGGCGGCGGTTCCGTCCGGCGTCATGCAGATCCACACGAGCCAGTACCGGCGTCCGGGCCAGCTTCCCGACGGCGCGGTGGTGATGGTGGGGGGTGGCCAGTCGGGATGCCAGATCGCGGACGAGCTGATCGATGCGGGGCGAAAGGTCTACCTCGCGGCCGGGCGGTGCCCGTGGCTCCCGCGACGGTATCGCGGCGGCGAGCTGATGCACTGGATGATCGAGACGGGACTCGCGGACCAGACCGTGGACACGCTTCCATCGCCGGCGGCGCGCCTGCTCTGCAACGTGCCGGTGTCGGGCAACGACGGCGGCCACGACTGCAATCCACGCTGGCTCGCGCGGCGCGGCGCCACGCTCCTCGGACGCGTCGAGGGCGTGGACGGATGGCGGCTTCGCATCGGAGGAGGGCTCGAGGAATCGCTCGCGATGGGCGACGAATTCGTCGCGGCGTATCGGAAGCGGGTCGACGACCACGTCCAAGCAAACGGACTGTCTGCGCCCGATCCGGAGCCTCAAGACCCTCGCGATCCCATCGCCTCGCCCAGCGAGGTGGATCTGCGCCAGGCGGGCGTGAGCACCATCGTTTGGGCCAACGGTTTCCGACCGGAGTATCGTTGGATCGAAGGCTTGGAGTTGGACCAGCAGGGATGGCCGGTGCACCGGCGCGGAGTCTCGATGCTAGCCGGGCTCTATTTCGTGGGCATGCACTGGCTCCACAAGCGCAAGTCGGCCTTGTTCTTGGGCGTGGGCGAGGACGCGGAGTACGTCGTGGAGCGCATCATGGAGCGGCAGGCGGCGGGACGGGAGAGCGGCTCGTGAAGCGCGTCCGGGCCGCGGCCTGCGCCGCCGGGTTCCTGCTCGCCGCGGGATGCGCGTCCACCCAGACGGCGGGCAATGACTTCCAGGTGACCAACCGGTCCGATTACTTCGAGTTCAAGATCGGGACCGCCAAGGCGTTCACCATGAGCCAGAACTACGCGTGGTGGAATCCCGATTCCACCGCGGTCGTGCACGAGGGGAGCGACATCCAGGGCGGCCAAGCCCTGCTCGAGCTTCGCGACGCCGACGGAACCGTAGTCTACTCCAAGAATCTAAGTGGGCAGGGAACCGAGGTCTCGCTGAAGGGGAATCCTGGGATGTGGTCGGTCAAGGTGAACCTCGACAAGGCGAGCGGATCGGTTCGAGTTCAGATCGAAGGGAAGTAGCTCACGAGGCGGAAAGGGGGGTCCTGATGCCCGTGGTTCATGCTTGGGAGGGTACACTCCTCCGGATGAGTTTCGTGGGCACGTACGAGCCGGACGACATCATCCGTCAGCTCGAGGAGGCGCTCACGGAAGCGCCGCCTTTGGAGAAGATCGCATTGCTCGTCGACACGACGCGGTCGGAGGTCCTGGGGACACGGTCCCCCAGCCAGATCCGCCACGTGGCCCAGGCGCTCGCGCCCTACGCGGAGCGGATCGGGGGCCGGTGCGCGATCGTCGCGAGGGAGGACATCCACTTCGGCCTGAGCCGCATGGGAAGCGTCTACTCGGAGTCGGTGGGCGTGGAGACCGAAGTGTTTCGTACGGACGATGAGGCGCTCGCCTGGCTCGGCGTGCGCGCCGACCGCACGTAGGCTTACGGTCGATCGCCGCGGCCGAACCACGCGCTTGACCGCGGTGGATTCGCGGGTCTAGGTTCCGAACGATCCCTCGTTCCTCGACTCCGGCGACCGAGCCCATGACTCCGCGTCTCAAGAACACCCTCATCTTCATCGGCGCCGGCCTCGCGCTGTATGCGGCGGCCGGTTTTCTCGTCGCGCCCCGAATACTCCGCTCGGTCCTCCTCGAGAATCTCGGTACCACGCTCGCCACAACGCCCACGATCGGGGACGTTCGCGTGAATCCGTTCGCCCCTTCGATCACGCTCCGGAAGTTCGCGATCCCGGACAGGAGCGGCGCGCCGGCGATCTCGTTCGATGAGCTCTATCTTCGCGCCAGCCTGCTCTCGCCTTTCTTCCGTGCGTGGACGCTGGAGGAGCTGCGCCTGACGAAGCCGGCCGTGAACGCGGCGCTCCTCGAAGACCGCACCCTCAGCTTGATGCAGCTCCTGCGCCATCAGCCCGGTCCACCGGATACCGCGCAGGGCGAGCCTCCGCCCGTGCTCGTGCGGAAGCTCCGGATCATCGATGGATCGCTCGCATTCGAGGACCGCACGCGCACGCCGGCGCTGCACAAGGGGCTGATTCCGATTCAGATCGAGCTGCGCGATTTCACCACGCGCCGTGACGAGGAGAACGGCTATTCCTTCCGCGCCCGCACGGACCGACAGGAGGAGCTGTCCTGGCACGGTCGGTTCACCCTTCGCCCGTTCACCTCGACCGGCGATCTCCGCGTCGACAACCTTCAGGCGCTGACCCTCGAGGATTTCCTCGGGCCCACCCCGCCGTATCAGTTCACACGCGGGAGCATTTCGTTCGCGGCGAACTACAAGGTCGACGCACGCCAGACGCCGCCCACAGTGGGGCTGACGAGCATGGGCGTGTCGATCCACGACCTCGCGCTCGCGGATCGCGCGAGCGGCGAGGAATCGATCGGCGCGCTGTCGATCGAGACGAAGGGTGGGTCCGTGGACATGAACGCGGCCACGGCCAACCTCGGCACGGTCACGGCATCGGGTGCGCGCGTTCGGGTCTGGATGGACTCGACGGGGGTGACGAATCTCCAGCGCTGGGCGCAGGGTCCCCCCGACACGGCCACCGGACCGACGTGGGTCACGCTCATACCCAAGATCGTGGCGCATCACACGGAGCTCCTCTATGAAGACCGGCGCCTCACGAGTCGTCCCACCTTCCAGGTCCACGCGGGAGAGGTGAATCTCGACGGATACAGCACCAAGCCCGGCACGAATGCCACGGCGAGCCTCGCTTGCAGCCTCGGAACCACGGGTTGGACCGAAGCCAAGGGGACGATGACCTCCGGTACGGGGGCCGTCGACGTCGCGCTCGACCTGAAGAACTTCGATGTCCGCGAGCTCGAGGGATACACGTCCGCGTTCGCGCGGATGGACATCACCCGCGGCACCGTGGACGCCAAGGGGCGCTTCCAGTTCAACACGTTCGGACCCCAGGGCCCGCTCATGCGCTTCACGGGGGATGTGGCTTCATCCCGGTTCGCGTCCGTCGATGGGAGGATGCGGCAGGAGCTGTTGAGCTGGGACCGGATGCAGATTCGGAACCTCGTATACGACTACGCGCCAGCCTCCACGCGCATCAAGGAGATCACGCTCACCAAGCCCTACATCCGCTTCATCCTGGCCCCGGACCTGATCTCCAACATCCAGACGCTCATGATCCCTCTCGATTCGCTGCCCGTGGCGTTTCGACCTTCACCCGCCGACACGGCCGTGACGCCCATGGAGATCGGCGCCGTGCGGATCGTGAATGGCTCGATGTACTACGCCGATCTCTCGCTCACGCCCAACTTCGCGACCGGCGTGCAGTCCATGAATGGGTCGATCCGGGAGCTGTCGTCGGCACAGGCGGCACACGCCACGATGGATCTCACCGGACAGGTCGACGAGTTCTCGCCCGTCAAGATCTCGGGCACGATCAATCCCCTGAACAGCCGGGGCCTCACGGATGTCGGGGTTTCGTTCCAGAACATCGAGCTGACCACGTTCACGCCTTACTCCGGCAAGTTCATGGGCTACCGGATCCGGAAGGGGAAGCTCGATCTCGATCTCCACTACGCCGTGCAGGACCGGCAGCTCAAGGGAGAGAACAAGATCCTGATCCGCCAGCTCTCGCTGGGAGAGAAGGTGGACAGCAAGGACGCGACCAGCCTGCCCGTCAAGTTCGCGATCGCGCTCCTCAAGGACAAGAACGGGGACATCGACCTCGACCTTCCGGTCCACGGCGACCTGGACGATCCCAAGTTCTCGGTCGCGAAGATCATCATGAAGGTGCTGGTCAACGTCGTCGTGAAAGCGGTGACGTCGCCGTTCAAGCTCTTCGGCGCTATCTTCGGCGGGGACAACGATGAGGTCGCCCCGGCCATCGCCTTCCCGTATGGCAGCGCCATGCTCGACACACTCGAGATCAAGAAGCTCGACGCGATTCTCAAGGGGATGAACGACCGGCCCAACCTGCGCCTCGAGATCGAGCAATCGGGGATGCGGTCCCGCGATTCGCTGGCCGTGCTCAACAGCAGCTACGCGGAGCTCATCCGATCCGGCCCGCCGGACGCGCGGTCGCCGGTGCCGGATCCGGCGACGGTGGTGGCGGCGTCCGGACGCGCGCCCGCCGGAATGGGCGCTTCGGACTACGCCCTCCGCCTGACCCGTGTCTACACGCAGCGCGTTGGGAAGGCTCCCTCGATGGAGAAGCCCAAGCGCAAGCCCGCCAAGGGAGCGCCGCCGGATAGCGCCGCCGTTGCCGCCGAGATGGCCCGACTGACGTGGATGGAGCAGGGAGTCCGGAACTCGATCGCCATCTCGCCGGACGTGGTCTCGCAGCTCGCCGTCGAGCGCGCGCGTCGTGTGCAGGGCTATCTGCTCCGCGACAGCACCATCGTCGCCGATCGCGTCTACATCGTGGGGAACAAGGGTGTTTACGCGCCTGACAGCCTGGGCGTCCGCGTGGGATTGACGCTGACAGACTAGGGACGCTGACGAGACGATCGATCCGAAGTAATCCCCGAACCGGAGGCGCTCGCCGCAGGAAGGAGTCGCCCCTGGAGACCCTCTCATGAGTCCGAATCCCGTTCCCATCGAGCAGATCCGCGCTTCACTCCTGACCCTCCTCGACGAGACGTTCGAAAAGGGCGCGGTCGCCTATCTCGACCGTGGTGGATCGCTCTTCGAAACGCTGGAGTCCATCAACGCCGAGGCCGCGTCGCGCGCGGTCTCGCCGGCGCGCGGTTCGATCGCATCCCATGTGGGGCACCTCGCCTTCTATCTCGAAGTGATCCAGCGGTCCATGCGCGGAGAAGCTACCGGCGACGTCGACTGGAAGCAGAGCTGGCGCGTGCAGAAGGTGGCCGCGCCAGAGTGGGAGGCGCTGAAGGCGCGAGTGCGCCAGGCGTACACGGGCGTCCTCGCCGCGGTGAAGGGACAGGACGCGTGGGACCGGCCCCAGGACGTCACCGACTCGCTCGCAATCCTGGCGCACAGCGCGTATCACCTGGGCGCGATCCGGCAAGCCATGGGAGCCGTGCAGGGTCGATGAGTCGGTGAGCGCAACCGCAACCGGGGTTTCAGTCGGTTGCGGTACTATCCCCTCACCATGACTCGCACTCTGATCGCGGCCGTCGTCGTTCTTCTGGCGTTCACAGCGAGTGCGGTGCCGGCCGCCGCCGCGGTCACCGCTCTCTCCAAGGTTTACGGCGCTGCTCTCGGTGGCGACATGGCCAGCGCGCTCGCCATCCTCGACTCGATGGATGCATCCCAGCTGAGCCCGAAGGACTCCACCGCACGCGAGTGCTTGAAGCGGACGTTCGGGAATCCGCCCGTGCACGAAGACCTGCCGCCGAAGTCGGGTCAGATCCTCGACGCGTATCGGACCTACTGGCAGACCGCGATGCTCCGCCGCGCACCCAAGGCCGACGCGGAGCGCACGCTGCTCGCGACGCTCCGCTCGATCCTCGCCATCGCGCCCACCGACACGGCCGGGCTGGACGACGTGAGCGATCGCGCACGCGTCGCGATCGACCAGGAAGGACTCTTCGCCCTGACCGGGGTCACCCTGCCGTACTACGAGCTCATGATCTGGCGGAAGCAGGAGCCGACCACCTACCACGTCAAGCTTCCCGAGCGGGCGATCCAGGTCCACGTCGTCTTCCTCGATGACTTCGTGTCTCTAGGTTGGGCGGGCTACGCAACGTGCGGCCGGGCGCACTCCGGAGGCTGGGCGACGCAGGACTCGCTCTTTGCTTTGAAATCCTCGTACGACCTGAAGTCGGAGAACTTTCGCGTGAGCTACCTGGCGCACGAGGGAAGGCATTTCAGCGACTACAGCCGGTACCCGAAGCTGAAGCAGCCGGAGCTCGAGTACCGCGCCAAGCTCACCGAGCTGGCGATGTCGGACACGACGACGTACAAGCTGATCGCGGCGTTCTCCGGGCTCACGGGGCAAGACCGCGACGTTCCCCATTCCTTCGCCAATTACTGGGTCGCCCGGGACATGAGCCGTGTGGTGTTCGGGAGCGATCAGCTTGTCGACGACGCGGCGAAGTGGCGCTCGGTCCCCGCGGATCGAATCCGCAAGGGGGCGCGACGCGTGCTCCAGGAGAACGATCAGAAGCTCAAGAAGATGGGCTCAGCGACCGTGGAGCAATTCCTGGCCTCCTCCGGGAACTAACTACAATCCGAGCGCCTTGACCGGAATCCGGTAGATGTCCCCCTTGCCGTTCCCGATGCCGATGAGCGCCGAGTCGCTGGCCGCCGAATCCACGCGCCGGGGCCTGGGGCCCGCGTACGGGCGCGTGCTGCTGAAGTAGAGATATTTCCCGTCCGGCGAGACGCTCTGGTTGAAGTCGGCCTGAGGGGAGTTGACGCCGTGACCGATGAGCTTCGCTGGTCCCCATCCGCTCGGGCCCCTCCGGCTCACGTACAGGTCGAACGCCCCGACGCCGTCCTTCCGCCCACGCCCACTGAAGATGAGGTAGCTCTCGTCGGGCGCGATCCAGGGCTCGACCTCTCCCGCGGGCGTGTTGATGGCCTCGCCCAGGTTCGTGGGCGCCTCGTAATGATCCCCGACGCGGCGCGCCATCCAGATGTCGTTGTGCCCGACGCCGCCCGAGCGATCGGCGCCGAAGTAGAGATTGCCGTTCGCCGCGACCGATGGCGCCCACTCGTCGCCGGGCATGTTGACCGGTGCGCCCACCGGCGTTGGTTCGCCCCATTCGCCGTCCGCTCCCAGCCGTGCGTACCAGATGTCCATCGTGCTCTCGGGCTCTGCCTTGCCGGGCGCGGGCCGATTCGAAATGAAGAACACGGCGCGGCCGTCCTGGGTGATATGCGGATCGGCGTTGCTATAGCCCCCATCGAACGTCGGCAGGGTCGGAGCGCCCCAGCGTCCGCGATCGTCCCGCCGCGTCTCGTAGATCCGGTACGACGTGAAGTCGTCGTTCGCGCGGCAGAAGAGGACGCGGCGCTGGTCGGGTGAGAACGCCATGAAGAAGTCCCACTGCCCGGTGGAGAAGAGACCGGCGCCGTAGAGCTCGGGCTGGACGCCCGCGTACGGGTCCGAGGCGCCGCTCGCGAGCAGCGCGATCCAGACGAGAGCCGCGATGGTGAGGAGACGTGTCATGAGCTATCCCGGAATCCGGCGGGTGGGCTATGCTCCGCCCGGTATCGTACAGGACGGACCCGTTCCCGACGACTGAGGAGATCCCTTGTCTCCGAGCGCTGGCCCGAAGGCGGCAAGGCGGGCTCGACGATCTGAACTCGCGAAGCCCGCGGGCCAGCCAACAGCCTCGGGTGTGGCGCACCTCTGGCTGGCCGGCATTCTCGGCCTCACGTTCGTGTCCTACCTGCCGAGCCTCAGCAACGGCTTCACGAACTGGGACGATCCCCTCTACGTCCTCCAGAACCCGCTTCTCCGCCATCCGAGCGTGAGCGCGATTCTCACGACACCGGTCGCGGGAAACTGGCATCCGCTCACGATCTGGTCGTACGTGCTGAATTTTCAGATCGCGGGACTCGATCCGGCTTCCTACCACTGGCTCAACCTTCTCCTTCACCTCGCGAACACGGCGCTCGTATTCGCATTCGTGAGCGCGCTGGCTCCAGGGAGAAAATGGACCGCGGTCGTGACGAGCCTCTTCTTCGGCATCCATCCGATGCACGTGGAATCGGTCGCATGGATCGCGGAGCGCAAGGATGTGCTGTACGCGTTCTTCTACCTGCTCGGGCTACTGGCCTATCTTCGCTACCTGAAGGCGTT
>Ga0157379_10000942_pt1 | contig 23557 bp, 22 predicted proteins | sample S25metaG_FD_121802 | JGI IMG/M metagenome (GOLD analysis project Ga0157379, IMG submission 121802) | Switchgrass rhizosphere microbial communities from Kellogg Biological Station, Michigan, USA - S2-5 metaG | ecosystem: Host-associated > Plants > Roots > Rhizosphere > Soil | place: USA... | reverse complement strand
TCGGCGACGCCGGCATCGAACGTCTCGTCGGTGAGGTCGGCGACCGTCGGCGCGGGGTCAGTCATGGATCCCCGCGGGAAGCGGCAGCCCGGCGAGGTTCGCATCGGTGAGCGGCACGGCCGGGGTGACGCCGAACTTCCGCAGGACGTACTCCAGCTGTCGCAGGTGCTGGGTCGTGTGCCACACCTCGCGCTCGAGGATCTCGTGCAGCGTGCGGTAGCCCCAGTACGTCTCGGTCACGCGGTCCAGCGGGTCGTCGATCCCGTCCTGCTCCCACCACGTGGTGAAGGCGGCCTGCGTCGCATCGAGCCGGTCGAGCACGTCCTCCCGGGTCCGCACGGCGTCCGGCGTCGAGTAGAACACGATGTCGTGGCGGTCGTCGTGGTACGCGCTCAGGAACGAGCGCATCACCGACGCGACCTGGCAGGCCACATCGAGCATCCGACGGTGGCGGCCCGGCAGCTCGTGGGCCAGCATCTCGTCCGTCATCTGCCCGATCATCGCGCGGGCGACGCCGAGGTTCAGGGTGTAGCGGTCGGCCAGATCCTCCGGGGACAGCATCACCGGCGGGGAGTAGGGGACCCCCAGCAGATCGGCGACCGCGGCCAGGTCGACGCCGTTGACCCACCGGTCGCCGACCCGCGCCGCCGGCACCAGGATGCCCACCTGCTCGAGCTCGGCCCGGACCTCGGGGTGGTCGGCGTTGATCTCGACCCAGTCGCGGCCGGACTGCGAGATGAACTCCTTCATCCGCAGGCAGCTGCTGCAGCCCGGCATCCAATAGGCCTGGACCACGTCGGACGATCCGCTCGGCGACTGCTGTGACATCTGCTCGGTCTCCTCGTGCCGCGGCTCAGAACGTGATGATCGCGCGGCCGGTGATCTCGCCGGCGTCGAGCGCCGCGACGGCGTCGACGATGTCGTCGAGCGCGTAGCGACGGGTCACGATCGCGTCGAGGTCGAGGCGACCGTCGCGGATCCAGTCGCAGAACACGGGGAAGTCGCGCAACGGCACGCACGAGCCGCCGATGCAGCCCATGAGCTCCTTGTTGACCATCAGGTCGGCCGCGTCGATCTCCACCTCGGACGGGCGCGGGAGACCGACGACGACCGCCCGCGACCGCTCGCCGATCGCGCGCGGCATCGTGCGCAGGGACGGCAGGATCTGCTTGAGCGCGACGCTGCCGCCGATGCAGTCGAAGGCATGGTCGGCGCCCGAGACCGGCACGCCGAACAGCGAGGCAGCGTCGTCACGCGTCAGGTCGTGCACCGCCTCGACGGGGTCGGCAGCCCGCGCGTTGACCCCGTGCGTCGCCCCCTGGCGCCTGGCCCACTCGAGCTTGGCGTCGTCGACGTCCACCGCGATGATCGGGTTCGCGCCGCGGGCGGCGGCGGCCACGATCGTGCTGATCCCGACGCCGCCGACGCCGAACACGACGACCGAGTCGCCGGCCTGCACGTCGGCGGTGTTGAGCGCCGCGCCTGCGCCGGTCATCACCGCACACCCGACGATCGCGGCGAGCTCGGCCGGCACGTCGTCGGGCAGCGGCACGACGAACAGCTCGTCGCAGAGCATGTGGTCGGCCCACGTGAAGACCGAGAGGCTGGTGGCCGGCGGACCATCGCCGCGCGGCAGCTGCGGCAGAGAAGCCGGCCGCGTCAGCGGCCCACCGTCCTTCGGCAGCCAGGTGACGAACGCACGGTCCCCGACGCGCACCGATCCCACCTCGCCTCCGACCGCGAGGACCTCGCCCGTGGCCTCGTGGCCGAGCGCGACGACGCGACCGGCCAGCGCCGCATCCTCGATGTCGGTGATCTGCGTGTGGCAGATGCCCGTGGCGATCGTGCGCAGCAGGACCTCGTGCGGCCCGGGGTCCGGAAGCTCGACGGACTCCACCCGGATCGTCCGGTCGCCGGGCGTGATCACCACGCGTGCAGGGGTCGGCATGGCGCGACTATACGGAGGGCTCCTGGGCCCGCGTCGGGGGTTCTGGGAACATCCCCGCCGCTCATGCGCATCGGTCTCGGGCTCTCCTCCAACAGCGGCGCGACCGGAGAGCTGGCCCGCGTGATCGCCGACGCCCAGGAGCTCGAGCGCCAGGGCTTTGACACCGCGTGGTCGTCGACCTGGTGGCTGCCGCCCACCGGTCCCGTCGTCGCGGGCCTCGACCCGCTCGCCGCCCTGACCGCCGTCGGAGCGGCGACGACGCGGATCGAGCTCGGCACCTCGGTCGTGCCGACCTACCACCGCCCGCCCGCCGTGATGGCGCAGAGCGCGCTGACCGTCCGCTCGGCCGCGCCGGGCCGCTTCGTGCTCGGACTGGGGGTCGCGCACCGGCGGCTCGTCGAGGACGTCATGGGCCTCACCTACGCCCCGCCCGCCCCGCACATGCGCCGCTACCTGGAGGCGTTGCTGCCGATCTTCGCCGGCGAGCCCGTCGACCACGACGCCGGCCCGCTCAGCGTGCGCGGCTACCAGATCCCCGGCGCCGAGCCGATGCCGGTCCTCGTGGCGGCGATGGGCCCGCTCATGCTGCGCGTCGCCGGCGAGCTGGCCGACGGGACGATCACCGCGCTCACCGGCCCGCGCACGCTCGAGTCGCACATCGTGCCGTCGATCACCCGCGCCGCCGAGGCCGCCGGCCGACCCTCGCCGCGGATCGTCGCGGCCGTGACCTTCGCCGTCACCGACGACGTCGCGCGCGCCCGCGGCCTCGCCGCGCAGGCGATGGCCAGCTACAAGGACCTCCCGGCCTACCGGGCGATGCTCGACCGCGAGGAGGCCGAGCCCGGCGATCTCGTCGTCGCGGGCGACGCCGCCGAGGTGCAGCGCACGATCCGCCGGCTCGAGGACATCGGCGTCACCGACGTGCTCGCGGCGGTGCTGCCGGTCGACGAGCAGACCGCGCCGCGGACGGTGCAGGCGCTCGCAGGCTGTCTTTCCTGATGGTCGTCTGTTGTCTTGGCCGGGTCAGGGTCCGATCGTCGGGCGCTCACCCCGCGCGAGCGGCGAGGAGATCGTCGGGCGCGGCGGCGGCGAGCTCGGTGCGGTTGGCGACGCCGACCTTGGCGAAGACGTGCGACAGATGGGTCTTGACCGTCGAGCGCGACATGTACAGCTTGGCGCCGATCTCGGGGTTGTTGAGGCCCGCGACGGCGAGGCGGACGACCTCCCGCTCGGCGGGCGTGAGGCTGTCCCAGCCAGAGGCGGGACGTCGGCGCGGGCCCCACGTGCGACGGATGTAGGCGAAGGCGTCGTCGAGGGCCAGCGTCGGCTCGCCGGCCACGACGTCGTCGCCGACCTCCGGCGCGGGCCGCAAGGGCGGGCCGACGATGCCGGAGGCCGCGCGGGCCGCCGCCGTCGCGCGCAGGACGCGCGCCGCCATGTCCGGGCGGCCGGTCGCCGCGCACAGGGCACCGAGCGCCTCGAGGCTGTCGACCGCGGGCCCGGGCAGGCCGTACTGCAGGCGGACGCCGAGCGCCTGCTGATGCAGGGCAACGGCCTTGTCCTGATCGCCGGCGTCGTGCGCGAGCCAGCCCTGCTGCTCGAGGGCCTCGGCGACGACGGACGGTCGGTCGATCGCGCGCGCGCTGGAGAGCGCGCGGGCGGCGGTGGCGTGCGCGTCGTCGGTCAGGCCCAGCGCGGCCTGGACCGCGGCCAGCGCCGGAAGCGCGACGGCGACGAGGTAGGTGTCGTCGGCGCCCGCGGGCAGGCGCGTCTCCGAGGCCAGCCAGCGCAGCGCCTCACGCGCGTCGCCTTCGTGCAGCGCGAGCATCCCGCGCGCGCGGGCCAGGCCGGGGACGAAGAGCGCGTTGCCGCCGCGATCCACCAGGCGCACGACCGGCTCCAGGGCGGCGCGGGCGGCGGCGACGTCCCCGGAGGCGAGGCGCACCAGGGCCAGCGCGCTGCGCGCGGCTCCGACGCGGTGGGCCTCGGCCAGCGGCTCGGCGACCGCGACCGCGCGCTCGGCATGCGCGACCGCCGCAGACACGTCACCGCACAACAGCTTCCCCGCCGCGCGGACCCCGAGCGCCGTCGACGCCACGCCGCGCTCGCCCAACGCGAGGAGGCCGTCGATGCCGCGCTCCAGGAGCGGGTCGGCCTCGTCGTGGCGGTCCTTCAAGTGCACCAAGATGCCCTGGAGGACGACCGCGGCGTGGGCGACGAACGCGTCGCCGGTCGCGTCCCCCAGCCGCGCCGCGTCGTCCGCCGCCACGCGCGAGCCCCTCAAGTCGGTGTACAACAGCCCGACGCCGGAGAGCAGCAGGCACAGGCCGCGCAGGCGCTCGTCGCCATGCTCGGTCGCCAGCTCCAGAGCGCGCTGGGCCGTGTCGTACTCCAGCTCCAGCGGGTCGGCCGTGTCGGCGACGAGCGCGACGCCGAGCAGCAGGCGCGCCTGCAGCAGCGAGCGGTCCCGCGGCGCGTGGGCGATCGCGCGACCCAGCGTCGCGATGCCCTCCTGACCGTGGCCGAGGATGTGCCAGAGCCACGGCAGCTCGGCCGCGAGCTCGCGGCCGGAGGCGCCCGCGTCGGGCGCGTCGTCACGCAGGCCCCAGTCCAGCGCCGCGCGCAGGTCGTTCTGGCGGGCGGCGAGGCGCGCACGCCAGGCGTCGCGGTCGCGGTCGAGCAGCGGCGCGGCATCCCGGACGTCCGCGAGCAGATGCTGCAGGTGGCGGTCGCGCGTGACGTCGTCCTCCCCCGCGTCGCGCAGCCGCGCGGCGGCGTACTCGCGAACGGTCTCGAGCAGGCGCAGCTCGCCGGTCGCGACGAGCGACTGGTCGACGAGCCGCGCGAGCGCGCCGACCACCTCATGACGGTCGCCGCCACAGACGGCGACCGCGCCATCGGCGTCGAACGGGCCGGCGAAGACGGACAGGCGGCGCAGCACGACGCGCTCGGGCTCGGCGAGGAGGTCGTGGCTCCAGGCCATCGAGGCAGCGAGCGTCGCCTGTCGCGCGACCGCGCCGCGTGGCCCGCGGGTCAGGAGCGCGAAGCGGTCGTCGAGGCCGGCCTCGATCTGCGCCGGGCTGAGCGTGCGGCGCCAGGCGGCGGCGAGCTCGAGCGCGAGCGGGATGCCGTCCAGGCGGGCGCAGAGCGAGCGGACGATGGCCTCGTCCTCGGGGGCGACCGCACCGCCGCGGGCGGCGAAGAGCGCGAAGGCCTCGTCCGGGTCGAGCGCCGGGACGCGCCAGACGGCCTCGCCCGGGATGCCGACCGGCTCGCGGCTCGTGACCAGGACGCCCACCTCGGGACAGCCCGCGAGCAGCGCGTCGGCCAGCTCGGCCGCCGCGTCGACGACGTGCTCGGCGTTGTCGAGGCACAGCAGCAGCCGCCGCTCGGCCAGGCCGCCGACCAGCGAGCGCAGCGGGCCCAGGACGGGCTCGACCAGGACGCCCGTCGCCTCGGTGGCCAGCTCGACGACGCGCGCCGGGTCGGCCAGGCCACCCAGCTCGATCCAGACGACGCCGTCCGGGCGGGCGCCGCGCACCGCCTCGTGCGCGGCCACCTGCGCGGCCAGGCGCGTCTTGCCGCTGCCGCCCGGCCCGGCGAGCGTGACCAGCCGCTCGCGCGCGACGAGCGCAGCGATCTCGGCATGCGCACCCGCGCGCCCGACGAACGATGTCCGGAACACGGGCAGCGACGCGGCCTCCGGGCCGAGCGTCCGCGGTAGGCCCGCGCCGTGCGCGAACAGCCGCTCGGGTGGTGAGAGGTCCGGCAGTCGATGGAGCCCGAGGTCGGTCAGGCCGGGCTCGGCCGCCCGCGCCGAGACCAGCACCGTCCCCGGAGCCGCGGCGGCCGCCAGCACGCGCGCTCGCGCCGCGTCGACGTCCACGCCCGCCGTCGCCCCGGCCGCAGCCGCCACCGCCTCGGCGAGCGTCTCGTGCTGCTCCTCGCGCCCCTGGGCCCAGACGCAGATCACCGCCATGGCCGCCAGTGTGGCGCACATCGGCCACCTGGCCGATGTACCGCGGCGGCCCCGCCCCGAGCATGCTGCCCATGCCCCACCACACCTCCTCCACCAAGCCGCAGACCGTCATCGCCGACATGGCGATGTCCGTCGACGGCTTCATCGCCACCCCCGACGACCGGATCGACGCGCTCACCGGCTGGTACTTCGCCGGCGACACCGAAGTCGCGCCCGGCATCCCGTTCCGCACCTCGGCCGCGACCGCCGAGCTCCTGCGCGACGTGATGAGCCGGCTCGGCGCCATCGTCGGCGGCCGCCGCTACTTCGACCTGGCCCAGGGCTGGGGCGGCGCACACCCCACCGGCGTCCCGGCGTTCATCGTCACGCACAGCGTGCCCGCGGGCTGGGAGCACGCCGCGCCGTCGATCACCTTCGTCACCGAGGGCGGCATCGAGCGCGCCGTCGCGCTGGCCAAGGAGGCCGCCGGCGAGAAGGATGTCGCGATCGCGACGCCGTCGACCGTGCGCCAGTGCCTCGACGCCGGCCTCCTGGACGAGATCAACATCAACATCGTCCCGCTCCTGCTCGGCGCCGGCCAGCGCTTCTTCCCCGGCGACGACCTCGAGACCATCGGCCTGGCCGATCCGGACGTCGTCGTCGGCACCGGCGTCACGCACCTGCGCTACCGAATCGCCGACCGCTGAGGAGACGACCCAACTCACAAGCCTTGCCGCCGCGCGTCGCGCGCGGACGGACGCTTCAGTCGGGCCTCAGGCGCGCACAACACCGATCAGCACGACCTCGTCGCCTTCGTGGGCGGATCATCCCGTATCCCGCAGGTCGCCGACCGCCACCGGGGCGCCCAGCAGACGCTGACCGCTGCCGGCGACGGCGCACGACTCGAGGTCATTGAGACCGAGACGCTCACGATCCGCGCCGGCCTCGAAGCCGTACGCCGCGTCGCCGCGCTGCCCACCACTGAGCGCTCCACAGCGCTCATCTGCGCGCGAACGACCTGCTCGCCCTCGGCGCCCTCGAGGCGTTCACCAGCGCGGGGTTGAGTGGGATCAGCGCGGCGCCGTCGCGCAGCTCGTAGAGGACGTTCGGACCGCTCACCGAGGTGCTCCGGTCTCTCGCAGGGCCATGAGGCGGCGCTCGAACGCCTCGCCCTTGTGGGTGTCCTCGAAGTCCTCTTGATAGGTGATCTTGCCCCAGCGGGCGCGCGCGAACAGGACGGCGCGGTTGTCGTAGATCAACTCCCCCGCGTCGCTGGCCGCCTGGACGGTGAACAGGACGGCAACAGTCGTGCGCCAAGGCGGCCCGTTGACCAGGATGTCGTGCGCCTCGCCCACGATCCCGTCATCGAGGAAGCGCTGAAGAAACCCGGCGATCGCCTCCTTGCCGCGGTACTCGCCGCCCCACGAGCTCGGCCCCGGGAACACCAGCACCGCATCGCGCGAGTAGCCCGCAAGCAGCGGTCCCGGGTCGCCGGCGCGCAGCGCGGCGACGTTGCGGCGGATCATCCATCGCACGGCAGTCTTGTACATGGGTCCACTCCAGTGACTGGATCGATCTATCCAGGGACCGTACTACACTTGCCCCGGCCATGCCCCGCCACACTTCTGATGTCGCTCCGCGGGCGCCGTCCCGGCAGCGACTTGTCCAGGCCGCCAGCGAGCTGTTGCGCCATCAGGGGCTGGCCGCGACCGGGGTCAAGCAGATCCTGACCGCGGCCGACGCGCCGTTCTCCTCGCTGTATCACCACTTCCCGGGCGGCAAAGAGCAGCTCGCGGGCGAGGCGGTCCTTGCCGCCGGCGGCTTCTACCAGCAGCAGGTCGAAGCCGTCTGGGACGCCGCGCCCGACCTGGCCTCGAGCATCGCCGCGATCTTCGACGGCGCCGCCGACGAGCTGCTCGCCAGCGACTACGCCGACGCCTGCCCCATCGCGACCGTGGCGCTGGAGGTCGCCAGCACCAGCGAGTCTCTGCGCCGCGCGACCGCTCAGGTCTTCGACGCCTGGATCGCCGCCGCATCGAGCCGCCTGACCGCGGCCGGCATCCCCGCAGGTCAGGCTGACGGGCTCGCCCAAGCCATCATCGCGCTGCTCGAGGGCGCGTTCATCCTCGCCCGGGCCTCCAAGAGCACACAGCCGATGCGCGGCGCCCGTGACGCCGCGCTGACCCTCATCGACCAGCGCCTCGCCACCTGACCGACGGGGCTCCAGTGGTTCGTCGAGCACGTGCTCCCGCGGGTGCGCGCCGCGTCGCCGACCGCGGCGTAGGCGCCGCTCGGGCTCACCCCGCGCAGTCCGCCAGCGCCTCGGTCGTGCGTCGCACGGTCGCCTCGTCGAGCGGCACGATGGCGGCGAAGACGTCGGTGGCGCCGAGGTCCTCCAGGCGCCGGATCGCCTGCCGGACCGTCGCGGCGTCGCCGACGACGGCGATGTCCTCAGGCCGGGCGACGCCCTCGCGCTCGAGCATCGCGCGGTAGGCGGGCAGCGTCGCGTAGCCGGCCATGCCCGCCCGCAGTGCCGCACGCGCCGCATCCTCGTCCGCGGTCACCGCGAACGTGGCCTGGGCCACGATGCGGGGCCGCGGGCGCTCGGCCGCCTCGGCCGCCGCGAGGATGGACGGCACGATGTGGGACTCCAGCGTCCGCGGGCCGGCGAGGCCGGTGACCGTCCCGTCGGCCAGCTCGCCGGCCACCTTGAGCATCATCGGCCCCATCGCCGCGACCAGGACCGGCATCCGCTCGGCACCCGGGATCTGGAAGTTGCGCACCGAGAGGCGTCCGTCGCGGTGGTCCATCGGACCGCCGTCGAGGATCGGCAGGAACGCCCGCAGGTAGGCGCGCATCTGCCGGGCGGGCGGCTCGTAGGGGATGCCCATGACGTCCTCGACCTCGCTCTTGTGCGAGACGCCGAGCCCCAGCACGAACCGGCCCGGAGCGGCGGACTCCACGGTGAGGGCGCCCTGCGCCATGACCGGCGGCGGGCGGTGGTAGGTCGGCACCACGGCGGTCCCCAGCTCGAGCGTCGACGTCGCGCCCGCGGCCGCCGTGAGCGCCGCGAGCGGATCCATCCCCGCCACGAACGGCCCGCTCGGCGGCACCGACCACGTGTGGATCCACGCGCTCTGGAATCCCTGGCTCTCGATGTCGCGCGCCGCAGCGACGATGCGGGCGAGCTCGCCCGGGGCGGCGCTCGTCGTCATCAGCGGCAGACCGATCCGCATGGACGCCGGCGCCTCAGCCGACGCGGGCCGGGGCCCGCGCGGTCGTGCGGGCCAGGAGCTGCCCGCCTCCCTCCTCGCCGACGAAGACGCCGTCGTCGACCAGCAGTGAGCCACGCAGGTAGACGCGGTCCGGCCAGCCCTGGACGACCATGCCCTCGTACGGGCTGTGGTCGTTGTTGGAGTCCAGGGCCTGGGCGTCCAGCGACTGCGTCCGCTCGGGGTCCCAGAGCACGACGTCGGCGTCGGCGCCCACGCCGAGGTTGCCCTTGTGCGGCCACAGCCCGAAGATGCGGGCGGGGTTCTCGCAGCACGTCCGGATCCAGTCGGCCGCCGTGATCCGGCCGTTCGCGACGCCCTGGTACAGCAGCGCCATGCGCGTGCCGATGCCCGGCAGGCCGACGGGAATCTCGGTGAAGTCGCGGAAGCCCTCGGGACGGTGCATCGTGCCCTGGCGGCGCTCCTCCTTCAGGTATCCGCAGTGGTCGGTGCCGATCGTGAAGATCTCGCCCTGGGCGATGCCCCGCCACAGCCGCTCGACGTCGGAGGACTCGCGCAGCGGGGGAACCACGCAGAAGTGCTCACCCCCGGGCTCGGTGAGGCGGTCGTCGGTGAGGTACAGGTACGAGGGGCAGGTCTCCATGTAGACCTGCCGCCCGGCGTTGCGGGCCGCGATCGCGGCCTCGAGCGCCGCCTCGCTGGAGACGTGCACGATGTACAGCGGGCACCCCGCGACCTCCGCGAGGGCCGACGCCCGGCTGATCGCCTCGGCCTCGAGCACCGGGGGCCGCGTCAGCGACAGCTGGTGGGTCTCGGTCCGGCCGGCGGCGATCGCGCGCTCGCGCAGGACCTCGATCGCCATGCCGTGCTCGGCATGGACGAGCACCGTCATGCCGAGCTCGGCGGCCTTCAACATGGTGTCGAAGATCACCTCGTCGTCGGAGCGGACCATGCCCGGATAGGCCATGAACATCTTGATGCTCGTGATCCCGCGCTCGGCCGCGGCGGCGATCTCCTCGATCGGCGTGAGGCCCATCACCAGCAGGTGGAAGCTGTAGTCGATCGACGACAGCTCGTCGGCCTCGGCGATGCGGTCCTCCCACGACGGCATCGGGCCGCCGGTGCCGCGGCAGAGCGCGAAGTCGAAGACGCTCGTCGTGCCGCCGACCGCGCCGCAGCGCGAAGCGCTGCCGAAGTCGTCGGCCAGGAGGCCGCGGTTGAGGTGCGTGTGCACGTCGATGCCGCCCGGGATCACCAGGCGGCCGGTGGCGTCGACGACCTCCTCGCCGGCGCGCGGCTCCAGCGCCGCACCGGCCTGCGCGATCCGGCCCGTGGCCTCGTCGATGCGCAGGTCACCGCGTCGGTCGCCCTGCGCGTCGAGCAACGTCCCACCCTGGATCAGCATCACTCGGTCTCCTCGCTCGGGGTTGTCACCGCGATCGCCTGGGGCTGCACGAGCGACGCGTAGTGCTCGATCGCCCGCTTGTCCAACTGCACGTACTTCTTCCACTCCGTGGCCATGTCGAGGTCGCACACGGCGACGACGACCTCGTCCCCGCGCGTGACGCTCTTGGCCACCACCTCGCCCGACGGCGCGATGATCTGGCTGTCGGGGAGGTGCTCGATACCGCCCTCGGTCCCGCCACGGCCGGCCGCCACGACCCAGGTGGCGTTCTGGTAGGCCCCGGCCGCCATGGCCAGCGTGTGGTGCATGGGGCTCAGGCGCGCGACGTGCGGCAGGGTCTCGTAGGCCAGCGGCGTGGTGTAGCCGATGGCGATCAGCTCGACGCCCTGCAACCCGAGCACGCGGTAGGGCTCCGGCCAGCGGCGGTCGTAGCAGATGAGCATCCCGATCCGGCCGCCGAACGCGTCGTGGACGGCGAAGCCGTCGGGGCCCGGCTCGAAGTGGGCCGGCTCGAGGATCTGCACCGGCGCGTCGGCGCGCGGCTCCGCGCTCCCCGGGAGGTGGACCTTGCGGTACACGGCGATGACCTCGCCGTCGGGCCCGGTGAGGGCGGCGCTGTTGTAGTGGTGGACGGTTCCGTCGGCGTCGATCGTCCGCTCGCCGAACCCGAGGTAGAAGCCGGTGCCGCGCCGGGCGGCGGCGTCGAACAGCGGCTGCGTCGCGGGGCTCGGCAGGGAGGCCTCGAAGCGCGCCGCGCGCCGCGCCTCGTCGACGGGCCCTCGCGGGAAGTAGGGCGTGAGCGCCAGCTCGGGGAACACGACCAGCTCGGCGCCGCGGTCGGCGGCCTCCTCGAGCAATGCCACGAGCCGGGCGACGACCGCCTCGCGCGGCTCGTCCTCGGCGACCGGGCCGATCTGGGCGGCGGCGACGCCGAGCGGCCGGCTCAACCTGCACGCCCCATCGGGTCAGCCCTGCGTCGCGGCGCGGTAGGCGTCGATGATCTCGCCGCCGCGGGCGTACCAGACGCCCTCGCGGCCCCCGATCTGCTCCAGCGCGGCGGCGAGGTGGCGGACGCGGTAGGGCTGGCCGATCACCCACGGGTGCAGGTTCAGGACCATGGCGCGCCCCTGCTGCTCGCTGTCGGCGTACATGCGCTCGAACTGCTCGACGAGGATCCGGCCGTAGCGGACCGGGGAGAGCCGGCGCGCGGTGCACGCGACCACGTCGTCGCACTCGCTGACCACGGGCAGGTTGTCGATCCGGCCCTGTGAGGTCTTGAGCGGGTGGGGCTGCTCATCGGTCGGCCAGTCGCAGACGTAGTCGAGCCCGGCCCGGGCCAGCAGCTCGACCGTCCGCGTGGACTCGCCGTAGTCGATGCCGAGCCAGCCGCGCGGGCGCGTGCCCGTGGCCGCCTCGACGGCGTCCAGCGACCGCGCGATGTACGCGCGCTCGGTGTCCTCGGGCATGTCCTCGGTCACCATCTGATCGAGCGAGAGCCCGTGGCCGAGGAACTCCGCATCGCGCTCCTGCAGCCAGGCGACCAGCTGCGGGCAGCGCTCCGCGGTCGACGCGTCCATCGCGATGGTGGGCGGGATGCCGTGGCGCTGCAGGAGCTCCACGACGCGGAAGACGCCGACCCGGTTGCCGTACTCCACCGGCGAGATGGCGTGGATGTCCACGATCGCGGGGAACGGGCTGTAGAAGCCGACCGACGGCCCGACGTGGCTGCCCTCCGGGGGGTACCAGTTGACGTGCTCGAGGCTGACGATCACCGCCACGGCGAGCCGTGCGCCGCCGGGCCACGACAGCGGCGGGCGCCGGTCGATCGGCGACCAGTCGTAGTAGGGGTTGTCCATCCAGCCGGTCGCGGTCATCGCGTCGCCGCCTGCAGGGCCGCGAGGTGCTCGTCGCGATGTTGCTCGATGTACCACTCGGCGATCTCGCTGCCGGTGGCCATCCACACACCCTCGTGGGACATGACGTAGCGCAGGGCCTCGTCGAGGTGGCCGATGCGCTGGGCGTGACCGAGCTGGTAGGGGTGCAGCGCGATGCACATGACGCGCCCGCTCGTCGCGCCCTCCTCGTAGAGCACGTCGAACTGGTCACAGCACATCTGCGCGAAGTCGTCGCTCTCCAGCCCGGGCAGCGTGAGCACGAGCGAGTCGTTGATGTCGCGCGAGTACGGAAGCCCCACGAGCGTGCCCTTGGGCACGTCGATCGGGAACGGCTGGTCGTCGATGAACCAGTCGGCGTGGTAGATCAGCCCGGCCTCGGCCATGAGCGCCGGCGTACGCGCCGTCGCGGTGAAGGCGGGCCCGAGCATCCCCTTGACCTCGCGGCCCATGAGCTCGGCCACGGTCTGGTTGACCTCGGCGTAGAACGCCCGCTCCTCGTCCTCGGTGGCGCCGAACAGGTAGCGCGTGTTGTAGATCCCGTGGCTCATGACGTCCCACTCGCCGTCGCGCATCACGTCCCGGATCTCGGGGAAGTGGCGCAGGACGGCGACGTTCAGGGAGACCGTCGGCCGGATCCCGTGGCGCTCGAAGACCTCGTTCATGCGCCAGAAGCCGACGCGGTTGCCGAAATCGCGCGCGCCGTAGTTGAAGACGTCGGGCTGGGGCGTCCGCCCCCACGAGTTGCGGTAGGGGTTGTGCGGCGGGAGGTACTCGTAGTGCTCGACGTTCGGCACGACCCACAGGGCCACGCGCGCGCCGCCCGGCCAGCGGATGGGCGGACGCCCGACAATGGGGGAGTAGCGGACGTAGTCCTCCTCCCTCGGTTGACGCGACGACTCCTGCGGGCGCACCGTCATGACCGATTGGCGAGCCAATCACTCTGCGCTCTCACCTGTCAACTGAAGAGTTGAGGTGACGGACGCCGTCAGGCGTCCTGCCAGGCGCCGCTCACGATGCGCCCCGCACGCAGTTGCGGGAAGTGGCACCCCAGGCCTGTCCCGCCGTGCTCCTCGAGGTCGCGGAGGTAGGCCTCGCGGGTGCGGCGGGCCAGCTTGGGGTCGACGTCGCTCGCCGCCGCCCAGTCCGCATCGGTGAGCTGCTGCGGGCAGTACATGGCGTCGCCGAAAAGCAGCGCGCGCTCGCCGTCGTCGTGGATCGCGTACAGCGAGTGGCCCGGCGTGTGGCCGGGCGCGGCGAGGCGGGTGATCCCGGGCGCGATCTGCCGGTCGTCGTCGAGCAGCGTCACCTGGTCTCGCTCGGCGAGCGTGACGAGCGCGGTCCGGACGTTCTCGGCGATCGGCAGCTCGCCCGCGAGCTGCTCCACGAAGTAGACCCAGTCCGCCCGGCCCAGATAGACCTGCGCGCTCGGGAACGTCGGGTTGCCCTCCGGGTCGGCGACCCAGCCCACGTGGTCGACGTGCAGGTGGCTGAGCGCCAGCACCTTGATGTCCTCGCGGCGGTGTCCGTGGCGCGCGAGCTGACGGAGGAGGTTGCCGCCGACCAGCGCGCCCATCCCGCCGACGTCGACCGGGCCGGCGCCGGCGTCGATCAGCACCGGCTCGTCGCCGGGGACGAGGAACGCGCCGACCGGCAGGCGCGCCTCGCCGTAGGCATGCTCGAGCGCATCGTGGCCTGCCGTCGGGTGCGTCTCGGACCCGAGGAACTCCTTGACCTTCTCCAGCAGGAAGAACCCGTCGGAGACCGCGATCACGGTCCGGTCGCCGACGGCCAGCGTCGTCTGCGCGGCACCGGAGACGGGGTCGTCGAGGAGCCGGTGCCCGGCGAGCGGGCCCACACCGGGGACGCTGCTCATACGGGAGATCGTAGATCGAGCTGTCAAATCGAGCGCGGGTCGCCGGCGGGGCGGACGCGAGCGCCCAGCGCGTCGGCAGGCATCTCGACGAGTCGTCGAGCGGCTGGCGGCGCATCCAGCCGTAGACGGCGGGAGAAGCGTCGTATCTATGGTGGATAGATGCGCACCACACTGACGCTCGCCGACGACGTCGTCGCAGCCGTCGAGAAGCTGCGGCGTGAGCGCTCCATCGGCATGAGCGACGCCGTCAACGAACTCGTCCGAGCCGGCCTGACGAGAAGCGCACCGGCTGCGCCATTTCGGCAGAAAGCCCACGACCTCGGTCGCGGGATCGACGTTTCCAACGTCGCCGGAGACTCTCGACGGGCCAATGGCCCGCTGATGCTCCTCGACGCCAACCTACTGCTCTACGCCGTCCACAAGGCGCCGAGCAGCACGAGAAAGCGACCCGATGGCTGACCGAGCAGCTCAACGGGCCGCGCCGCGTGGGCCTGCCCTGGCAGAGCCTGGCGTCGTTTCTGCGGATGGCAACTCACCCACGCGCGTTCGAACATCCCCTCGCGCCGGCGACGGCATGGGAGCGCGTGAGCGACTGGCTCGCCGCGCCCACGGCCTGGATCCCCGAGCCGGGTCCCGAGCACGCTCGTATCCTCGGGGATCACCACCCACAACGTGGGCGGCAACCTGATTCCGGACACGATGCTCGCTGCGCTGGCGATCGAACATGGCCTGACGTTGTGCTCCCCTGACACCGACTTCGCGCGCTTCCGAGGCGACCTGCGCTGGGAGAACCCCCTGGATTGACGGCGGCGTGGAGCCCATACCGATGAGCGGCCGGTTGTCGCACAGCGCCATCTGCGGCCGATCACTCATCGATGTTGGTCAGCGCCAAGGCAGAGCGAGGCCGGGCCCTCGACCAGCAATCAGGTTAATTGGCGTGATCGGTGAACTCGGCGAGCTTGTCTGGCGTGAGCAGGCGCGCGAACAGGAACCCTCGGGCGGAGTCACACTCCCTCGCGCCGCAGGCTACGGAGCTGCCTCGTCTCCTCGATCCCCTCGCTACGTTCCAGGCAGGAAACAAGTCCCAGTTGAGACCTCGAGCAGGCCGCTCGACGGCCCCGGGAACGAGAAAGACCCTGCGATATTGCAGGGCCTTTCGGGAGTAGCGGGGGCGGGATTCGAACCCGCGACCTTCGGGTTATGAGCCCGACGAGCTACCAGACTGCTCCACCCCGCGGCGGACGAGGAAGTATAGCTCAAGTGCACATGCCGTTCACGGGGCGTTCGGCCGCGAACGACCTACGTTCCGGAGTTCTGCGTGGCAGGATCAGCCGCGCGTGGCCCGTGTCCTCGTCACCCGACAGTTGCCCGGCGATGCCCTCGATCGCCTGCGTGCCGTGCACCACGTGGACGTCTGGCCGGGCACGCTTCCGCCGCATCCGACCGAGCTGCGCCAGCAGGCCGCGCACGCCGACGGCCTCCTCACCCTGCTGACCGACCGGGTCGACGCCGCCCTGCTGGACGCCGCCCCGCACGTGCGCGTCATCGCCAACTACGCCGTCGGCACCGACAACATCGACCTGGACCTCACGCGCGAGCGCGGCATCGCCGTCGGCGTGACGCCCGACGTGCTCACCGACGCGACCGCCGACCTCGCGTTCGCCCTGCTCCTCGCCGCTGCGCGCCGCCTCGTCGAGGGCCAGCAAGCCGTACGACAAGGCCGCTGGCGTACGTGGGAGCCGGCCGGCTGGCTCGGCGCCGAGGTCCACGGCGCGACGCTCGTCGTCGTCGGGCCCGGGCGCATCGGCGAGGCCGTGGCACGCCGGGCGCGCGGGTTCGACATGACCATCATCAACGTCGGGCGCGACGACGACCTGCACGCCGCGCTCGCCCGGGCCGACTTCGTCTCGCTGCACGCGCCCCTCACCCCCGCCACACGTCACCTGATCGACGCGGCCGCCCTCGCCGCGCTCCCGCCCCACGCGATCCTCGTCAACACCGGCCGCGGCGGCCTCGTCGACCAGGACGCCCTTGGGCACGCCCTACAACAAGGCGCACTCGCCGCTGCGGCGCTGGACGTCACCGACCCCGAGCCGCTGCCCGCCGACCACCCGCTGCTGCAGGCCCCCAACCTGCTCGTCGTCCCCCACATCGGCTCGGCCACGCACGCGGCGCGCGCCCGCATGACCGAGCTCGCGGTCGCCAACCTCCTCGCGGGCCTCGCGGGCGAGCCCCTCCCGCATCCGGCCTGACCCATGCGCATCGGCGTCGTCGACATCGGAACCAACTCCACCAGGTTGCTCATCGCGGACGTCGCGCCCGGCGGCGCGGTCAGCGAGCTCGACCGCCGCACCACGGTCACCCGCCTCGGACACCGGGTCGACCACACGGGCGTCCTGGCCGACGACGCGATGCAGCGCGTCTTCGCCACGCTGACCGGCTACCGGGCCGCGATCGACGCCGCGCACGTCGACGCCACGACCGCCGTGCTGACCAGCGCGGTCCGCGACGCCGGCAACGGCGCGGCCTTCACCGACCTCGTCCGCGACCGGTTCGGGCTCGACGCCCGGACGATCACCGGCGACGAGGAGGCCCGCCTGACCTTCCGCGGCGCGACCGACGACCAGCCCGGCGACGGCCGGCGCCTGCTCGTCGTCGACATCGGCGGCGGATCGACCGAGTTCGTGACGGGCACCGCCGGTCCGGAGGGGACGGTCGGCTTCCACGTGTCCACCCGCCTCGGCGTCGTCCGCCAGACCGAGCGCTTCCTGCGCGGCGACCCGCCGGCGCCCCACGAGCTGCAGGCGCTGGCCGCCGAGGCCGGCGAGATCATCGCCGCGGCCGTGCCGGCCGGCGAGCGCGACGGCGTCGACGCCGGCCTGGCCGTCGCCGGCACGCCGACGTCCTGTGCGGCGATCCTGCAGGAGCTCGAGCCCTACGACCCCGCGCGTGTCCACGGCTTCCGGCTGCTGCGCGCGCAGTGCGAGATGCTGCTCGCCCGCCTGGCCGCCCTGACCGACGCCCAGCGCCGAGAGGTCCCCGGGCTGCACCCCGACCGCGCGCCGACCATCGTCGCGGGCGTCGCGGTGCTCATCGAGGCGATGCGCGCCTTCGGGCTCGACGAGATCGAGGTCTCCGAGCACGACATCCTCCGCGGGGCGGCGCTGGACCGCGCGGCACGCGGCGGGACGGGCGAGGGCTGAGGTACACGCCCGCCCCGTTCGCGGGTGCCGGCGACGGCGAGCGCGGACAATGCCACGCCTCCGATCGCCGGAGGCGAGTTGTACCTTCCCTCCCCATTTCTCGGAACGCCCCTGGACGGGTGTCTGATTGCCCGCCATTTTGGCCGGTCGGATACTTGCGGGGTCGGGTCGAACAATCGCGCGGGCCGAGAGGCTCGCACGTTGCCGTCCCGGCCCATAGGTCCGAACGTAGCCGCATCAAATCGGCGCCTCCCGCCGTTCGGGCCACACAGAACAGGCCCTTGCATGGCACGTACCCCTGCCCGTCCTGTCAGGGCCGAGTTTGGAAGCCGTCCTCCGTGGCGGCTTCCGGCTTGTCGGGGCCATTGCACCGGATTCTCCAATGCTTCTTCTTGCCGGAGTCCGGTGGATCAGGCGAGGTTCGACCGCCGCGGATACGCGACCGCGGGGTCGGTGAGCACGTTGACCAGCGCCGGGGCCCCGGCCTCCAACGCCCGGACGAGCGCCGGCCGGAGCTCGCCCGGCGACCCGACGAGCTCGCCATGCCCGCCGAGCGCGGCGACGACCTGGTCGTAGCGCGTCTGCGGCCGCAGCTCGGCGGCCACGGAGTACCCGTAGAGGAACTCCATCGGGTGCTTCTCCAGCGCCCAGATGCCGTTGTTGCCCATGACCGCGACGACGTCGACGGCGTGGCGGGCCAGCGTGTCGAACTCCATGCCGCTGAAGCCGAACGCGCCGTCGCCGACCAGGAGCACGACCTGCCGGTCGGGCCGGGCGAGCTTGGCGGCCAGCGCGTAGCCGGGGCCGGTCCCCAGGCAGCCGAACGGGCCGGGGTCCAGCCAGCAGCCGGGCTCGTAGGTGTCGATCACGCGGCCGGCGTAGGAGACGAAGTCGCCCCCGTCGCCGATGACGATCGCGTCGCGATCGAGGACCTGGCGCAGCTCGTGGTAGACCCGCATCGGGTGCAGCGGCGCCCGGTCGTCGGTCAGCTCGGCCTGCTCGGCGGCGCGCCGCTCGTCCTCCGCCGCGCGGAGATGGGCCACCCAGGCACGGGTGTCCCGTCCGGCGCCGGCCAACGCCCGCAGCGTCGCGCCGATCCCGCCGTAGAGCTCGGCGACGACCGGACGCGGATGGTCGCGGGCGGGCTCGGCGCGGTCGATCACCACGAGGTCGGTGGACTCGCCGAACGCGGCGCCGAACCCCAGCCGGAAGTCCATCGGCACGCCGACGACCAGGGCGAGGTCCGCACCCTTGAGGCCCTCCGCGCGCGCCCGCGAGAAGAAGAGCGGGTGGTCGGCGGGCACGCAGCCGCGCGCCTGGCCGTTGAGGTACACGGGGATGCCGCGCCGCTCGGCGACCTCGAGCAGGGCCGCCTCGCCGTGGCCCCAGTACAGGTTGGTGCCGGCCATGATCACCGGCCGCTCCGCCTCGGCCAGCAGCGCCAGGACCCGTTCGACGTCCCCGGCCGCGGCGGGCTCGGTGCGCGGGTCGTACAGCGCGGCGGGCGCGCCGAGATCGGCCCCCTCGGAGAAGACGTGGTCCATCGGGAAGTCCAGGAACGCCGGACCGGAGCGAGGGCGCATGGCGGCGGCGAGCGCGTCGTCGACCAGGCCCGGGATCTCGTCGGGCGACTCGGCGGTCGCCGCGAGCTTCGTCAACGGGCGCACGAACGGGATGTGATCGATCTCCTGCAGCGAGCCCTGGCCCCAGCGCCACGCCGGCGCGCGCCCCCCGAGCACGAGGATGGGCGAGCACGAGGACTGCGCCGAGGCGAGCGCGCTCATCCCGTTGGTCACCCCGGGGCCGGCGGTGAGCGCGGCCACGCCGGGCTCACGCGTGACCTTGGCCCACCCCTCGGCGGCGAAGGTCGCCGTCTGCTCGTGGCGGGTGTCGACGATGTCGATGCCCTCTGCCCGGCACCCGTCGTAGATCGGGAAGATGTGGCCGCCCGAGAGCGTGAAGAGCTTCGTCACGCCGTGGGCCTTGAGCCGGCGCGCGATCAGCTTGCCGCCGTGGACGCGGGTGGCCTCCTCGGTCTCGCCGCTCATCGGCGCATCCTCGCAGGCGCCCCACCCGATCAGGTGTCAGGCCAGCGTCCGCGCGTTGCGCCGCGCCGCGCGGCGCGCTGAACTGGTGCCCGCAGACCGTCGATGCGAGGAGACCCCATGGATCGCCGCCCCGACACCGAACGCCCGGCCCCGGACGAGAGCCAGCCGACGGCGCGGTTTCGCCGCCTCGCCGAGGACGACGACAGCTCCGCCTACCCGATGCTGACACCCGCTCCCGCCCACGCCTCGGGCGAGGCGGCGGACCTGCTCGACGAGCAGATCCTGGCGGGCCTCGTGAACCTCTGACGCACGGCCATCCGCCCCGGCGGGTAGCGTCACACCCAGAACCGGTCGTGGTGCCGGTGTTGGGTCCGCACGCTCCCCTCAGCGGGGCTAAGACGCACGTCCATGTCCGCCAGAAAACTGCGCGTCCGAGCGCGGACGTGGGTATGCTCAATCTCGGCTGAGGGCCCGTCCCATCCAGCGGTCTCAAGGGAGGCAGCCCATTCCCTCCGTTCCACCCCCCAAGCGGCACCCCTACAACCAGTGGGCACCCGATGCCCGCGCCCTCGACCTCGTGGGCGACAAGTGGACCCTGTTGATCGTCCGTGACCTCGTGGCGGGCCCACGGCGCTTCGTCGAGCTGCAGCGCGTCCTGCCCGGGATCTCCACCGAGCAGCTGCGCTCGCGGCTGAACCGCATGGTCGCCGACGGCCTGCTCACCCGCCAGAGGTACCGCGAGGTGCCGCCGCGCGTGGACTACGAGCTGACCGAGCGCGCCCGTGATCTCCTGCCGGTCGTCGGAGCGCTGGCGCGTTGGGGAGCGCGCTGGGCGTGGTCGCCTCCCAGGCCCGAGGAGGCCATCGACATCGGCGCGATCCTGCGCACGGTGCCGGGCCTCGCGATGCCGGAAGGCGTCGAGGGCATGATCGAGGTGACGGTCGTCCGCCGCGCGGGCGACATGAAGCGGTACGTGCTGACCTCGCGCCGCGGGCGCGTCGACATCGCCGAGCGCTCCGCCCCGGAGGCCGACGCGCGGATCGGTGGGCCCGAGCGCGCATGGGTCGAGGCCCTCGGGCCCGACGCGTCGCGCACCGAGCTCGAGATCAGCGGCGACCGTGAGATCGCCGACGCGTTCCTCGACGCCCTCGCCCCGCTCGCGGTGCGCGAGGCCGAGGTCGCCTAGCGCCTGAGACGCTCGTGCGCGTCGGCCGCGCTGAGGCCGTCGACGCGCACGACCTTCTCCCGCGAGGCCTCGCCGCGCACGACGCGCACGCTCGACGGCGGCACCTTCAGCGCCTTGGCCAGCAGCCGGCACAAGGCCGTGTTCGCGCGGCCGTCGACGGGCGGCGCGCTGACGCGCACCAGCAGGACACCGTCGTCCCGCAGCCCGACGACGGCGTCGCGGTCGGCGCGGGGCGTCAGCCGGATCGAAAGCTAGGTCGACATGCTGCGGGCGCGCGGGTTCGGCCGCCTGGGCCGACACCCGCAAGGCAATGGCCGCCAGGCCATTGCCCATACCCGGGGAGGGATTCGAACCCCCATGCCCTCGCGGGCAGCCGGGTTTAAGCCGGCCGTGTCTGACCAGTTCCACCACCCGGGCGGGAACCTGTCAGCCAGCGTACGGCTTCTTCGCAACTTCATGAGAAGTTGCGGGTTCCCAAAGGTGGCGGGCCCATACTCGCTCGCTCACGCGTGGAAGCATCAGCCCTCAAGCATTCCCCGGTCGCCGGCGTGCGCGGCCCGACGCCGCTGCTGCGCCTGCAGGGCGACGAGCGGCTGGTCGCGCTGACCCGACGCGGCCACCAGGCGGCCTACGAGGCCCTGGTTGCCCGCTACCAGGCGCGCCTGCTGGCGTTCTGCCGGCACATGCTCGGCTCGCGCGAGGACGCCGAGGACGTGCTGCAGGAGGTCTTCGCGGCCGCGTTCAACGCGATGCTCTCCGACGACCGGGCGATCAACGTGCGCCCGTGGCTGTACCGGATCGCGCGCAACCGCTGCCTGAACCACCTGCGCAAGCAGACGGCGATCGGCGTGGACTCGATGGACGTCCACCTGGCCGAGCACGGGACGACCACGGCCGACAAGGTCCATGACCGCGAGGAGTTCCGCGAGCTCGTCGCCGATGTGCAGACGCTCGCCGAGACCCAGCGCACCGCGCTGCTGCTGCGCGAGATCGACGCGCTCAGCTACGAGCAGATCGCCGAGGCGATGGAGACGACCGTCCCGTCGGTCAAGTCGCTGCTCGTGCGCGCGCGGATCGCGCTCGCCGAGGCGGCCGAATCGCGCAAGCTCACCTGCGGCGAGGTTCGCGAGGAGCTCGGCGCGTGGGCGGAGGGCCTTGGATCGGTCGGCGCACCGGTGCGCCGACACGTGCGCAGCTGCCAACGCTGCTCGGCCTTCAAGAAGCAGCTGCGCCAGACCAACCGTGCGCTGGCCGCGATGTTCCCGGTCGGGCCGCTGCTGCTGCTCAAGAAGTTCCTGCTGGCCCAGGGGGCGAGCAGTGCCGCGGCGAGCGCGGGCGGCGCGGCCGCCACGGGCACGGCGACGGCCGGCGGCGCGACCGCGGGCGGCGCGCTGTCCGTCGGCCTCGGCGCCGTGGCGACCAAGACCGCCGCCGGCCTGGCCGCCGTCGCGATCGTCACCACGGGCGCCGTCGAGGTCGACCACGCCCAGCGCCACCGCGCGCGCCATGCGCTCGCCCCCACCGCCGTCGTCGCGGCCGCGCCCGCCGCCACCGCCGCGGCGGCGATCCCGGCGCCCGCGGCCACACCCGTGCCGGTCGTCGTGCGGTCGGTCCCGCAGGCCGTGGCGCACCCCAAGCGCGCGCACAAGGCGCAGGCCACCACGGCCGCGCCACCGTCGACGGCCGCGCCGGCCTCCGCCACGGCGCCGAGCACGGCCGCGCCGGCGTCCACCGCGACGCCCGACGCGCCGCAGGAGGGCTACGACGACACGGCGCTGCCGCCGCAGCCCGTCGACGAGCCGGCCCCCGTGACCGCCACCCCGGTGCCGCCCGTCGCGGCGGACGCGCCGGATCCGGGCGCCGGCGCCGCGGCGCCGACGCCCACGCCCACGTCCACGCCCCCGGCCGCCGCGACGGCCGACCCCCTCACGACGGCCACCCCGCCGGTCACCGACGCGGCGCCCGCCGAGCCCGCCCCGCCGGCCGACGATCAGCCGACGGGCTCGAGCAGCGCGCCTGCGGCCCCGGTCACACCGGCCGGGTCGTGACCGGCCGGGCGCGCCGGCCGGCGGTCACGGCCGCTCGGTGCCGAAGCGGAACGAACGCAGCGCGGTCTTGAGGCTGCCGTTCTTCCCCACGGCGTCGTAGCGCGCGACGGCGGGCGTGCGCGGCGTGAGCAGCAGCAGGTCGGCGCCCTGGCGCGCGGTGGCGGTCGGCAGCAGGAGCACCCGGCGCCCGTAGGCCAGCTGCCCGCCGCGCCGGTACTGGAAGTAGAACTCGTAGCCCTGGATCTTGTTGACGTTCGCCCGGCCCTCGTAGCGGGCCAGGAAGCCGGGGTACCGGCGCGCCATCTCCCGCTCGAGCGTCGTCACGTAGGTCGGCAGGAAGCCCGAGGCGTCGCCCCGGAAGGCGGGCAACCGGAGCTCGCGCACGGTCATCGACTGACCGCTGCTGTTGGCCAGGCGCGCGAGCTCGCCGGCCGCCGGCGCCTGGTTGCGCAGCGGCGCGCGGTAGACGAGGTTGAAGGCGATCGGCCGGTGCACCACGAGCGGCCGCAGGCCGTTGCCGCCGCCGCGCAGCAGCAGCGCCCAGATGAGCACGAGCACGACGACGCCGGCGACCGCGGCCAGCACGAGGCGCAGCGGTCGGGGCAGCGCGCGCAGGCGCGGGGCGATCAGCTCGGGGAGGGTCGGCCCGAACTCGTCACGGACGACGGACATCTGCGCCCGGAGTCTACGAGCCGCGGATCACGGTCCGGGGTCGCCGCCGTTGACGACGTGCAGCGTCGCCGGCGCGCCGACGTCGGCG
>Ga0157379_10000940_pt1 | contig 23575 bp, 26 predicted proteins | sample S25metaG_FD_121802 | JGI IMG/M metagenome (GOLD analysis project Ga0157379, IMG submission 121802) | Switchgrass rhizosphere microbial communities from Kellogg Biological Station, Michigan, USA - S2-5 metaG | ecosystem: Host-associated > Plants > Roots > Rhizosphere > Soil | place: USA... | reverse complement strand
GCCGCGACCATGCCACCAGCGCAAGCAAACCGAGCACCGGCGCCGCCCAGTACATCAACTTAAGCATGGTGTGGGTCGAATTCCAGTTCTGCGAAAAGATCAGGTCCATCGCCACGTTGGGATCGTCCTTGATGCGCTGCATGCCCAATTCCAGCGCAGCCTGGGCGCGTTGTGCGCCCCAGGTTTCCAGCGCAGGCACGGCCGTGTCGAGGGCATCGCCGCCGGCCATGTAGATCGTGGCCAGCAGTGCGTTGCGCTGCGCCGAAATGCGTAGTTTGTCGCCGATGTCGGGCAGGTGCCCGGCCGCACCCCAAACGACAAAGTCGTACGCCAGCGCCCAGACGAACAAGACCAGCAGCACCCAGTGCAGACGTTTCATCATGACCGCGTTCCCTCGGCTCGGATGGCGCGATGCTAAACCCAAACGCATGCATTTTGCATTCCCTGAAATGTGAGCCCGCGCACGGCCCTTTTTTTGCAGATGCTGCACTGTAGCTGCCGGCGGGGCTAGACTTGGGACCGCCGGACAGGGGCTGGAGACAAATGACGGACACCACGACGCTAAGCGGTGCACAGCGCGCGCGGGAAGAACTCCGCGAACGCTGTCTCGCCCTCGTGCGGCGCTGGCAGCCGCTGGCGCAAGGCGGCTGGGACCAGACCTCGGCGAGCCGGCTCGGCGAGGAAGTCGAACAGATCACTGAGACCAGCGAACGCCTCGGCCTGGACGACGTCAATGTTTCCGCATTGGAACTGTCGGCTTACCTGTGCTCGTTCCTGGACGACCGCCTGGTGCCGACACCAAAGGACCTGACCAAGCTCGCCGACATGGTGAACCGGCTCGGTTTCGTGCTGACCGACCTCTCCGCAACAGCCACTGCCGCGGTGCACGCGCTGCCGACTGCGCGCCCCGTCGCGGAAGCTCCGAGGCAGGCAACGCCGACAATGGCGGATATGCCGGTCGCGGCAGCCCAGGCAGAACCGATCGCGACGAAGGTGTCTCTGACAGAATCCGCGCCTGCACTTGAAGCGGCGCCAACTCAAGACGTTGCCCCGCAACAGACGGCACCTGCGGCTGCGCCGGAAGCGCCGCGTCCCGCGCCGAACAACGCCGCGCGACCCACGCGTCTGCCACGGGCCGTGTGTGCCGTAGGCATTGCGCCCGCGACGGTTCCGGGCATGGCCGAGGGATTGGCCGAGCGCGGTTACGACATGCGCGAGTTCGCCGACGATGAAGCGTTGCTCGCCTTCGTTGCGCACGCGATCCCCGGAGCGCTCCTGCTCGACGCGCGCAAGCTGCGCGTGGTCCCGCGCATCGCTCAGCTGTACGCGAACATGGGCTTGGCCGATGAGCGCCTGCCCGTGGTGATCGCCTTGTCGCCTGACGGCGATCTGGGTCATCGCCTGCTCGCGATGCGCGCCGGCTGCAACGCACTGTTCAGCGCGCCGGTGGATTCGCTGCGCGTCATCGGCAAACTCGACGAATTGCTCGGCCAAAGCGCGCAAACCGAATGGCGCGTGCTCATCGTCGATGGCGACCGCACGCACGCCACCGAAGCTGCGCGCGCGCTGGTCGAACGCGGCATGACGGCGCGACTGGCCGGCAACGGCCAGGCTGCTCTCGCCGCGCTCGGCGAATTCCGCCCGGACGTCATCGTGATCGACTGCGACCTGCCCGACGTCAGCGGCATCGAACTGACCCAGCTCATTCGCCAGCAACATGAGTTCGCCGCTGCACCGATCATTCTTGCCGCGGACGCCACCGGCATCCGCCAGCGCTTCGATGCGATCGCCGCCGGCGGCGACGAGGTGCTGCTCAAGCCGGTCAAGGCGCGGCACCTGATCGGCGCCGTGCAGGCACGCGGGCAGCGTGCACATTGGCTGCGCGAGGTCATCGGCACACCAGGTGGGCGCGATGCACGTACCGGTCTGTACTCGCGCACGACGCTGATCGAAAAACTCGAGACGGCGCTCGGTGACCGCTCCTCCGCCCTGCTCTACGTCGCGCTCGACCACGCGTCGATGCTGCGCGAGCAGATCGGATTGTCCGGCCTGGCGGCGCTCGATGCGCATGTCGGCAACCTGCTGCGCAGTCAGCTCGATGAGGCCGATATTTCGGCGCAATACCAGGATTTCCATTATTTCACGCTGCTCAGCCGGCGCAGCCGCAACGAGTTGACCACCGCGGCCGAACACATCCGCGTGGCGCTGGGCGGACAGCCGTGGACATTCAACGGCCGCACGCACGCGCTTACGGCGAGCCTCGGTCTGGCACTGCTCGGCGACGAACATGCCAACGTCGACATCGCCGTGACGAATGCCCAGGCGGCACAACTCGCTGCCGCGCACATGGGCGGCAACCGCGTGCTGTGGTTCGAGACCAAGGAAGCCGCGCTACTGCCGAGCGATCCACTGCTGGCGGTGCGCGCGGTGCTGAGCCGGCCGCTGACCGAGGAGCAGACACAATTCGAGTTCCAGCCGATCGCACCGCTCGCGGGCAAGCTGCACGGCCAGTACGAACTGAGCTTCAAGCTGCGCAGCGTGCAGCATCCGGGCACCACGGTGCCGTACGCCGATCTTGCGCCGGTCGCTGCCGAGTGCAATCAGCTCGGCACGGTCGATCGCTGGCTGCTGCAGCATGCACTGCAGGTGCGTGAGGAGCAGCTCAAGCGCGGCCGCCAGTTGCGCCTGTTTGTGCCGCAAGCGGTCAGCAGCGCGCTGGAGTCGGAATTCGCTTGGTGGCTCGAGAAGGAGCTCAAGGCGCGGCATCTGTCCGCCACCGGTCTCACGATCGAACTGGCCTGTTCGACCTTGATCGACGCCGGCGAACGCGCGACGCGCCAGCTCAAGGCGCTCCACCAGCAAGGTGTGCGTTTCTGTCTGGTCGATTTCGGCCGTGACTGGGCCGCAGTGCACGCGCTGAAGAATCTGGATGTGGACTTCGTACGCCTATCGCCGCATCTCGTGGCCGAACTCGGCAACGCGAAAGCGATGACCGACACCCTGCTCGCGCTCGTTCGCAAGGCACATGCCTCGGGCGCGGCAGTGATCGCGCCGGAAGTCGACAGCCTGCAGCGCGCGCATCTGCTGCTGCGGCTGGGCGTGGATTACGGCGTCGGCCCAGCGTTTGCGCGACCGCAACCGCAGCCGGATTTCGATTTTAACCGGCCACTCTGGTAATGAGACGGGGGGCGAGGGAAGAAGCGCTGTCCGTGGCCGCTTCCATCTCGCCCCACGCTCTTTACAGCATCCCCGTTTCCAGCTTTGCCACATCCGACATCATCGACTGATTCCATGGCGGATCGAACGTGAGTTCGACGTCCGCCTCGGCGACCGTCGGAACCATTTCCAGCTTCGTGCGCACGTCGTCGACGAGGATCTCGCCCATGCCGCAGCCGGGCGCGGTCAACGTCATCTTCACGTCGACCTTGCGCGCGCCATCGTCGCGATGGCCGACATTGCACTCGTAGACCAGGCCAAGTTCCACGATGTTGATCGGGATTTCCGGATCAAAACACGTGCGCAGCTGCTGCCACACGAGTTTCTCGACATCGGCGTCGCTGGCTTGGTCATCGAGCGCGAGCGCGGTCGGCGGTTCCTTGCCGATCGCGTCGGCATCAGTACCACGGATCCGGAACAGGTTGCCGTCGACGAACACCGTGAAGCTGCCACCGAGTGCCTGCGTGATGTAGCCGTTCTGGCCCGCCGGCAACGTGACTTCCTGGCCCTGCGGCACCATCACCGCAGCGCAGTCGCGCGCGAACACGATCGGTTCGGAAGTTGAGGAATAGCCGGCCATCAGGGTTCCAAGGTTGCTATGCGCGCATTATCGCAGCTGCACCCATCCACGTGCGGCCGAATCGGCGCGATTCCAAGCTACGCGACGCCGTGACCGTCACCGACTTCCCGTAAACAATCGCTGAAAATCTTCATCGCCGCCTGCAGATCCGCCGGCGGCAGGTCCGCGTAACCGAGCAACAACCCCGGCCGCGGCGAGGGTTTGAGAAAATACGGCGCGATCAGATACAGACCCAGCCCACGCTCGCGCGCACGCGCGACAAGTGCCTGCGCCTGCGCGTGATTGTGCCGCGGCAGCCAGGCCAGGATATGCATACCGGCGCTCGAATCAGCAACTTCAACGGCGTCGCCGGCATACCGCCGCAGCGCCGTGAGCAACGCCGCGCGGCGCGCCTTCAGTACCTTCGCGGCCTGACGCAGATGCCGCTCGAACGCACCCGTGCCGATCAAGCGCGCCAACGCAGCCTGGTCGATTGCCGGACAGCCGCGATCGGTCAGCCATTTCGCCGCGACGAAGGCCTGGCGCAATCCCGGCGGCAGAACCATGTAGCCGAGGCGCAGCGCCGGGAATATCACTTTGGAAAATGTACCAATGTATAAAACGCGCCCGGCCCGATCGAGCGACTTGAGCGCCGCCAGCGGGCGCGCGTCGAAGCGGAACTCGCCGTCGTAGTCATCCTCGATCAACCAGCAGCCACTGCGCTCGGCGCGCGCCAGCAACTCGATGCGCCGCGCGAGGCTAAGCACCGCGCCGGTCGGAAACTGATGCGACGGCGTCACGACCGCGAGGCGCGTGTCCTTGCCGATCGGCAACGCGCTCGTTACCAGACCTTCCGCATCGACGCGGCATGGAATTATCTTCGCGCCACGTGCCTGGAATAGCTGGCGCGCACCCTGATAGTGCGGATCCTCGAACACGACTTTGTCGCCTTCATCGACCAGCACGTCGGCACTCAGCGCGAATGCCTGCTGCGTGCCGGCGACTATCAGCACGTCCTCGGGCGCGCACAGAATCCCGCGCCGGCGCGCCAGATACGCGCAGACTTCGCGGCGCAGCTCGGGCAAACCCTGAGCATCCGGGTAGTCCGTCTGCGCGTGCGCCGCGGCGTGGTTGAGTTCGCGCCGCCAGGCGCTGGCGAGCTGCGGATTCGTCATCGGCAGCCCGTACTGCAGGTTGTAGCGCAAGCCGCGATGCTGTCGCCCCGGAATCGCGCGGTCGTACAACGCCTCCGCGCGCCTGCCCCGCTTCGCCAACGCAGGTCGGCGCGCACGCGCGGACTGCGGCGCCGCGGCAGGTGCGGATGGGGCCGCGGCAAAAGTCGCGACGTAGCAGCCGGAACCGACCTTGCCTTCGATGAAGCCCTCGGCCGCGAGTTGCTCGTATGCAGCGAGCACCGTATTGCGCGACAGGTCGAGCTCGCGCGCCAGTACGCGCGTCGCGGGCAAGCGCGATGCCGGCTTGCAGCGGCCGTCGAGGATCGCCTGTTTCAGCGCGCGCGCCAGCTGCAGGTAGCGCGGCCCGCTGTCGTCGAGCTGCAAAAACATGGTGGCTCCAAAAATTCTGCGGAAACTGGCTCTCGTTGGTGCCAATCTGCAGGCTTATGCTGGTGCCGTCAAGTGACTTCAGGATGAAATCATCCCGTGCAGGCCAGGGACGGCCGATGACACGGGATCCAGCAGCCATATGGTCCCACGATGAAGCCCAAGCCGCGCCACAAAGTGCAACGCATCAAGGATCGCGCCCGTTACGATCGCGACAGTGCTTATGCGATTCTGGACGCCACTTTCATCGCGCATGTCGGCTTCAGCGTCGACGGCCAGCCGTTCGTGATCCCGATGCTGTACGCGCGCGACGGCGACGCGCTGTTGTTGCACGGCTCGATCGCCAGTCGCCTGATGCGGCGGCTCGGTGACGGCGTGGAGGCCTGCATCAGCGTCACGATTGTCGATGGCCTCGTACTCGCGCGCTCGCATTTCCACCACTCGGCAAACTACCGTTCCGTCGTTGCGTTCGGCCGCGCTCGGATAGTTGCCGACCCGACGGAAAAATCTGCGGCACTCGCGCACTTCGTCGAAGCGATGTTGCCCGGACGCGCCGCCGAGTCGCGCGCACCGGATCGCAACGAACTTGCCGCGACTGCCGTACTGCGTTTCGACGTCGTCGATATCTCCGCCAAGGTGCGCAGCGGTGGCGCGAAGGACGACAAGGCCGACCTGGAGCTGCCGTACTGGGCCGGCGTCGTTCCGATCAGCCAGCGCTACGGCGAACCGATGGCAGAGGAAAACTGCGGTCCGAATCCGCGCATTCCCGCTTCCGTGCGGCGGCTTCTGGATATTGCGTCGTGATCTTCTACCGCGACGACATTCGCCCCGATCTCGACGCTGCGATCGACCTGTATCGCGCATCCACGCTCGGCGAGCGCCGGCCGATCGGCGACCGCGAACGCTTCGCGACCATGCTGCGGCACGCGAACCTGACGATTACGGCCTGGGACGGCGCCGTCCTCATCGGCATCTCGCGCTGCATCAGCGACTTCGCCTGGACTACCTACCTGGCCGACCTCGCCGTACGCGTCTCGCACCAGCGCCAGGGCATCGGCAAGGAGCTTATCCGTCGCACCCAAGCCGCAGCGCCGCAGGCAAAACTGCTGCTGCTCGCCGCGCCCGCGGCGGAAAAATATTACCCGCATATCGGCTTCCAGCATTTTCCGCAGGCGTGGATGCTGCGCGAGTCCCAGTCGGTGACGGCAGACCGGCGGTTGCCCGGCGCGAGCGCATCTGCGTAACATCCGCGCTCCATTTGTCCGGAGCGACCCTTGGCTTCTCCTACTCTGCCGCGACGTGGCGGCTCGATCGTGATAGTAGCGACTGCGCTGCTCAGCGGCCTCGCGGCCGGTGCGCTGTCTTGCCTGCTCGCGTTGATGATCAAGCGTGATCCGAGCTGGCTGATGCTACCGTTTGCTTTCGCGATCGGAGTGTTCGTGCAATGGCAAGGCTATCGCGGCGCACGCAGCGCTTTTGCTGCAGCGGGGGCGATGCTGATCTGCCTGGTTTACGCGCAGTACCTTTATGCCGCCGTGCGCATGGCCGACACACTCGGCTTCCCCTTGCGCGACACGCTGTTCAAGATGGACTTCAGTCTAGTCTGGCAGATGATTCAGGCGAATTTCAGTGCGTGGGATGCGCTGACGTTCGTACTCACACCGCTGTTGGCGGCGGGCGTGGCAGCGAAATCGCCGCTACGCACGCAGCGTTAGTGCCCCCCCTCTGAGTCCACCGCCTTCAGCCCCGCGATCAGCTTGTTCGCGGCTTCCTGCCCGTCGGCATACAACATCTTGCAGTTGTCCTGATAGAACAACGCGTTCTCGATGCCGGCGAAGCCAGTACCCTTGCCGCGCTTGATCACGATTACCTGCTTGGCGTTGGCGACGTCGAGAATCGGCATGCCGTAGATCGGCGAGGACTTGTCGGTCTTGGCGACCGGATTCACGACGTCGTTCGCGCCGATCACGATGGCGACGTCGCAGTTCGGAAACTCCGGGTTGATGTCGTCCATGTCGGCGATCAGATCGTACGGCACGCCGGCTTCGGCGAGCAGCACGTTCATGTGGCCCGGCATGCGGCCGGCGACCGGATGAATCGCGAATTTCACGTCCTTGTCGCGCTTGATCAGTTGCTGGCTCAGCTCCCAGATCTTGTGTTGGGCTTGCGCGACGGCCATGCCATAGCCCGGCACGATGATGATTTTTTCCGCCATGTACAGCAGCGATGCGGCATCGTCCGCTTCGATCGGCTTCATCGAACCTTTGATTTCCGCCGCGCTCGCACCGCCACCGCCAAAGTTCGAGAACAGCACGTTGCTGATCGAGCGGTTCATCGCCTTCGCCATCAGGCGCGTCAGCAGCGTGCCGGCCGCGCCGACCACGGTGCCCGCGATGATCAGCGCGACATTCTGCTGCACATAGCCTTCAAAGCCGACGGCAAGACCTGTGAACGCGTTGTACAGCGAGATCACCACCGGCATGTCGGCGCCGCCGATCGGCAGCGTCATCAATATTCCGAACAGCAAGGCCGCGGCGAAAAACAGCACGATCATGTTGGTTTGCAGATGCAGCACAACCATTGCACCAAACGCGACGGCGGCGAGGAAGCACAACCCGTTTACGACCTGCTGGCCGGTGAAACGGAACGTCTTGTCCATCCAGCCCTGCAGCTTGGCGAATGCGATCAGGGAGCCGGTGAACGACACCGAGCCGATCAGTGCACCGACGACGGCGAGAATCACCTGCGACTGATTCGTCGCATGTTCGGGTCCCGGCCCGAAACCGGGCGCCGCAGCGATCCCCGCGAACGCGAGCAGCGCACTCGCACCAATCGCCGCAGCGGAGCCGCCACCCATGCCGTTGTACAGCGCGACCATCTGCGGCATGTCGGTCATCGCGACTTTCTTGCCGCTGTACCAGGCGAGCGCCGTGCTGACGATGATCGCGGCGAGCATGATGACAACATTGTGCATGCCGCTGTGGAAGAACGTGGCGATCACCGCGACCAGCACACCGACGCCGGCCCACTGGATGCCACTGCGCGCAGTCACCGGCGACGACATGCGCTTGATGCCCATGATCAGCAGCACGGCCGCGACGAAGTAGCTCGCCTGGATCAGCAAAGAAATAAGTTGCACGGAAGTCATTGTTTCGCCCCCGGCTTCTTGCTCGACTTGAACATCTCGAGCATGCGCTCGGTTACGACGTAGCCGCCGGCGGCATTGCCGGCGCCGAGGAACACGCCGATCGCGCCGATCCACATCTGCAGCGGCGTCGTTGCCTCGCCGAGCGCAACCATCGCGCCGACGAGCACGATGCCGTGCACGAAGTTCGAGCCGGACATCAGCGGCGTGTGCAGGATCACCGGTACGCGCGAGATGATCTCGTGGCCGGTGAACGCGGCGAGCATGAACAGGTAGAGGGCGAGGAATCCGTCGATCATGGCTTTGCTCCTTCGACGAGCTGCTTCGTCGGCTCGTGCTTGATCTCGCCGGCGTGTGTGACGCAAGTCTTGGCGATCAGTTCGTCGTTCCAATCCAGATTCAACGCACCGTCCTTGATACTCAGTTCGAGAAAGTTGTACAGGTTCTTCGCGTACAGTTCGCTCGCGTGGATCGGCGCGCTGGCCGCGAGATTGACCGGACCGATGATCGTTACGCCATTCGCGGATACGACTGTCTTGCCGGCTTCCGTCAGCTCGCAGTTGCCGCCGGTTTCGGCGGCGATGTCCACAATCACCGAACCCGGTTTCATGCCCTCGACCATTGCCTTGGTGATGATGCGCGGAGCCTTGCGTCCCGGCACCGCGGCCGTGGTCACGATCACGTCGACGCCCTTGATGTGTTCCGCAAGCGCGGCCTGCTGCTGCGCGCGCTCCTCCGGCGTGAGCTCGCGCGCGTAGCCCCCCGCGCCCGCGGCGCTGACACCCAGTTCGACGTATTTCGCGCCGAGCGACTGGATCTGTTCCTTGGTCTCCGGACGCACGTCGAAGCCTTCAACTTGGGCGCCGAGGCGCCGCGCCGTTGCGATCGCCTGCAGTCCGGCCACGCCGGCGCCGACGATCAATACCTTCGATGGGCGCACCGTGCCGGCGGCCGTCGTCATCATCGGAAAAAACTTCGGCGAGGCTTCGGCGGCGATCAGCACGGCCTTGTAGCCGGCGATGTTCGCTTGCGAGGACAGCACATCCATCGCTTGCGCGCGCGTCGTGCGTGGCAACAGTTCCATCGCGAAACTGGTGATCTTGCGGTCGCGCAACGCCTTGATGCGCTCGGGCGCGAGATGTGGCGAGAGATAGCCGATCGTGACGGCGCCTTCCTGCAGCGCGGCGATGGCGTCGAGCGATGGCGGCTGCACCGTGAGCAGCACGTCGGCGCGGCCGAGCGCACTGCGTGCGTCGCCTGCAACTTCGGTGTCCTTGTACGAGGCATCGGGAAAACTCGCCGCGCTCCCGGCATCATGCTCGATCAGCAACGCCACGCCTTTGGCCTTGAGCTTCTTCGCCACATCGGGCGTGAGCGCAACGCGGCGTTCGCCGGCCTGCGTTTCGCGCACCACGCCTATCGTAATCGCCATGTATCCCTCCCCGACCCGCGAACGTGAACCGCGATGCTAACCGAGCTTTGCGATGCCGGCTAGCTGTTATCCTTGGCACATGTCTCTGGACTTTCTCAACGCGCGCCGTTCGACGCCGGCGCGCCAGCTTGGTGCTCCCGGCCCTGCGCCGGCACAGCTCGATGCATTGCTCACCGCGGCCATCCGCGTGCCCGACCACGGCAAGCTTGCGCCGTGGCGTTTGCTGCTGATCCGCGGCGACGCGCTGCGCGCTTTCGGCGCGGCGCTGGTGCAAATCCACCAGCGCACGGACCCGGCAATCACCGAAGCGCAACTGCTCAAGGATCGCGAGCGCTATACCTTCGCGCCGCTGGTCATCGCCGTGATCGCTCGCATCACGCCCGGACACAAGACGCCGGAACAGGAGCAGCTGCTGTCGGCAGGATGTGTCGCCTACAACCTGCTGCTCGGTGCGCAGGCGCTGGGATTCGGCGCGCAATGGCTGACCGGCTGGGCTGCGTACGATACCGATGTTGCGGCCCTGCTCGGACTTATCCAGCACGAGCGCGTCGTGTCGTTCGTGCATGTCGGTACGGCGCACGAGGGCGCGCCTGAGCGCGTGCGTCCCCCGATCAGTGAAATTGTGAGTGAGTGGCGACCCGCATGAAACCCACGCTGCACCTGATCGATGCCAGCCTGTATGTGTTCCGCGCATGGCATTCGATGCCGCCGGAGTTTCACGACAAAGACGGCGCGCCGATCAATGCCGTGCACGGATTTACCCGATTCCTTTGCGACTTTCTCGAGCGCGCGCAGCCGACGCACGTGTTGGTGGCATTCGACGAATCGCTGACCAGTTCGTTTCGCAACGGAATCTATCCCGAATACAAGGCCAACCGCGAACTGCCGCCGCAGGAACTGATCGTGCAGTTCCAGTACTGCCGGCGTGTCGCCGCCGCAATGGGCCTGTGCGTGCTGGCCGATATTCAATATGAGGCCGATGACCTGATCGGCAGCGCCGTGCATATTGCGCGCGCGCAAGGCTTTCGCGCCGTGATCGTGTCCGCAGACAAGGATTTCGGACAGCTCATCAATGGCGATGACGAGCAGTGGGATTTCTCGAAGGACCAGCGCTGGGACGCACACGGCATCAAGCAGCGCCTCGGCGTGCGCCCGGACCAGGTAGCGGATTTTCTCGCGCTGACCGGTGACGCGGTCGACAACATCCCCGGCGTACCCGGCGTCGGCGCGAAAACGGCGGCGACGTTATTGGCGCATTTCGACACGCTCGACGCGCTGCTTGCGCGCGTCGAGGAAGTACCTTATCTGAGCTTCCGCGGCGCGGGACAGTCCTACGCGCGGATCAAAGCACATCGTGAGCAGGCTCTACTGTCGCGAGCGCTGACCGGGATCGCGCTCGACGCTCCGGTGCCAGCCACGGCAGCACAGCTGGCGCGGTCGCGGCCGGTGGATACGGCCGCTCTGGATGCCTTGATGGAGCAGTTGCGTTTCGGGCCGCTCACGCGCTCGCGCTGCCGGGCTCTGGCGGCAGCTGCGCAGGGCTAGGGTTGCGCGGGAGTTTTTCCCGCCGGCTTGGCTGGCTTGTCCTGCGCGGTTCCGGGCGCCATCGGCGCAAGCCCGTTCGAAACTCCCTTCTGGCCCCAGGCGAAACGCAGGTTGCTGGCGAACACACGCACCGGCCCGAGCTTGTCGGCATCGGTGAGCACGCCGCGCGCGTCATACAGCGCATCCTCGCGGCTGGCCAGGAAATACAGCTTGTCTCCGGCAACCGCCCCCGAACCCAAATCGACGAAGGCCGCGTTTGCCGCATCCAGCGGCATCGTGCCTTCGACGCCGCGGCCGTCGGCCGTCAACTTCAGGCGCATCACCCGCTTGGGCACCATGCCGTTCTCGATCACCGCCAGTGTGCCGTCGTACCAGTACATGCCGACGACGCCGCCGAGCACCAGATGCGTAGGATCATGCGCCAGCTCAAAGGCTTGCCCCTTGGCCAGATCGAACCCAAAGATGCCGAGCGCGAAATCCGCCAGGTACATAGTGCGCCCGTCACCCGACAGCGCCAGCGCACTGATGCGCGTGAGCTTCGGGTTGTTCACAACTTCTTTCAGCGCGCCGCTCTCGATCTTGAATACCTGCTTGCGTGCTCCGTCCGCCGCAAAAACCAGACCGTCCTTGCTCACCACGAGCGAAGTCAGGCGATGCGCCCCATCGCTCGCAGCAAATGCATACTTGCGCAGGAACTTGCCACTGGCCAGGTCGAATTCGAAAATGCCGGCCTTGCCGGCGTTGTCGGCGCTGAAACCCTTGTAGATCGCCGTCGCGGAACTGGTCACGTAAAGCTTGCCGTGCGCCGCGTCGATGGCCAGCGCGTCGATGCCCCATAGGCCGTTGGCGGCATCGGTGGCGATGAAATCCGCCAGCTTGCCATGCAAGTCGACCAGATAAATCTTGCCTTCGCGCGCGCCGCCGAGCAGGAACCGTTCGCGCTTGGCATCCCAGGCCAACGCGTCGAACAGGTTGTCGCCTTTGGGCAGCTCGAACGCCGGCTTGCCTTCGCCGAATTGCTTCGCATTCACCTGCAGGTTGGTGACGATGTAGTCCCATACCTTGGTGCCGTGGATCGGCTCGAAGCGCGTGTCCGTGGAAACGTCGTAGCCGAATCCCTGCGTCTGCATGCGCACGAGTGTGTCGTAAGCATTTTTCTTGTCGCCGGTCTTGGCGTAGGCCATCGCAAGCTGCAGCTTGAGGTCGCCGGAATCCGGCATCAGCTCGGTAATGCGCCGCAATGCCCAGATGAAGCGCTGCATGTCGCCCTGGGAGTTGTAGATCTGCGCGAGCCGGCTCAACGATGCAGCATCGTGGGACTGCTTGATCTGGTCCTCGCTCAGCGTTTCGGCGCGTTTTACCATCGCTTCCTGCGGCACGGCGGCGCGAACCTTGCCCGGTGCCACACTCTGCGCGGACGCGGCGACGCTCAGCGTCGCCAACAGCCCGGCGAGAATCCACGATTGAATTTTCATGTACGAATCCGTGATGATGGAGCGCGATGAGACAGCACGCGGCCGGCGAAGTTCGCCGATTGCCGCCTTCGCGAAGGTCGGCAAGAATGACGGAAACCGAGACACTTTTCAATGGCCGCTGGCTGCGCTTGAGGCGGCGCGGGCGTTGGGAATTCGCCGAGCGCACCAATCCCGGTGGCGGCGTGATCATCATTGCCGTCACGCCGGAGAATCGCATCCTGTTCGTCGAGCAATGGCGCGAAGCCGTGCGTAGCAAGACGATCGAAATGCCGGCCGGGCTGGTTGGCGATCTCGGCGATCTCAGCGAAACAGCCAGCGCCGCCGCCGCGCGCGAGCTGACCGAGGAAACCGGCTATCGCGCAGCGCGCGTGGAACTGCTGATGGCTGGGCCCTCGTCGGCGGGCATGAGTAACGAGATGATCGCGTTCGTGCGCGCCCATGGGCTCGCACGCGAGCACGCGGGTGGCGGCGATCCGACCGAGGACATCCTCGTGCACGAGATCCCGCGCGAGGAAGCCGCGGCCTGGCTCGTGCAGAAATCGCGCGAAGGCTACTCGATCGATCCCAAGCTGTTCGCCGGGCTCTACTTCCTCGATCACGCACAAGAGCTGTTCGGGTCCGAGCCCTAGAAGCGAGCAAACTGCTGCATCAGCAAGAGTACCGCCATCGCGAGCATGACCAGAAGTGTCAGCGTAATGCCGACGAAACGCTCGGGCGAGGTGCCGCCGGTGCGCGAGAGTCCCAGTGCATGTGCGACGCGCGCGACGATCAACGTGATGCCGCAGGCATGCAGCAGCAGCGGAGTCGTTCCGTCCAGATCGAGCAATAGCAACGCGAGCAAGCCGAGCGGCAGATATTCGACCGCATTGCCATGCGCACGGATGCGCTTGTGCAGCTCCTTGTCGCCACCGTCGCCAATGCCGATACGCGCGCTCCAACGCCGCAGCACGACGCGAACGGCGAGCACCAGAACCAGCAACAATCCCAACGCGACATACAATCCGGTGATGCGCATGCGATTCCCCTTGCGGTCGGTCAATGCGCGAGCAGTTTACCCCCGCGCAGCACGCCATTGAGCGTCACCGCTCCGCTGGCAATGATTCGGTAGCTGATGCGCACTTCGCCGACGGCCGGATGCGCTGGATCGCCGCCGGCGTACAGCACGCCCTCACGTTCGCCGAAACTGGCTGCCAGGTTCGGTGGCAGACCGGCGTCGTGAACGGCGTAGTTGGCGGCATGCAGCTGCTGCACCAACAAATCCGGATCGATGGCGTATTCGCCAAGCTTGAGGCCCGGCGCGAAGAAGATCGCATCGTTGAACGGCGCAGCCGGATTCTCATGCCCTTTGGCTGATCGGAACTTGTGCGAATCCACGGGCGCGGACCAGGCCGTCTCGTAACGGCAGGCCGCGGCAACGTCGCAATGTTCCTGCCACTGGTACATCTCGACATGGCGGAAAAGAACCGCCGCATTGGCGCTCACGCCGAGTTGCCCATCATGTGCAGGTCCCGTTGCGACCAGCTCGCCACTGATATTGCGCGCGTGTGGTTCGAGCGGCGGCACGACGGTGCCAGCATCGATTTTTGCGGGCATGCTTTGGCCCATCGTCAACTTCTCGAACGCGTGCGTCAGCGTTTCGCGCTTGAGCCACAGCAACGCCGCGACCGTAGCCAACGCGGCAAGCACGAGCACAAACCGAACGCGCGATTTGCGCTTGCGCCGCGCCATCAAACCGCCATCCCGAGCAGTTCCGGCAACTCGTCGGCAGTGCCGAAGCGACCCTTGTCGTCGCGAGTCACGCGCGCGAGCGCGCAAGCCGTGTCGTGCGTGAAGAACAGGTGCACGCCGCGCGCGAGCTTGTCTTCGAGAAATGCGCGCTTTTCGTCGATCAAGACCTCCGGCGCGCGGTCGTAACCCATCGTCACCGGCAGATGCACCCATGGCCGTCCTGGGATCAGGTCGGCGCAGAACACGACGCCCGCGCCGGGCAGGAGCCCAAGTGCGCCGGAGGCCATGGATGACCGAGAGGGGCCTTTCGGTGCCATGACTTCGGCCAGCATCAATCCGGGCGTGTGGCCATCGCTGTAATCGAAGCGCACGTGCTCACCCAGGGTGGCGGAACGTGCGCCGTCCACGATTTCCAGACGGCCGGATCGCTCCAGCAGTGGCTGCAGCTCCGCAATGAACGAAGCGCGATCGCGTGGATGCGGCTTGAGCGCGCGCTCCCAGCAGCGCCTGCCGACGATGTATTTCGCGTTCGGGAACAGCAGCGACGGCGCCTCGCCTTGCTGCCACGCCGCAAGCAGGCCGCCGGCATGGTCGAAATGCAAGTGTGACAACACGACCGCGTCGATGTCCGCATGCGCGAACCCCGCCGCGCGCAGCGAGTCGAGCAGCACATGGCGATCTTCGACGACGCCGTAACGTTCGCGCAATTTCGGTTCGAAGAACGCGCCGATGCCGGTTTCGAACAGGACCGTCTTGCCGTCCAGATCATCGACGAGCAGTGCACGGCATGCGAGCGGAATGCGGTTTTGCTCGTCCGCTGGAACCCACTTCTCCCACATGCCTTTCGGCACGTTGCCGAACATCGCACCACCATCAAGGCGCTGCGAGTTGCCGAGAATCGACCACAGCTTCACTTACTTCACCATACCGCTGCCGCTGGCCCGACGCGAATCCGAGCCTGCGTACAGTTTTCCACTTTTCTTGTCCCAGCTCACCACGTTCATGAAACCCCAGGGGTGGCTGCGTTCATTGACCTTGTGGCCCATCGCTTCCAGCGCCTTGGTCTCGTCGGCGCTGAACGCGCCATGTTCGGCGGTGATCACGTCGGGCAGGTACTGGTGGTGGTAGCGCGGATTGGCGACGATCTGCGCCGGCAATTCGCCGTCGACGAACGCCAGCACGCCTTCGAGCACCTGGGTGATGATCGTGCTGCCGCCGGGCGTGCCGATCACACCGACGCGATCGGCACCGATCACGAAGCTCGGCGTCATCGACGACAATGGACGACGCCCGGGTTTCGGCGCGTTCGCGTCGTTGCCGACGAGCCCGAACGCGTTCGGCGCGCCGGCCTTGAGCGCGAAATCGTCCATCTCGTTGTTCATGACGAAGCCAGTGCCGGGCACGACCAAGGCATCGCCGAGCGACAGGTTCACGGTTTGCGTCGCTGCCACCATGTTGCCGTCGCCGTCGATGATCGAGAAATGCGACGTGTGATCACGTTCGCCCTTGGGCAGGTAGCCCGGCAGCAGGTCGCTCGGCGTGGCCTTTTCCGGATGAATCGACGCGCGCAAGCCGGCGGCGTACAAGGGGCTGCCGAGCTCGTCGAGCGGCATCTTCACGTAGTCCGGGTCGCCCAGGTGGGCGGCGCGGTCGCGGTACGCGCGGCGCATCGATTCCACGACCAGGTGCACCCGATGCACGCGATCGAGCTGTGCCAGATCGTAGCCGCCGAGGATGTTCAGCATCTCCTCCAGTACGATGCCGCCGGACGAGGGCGGCGGCGCCGTGACGATGCGCCAGCCGCGGTAATCGAACGCCAGCGGCTCGCGTTCCTTGGCCTGGTAATCGGCGAGATCCTTGAGCGTCCAATGACCGCCGGCGGCATTGATGCCATCGACGAGGCGTTGCGCAAATTCGCCACGGTAGAAGCCGTCATTGCCCTTGGCCGCGAGCAGTTCCAGCGTTTGCGCAATGTCCGGATTCTTGAGCACCCAGCCGGCTTTGGGCGCCACGCCGTGATCGAGAAACAACGCGGCGGAAGCGGGATAGCGCTTGATCACCTCGATGCGTTCGCCGATCGCATCGAACAAGCGGGCGTCCGGCTCAAAACCTTCGCGCGCGATGCGTATCGCCGGTGCCAGCGATTTGGTCAGCGGCAGCTTGCCATAGTGCTGCGCCAGCCAGACCAAGCCCGCCGGCTCGCCGGGAATCGCGGCCGCGAGCGGCCCGTTCCAGGATTTGTCCTGATCCAGATCGCCCTTGGCATCCAGGTACTGCTTCGCATCGGTCGACGCCGGCGCGGTTTCGCGCGCGTCGATCATGACGTCCTTGATTGAATCGGCCTTGCCGTCGCTCGCGCGGTGCAGCAGGAACAGGCCGCCGCCGCCGATGCCCGAACTCTGCTGTTCCACGACCGACAGCGTCGAGGCCACGGCAATCGCCGCATCGAAGGCATTGCCACCCAGGTCCAGCACTTCGAAACCCGCCGCGGTAGCGAGTTTATGCGCACTCGCAATCGCCGCGTGCCCCGGTTTCTGTGTGGGCTCCGCTGCTCCGCCGAGTACCGGCACGACGAGCAGCAGGATGCTCAAGTAGGCTTTTTTCACGATATTCCTTCGGTGATCAGGCGTTCGTACTTATCCAGCAGCACTTCGCGCGGCTCGGTGTTCTCCGGATCGACGATGATGCACTCGACCGGGCACACATCCACGCATTGCGGCGTGTCGTAATGGCCGACGCACTCGGTGCAGCGCGACGGAGCGATTTCGTAGATCTGCGCACCGGCAGTGATGGCCCGGTTCGGACAGACCGGCTCGCAGACATCGCAGTTGACGCAGGTATCGAGAATCTTCAGTGCCATTGGCAAGCTCGCTCGGACGACGATCCGTTCGCCCTGAGGTATCGAAGGGCGAACTCCGAGCCACGGCCGTTCGTGCTTCTATACATCGGCACGAACGGCACGCAAGTCCACGCTTACTTCATCTCCACAAAACGATAAGTAGCGCCACTCTTCGCCAACGCATCCTTCACGCGATCCTGGTCCGCCGCCGCGCCGACGAACAGCACGATGACGTCCTTGAACGAGCCATCCGATGCGTCCTTGAACGCTGCGGTCACCAGATCCGCCGTCAGCTTCGAATCCGGTCCGCCGAATGCCAGCATGTTGCCCGGCAGCACGCCGCGAGAAACCGTGCCGGACACGTTGTCGAGCTGGCTCTGGCGCGCATCCTGCACGTCCTGCGCATCGCCGGACGGCACGAAATACATGTAGGGCTGATTGGACTTGACGCCCTGCATGTTGTGCTTGACCACCGAAACCAGATACTTCTGCCAGGAAGCCTTGTCCGCGCCCGGCGCCGGCAGCGGCACCGGCTTCATCGCCTCCGCCTCGGCGGCGGCCGCGGCGGCCTTCTGTTTTTCCTCATCGCTCGGACCACAGGCGGACAGTGCCAATACGCCGGCCAATGCCAGGAAAAGTATACGTAGATAATTTTTCATAAATTCACCTTTTGCATTTTTTAGGAATTCTTCCAGCGCTGACGCAAAGCCTGCTGCACCGCTGGGTGGACGAAATCGGACACGTCGCCGCCCAGGCGCGCGATCTCACGTACGAGCGAGGACGAGATGAAACTGTACTGCTCGGCGGGCGTCAGGAACAGGGTCTCGGCCGACGGAATCAGGTGCCGGTTCATGCTCGCGAGCTGAAATTCGTATTCGAAATCCGACACGGCGCGCAAACCGCGCAGGATCACACCGGCACCGGTTTCGCGCACGAAATCGGCGAGCAGCGAGGCGAACCCGAGCACCTTGACGTTGGCAATGCCGCCAAGTGCCGCCTGGGCAAGCGCGATGCGTTCGTCGAGGCCGAAGCTGGTGCCCTTGCTCGCGCTCTCGGCGATGCCGACGATCAGATTGTCGAACAACGGCGCGGCGCGGGTGACCAGATCGGCATGACCGTTCGTAATCGGGTCGAACGTGCCCGGATATACCGCGATGCGGGCATTGCCCAGTGCAGAGGGTTTGGCTGGCATGCGCTAAAGCTTAGCCGAACGCCGATAGAGCGCATAGCGCACCGCACCGGCGCGACCTTCGCGATGCAGATGCCAGTTCGCGGGCAGGCTTGGCTCATCGCTGCCGGGCGATTCGACGTAGATCCAAGCCTGCACATCCAGCACTCCGCTGCTTTCGAGTGCCTGCGCGATCGAATCCCACAAATCCGCATCGAAGGGTGGATCGAGAAACACCACGTCATAGTGCGCGCCGGTATTGGCGACGAAACGCTGCGCATCGTCGCGGCTGACGCGGGCGTTCTGCTTGAGCCGCGCCAGATTTGCGCGCAACAGGTCCGCCAGGCGAGGATCGCTTTCGACGAAATCGACGGACGCCGCGCCGCGCGACAGGGCCTCGATGCCGAGCGCTCCGGTGCCGGCGAACAGGTCGAGACAGCGCGCCCCTTCGATCACCGGCATGAGCCAGTTGAATAACGTCTCGCGCACACGGTCGGAGGTAGGCCGCAGGCCGGGTGCGTCAGGCACGTCCAGGCGCGAACCGCGCAGCGTGCCGGCGACGATGCGCACGCGCCCCGGCGGCGCATCAGTGCGGCGCGGCATAAGTCGCTAACAGGCCAGGTGATACCATGGCGTTATTGTCGTTGAAGTTCACTTGCAATGCTCAAGTTCTGGAAAAAGCGCGAAGCGGAAGAAGGGAAACAAGAGGCGGAACAGAATCCGGAGGCCTCCGAATCCCAAACCCCGAATCCCGAATCCCCGAAAAAAACCTGGCGCGAGCGCCTTGCGCGCAGCGTGTTCAATCGCGACATCCGCGACCTGTTCGCACGCCATCCCAAGCTCGACGATGCGCTGCTCGACGAACTCGAAACCACGCTGATCGGCGCCGATGTCGGCATCGCCGCGAGCACCGCGCTGATCGAAACGCTGCGCAAGCGCATGGACCAGCGCGAATTTATCGATGCGAACGCGCTGCTCGACGCGCTGCGCAGCGAACTCGTTGCGATGCTCGCGCCGGTCGCGCAGCGGCTGCGCATCGACACGGCACGCAAGCCTTTCGTGATCCTGATGGTCGGCGTCAACGGCGTCGGCAAGACTACGACTATCGGCAAGCTGGCGCGGCGCTTTCAGAACGACGGCCATGCCGTGATGCTCGCGGCCGGCGATACGTTCCGCGCAGCCGCGGTCGAACAGCTTAAGACCTGGGGCGAACGCAACGGCGTGCCGGTGCTTGCGCAGGGTTCGGGCGCGGACTCGGCCAGCGTGATCTTCGATGCGCTGCAATCGGCGCGCTCGCGCGACATCGACGTGCTGATTGCCGACACCGCCGGCCGCCTGCACACGCAAGGCGGCCTGATGGACGAGCTCGCGAAAATCCGCCGCGTACTGTCCAAACTCGACGCCGATGCGCCGCACGAAGCGCTGCTCGTGATCGACGGCACGACCGGCCAGAATGCAATCAGCCAGGTGCGCCAGTTCCGCCAGGCGATCGGCGTGAGCGGCCTCGTCGTCACCAAGCTCGACGGCACGGCGAAGGGCGGCGTGGTATTCGCGCTGGCCAAGGAATTCGGCCTGCCGATCCGCTTCGTCGGCCTGGGCGAGACGCTGGAGGATTTGCGCGATTTCGACCCCGCGGCATTCGTCGACGGACTGCTGCCGGCCAGCTTGGGCGATGCGCAAAACTGAGTCTTTCGCCGGGCGCCTGCTGCGCTGGTTCGACCGGCACGGCCGCAAGGACCTGCCGTGGCAACGCCCGCGCACGCCGTACCGCGTGTGGCTTTCCGAGGTCATGCTGCAACAGACGCAGGTCGCGACTGTCGTTCCGTACTTTTTACGCTTTGTGCAAAAGTTCGCATCACTGCGCAAACTTGCGCAGGCACCGATCGACGACGTGCTCGCGCTGTGGTCCGGGCTCGGCTACTACAGCCGTGCGCGCAACCTGCAGCGCGCCGCGCAGATCTGCGTCGAGCGTCATCGCGGCGCGCTGCCGCGCGATTTCGATGCACTCGCCGCACTGCCCGGCATCGGGCGTTCCACGGCGGGCGCGATCCTGGCGCAGGCCCACGGCTTGCGGTTCCCGATCCTCGACGGCAACGTCAAGCGCGTGCTGGCGCGCTACCACGGCGTACGCGGCTGGTCCGGCACAACCACCGTCGCAAATCAATTGTGGAAATTTGCCGAATCGCGCATGCCGCATGCGCGCATTGCGGACTACACGCAGGCAATCATGGATCTCGGCGCAACCGTATGTGTGCGCGCGCGTCCACGCTGCGCGGAGTGTCCGCTGGCCGCGGATTGCGTCGCCCTTCGCAAGGGCATGACTGCCGAGTTGCCCGAGCGCAAAACCACGCGCGCAACGCCGACCCGCAGCACGGTGATGCTGCTGCTGCGCGATGCGGAGGGCCGCATCCTGCTGGAGCGCCGCCCGCCAACTGGCGTGTGGGCACAGCTGTGGAGCCTGCCGGAAACCGAAACGCTGGCGTCCGCATACGCGCGCGCATCTCACGAGCAAGCACGCCCGGCAAAGATCGAATTGCATAACCTGCCGCCGTTCGTGCACAGTTTCAGCCACTACAAGCTCGACGTGACCCCACTCGCGGGTGATATCGAACCATCGCGCCGCGTAGCCGATTCGCCCGATAGACGCTGGCTGCATCCACGCGAAGCGGCCGCACTCGGTCTGCCCGCCCCCGTGCGCAAACTGCTCGAAACCCTTGTGGAGAAAACCTGATGCCGCGCACCGTATTCTGCGTGAAACTGCAACGCGAGGCCGAGGGCCTGGACTTCGCGCCTTATCCCGGGGAACTGGGCAAGCGCATTTTTTTGAGCGTGTCGAAAGACGCCTGGAAGGAATGGCTTGCGCATCAGACCATGCTGATCAATGAAAATCGCCTGTCGCCGCTCGATCCGAAAGCACGCAAATTCATCGAGGGCGAGATGGAGAAATTCTTCTTCGGCGCGGGTTCCGCCGCGCCGGTCGGCTACGTTCCGCCGGAATCCTGAGCGACCGGAATTTTCTGCGGCCGCTCGCCCGGCGGGGGCAAGCTGCCGAGCCAGCCGCGTTTGACGCCCGCCAGCACTTTGAGCATCTGGCCGCGCGCGATCGGCATCTGTCCGAGCGGTCCGAACGCGAGATCGCGCAACGCCGCGACGAGATTGCGGTCGGACTGAAACAGCGGTGTCAGCCAACGGCTGATGAACTGGTAAATGTATACATGGCGGCGGCGTTCGCGCGCATAGGCATCCAATGCCGCGGCAACGCTGGTTTCGCGCTCGAGCGCGGCAGCCAGTGCTCGCGCGTCGAGCAACGCCAGATTCGCGCCCTGCCCCAATTGCGGGCTCATTGCGTGAGCGGCATCGCCGATCCAGACCGCACGACCGCACCACGGTTTGCCGAGCATCACGTCGCGATAACTCGCGCGTGCCAGCTGCTCGGGATGCTCGATATGCGCCAGCAATTCCGCCGCCTCGGGCCAGTATCCGTGCACTTCGTCTTTCCATGCTGCGATGCCACGTTCCTGCCACGCTCCCATTGCGGCCAACGGCAGGCTCCAAAAGAAACTGACGCGGTGCTGGCTCGCGTCCTGCGCCGGCAGATATCCGACCGGCAGCACGCCGGCCATGCGCTGCGCGCGGTCGTAACGCTGCCACAGTTGGCCATCGAAACGGCGTTGCGGATCTGCACACAGGCACCACAAGGCGCCCCACGGGTACTGCGTATCGCGCTGAACGGTCGTGTTCGCAGCGCGCAATTTCGATGCGGCGCCATCGGCCGCTAGGATCAAATCGTAAGGTCCGTGACACGACCCGGACGCGTCGACGAGCATCCCGCTGACGGCATCCAGACCGGTGATTTCACATCCGGTTGCAACGCTGCTCGCACCGGAATACGCCTGCTTGAGCAATTCGAACAAGCTGCCGCGCTGAATGCCGAGTCCGAACCACTCCGGGTCGAGCTGCGCGTAGCGCATATCCATGACGCTGCGCCCGGACAGATTGTGGCCGACGAGGCGATCAACGCGCGCGCCACACGCCAGCGCGCGCTCGAGCAGGCCCAATTCAGCGAGCGCGAACAGCCCGGTTGGCTGCAGCAGAATTCCCGCCCCGACCGGGCCGAGCACTGGTGCACGCTCGAACACCTGCACGCGATGCCCCGCGCACGACAGAAACACCGCTGCGGCCTGCCCGGCGGTGCCATAACCGACGATGCCTATGTCGAGAGCACGCTCCACGCGCGCAGCATGCCACAGCGCCCCCACACGGGCGCGAAGGCCCCCTCCCGATCAGCTCGAAGACTTGCGCGATTCGCCAGCTTTGCGCAGTGCCAGATAATCGACGGGGCGGATCTCCTGGATCTGGCAATGTTGAGCCGCGAAATCCACGTAGTCGAAGCGTGCCGTCACTTTGTGCGCCATCTGCGACGTAATCGAAATGGCGTTCGTGTCCTCGAGCCGGATGCACGGTTGCGAAACCTTCAGCAACCAGACCTTGTTGACGGCCGACCATACGGCCAGACGATCCGGCCCCAGACTTTGCCACTGGTACAACTGCCACATGTCGAAACTCTCGACCGGCGCACCGGCGAACTGTTCGAAACGCGCGAGGTTCTTGTCTTCGGTAGCTCGTGTATCTGCTCGAGTGAACGCTGCCGGAAGCACAAGCAAGACGGCAAACAGGAATGAAGTACGCATGAAATCTCCTGCGGATGTTGCCTTCAACCAGACGCCTACCGGCCCGATTTCGTCGCAACCGCCACGATTCTCTTGACGGGCCGGCGTCAAGTCGCTGTAATACGCGGCTCTCGCGCGGCGTCCTGCCGCAAGCAGACGGCCGGGTAGCTCAGTTGGTAGAGCAGGGGATTGAAAATCCCCGTGTCGGCGGTTCGATTCCGTCCCCGGCCACCATT
>Ga0157379_10000936_pt1 | contig 23638 bp, 29 predicted proteins | sample S25metaG_FD_121802 | JGI IMG/M metagenome (GOLD analysis project Ga0157379, IMG submission 121802) | Switchgrass rhizosphere microbial communities from Kellogg Biological Station, Michigan, USA - S2-5 metaG | ecosystem: Host-associated > Plants > Roots > Rhizosphere > Soil | place: USA... | reverse complement strand
GTGACGGTGCTCGATGAAGAAGTCGCTGAAGACATGCATTAAAATTCAAGTTTCAGCTCAAAAATGTATCTGCACACTCAATGACCTCGAGGTAGTGGTGGTGGTGGTGGTAGTGATGGTGGTAGTGGTAGAGCTTGTCGAAGTCGCTGTTCCAGGGATGCATTGAAAATAATCTAACCAACCGTAAGTCCAAGAGAATTCCGATTCAGAAAGCTACCTACAATCATTTAATTTCGTACAAGTGTATCCCGAAACGCAAGTTGTCGCTCCAGTCCTGGTAATTAAAGATCTTAGATTCGCCATATTGAGCATACACAAATTTTCTACATACCAGCCAATCCCTATGAGAAGAAGAAGAGGTAAATGCGACTTTCACTAGTGAAATGGAGTTTATTTTACCTCCACATTGTCCATAAGCTCCAGACTGTCCCCACACGTGATGCGCAAGATGGCCCACAAACAAGAGAAGTAGCGAAAACATCAGGGCCTCCAAGTCGAATCACAGACCAAACTACGGGGCCTATAAAGCAAAAAAAAAAAAAAACGAAATACATTCTCGGAAACACGCTTGACCACGTCACTACGACAAGCATTCGAAGTGCTGTAATGGAGGATCCCCGGACGGGATTGGACGATGCCAGAACTTGAGTATACGCTGATATCTTCATTTGGATGGCAGGAGAAAACCAAGAGGTTCTCTAGGCAATTAAAAATGGATGAATGTGTTAAACTAGAGGAAGAAAATGTTTGAAACATTGTACAGACGACAACGCTTTCCGGGCAGTGGTCGGTCGGCGGGGCCTTGTCGGTAAGATAAGGCGCTCAGTCCGCAAGGGCAATAATAATGGCTACATACATGTGGCATATCTAGCTAACTTTAAGACTCATGGTAACTGGATCTCCCCCAGTTTCGTCCGCAATATTCCCTGTGTGATTTCATCAGAAAGAGGAAAAATATAAGGGAAAAAAAAACCCCTATAGTTCCAAGTGGTATGACATTCTCCGTATTTAGCCGCAACAATTATAATAACGCCTTCACCATACTCGGGGACAAGTAGTTGGATGGTCGACAGAAGAAAATCGTTTGGGGTATCCGAGGACTCAAAATACCTCTGATAATTGAATCGAAAGGTCAGAGCGGTTAGCCCACCTGGAATGACAGATAAAACGTTGCCTGAATCCACACCCCTACGTAGAAGAGCCAGCAGAGTAAATCTAGGCTGGACCGCGCGTTGTGAGTTGGGGATGATTCTTGACGTACCAATACGCCAATCCGTCGATTGTGAGTCACGGTATCTAAATTATTGTTAGCTCCCAAGTTAACGAAGAATGCGAGGATTATAGTCTCCGCCTTTATAAACGGTCTTTCTTGGCGGTTAAGCTCTCCTACCCTCCTAGAAATGAAACCTACGCATCCATGATATAACCAAGTATGAGATATCTCCTAAAACACTAGCTTCCGTCAGGAATCCTATTGGTGCTTTGCGTATTTATTAGCAGGATATCGGCAAGGAATGGTGTCGCTTCGGACAGACTTGCAACGTTTGACATTAGACGGAACTCACGAAATAGGTTATGCAGATGGAAGTACCGCGCAAAAGGACAAGTGAGAGCGCCACTATAAGAAACCTAGCTTCACTGATGCCCTCTACAAGGATGATTTGTAATAGTGAGGATAACAGCAAATGGCAGAATCGCAACCCAGGTGGATAATCTTGCAAATATGGACTTCTGTTCTGTAACATCTCTCTCTTGTGAATCAGGAAGAGGTGCTTTTTGAACGACAAACCGTACCTAAACGAATGTCAAGCGTGAATATTGAGACGGCACAAGAACACGGTACTTACCCGAAAATTTGCACGACCGGCTAACGCGTACACAATGATCTGAGGTACGTTTTCAACTCCGGGAGAAACTTGACAAGAAGTTGAGGATGTCGTTCCTAAGAACTTAAGGCGAGATTGCTGGCTTGGCCAAACGGTCTCGGACCCGCAAGGTACGTACAATCACACACGGTCGATGATAAGATCGAGACGTGAATAACAACCGGCCTAAGGGAAACAAGGAAAATCTTCAGCAAGAAGTAACATGTTCTACAGTTTGGGGGGTTACAGAAAACAAAAGGTAATGGTTGACGATCAAGATGATTGTGACAAGGGCGCGTCGTCACACACATCTACTTTTGTTTACTCCTTCTTCGCCCTCAGCGCCAAAGCCTTATCATCAACTCTCAAAACTTGTCCAAATTCCATTGGAGCCGTTACCCCCACACTAGCGACCACGGTAGGGAATACATGACTAGCGGCTCTTTGCGCCGTCCAGCGAGTCTCCTCTATATCTCGGTAGCCGAACAGACCCCAGACAAGCCATATGAAGCTCGTCCATATAACGTCCCATCCAATACTGGCTTGTGCAGGATGCGAATGCAATGCTTTGATAGCGGCTTCGAAGACAACACCTGGCGCGTTCCACATTAACGTCCCAAGATCGGCGGGATGTTTGTACGAGAAGAAAGGCGACGATGTAACACCCAAAACGGACAGTGCTTTCCAGTTAGTCCGTAACCGAAGAATGGTGGAGATGATAGCAATCAAGGTGTAAAACGACGTGCCCTCGGGTGCTAGGAGAGTTGGGTTGAAGAGAGACAATGGCGGCAACAGAGGAAGAACTAGTAGAGCATGCATGGCGAGTAAATTCGGGAGGAAGGTTTGAGCATTGGTGTATGGCGAGAGTGATACGGTAAGAAGGGACAAGATAACAGGTATTGATAGCGTTAGAGGAATCTTGGTTGGGCGTTGTCGATTACTTTTCTGGCGAGAAGTAACGACCAATGCCAGATTGAATAGTGACCAAGCGACAGAAATGGCCACTAATTGTCCCAAAACCATATAGGCCCAGGTATGGGGGACTCGTTCCTCTAGATGATAAGGGGTGTTCAGTATCATGTCGGAAAGATAGACACGGGGATCGCGTACTGTGTAGGAACAAGTGAACGGTGAATGCGCCAGCCGTAAAGAGACACAGCTGTTCACTCCACCACCAATTCAAAGGACCTCTACATACCACTAACCATGATTGCTCGAATAATTCTGTGTTGGTGAGCCAGGAGGCCACGCGGTTCAACAGGTCCTCGCCCATAACCTTCGTTGCCCATTTGTTCTCATAGTCAGAGAAGCTCCACTGAGGATAGTTCAAGCTATATAATCTAAATATTTGATATGAAAACCTACAAACATATACCGAATCATCCCTATAATAAAACTTTAGTCGACGCTGAGGTGCTAGTAATTGTTTCTCTTACAAAACCAGGTGTGGCCGAATGACGCCATTGTCAATCCGCCAAAGAGCCAAATACGTTGTTGGTCGGACGAGGCGCCGACACGTTTGTGTATAGATGATACAATCAAAGAGAAAAGTCCTGTAATGATAGAGAAATAGGAGGCAAAAATGCCTAGGGCCACCACATTCTCTGTAGACAAAGGAGACATGGAAATGGGCGCTAACGTTAGTGCGAATTGAAACTATCATTTTATTTTGTTATCATTACGATTTCCGAAGTATCGCAACCGATTCTACATGTGATGTCTGGGGGAAAAGATCAAATCCCCTCAAGCTCTCCAACTTGTATTGGCCTTCCGTTTTCTTGAGAATTATCCCAACATCCCGCGCTTGTGTATGGACATTGCAGCTAACGTACACCACAGTCTTTGGACTGAAGCCAATCAGCTGGTCAAGGAAAGCATGGTCACATCCTTTCCGCGGAGGATCGATAACGATAACTGTTTGGTCCGCTGGGAAATCCTTGACAGAATCGAAGATGGCCTCGGCTTTTCCAGCGCGGAAAGTGCATTTCGTCTCTGGGATCCCATTCAATTTCGCATTGTGTCTCGCGTATTCGATGCTTTCTTTACTAATCTCTACGCCGGTGACGCGAGAGAAATGCGGAGAGAGGGTTATCGAGAATAGACCGCTTCCACAGTATGCATCGACAAGATGTGTAGGTGTCGACGGGGTAGCAAGGACTGCTTCACGAACATAGGCCGTCAGTGGTTCGAGCACTGAGTTGTTATTTTGAAAGAAGCTCCCAGCTGGATATTCAAAAAGGAAATCCCCAACTCGTTCACGGACGAGAGCTTGATAATCTGTAATGCAGACGTGCCTTTCGAGATCTTCGCTCAATGTATGAATCGAACCAGATGTGTCTTCAGCTGTCGTCTTTGAGTCTGTGTCTGGTCTGACGAGAGAGTCGCGTAGTAGAAGCGTCGCTCCCCTTTTATAAGTATCAAAGCGACTTGAAGATGTCAGTTGCCATTCTCGGAAAATATCATGTTCAGCATACATACTCTTTGACGCTTTGACGGATTGGCCCCAAGGCTTCATTCAAAACCGGAGTAGCAATAGGACATTCCTTAAGCCTTGTTTAGAAAACTCCTGAATGCACCAGCGGAACATACCTCGATATCCATAACCGCTCTTCGTCCCTTTTCACCAAACCCAATTCGAATCTGCCACTCCTTTTCTCCTTTCTCGCCTGCTTTCCGTTTCTTCGGAGGAACATCAAAGTGAGGCGTGATCTTGGTGCGGTATCCGTAGTTTTTAGGGGACGCAATGGTGGGGAGGGCATCAGGGACTAGTCCTGGAGGCAATTCTGAGGAATAGGATTGGATATTGGTAGGGTTTCGATGGAAAGGGCGCACTTACCTGAGAAGTTCTCATAGGCCTTATCGACCACTTTTTTTTTAAACCGCAGTTGATCCTCATAAGACGTCATCTACAAACCACGGTAAGTAGCAGGCAAACGTCAACTAATGGACATACCTGATACTGGCACCCTCCACATTTCCCAAAATACTGACACTTGACTCTATTCATGTCTCTTAGCTCCTCATTGGGGGTTTCCACACTGACAAGATCCGCAAAAGAAACTAGTCTTGCATGGCGATATATCCGGGCTTTGATACGTTCGCCAGGTAAAGCGAATGGGACGGCGACTATCCACGGTCGGCTTGAAGAGGGCAGGAGAGAAAGAGAATCCCCTACCCAACACTGGTCAATATGAGGAAAGAGATACACAATTATTGGCCATACCTGTAGAAGACAGCTCTGAAACAGTAAGTTCGACCTCCGTCCCAGAAGCAACAGGAAAGTCCCATTCCTCCTCAGATTCAACCTTCTTTCCTTCCTTCCGCAGTAGTGAAAGAACATCATGATACAGCACATCGTCGTTCGAATGCGGCTCAATAGGCGGATGCCTCTGCTTCCGTTGTTTCCTCTTATTCGGTTTCGATTTCTGATCAGGTTGGTTCGAGTCCTTCATGAGAGGCAAGTCATTGTCAATGTCTACAGAGTCAACGTGTGAAGTTGCTGTTGCTGCAGCTACATCGGGTACCAAGGTCGTTGGCGTATCTTCATCAAGACGTGGACGTTTCTCTGGTCGTTCTGAGACTGGAGGGGAAGAGGCCATAGAAATTCGTCGGAAGTGAGGGGGACTGAAGGGTTTTTGAACGAGGTTGAAAAATGGACGATAAAGTCTAACAGAAAGCTAGAATTTGTATCAGTGAAGCTCAAGAATATGTCTCAGAACGAACCAAAGAAACCGCCAGAGTGACTTCGCCGAATTTTACTGTTTTCCAGATTTTCCAGAAGCGGCAAATGCTCTACCTTAGTCATCAAACAGAGGGTATAATTGATTCTAACTCGCTATCAACAAATTCAAGGTAGATCCATGTCTATATTACATATCTTAACACATGCTTGTTACACATGTAATAACCAGAGAAAAGAGGGGAGTAAGACTGCGCGTAACGTTTGCGACACACAGGATGAAATTACATGGACAGAGAAAGAAAAAAGGCGAGAGAGAAACAGAAAAAATTAACGTCAAAAAAACTACAAAATACACACCAAATAGAAATAGGGGAGAAAAATAGAAGGGAAAAGGAAAGAGACAGCATCATCTCGAGTCCGAATCTCACGAATCGTCTGTATCTGTATACACACCTTTCACACCCCCACTCTGCGTCCTCCCTCCATCCCTAGCTCGTATCGACCTCAAATGCGGAACAGGCCGCGATTCTCCCCGTTCTCGACTCCTCGCACTATCATTCATACTGTTCAATTCATCCCCATCATCACTCGATGGGAACGGGAAATGCTGCCCAGGAGCCACGGTCTTATACGCCGCCGTCTTCGTTGCTCTCGCCGCCGTACTAGTCGCTGACTTCGGTGGAACGGCTGGTGGCACCTCACCAGGAGGTGTCGGATCCACCCACTCATCGTCATCATCCTCAATAATCACGTCCGGATCTAACTCTGGCGGACGCGCTGTCAATGGTCCCGGGTCAAAAGACGCAGAATCATCGGTCGACGGAGGTATGGGAGAAGGCGAACTGGAAAAGAAGGCGTCCTCTTCTCCTTCGTGTTCTATGTCTGGTTCCGAAAAGGATTCGAGACCAACATCGTCGGAATCATCGCCCCATGTTGGAGGTTCTGCCTCTATGGAGAAAATGGGCTTATGGTTCTTGCAGAGCTGGAGAAATAGAGAAATAAGTCACTTGCTGTGAAACGAAAACAACGATCTTACATCCGCAACACGCCGACGGAAATCCTGATAATCGGCTTCATCCCTACACAAGAAGCCCACCAACATACTAGGATCTAGCCCTGAAAGCGGCATCTTGCGTACACGTTCACAATGGAATGTGCGCAGCTCCGAAAGAGGGTATGCATTGACATAATGTTCCAGAACTGGATCATCACTTGGCAAATTCACGCCAGATGAAGGTGAAAGGAACTCATGTGAAAGTGGTGACGGAGACAATGTATGATGGCTAGGAGAGGTTGGAGATCGAGTCCGCATCGGCCCAGGACTGGATCGCTGGGATCGTCGTTGACTGCTGACATCGGAACTGGTATCTCCTGAAACCCGCTGCTTGTAAAGAGGGAGTCGGCCGTCGTCCTCTTCAGGCGGTTGCCGGAGAGGGATTGCTGGCCGGGTATGGTGAGGATCGAGATAGAAAAGGCTATCTGCTTGGGATCCGACGAAGTAGTATGAAGATGACGGTCGACCTCCTGCAATGCCGACGCTCTGGGGAAATGTGAACAAAGTCTAACAAATACAGTTAGCACCGTTATATCCTGCAAGTTGCATTCAGTTTACCTTGAGACCCTCATAATATATAGGATTGACCCCGTCGATTCCAAGTCGAATGCCAACCAAAACGAGAACGGCTTTATTACCCCAACGAGGCCGTGACCCAGAGCGTTTCCGGTGATTCTCTCCCATATTTGACGCCGCATAAACATCAGAATCGAAAATCACACTGTCAACCGCCACTGAAACGGCAAGTTGAGCATCTGGGAAGCGATTGACGAGTCGCTTGATCGCTCCTGCAGCAGTGCTGGGACCAAACCATTGCCCGACGTCTTTTCCAAGTTCTTTCCCAGCGATTGCCATGCGATGGACGCCGAAAGGGCACTGAGGGGACGGATTGTCGAAGAACCAGGTGAGGATCTTGACGTAAGTGGCATAATCTTGAGTAGAGACCGGATGAAGGGGACGTCTCCAGTCTGTTTAAAAAACGATCAATAAGTATCGAGAAAACCTAATTTTAACATATACCTCGAGACAGATGAAGATGGATCAGAGCATTCGCCAACATCGACTGACCAGTGCGAAGCATGCACCCCCATCCCGTATCACTCGTCCACCCCTTCTCCCCACTCCCAGGCCAATTCCACTTCCTACTCTGGGACGCGCTCAACTGTGACACATCCGAGTCAGTATCCAGCGACGCAAGCGCGATATCCCGGATCGGCGCATAATGGGAACGATAAGTCAACCAGACTCTAGATGTGAAATCCGAATAAAAAGCAGGAGGCCAGGATGGAGAATGCTTCGATGATGATGTGGAGGGTGAGGTATTTAGAGTGGAAAAGGAATGTGACGAGGAACTGCTGGAACGACGGGACTGTGGCGAGCGTCTCGAGTCGGATGAATCACGTCGGGTAGGTGGGGGTGTTGAGGGCGAAGGAGGCGGCATGGGTGGAGGCGGTTCATACCCAGGATGTAAAACACCCATTATCCATATAGGATCGGTACATTTGTCCGGCTGCGCATCGCTGTCGAGGAGATAGCGCATAGCTTTATCTTTGCCATGCCTGGCAGCTGTAAGGAGCCCGGCCGCCTTGGATTTGGGCGACGCGGACATTGCGGCATTCTGCAGTTGTTGTTGCGAAAGCATTGCAGGGAGAGAAAGGTCCGTTGAGGAGCCCGTCAGCGTGTGTGAGAGCCACCCTGAGAGACGAGACGGCAAGTCTGAAAAGCGACTAGACGATGATGAAGTGTACCCCCCGTTGTATGGCCCACCATCCGACACCGTACTCATAGGTCTATGGTCGGAAGAAGACGAAAATCGCGAACGCGGAGCTGTAGAAGACGCTGTGCTAGGTGGCTCCACGATAGTCGGCGGTGCAGCCTTGTCGTCCTTCTCCTTCGAGCCAAATATCTTGCTCGACTTGCGTGGCAACAGATGCTTCGAGCTCGACGTCGCTGGCTGTGATTCAGGAGCAGACGAGACTGGATTAGACGAGGCAGATGTGGGCGCGCCTTGAACGCCAGCTGAGGATTTGGAACGATCGCGTTGCTGTCTGTTCAGAAACTTGGAGAACTTGGAGGTCGATGGCGGCGGCGCTGGAATGAAGCTCGAGGGAGGAGAACTTTGAGTCTGGCCAGCCATCGGACACGCTCAATGTCGGACGTGGTGTCTCCTCCTGATCAACATGTACAGGCGCCGCTTCAATTCGCCCGACAATCTCGCTCTCAAATTCTGACCTCCGCCCACTTCAACGCATTTGCTTTCCCTGAAGTGTCTTTAATTTCGACAAGAAAACATCCCTGAATTAAGACACCAATTACAATAATTTTTATAGGGGAATTTTCCCCATGACCGACTCCACTGTCTGTCATTCATTTGTGGTGGAACATCTTTCTCTATCTACACGCCCAATTTGGCTACACTAAGCAACTTTTCCCACTCAAATGTCACTGGCTTCTCGTGGAATGACTTGAGGAGTTCCGCCCGCTCTGCATACTTGTCCCCGTCCTCTGGCAAGTAAAACCGTTGAAGATTGACTCCAAGCTTTTGCGCATCCTCCTGCGAGAGGAGGTATTTTTCCGACGATGTCGGCGATGCAGTTAATTCACCTCGCATTAGGACAATGTCATGTGTTGTTGCCAAGTCCGTGTAAAAGGTCAAGACAAGGTATGGCAGTGCAAATGTCTGACGAAGTTTGTATTCTTGTAGGGTGGTGAAGAGCACCGTTACAGGCTGAGGATTCGGTGTCGCAGAAGGCGGTGGGCCAGGCAATTGCTCGTCAAAGGGCGTTCCAGGCGTAAGTAAGGGATGTGGTGGAGGGTCATAGAAATCCCACTGCATGAAGAAGAATTCATGTGCGACCTCCTGGTCATGTTCAGGTGACGGTCGTTCCAGTGGTAAAAAGAAGACAGGATATTTCGCGGCCACCTGTATCATCTTCTGATATGTTTCCGAAGGAATCATAGCTGAAAGATAGCCTCTACCAGTGCCTTGGGAGCGAGTAGCATGATAGGCCGTCCACAGTTTTGAAATATCATCTTTGGTGTGGTTCATTTGGAGGATCTTGTGAATGTCCATGATTTCGGTCAAGGGCTGATAGCAGATCTGTGAGCCAAGTTGACTTGAGAATTCGAATATCAAGGGATCCTAGCCTTTATAGGAGAGCTGTCTTTGCGTGGTTGCTGGGGAGGGAGTTTGGACTTTGCTAGATTAGGTTTACTTGACAAGTCTGGTTTGATGGGCTCAATCTTTTCCACTTTTTGTTGTGTATTCTTTCGCGTTTTCTCTTTCAGCTCTTCAAGCGACAACCCATCCCTGTGAAAGGTTATTATCTGACAAGCAAGTATAACTGGTTTAACTCACCTTTTAGCCCGTTCCACCAACTTCTCCGCATACTTTGCTTCGTATTCCTGCTTGCGATCTATAGGGGCCTGGCTTGATATCCATCTGTATGATCCTCGAAAGCCGATAAACCGTTGTAGCACATGTTGTCGGGCTGGCAAGAACATGGTAAAAGTCCCGCAGTGACGTAAGCGGTGGATATAGTCAATAGAGCATCCCTTTGATCCATCCTAGGCTTCAGGTCGTCCTCCATGTCCTCCAGAACTCATATCACCGTCTACGGCGCAACAGGCTTCACAGCGAGGGCTATCGTCGAAGACTTGTGGAAAGGCGGAGGGAAACGTTGGCCTGCTGGTTTCAAATGGGCTATAGCTGGTCGAAATCGCTCTGCTTTGGAAACACTCCGGGACTCATTGACGAAGGAATCGTCGTCGATTCCTCTTCCTGAAATAATAATTGCGGATGTCAAGGACGAAGAGAGCCTGAATACTATGGCGGCCAAGACACAACGTATGCGGTATTTCTGCCTCATGATCTGACGTGCACCTCTAACCTCACCAATGCAGTCTTACTAAATTGCGTCGGTCCGTATCGCGATTATGGTGAACCTGTTGTGAAAGCGTGTCTCCATGCCCGCACAGATTATATTGATTTATGTGGTTAGTGTCTCAGAGGTGATATTCAATTCCTGTTAGTGCTGACATTTCGAAAAGGGGAGCCTGCATTTATTGAACGAATGCATCTTTTGTATCATGAAGTTGCTGTTAAGGATAATATTCTTATTTGTCACGCAGTTGTAAGGCCTTTGCAGACTATTTGGTGTTTATGCTAAATTAACCATCTAAGGCATTCGACTCCGTCCCTTGCGACCTCGGTGTCAACCTCTGCAAGAAACTTCTCGCAGCAAAGGGAGCCCATCCTTCGTCCGTGGAAATGATCCTCTCGATTAATAGCACCCAAAAACCAGCAGGTGAGCATCTTGTAATCGTACCACAACTTTCTTGATCCATCACCCATCTTCCAGTAAATTTCGCTACATACGAGGCGGCTATCAAGGGATTTTCCTCCACGAAGGAATTACGAGATATCCGGAAGAAGCTTGCTGCCATTCGACCAAAACCTGCACCTGTTGGCCCACCTCTGAATATGAAACCTGGGGGTGCCAATGCAGGTTCGTATTGATATACTCTTTTTTTCTAATATTGATGTAATAATCCTTTTCCTTTAGGTATCTTGGGAAGAGCGGGTGTGAGTCGTGACCCACAACGAGGAACATATCTTGTCCCATACTTTTTCAGCGGTAAATAACATCTCAAATCCGCCTCCCAAAAAATTCATCCCACCGTAGACCCCGCCGTCGTACGCCTAACCCAATCCCTAGAGCTCTACATACCCAACACCAATCCTCCCGACTCCATTCCCGTCCACTTCGGCGCTCACATCGAAATCCCCACCCTAAAGGCCATTCTTCTCTTCATTGTCCACTTTATCATTTTCCAGTTCCTGGCCGTGAAAGACTGGGGACGCAACCTCCTCTATACGTGCGTTATTGATTTCCATTTCCATTGAATTTAGTGCTGAGTTGTATTTCAGCTATCCGGGCTTATTCACATGGGGTGTTGTAAAAAGGGGAAATATTACCAAAGAGGAGTGCGTACTTCATACATGTTTCTCCTCATGAATGAATCTAATGGGAAGATAACAGGATAGAGGGCACGTCCTTCATCCAAACATTCCGCGCCAAAGGTAATCCCTCCATCCCCTCCCTTTGACCAACTAGTACTGAACATGGACTCCCAGGATATTCCGATTCCCTCCACCCCACCCCCGCAAACACCCCCGACATCTCCCTAACAATGCGCATCTCAGGGCCCGAGCCAGGCTACATCGCCACCCCCATCATCTTCCTCGAAGTTGCTAGCGTCCTCCTTCGCAAACGCTCCGAATTTAAGAATGGGGTGCTTACTCCTACGGTGGCGTTTGGGCATTTGGATAGGCCCGTACTTGTTACGGGTGAGGGAGAGGGGGGTGTTATGAATGCGTTGCAGAGGGACGGGAGGGTCATGTGGAGTGTTGTTGAGTCTAATTGATGGTTGGAGTTCGTCGTGCTGTTGCACAGATGGCTGGTTGTCCATCTTTCTCTAAGTACCCCTTTAATTCCTTACAGTAGCTTACGAAGTCTTTCTTTCGCTTTTATTCTCTTCTTTAACAGGAGAAATTTCAAAGAACTTTAATAAATCCACATTCTTTGTTATACGCTCTTCAGAGAATTCTCCGACATGGTCGATTTATACACATAACTTCACTCAAGGCTCCAAACCCACTACATGAAACTCATCATCCAATTCCCTCAACCTCTTCTTCTGCGCAGTCATAACTCCCTTGTTCGACATAAAATATGCCTCAAACGGTGCATTCCATTCGTCCTTCGACCAACCAAACCACAGACGCACCCAGGGCATACACTCTCCAAAATGAACCCGGATAGCTTTGGAACTATACTACTATCTTCTTCTGGGTTCGGTAATGAGTGCTCAAACAAAAGATAGTGCGACACATTGCTCCGGCAATGAATCCAATTGGCGTAAAGTAGCATTAATAAGTCGTCCGTTTGACTTACCTTCGGACGTCGCGAGGGCTATGACTCGTCTCATTCACAATATTGCTTCTGGATCACGCTCACCATCGAGCTCACCCCTTCCTCGCCATGTTGAATACGACGAGCCGCTATTAGTCGCACGGTGCGTAACTTGTACGTGTGGGGTCTAATAATTCTTCTCGTATGGCTTATAACATGAACCTCCAACAACACCAGACGCGGTATATGTCACCCTTTGACATTGAATTGGCACATGAAGACTCATGTGAACCGAAAAAGAGCCGAAGCTCATTTCATGTAATAGTTCTGCTTCCTCTTCTAAACAAACCAGTCAGACTTTGCCTAGGGTGTATACCTAAGTAACAAATCAATAAGGGTGCGACAAACTTAGACATCTGAGCTCACATCAGAAGGCAGCTTTTCATACGCTTTACCAGTGTCGGCCGCTAAATGGTTTCAGGAGAACAAAACAGATATGTGCCGCTGAATTGTGTGGATGTCCAGACCTTTGTATCTGAGCTCATGTGCCAAACCTAGTGGAGTGTCCAAAATCGATATAGGCCACGCGGAAATCCCAAGCGGAAACAATTGGCACTAGTTTGTACTTGTTGTCAAATCCATCCGCATTGAAGACAATGTTTCCGTGAGATATATCCTGGTGAAGTATTGGTTGATCCCGGGACGCAACAAGTACTGAGGAGAACACTCACACCGTGGACGGCTCCATGCTTGTGCATGAATGCGAGATCCTGATTCAAGATAGTGGTCATTTCTGGATTAAAAAAGGATAATCAAGCACCTCAAAAGACTGAATGAATATTTCGAGGCAGTCACACACTTGTCAGGCATCAGGAAAACGGGACAACTGCTAGGAACGTTAGCCGGTCCTAGGAGAGGGATGAGAGGGATGAGAGTCCTGGCAAGTCCTTGTTTTGTCAGATTTCCTGATGAAACCTCAAACACCTAGCTTTTTTCAGGAAAGTCTCCATATGGCATGACGATAAACTGCCAGCCTTCATCTGAAACGATGTGGTCGAGTAAAGGGATAGTGTGATTCTCAGGACAACCTCTGAGCTCCGACGAATTCAGAAAAGAAAAGATGTCGATTTGGGAGGGACGGGGATGGTAAGGGTATAGCCTCAATAATGACGAGACGTTTGAGTCGATCGTAGCCAAATGACACCTGAGGGGTCTAGGCGATGAGATCAATTAAGTGAGGGACTCTAAGAGAGTTGACACCAAATAACATACACGAATAGACCAGGGATTCGCAAGCTTGTCATACAGTTGTGAAAAGCTCTCAGCGTTGTAGTAAATAAAGGGTCCATCTTCAAAAGGCTGGAAAGAATTTCCTAAGGGCCCGTTCGGTCACACGATTTCGACGCGATTTGAGATCATTGATCCACAAAATAAAATCGTGATTTGTAAAACCACTCAGAGCAGTTTCCCAAATCATGCTTGACTTTTTCAAAAAGTCGCGATTACGATGTGAAATCGTGGTCAAGAAGTTGACGCGATCGTGTTACCGAACGGGCTCTAAGCCTCTGGAAATGTTGCATTGGGGATGTTCCGCCTTCGTTTCACAGTTATGCAAGGATGATAACCTTTAGAGTCTACAATGGCATGAAATGCTTCCATGCTGGCGACGAATCCACCCTTCCACATCATTCTTCTTCGTCAAGGTATTCATCTCCTTGTAGAAACCAGGCGCGAAGGAGAGGGTTGATTTCTGGCGATTTGAAGAGAATAGGGAGAACTTGGAGATGCGGCTGAGATGGTCCCGCCTCAGTCTCAGCCCTGAGCCGGTCACTTAGACTCGTAACCTGCCTGCCGTACTATGTAAGGGCTCCTCCACAATCCCTTCAAGACTCGACCCTCTCAAGGAATCCCCAGGGCTAAAACCTGAGATGTAGACAGCTGAATAGTAATTAAGTGATTCACTTCTTATGGCGGTTGGTGATAAAACGGATTGCGTGATATGGCGTTTTAATCGCTTGTAATGAAAAGTTATACTTAGGAAATAAGTCAATGTTTCAGTTCAAGTCCTCAAGCCATCCTTCAGTTAAGGCTTTTGTGGACGTATTTTGTCCAGTATCTTGGTGGATGGAAAAAGGAAGGCACAACCGCGGATTGAACGCGGGACAACACGATCTGCAATCGCATGCTCTACCACTGAGCTATTGCACCGTCGGAAAAAAACGCTTTCTATTCGCTATTACAAGAGGATTTTCGATCCTGGAATACAACAAAACCTCCAAACTTCTTCAGTACACTTACATATCACATAAGAGTAACAAAAAAAAAAAAATCCAATTGAATCCATAGCATAACACAGCAGGAGAAACTAGTCCTTGGAAAATTGACTAGGGCACGAGAATGAAGGTTAAATGTACAAACAGGAAGTGCAAATCAAAGCGCGCATGCACACAACAAGAAAACGACAGAAAGAAAGGTTGAATGGAGGAGAGAAAAATAGTAATAGCACAGCATGATAGATGGAGCATGGAAATGGAATATCCCAAAAAAATGCACAACAGATAGCAATAGAAACGACGTAAGAGGGCGTGGAGAGAGCTAGATATTTGAACATTAGATTTCACCATCAGTTTGAGCACCAGGACGACGTATTGAGGCGACGACGTCATTGGTTGGGAGCAAACTTGTGGAAGAGGAGGGACCGGAAGGACGAGCGTAGGATTTTGGACTCGATTCTCTTCTAGGACGCTGGGAAGGGTAGGCCACAGAGTACATGTCGCGACTGAAGCCAGGCGCAAATTGAGTGGACTGGGCGAATCGGGGTCGGTGGTTATAGTAGTCAGCGTAGTCGGCATGCATATCGTATTCCACGCGCCGTGCAGCCTTGGAATGAGTAGTTTCTAGTGACCCATCCCGCACTGGGAAGGGTTCTCTTGGGTATCCACCTGAATAATCACAAGTGGTTCCCAACCCCACTTCAGCACGCCTTGGTTTCTCTTTTGGACCCAAAGTCACCGCCGAGAACTGGGCCGGGAGCGCTCCTGCGACACCGGGTGATGAAGTACGTCGAGATGCACGTAGCATGCCTTGTGAGGTTACTCTGCGAGCTAACGCAGAACCACCGGTTTGCCAGGACGGGCCTTTGACGGGGCCTGGTGGATAGTACACAAGAGAGTTCTCGAGTTCAGGAATTACATCTCTGTTTTTGTGCAAATCAGCTCTCGGACGAGCTTGAGACGGACCCGGTGAGGGAGGTCCATCATGAGGATATGTACTTGATTGGACGACTTCCCAAGAGAATTTAGGAAGACGTGCCCCGGATTCGGTATTTGGAGGGATGGATCCCATTTGGGAGGATCCAGCAACGGCATCCACCGCTCTCGCAGATGCCTTGTGAGTGCTTGGGCCTGCTGCTTGTGCATTCGCATCTCCGTCGACTTGAGATGTTACGGGCCATGTAGGCATGCGGACTGGTGGCTTGAATAAGAGAGTTGTCACTTCTGAATGACCTTCCCCTCCAGAGGCTCCAGTCTTCCCAAGACCTGAAGGACCTGCAATAGAAACGGCCAAAGTGGGGACATGATCAGACACCATTGGATCAGGTTGCTCGCCATGGCTAGACAAATCAATGCCTTTATCCTTCCTCACACCAGTATCAATCCTATATGCATTGGAGTTACCATACTTGATAGCATTAATATCAAGAGGTGGTGGAGGGGGAGGGAGAGGATTTGATCGCCTGCGTGACACAGCCGCCGTCACATTCTCTTCTTGAATTTTATGCTGGGCCAATGCACTTTGTTCTACCATAGCAATATAATCAGCAAAATTCTTCTGGGTTTCGGCAAGGCGCATCTTCAAGTCTCGACGCTGCTTTTCCATCTGACGGGTTTGTCGGTCGACGTGTGCGTGAAGAGTTGTGCATTCCGTTCGGAGAGCATTGAGCTCTACGTTGGCTGCTTCATACTGCGAATGGAGATTTTCATAACTGAGCCGTTCCTTCTCTTCCTGCTCCTGATATTTGGCAGTCTGAGACTGAAGTAAGGCACATTCCGCCCGTAACTGGGAAATTTCCTGTTCGGCCATACGAAGATTCCTGTAATTCCTGATGAGATTATCTTAGCTTATTCAAGGAGGATAACGTACGCCTTATAATCATCAATGACGCTGGTTGTACTGGTTCCGCCACTCAGTTCCTCCAAGCGTCTCCTCAGTTCCGCCACAGTTTCCTCCGCCTCCACCTGGCTACTTGAAGTTCTTTCTTCAAGTACACGGAGTTTGTCCTTAGTTTCATGGAAATTACACAAAACCGCCGCAAACGCTCGCAATACCATGAACTATGGGTTGGGTGAGTATTAGTTTAGACGTCCAACTGGCTCAACGTACATCCCCCTGCGGTTCGCTATCCAGCCACTCCTGAACCTCTTGAAATAACGCCAAGCTCTCCACTAGGGACATATCTGGAGAGCTATTGACGAGTTTCTCCTCCAAGCGACGTGCCTCAAAGTCCCGGGGCGAAGGAAGGCTCAGGTGAAGCTTCCTAATAGAATAATGAGAGTAATCGTGTCGGCATAATGGGCATCGTGTCGGCTCCATGTTCATAAGACATGGTAAACAAAATACATGTCCTTGAAAACCGCCAGAAATGTTAGATTGCTGCACCGAACTTCAACGAGTCTCCACATACCACAAGGAATAGAATGATAAGAAACATCTTCAGCGTAATTCTCTAAACAAACATCACAAGTAGAAGAGGCGTGGGCAATAAGCATTTTGGCCAAAGACCATCGTCAACGGCCAACGTCAGAAAAAAAAGTGAACGGTATCAAGGGAGATGAATGGGCAATGTCACGATCACGTGATTGTCACGCCTTCATTCCTGAACTTTTCCGCCTAATTCGTCCCGGTTTCTTGAAAACAGCTCTTCTCCCTATTTTGATCTGAGGCTGAAGGGTTCAGAATGGTAGTTAATTGATAAACGGATGATGAAGATATGTTTACCACGATTTCTTTTGGAAAGATGTAGATGACCCCGATCAGCAATGTTTTGCGGTCTAGGATCTATATAAACGACATATTGCAATCATTTCAGTGCTCTTTTTAAGTAAGAAGAGAATATTTAGAGGCACCATTTCGACTTTCCAAGTCCATCTTCCAATGTTGGTTCCGAATTTTCACTGCACAGCAACTGTGATCCAAATCAAGAAGTCGTCTTCGATAGTCGTCGCTAAGGCGTGTATTTTCCTTTCTTGTAGGTTCTCGTTATCATCCACCGCATTCACCTAGGAAAGGTGCGATGTACACCGTTTTGCTAAACCTTTCTGACTTTCCTCTTAAGCCTCACTTCTTTTCAGGAGCTGCTTTCAATATGGGCATCACGTCTATGACACGAAAGGCATGGACTCGTTGTCTTCCTGCCGATAACTATCCAACACACAGTGCACTTCACTATATCTCAGGGACCTTCTTGCCGGAAGATATTTGGTTCTATTTTTCAAAATATTACTTGAAGCATACTGACATCGTCAACCTCTCCTCCACATGCCACTATATTCGCGAGTGTCTGCTGCCGCTCCTTTTTGCCCGAATGTCATTAGTGGGAGGGACAATAGACTACAATCCAGACCCTTCTCTCCGAAGGGCCATCACCCGTATCCAACATTTGAGGTATTATCTTCGATGGCTTCGAAGTAACCTTCGAATACTCAAACATGTCCGCTCAGTACATGTGACAAACTGGCTCCCTCTCCTGGTAACCCCGTGGTCTCTCCATGGGCGATTCACGGTTCATGTAAGCGGGAATGCCCGTCGATCACTATCTGGATTATGGAAGTCTGCCTTTCAAGAGCTCGCTGATTTTATTGCCTCAATACCTTCTCTGGAGAGTATCACATTTTGTGAAGGATTTGTTCAGGCTTATGGAGGGTCCTCCCCCTTCAATATACCTCACACATGGACCAGAGATACAGTTTCCCTCCTCGAGTTTGAGATTATCCATGGCAGGAATCCTTCCGAACTATTCAAATTTTGTCAAACAGAGGAGACGCTTTTCCAGCCTGCCAATCGTTTGGGGATCGAAATCGACTATTTCCTCTCGCTTCTCAGGTACAACGATTTCCGGGTGATATCTGCGATTTTACCTGGTCATCTAGTCTTACATATACCTCAGCCACTGTTGGGCAGATTACATACCCTCCGAAAACTAAGGCTAGGGCTTTCTTTACAAAAAGAGTTTCCAATAGAGATGAAAAATCTGGTGGAGGACATTTTATCGTCGATTTGTCCCCTCCTTCGCTCCGTGGATATCTCTCTTGACCGGCAGAACCTACAAACCTTACATCTCCGGCCTGATATGCTGCCACCAGTCGAAGAATTAATAGCTCCTCCACCAATAATTCAGCAACTAATGTCCACAGGGACTTACGCACGTGTCAGCACTCTACGTGTCCGAGAGACACGTTGGGTCGCCATGGCTGCCATGTTTTCCAGTTCCCATTATCCGGTGATGGATAGTGTTACGACTTTGGATCTGTCTTCCTTATCTTCAATTAACCGACTTCTTTTGGACGATATTGCCAAAGTTTGTTCACGGCTGGAAACGCTGGTTCTTGGTGCACCTCAGGGTTCGACTTCGATCCACCGAGATCATGCGGTATGGTACCTCCTTAATTCCTATTAAATGCTCTTTGGTATTGACTGACATATTAGGAAATTATGGGATATTTTCTCAAGTGTGCCGCGCCCTTCACCCAACTGAAGTTTCTTAATGGATGTTATCTAACATATCCTCTGGACAGCGATAGGATTGAACGCATTGAAGACCCAATCTCCCAAATCCGCTCACACCCGACATTACTAGCAATCTCAATCATAAATTTTGGAGAGTACTGCTGGATTGACGGCAAAGGATGGTTCTTGGAGTTGCATATACCCAATCGAGTCCCCCCAATTGCTTCTGATAAAGCTGTGGATCGAATACTAAGGACATTATACCGAGATTCTTTAACAGGTAGGAAGAGGTTTTCTCATTATTTGCATGGCAATTTCATTCGATACCGTGCCGATGAGATAGTGTAATATGTTTCTGCCTGTAGATGATTTCCGTTTCACAGTGGAAAGATGGCTAGTCGGCGAATTCCCAAGAGACTATATTTCGGTTCTATTAACTGCAATCGCCATCTTCGACCAAGAGAAAATCATACCCGGAAATGTTCCATTATCGCGAGGCGCAAATTTGTCAAACAAGGCTGTCGATAAATCAATACTCCCCGGACTTCTGCACCCTGGACACATATCTGCAATCATTCCGACGTGGCTGAAGTTTATCTGGGTGTGGCTAATTGATATCGATTTCCCACAGTGAATGCCCTCGGCGTAGATGGCAGGATCTACGAAGTTATTAGTGACTTCTAACGCGAATTTGAACCTATACTTACGAAGGGCTACAATGAAGTCAGAATCTTGATGCTCGAAACCACACGCACCGGCTGCACCTTCTTGCAGGTAGTAAGTAGCACTGAAAAGATACAATTGATGCAATCACACTACTTGAAGTGAAATTTACATACGTTCCAATTTTTTCAGGTGAGTCTAACCTATGCCAATGCGGAATTGGAAGGGAAGATGTTAACCCAAGGGCGGTCTGACAAGCAAGGAGAACGAAGTGGATTGAATGCATTTTGAACGACCGCCGGAAGTAGTATTTCCCCCGGGAGAAAATGGTTCCTCCAGCATCTTCGATTTTTGCGACACACCCATAAGGGTGGCGTTCATACAACCGCACAGCCACAGGAAGTGCTGAGCACCAAGTCCCGGACTGGCCGCAGACCCGCAGACATACGTGTTCAGTTATCCGGCAGACGTGTTCGAACGTATTTAGGTCGTACCAGTGATCGTGGTAACCTTCCAACTCCAAGCTGAGTATAAATTGAAACTGGGCAACCTCTCAGCACAAGCGTGAAAGATGCCAACATCCCTTTCAATAGCTGCAGCTGCTGGAATTATTGCCACCGGTATCGTATTTGACGCCATTTGGCGGAGGAAGAAACGATCTCAATCTAATTCTCTCACTCTGAGAGCTCCCTCACTCAAAGACCTAACTGACGGTCCGAAACCCAAATCATGGCTTGGAGGTGCGTTTCTCTCTCCCGACAGTTAAATTCAGATGGCTCATCCCAAACAGGAGGTCTTTTGGATATTCTACAAGGGCCAAATATTGGAAACCTGGACCAGGAATGGGTGGAGACCCATGGCCAGACGTTCAATCTTAAAGGATCCTGTGGGGTATGCCTATGGCTGAGTCCTTATTCTCATATACTTAAATTATTTCTTTTTTTTTTAATCTAGGAGAACATGTTATACCTAGCTGACCCGAAAGTCAGTTACTCCGCTTGATTTCATTCGAAGGTTACATTGAGACATTATTTCAGGGCTTGCACTATGTTCTGGATACTTCAACCTACACATTCAACAGAGGAATAGGAACTCAATTGGTTCGCATGATATTAGGTCCCAGTATACTTGCAGCTGAAGGTATGCATTATTCAGCAGGTTTGCTAAACCAGAAATTTACTTGATTCTGTAGGGGCGGAACACGCAAGGCATAAGAAGATTTTGGTTCCAGGCTTTACCCAAGCTGCAGCAAAGAACTTGATTCCATCATTTATGCAAGTCTGCGAGAAGGTAGGCCGATTCATTATCTCTCGGCCGGAGCGATGTCATACTGATATTTCCTAAGTTGATAAACAGATGGGTCGACGTTTGTCAAAGTGGCTCTCCGCCGCACGTTGTCGACCTCAATGATTGGATGTCACGATTGACCTTGGATGCCATAGGTGAAGGTATGAGCAACTCACTCCCATTATGTCTCGCCCTATTTCAAATCACACTCCAGGTGCTTTCTCCTACGACTTCGGCGCCTTGGGCGATAATCCCAGCGAATTCATGGCCGCCTATCGTGCTCTTTTGTAAGTATATCCTCCTATTTGAAGACCAAATAATAATGCCACTTCTTAGTGTCGAAGCTTTGAAAAAGCCTGAGCTCAATTCACGCCAAATGCTTGGGCTCAAAGTTTTACCCTATATTCCCATGTGGGTATGGCGGATAACAGAGCGTCTATTCTTGAGGACGCCTATATCTAAGAATTTTATGACCACGTCGCGTAAAATATCTACGGATATTCTTCATCGAGAACTGGAGGCTGCCGAAGGACAACTTCCGCAAGGCAAAGATGTTCTGAGTGTTCTCGGTGAGCTTCCCCACAACTTTCACTCAGAGTCAATAAAGCTGACAAATGATATGTAGTTCGTGCCAACTTAATTGAAGATCCTAGCCGCAAAATGTCCGAAGAGGAATTACTGTCACAAACGATGTAACCAAGAATTTTCCTTCACTGTACCGGTGCTGATCATATCTCAGGGTGTTGACCATTGCAGGCCATGATACAACATCTAATACCCTGATGTGGCTCTTCTACGAATTAGCGATGCACCCAAATATCCAGAACAAAGTCCGAGAGGAAATAAATGACTTCAGGGGACAGTCAGGCAGCAGGGACTTGACTCCATCAGATTTCGAGTCCTTACCATACACAACAGCCGTCATCAAGTACGTGGCATTTCAAATGATGGTGACTTCAATTGTTGACAGTCACTATAGGGAAACCCTCCGTTTCTATCCAGTTGGACCTCACGCATTCCGCTGGGCTGGCCGAGACGAAATAATCCCTCTCTCCAAGCCCGTTAAAACCAAATCTGGAGAGGAGTCTTACGAAGTCTCCATCAAAGAAGGAGAACCCGTTTTAATTTCTATTTGCGGGTACAACAGACTAAAGGAACTTTGGGGAGACGATGCCCAGGAATGGAATCCTGCTCGTTTTATGGGGGAGAGATTGGCGGCGATGCCTAAGCATTCTTTGGGAGTTTATTCTAATCTGTGAGTTATCCTGCTTCGGGTTCGGAGAGAAGGACTCCTTTATTTATTCGATTGAAGGGCGACATTCAGCAGTGGTGTGCAGAGCTGTATCGGGTACGTTTTCTTCTTATCTAGTTGAGTTAAGTAACGGCTGAAAGATATTCTTAACTATCTAGCTGGCGTTTCGCGTAAGTCTTAGACTTATTAGCAACTCTAATGGAACGAACTAATAACTCTCTTCTAGTATCTTCGAAATGTACGCCGTAGTGATCTCACTATTGGAGAAATTCGAATTCGGGCCTCCACCAGACGGCCAGGAAGTCATCCGAGGTCCGCTTGTCCCTCTAATACCAGTAATTAAGGGAAAAGAGAAGGACGGCGCGAAGATGCCGTTGACAATCAGATGTCTTTGATCCTAATTTTTCTTTTCTCTCGAAACGATATCTGTATGATGTATATTGTTATATATCCCCACTCACTCATTCTGTATTCTCTGCAATCCCCACTCACTCAATCCTCTGTAGTGTTGTAGTCTAAACTCCCCACTCGTGTATTTAAATTGTTTTACGAAATATTAGTCGTAATGTAGCCAAAACGTAGCATTCGGATATCGGGTCTAATTTATGGCAAAAAAAATTGTATTTCAGTGTGGGGACCAACACATAGTGAACTTGGGAACCTTAATAATTCCATAATACCGATTATTAAGCAGGGAAAAGAGTTAGGCTACCCATATCTATTTTCCGAAATTATGTCTATCTCTGGTTTTTCTCCTTCAAAAAAAAAATTTCTCCCGTCTTTTAATTGGCACAATAAGTAGCCAAATTACTATTCTAACTGTAAGTTTCGGTGCCAACCTAATGTCAACAAGGGAGGCAATCATAATACAGGATAACCGTAGAGGCACACGAAGTGCTTGAGCGCAAATCCCAGACTGGCGGACTGAGCCGCAGATATGTTTGACACATATTTAGCGATTGCTCTTACATCCACTAGCCTTAGTAACCTTCCATCATTTTCAGTTTACCACCAATTTACCTCCCAGAATAAACTATGATGGATGCCAAAACCCGTTTCGATAGTTGCGGTTGTTGAGGTACTGTTCACTGAATTTGTGGTTGATGCGATTTGGAGGAGGAAGAAGAAACCGCAGTCTATTACTCTGAAAATCCCCTCACTCCAGGACTTGGCTGACGGACCGAAACCCACATT
>Ga0157379_10000935_pt1 | contig 23650 bp, 17 predicted proteins | sample S25metaG_FD_121802 | JGI IMG/M metagenome (GOLD analysis project Ga0157379, IMG submission 121802) | Switchgrass rhizosphere microbial communities from Kellogg Biological Station, Michigan, USA - S2-5 metaG | ecosystem: Host-associated > Plants > Roots > Rhizosphere > Soil | place: USA... | reverse complement strand
GATTCCCTTGTGAGTTGGAAGTTGTAGAGGTGTGCTACTCGATTACTAACCAAATTTCTGAAGACGTCTTCACGTACATGTATTCCATGTCATTAAATCCTGTGACGACAGAGGCGCAGTGTAATAAGCCAGCTATCCAAAAGAAATTGCCATGTCTGAACTGGAAACCAACCAGGACGCACTATGGAGTCGTTGTAAGGTTCTCGGCTCTACTTAATAGCAGAGGTTCGATAATCCTCAAAGTGGAAGATAAGACTTAGTGAGACGAAGTTGACCGTTGTAAATACTCTTCAATTCGAGTAACTAGCTATCTAGGTCCTCCATACAGCGTTATTTATATGAATCCGATATCTGAATGAGTCAACGAAAGAAATCCCTTTAAGATCTCAATAACTCCGCAAACGTTCCACAATGTTCTACATTATAATTCGTAAGAGTCATTAGAGTCGTAAAACAAGAAAAGACCGAGAACTCTGGTCCGAGTTCTCCGAGGATTGGACTGCTGACTGTATCAGCATCCAATTGTTACAGTCAATCCTCCTACTACCTAGTATGTTTACAGACTCTCTCTATATTGCATCATACTAAGGTATCTTCTATGAAGTGTGTGATTTTTGGGAACGAGCACACGGACACGATTCGATTCCAAGCAAATGATACCAGGACCTTGGTTCTTTGAAAGGTTTTGCTTTCACGGAGACGCTAAGTCGACAAAGACGAGTAGTCACACAGTAGAATGACTGGTCGAAGCCAACATTAGTATAACGGACGTAAAAGACTCGTAGGTACAAAGCGCAGAAACTACATCTTATATACCTAATTCCCGTTCTATTTTAATCCTACTTCGGGAAAGCCTTGGAAACTTGGCTATCCATGGCTTTCTAGATTGTTCGTTTGAGATCGCGTTCTGACAAATAAAATAATAAGTAGTTAGCGATTGGTCCGATTCCTTACATTCTTGTACATCCTCCTCAAACAAGAGCATCTAGGACACATTTCTGACGTTTTCCCTCCACTTTAGGCATTGTCATATCGATCGGCATCTTGAAATGTGAGTGTCATGATTTACTGGACATTTTCAAGACTGATCGCTTTGTCTGGAGGCGTTGCGGTGGTGTTTGCTGAGGCACCTGCAGAGCAACCTAATTGGTACAGACTCACCGATAATCACGCCCCGCCTGGCAAAATCTCTTTTCTGTACGTTAGAATCACATACCTCAACGAGTACCCGCTGATGCTGACTTTGCATTCTTTACATTTATAATGCCCTCCGGGCTGAGTTGCAGCATGGTAGCCGGGAAGTCGTATTTGTAGTACGGTTCTACTTTTGGCAACTTGTACAACAGTGATATGTTTAGGAGGGTTTCCTACAGATGTATCCCTGTCGTCCCCCAGTTTCTGTAGATGCCGAGAAAGCCTAGGATTTGGATCACTAGACAGATAAATTCAATTCAATATTTACTTCGTTTCATCGCTCCTCCTGGTATATACTATTTTGGGATAATAAAGGTACAGTAGACTCCCTCATAATGCATACACTTATAACACATAATGGATAGAATTTTGGCTGAACGGAAGTTCCCAAATGCCTATCCCATCGCCAATATACTTCCTTATAATGCATAATTTCCATGATACATTGGGGTTTGTCCCTTCCCGACGGTATGCATTATGAGGAAGTCTACTGTATATAGTGACGAGAATAAATTTGTGATCTGACCGCCCATACTGTAAGCACTCGCTTTAATTGATTCAGAGGGAGAATCGGTCCAATAGGACCATTAAGTAGGTACCCATGAAAGGGGAGTACCTACGCAAATATATAACCGAACCGTGTCTCGTTCGCTCACTCAGTTGCGCTAACCAAAGGATCGCTTCTTTCCCAATTTACTCTCCGCGCATGGTGAAAGGGTGGGGGTTGATATTCAGAATTATCGAGCAAACTGGACTGTGTCACTATGGAGTCGCGGGAGAACTATATATTTTAGACTCGGAGCCCCATTTCCTTTTACTTCCTGGGTGACTTGCTAATCGATATCTTGATGGGCTATGTTAGGACGCGATTCATCGTTGGCGTGTTTGCAGCTTCCCCGGTATATCGGTTAGGGCTATAGTTAGACACTTTCTTCCTTGCGAACTACAAAAGTTGGAGAGAAATTATTGCTAAATAAAACAAAGAGATGAAGGGACTGCAAATAAGCCTTGAAATGGGAAAATAGATTGAAAATACACTCCGTAAGCCTGCGGAACTTTTACGTGACGGCGCGGCATATTCTTGACGAGGGCGCGGATACCGGCTAACCGGGACCCAAAAGATAGCCGGTTTCCAGTCGGACTTCAGTTTCTTACACCATCTACTTTGCGATCCGCAAAGGAATTGGGCGACCCCAGGCGATTTACAACATGGTGGCTTCAGGGCATGATTATGAAGAATTCAATCTAAAGATTCCGCCCGGTTTCCGGCCGTCGAGTGCATTGGGGTTATTTGTATAAAGGGTGGGGACGTCTGCGCCGTTTGATAGCAACAGCTTGGGTGTGCCACACACCTTTTATTGCTCTTCACAAGCTCTCTATCCGCGCTCTTACTTACATGGAGACACTCAACTTCGTCCAGTGCGACCGGTACTCGACAATTGTTATCCCAAACTTCGACTCTGAAGATACACTCTACACCATCGAATCACATCTTCATCCTCAAAGTTTGCGCTCATCCTCAATTACTCGCAAGTCAGATGACTCGGAAAAGGGTGATATCGAACTTGCATCAGTGTCGTATGTCGACTATAGTGACACTCGGGTCCAATTTGGAAAGAATATCTTCGATTTGAATGCTGTCATGCGGCGAAGAAACATCTATTCCAAGTAAGTAACGAGGAGTTTCTGGCATTTCATAAAATTTAACATTCCCTTTAGTTCTCGGATATTTGTCGCTCCTGATGGTCAGACATACAAGTGGAGTGTACACGGAAAGAAACTTGAGGTATGTGCTTATTATTTAATTTCTATTATTACACGACGCTCAACATCATGTCAAGCTTCGACATGCAGACACTCGTATTCTCATCGCCCGCTCGCATCCAAAACACAGTCCCACGATATTCAACTCAAAGGGTCGTCCCGCTTCCCTGGAGGTGCTCCATGATATCGTTCTCGCTGCGGATCCAAAAATGCTCGATGCAATCATTATCACCTATTCCATTATGCAACATAAACTAGACGAACGAACTCAGTACCGCGGGCCATACGCGTCATAAACACACCGCTCATCTTCGGATTAAGTATACTTGTTTTGGGTTACCGTTGTCATGTTGCTTTCCTGTTGTTCTAAGTTTACTATAATATGTATAAATGTAATATACGCACGTCGTCTCCCAGCCTTTGAAAATTCATCCAAAAAGATGCATTGCTCTATCTTTCTCTGAAGTCTAAGGTCTAAGGGAATTATTGACTTTCAGCCACAGGCACGATCGCGATCGACATACCAACCTTCCTCTTGTGCTATCATCAACGTCCGCAAGCCTTGTCTCTAAAAAAGGCAGCCAGGTTTCTCCTGGAAAGCTCCTGAAAGCTCCCAGGAATGGAAGGATCCGGAGTTGGCCCAGTTCAGGACACTTCGGGCATAGGGAGGCGCTGGATACGGGTCAACTCTTGTCGCCATGTCTGAGAAACCTTTTGTTCTTGTACGTTATCAAAAGTAGCACGAGCGGTATTATATTGAGTTCATTTAGGTAACCGGAGGAACAGGGTTTCTTGGCTCCCATCTTGTTGGACAATTGTTGGATGCGGGGTACAGGGTTCGTTGGTGCGTGGAGAATCTGGAGTCTGACAGTGATATTAACAGACTAATACCATATGCTATTCAGTACAGCGCGTCCTCTGAAAGCACGGTTTTTGGAAGATGCGCATTTTCAGAGAGGATCGCAATTTGAGGTGATGGAAATTGAAGATCTCGCGACTGACGACCTTGCATTTGCTCTCAGGGGTACGTGGACAGGTCTACAAAATAAAGGGATTTATTTTGACGAATTTTATTCAAGATATCGATGCCGTTATTCATACTGCTTTCCCTGTACCAGACTCCCAGGAGAGTACGGAACTCCTTATGGTACGTATACGATAAAGCATCTACGGCCACAAACTTATAGCGTCTTCTCAGAATGGAGTTCAATCCACCACTCACTTGTTGCGCCAGGCATATGAATATGGGATACGTAAATTTGTCGTCACAAGCAGTTATCTCGCCGTAGTTGGGGGTGACCCTAACAGTGTCTGGCGAGACTACACCTTCTCTGACAAAGGTATGACCCCAAGGAATCCCGCTATCCAAATCCATTTCTAAAAAGTCCCAAGATTGGAACGATGCGACATATGACGCAGTGTTCGAAGGTACGAAGGATCCAGCTTGGGTGTATGCCGCTGCGAAAAAATTAGCCGAAGCGGCTGCATGGGATTTTGTGCGCTCTCATCCTGGCATTGATTTAGCCACAGGTACGGAGACTTCCCATCAACTTTTCTTCTTGATAGATTAAGCTTCTCCTAAAGTTCTACCAACGCTTCTTATTGGTCCTTTTGCCCCTGGCCATGCAATTCTGTCGACGGGTGATCTCAGTACGAATATTCTTTTACACTCTCTTATAACTTCTCGCTCGTCTCCTCGTCCGGTTTGGCCCAATTTTGTGGATGTCCGGGATGCCGCCGCTGCACATATTCAAGCCCTGGAGGCTCTGCTGGTGGTAAAATCAGCTCATCCCTCAGAGGCCTCAACATCTGGATCCCTAACAAATCCGGTTGATATTTCTAATCTCACCCTATCCGATACCGGCGCATTCCCTTCGCCGACAACATCCCTTCCTCCTACGCCCATATCTGCCGAATCATCGATTCCCAGACGCCTTATTGCATCTGGTGCTTCATTTACATGGAAAGAGGCAATATCGCATCTACATGCGGTTCGTCCAGAAATTCGCTTACCAGACGAATCCACATGCGTGCCGCTTCCGCGTCATGTCGCTCGCCTCACTACTATTTGGTCTGGAGCTGAAAAGGAAAAATGTTGGGGAGGAATTAAGCTTAATTGGAGAGACTGGCGAGAAACCGTTGTGGATGCCGTTGCAGATATTGAAAGAGTCAGTGTGAGGTTGGAGCAGAGTGGTTGGGAAGACTTGTTCGACGGCGATGAGGATGCGGGCTGATAATTTATACCTATTTTTTTTGTATCTGTGAGCATAATTTTTTGTATATTAACTGAATATATTCTAGGCTCATGTCGCGAGCCTCTATTCAAAATCCTCTACAAAGGTGTCATGTAAATGAAAATAGAGGAGATATTTGTCACCTAACAATGTTACCATTATGGTACTTAACAACCAAACCTATACTGGGGCTAATTTTCCTTTGGAATGCAGGATATAATTAAAGTGTTTGACGGTAGAAACTTCCTCCGCTGAGAGTTGATTTCACGCTCCAACATGAGCCTTCTAAATACAACCCATCCTTAACTGGTTTGCGAGTTCCTCGCACTCGGTCCCGGCGTTGGGTATGAATTTCTTTCCGCGTGTAGCTCGATGGCCCCGACTAGCACGATATATATCCCCTGGAAAAGAACTTGCGAGGTCGGATATTCCTTCATCCGAGTTCGTCATGAAACACGAATCCATTAATTAATTAATACTTCTGTAGCTTTGAGGAACGATGCGGATCTAGACACTTTAATCTCCACGGAATTCCCTGATCCATGGTACTGTATAGTGTGGAAACCACGAGGCAACATTTTTTCGCTTTCGAGAGGCTCCTTCGACCAAGACATCTACCTCACGTCTGTACTACAAGGCAGCAACTATGGCGAGAACAGTCCTGCAAACGACACAAAGCCTACCTATTCCCACAGAAGCACTCAAATGGGGCCTGACTCTCATTCGCCCAGCTACCCTCCCTCCTCTATTCGATGAAAGAGTCCCAGTGTCAAGTATTTTCTACGTTCCTGCGGAGGACAGATACATAACGGCAATGCGATGCAATATCTGTGCCAAACGGAAACAGAAATGTGATCGTGATTTACCTTCATGCAGATATTGTGAAAGTACCGGCGACCTTTGCGACACAGCGAAGCCAGGTTACGAGACGCTGCCGGGGATGCCAAAGCGAAGTCCCAAGTTGAAGAGGGCTGCGGAAGATAATTTTTCGGAGGTCTCGAGAAAAAACAAAAGAAGGAAAGCTGAAAGAGAGGATCAAACGAACCTCGACACGAGGGAAAAAATGTTCACGAACTCACCTAGGAGTATTAGAATAGGTGCGCCCAGACTTTTGAATCATAAAGCATGAAATGATGGCTCATACCTCTTAGTGGGTATACAATTGTCTTAATATTATCGTTTAGACCTAATATTCTTATTTGTAGAAGACAAATATCGACGAAAAGAGGATTTCTCTGATAATTTCGCCGTCCGGTAAGCTCGGCTCGGAAGGTTGATGCAACTTACAAGAGCTCCCTTTCTCCAGCAAAACAAATTTTGACAAAACCATCTGCCATAATTCATTACCCAAAAATAGTCAAGAAGAAACTCGACGGTAATATTTCTCGATTTGAGCAGAGAAGTCAAATTTCCTGAGATTGTTTGGCCCGATCGACAGTGATTTCAGATGCTAAGTCATCTCTATCAGAGGGTAAACTTCGCTGGGAATATGTTCCACCATTTCCTCGTCAACGCTTCACACGAAAGAAGCAAGGCGTTATAGAGCTACCCAGGGGAATAGTTTGGACAAAGGTATAGAAGATATCTCTTGAATAGGGGTGACTAAATTTAGCTTTCAGGATATGAATACCCTTCTTTCAGTATGGCCTAATATCATCGAGCAAAATGGCATTCGTGAGGAGGGAGGTTTTATTGAGTTGCTTGTATTGGACGGACCTACCTGGCCCGAGGATTACTGGCTCTTCCCAGGTAGAATCCAACTTACAAGGTAAAAACGTCATACGTCGGTACGGACAGAACTTCACGTGCCGTCTAGGACATGGTCTCTTGTGATCGCTCGAAAACGAAAACTAGGAAGACCAAGCATCCCTTGCTCTAACAGCGTTCAAGCATCAGACCGAGTGCATGACCATGCGACCATTGACAATTATGGATCACCAAAGCGAGGAATTATTAACGTAGAGCCAGTATTTGCTCTTATCCGAGAAGCGTCCCAGCGTGTAATAGAAGAGCCGGAGAAACTCCAGTCTTACTGGCTGAATAATGATACCAATGCCATAAAGTAACACTTTATTTATACTCATCTACAAGGACGATTCTAAAATACACTCGACCAGCGTGTCGCTAGATGAGATCGACTTGACGAACATGACGTTGGCCACGGAATTGTCAGAATTTTCTTGGAACATAACATCGGACAAAACCAACAATACCCATAACTTGCCATCCGAAATTCAAGCTTTTATTGCCACTCACAAGGAACGTTATCCATTCCGAATAATGGCGAGTAAGGATCTGGATATCTTACCAATATCTTTACCAACGAACTGCGGGTTTATTTCCCTTGGGTATTTTATCATTGTGGAGCTCATCGTGAGTATCACAGTACCTATTGAGGCAATGTGATGTTGAAGCGTCCTATAGAATCGGCCGACTACAGACTTAAATGGGATAACTACTACAATCTCTTTAGATATAACATTGCAATGGGTAGCAAACCCATTTGCAGACGTGAACGGAAATGATACCAAATATCCGTGGTGGTTACCGCCTCTGTCTTTAAATATTTTCCGAGGCGGGATTACAGACCAGGAGAGAACTATCGCTACATCTCTTGCATTCTTTCCTGGGATACCTTACGGTCCATCTTTTTCTAGAGCATCAATCTCTGATCATTCTTCGACCCCAGGGGGAGAGCTGGATTTCCGGGAGAGCAGGACTTGGAATTCTAGTTGGATATGCTCCAGATGTGATCTATTACATGCCGTTGAATTATTCATAACTACCTGGCCATGGCACTGCGACAATTGTGGCGTGAGTTGTCTCCGACTTCCTCGTAATGACTGAACGGTTGAATCTGTGTCTCATTCGCCAGGTGGTAGGAGAAGAGCCATCGCCCATCCTTTATGCTTCAGGAAGGTTTCATGAATGTTTTGAACCCTCATCTCCCTTCCCGCTGCCAGAAGATGGAATCTCCGTCAAAGCATACGACGGTGCCCATGGGGACTCCTATATTGCTTCTTCATTAAACGAACTTGGGGTAGTGTTTGAGCACTGTATAACTCAAATTCGCTCAATGGAGCTCCTTGAACGATTTGATTGCCTGTTAGAGGGGCTTCAGTTGGATACCCGATTTACACCCGCCTTTCCGAGTACTTCCACCCCTATTAGCATTATACTTTCATACTGATGCTTTTACAGAGCGCAAGAGAGGTCATTATCTAAAATACATCGTGGAGTCAAGTCAAGCTCTGAGTACCACGTCAAAGTCGATCCAAGAAGCGTGGAATATCATGGAAGTATTGAAGAAAACACGAGTAAACTCTCCATGGGGAAAGGCAGCGACAGCAAGACATCAAGCTCTCACTTCGCTTCAATGCCTGGCCTGGATTTTGAAAGGGACCACAAAGGTACAGTGAACATTCACATAACATATCATCTCAGGATTTTCGACCTTCCTTCTTGGTAGGGACTGGAGTGCCAGTCAGGATACACTCTGATATTGTCGTTAGGTGCCCCTACTACTCTTACATTTACTATCCAAAGATCCGCCGAAGTGGACGACCAAGTGAAGCGACAATACCCGATGAGACATGGAACGCACCTACTGATAGAGAGTCCGTTGTCAACAAGTGTGGGTCTATATAATTTCTGAGAGTAAAGATTCCACTAATTCTAACTATTTTGTAGTTCGTAGCTAAGCCGACTGGAGTGTCAATCCGTGCGTATTCTTCTCTGTAATTCAGAACATTTCAAACAACGTTTCAGCACGAATTCCAGTCATCCTTGCGCATTTTTAATAAGCATCGTTAGGAGAAGGATGGTAGCCAGAGCATTCTAATCATATTGACTTCAAAAGATTAGTGATTAATTTTGGGTATTATTATACATTTAAAATTAAGCGATTTGGCTGTGAACTGGTGTTCTAGACAAAAATACACTCCGCAGCAGCGATATGTCCCAGAAAATCAAACAAGCCAGATGTTTCCGCAAATATATCATGATGGGAAAGAAGAAAAGAAATTAACCATTGGATGTGTGACGAAGAATGTAGATGTTATATTAGATCCCCTGAAGGCCGCAACGCCCAGCTGATGTCAACTCTGCGGTCATCACTGGGGCGCAGTATTCCTGATCTGTCGAAAACGAATACCAACTCAACGCTATATCGACCTTCCAACCGGCCTCCCTGCACCTGAAGATAAATTAGCCACATCGCTGAAGCGCGCGGCCAACTTGGTTTACAAAAAGAGTTTCCTTCGAAAAGGAGTCTGTCACGGAATCGCGGGATATGTCTATGCTCTCCCTGCCGTCTGTGATACTCATGAGGAATTATACCTGGCAAGGGCGACCCCGATGATTTCAAGACGAAGAAAGAAATGGCGAGGCCTGATCATCCATAGAGTTTATATGAAGGAATTGCTGGGATGTGTTGTTCCTGGAGAGAGATACTCTCACGTCTGGAAAAGAAATGGCGGAGACAGTGCAGTGGAATTTTGACGACCTCGAATGATTCACAGTCTGTATTTTACGCTCCTCATCATCCCATCTAACATGGAGGATAATGTGTATTGCTGTATTGCGGCATATGGTGTGATTACTTACGAGCAATGCCGTCAGGTCGAAAATGCCGATTTTTGCGATCGACGGGAAGTGCATCACGAACTGCTGTTTCGGATGTACCTTTTTGCGGCGATTTTATCGACGTTTGAAGACCTTAAAGAGCTGGTGGGACAAAGAAAGAGAAGGACAGATAATCGCTTTGTCAAGGTTTCTTCGAAAGACTCGCCAACTTGGCATGCAAACGCGAAAGCAATGCTTGCCAATATTACCTGAAATGGATGACATCAAAGATAGAGCCGACGGCACGACTGTCTTGGAAGTTTGAAACAGCACAGCCTGCAAAAGTTTTTCGAGTGGCTACTTCCATAAGTATTTTCTTCTTCTGTCCCGTTTAATATCTTGAAATGAACTTAAAAGGTCTAAAAAATGCAATCGGTTTGTTCTTTTGATTCGTCACCCTGGACCTGTACTTAAACACCTTCTTCCTGCACACAGTTTATTTCTTTACCAAGACATTTATTTCTTTGCTAAGACACGGCGGAATGGAACTTGGAAAACACAAGCGATCGCAATTATCGCGTCAGTTTCAAATGATATTTTTGTCTTCGGAATTTAATTCTCTTGTAGGAAAAGAACTCCCTCCCAGCAAAAGATTTGTTCACTAAATCAACTTCTTCGACACCGCCCTCAACATCGGTGAGGTGCTTTTGCTTTATCGTGGATTGCTTGTAACTCGGATACCCTTCCTACAATGCCGAGTCCTCATTTTGATACCCAATTCTTCAAAGACATCAAGACCTCGCCTTCAAACGTAGCTGTGCTGAACAAAGTTGGCGATGATGAATATGAGGACCAGATTGCGTACACAGTTGAGCAGGATGATGGACCTTTAGAGCGTCGTCAGATTGGGCTCTTTTCGGCCATTTTTATCATCTTTAATCGGATCATTGGGACTGGGTAAGCATGTTGTTTAAAATATCAAAACCACATATCCTCTTATGAGCCAATGATAGTGTTTTTGCGACGCCAAGCTCGATACTCTCCTTAAGTGGAAGTGTGGGGCTCTCTTTGTGAGTTCAAGTCCGTCGTTTTTCCATAAAATTTTGATAGAAATGGCAGGTTCATGTGGGTGATTGGAGCAATCATTGCAGCAGCGGGAATGTATGTCTACATCGTTTGGGGAACAGTAAGATATTCTTCCATTGATGCGAATACTTTGACTTACTTTATAATTGTTAGGCTGTTCCGAAGAATGGTGGTGAGAAGAATTACCTAGAATATCTCTTCCGCAAACCCAAATTCCTTATTACGTCTGTATTTGCTGCCAACGGGGTCCTGCTCGGTACACACTATTATTCGGCTAATTCATGATATCGTACTGAATTATTTGGTAGCTTGGGCCGCGGGTAACTCCCTCGTATTTGGAGAATACATTCTTCGTGCCGCGGATGTGGAGCCTTCACGATGGACCCTCCGTTGGGTTGGCTTCGCTTGCATCACCTTCTGCCTCCTCATCCATGGAACCGCTCTTAAATGGGGTCTCCGTCTTCAAAATTTTCTTGGTATTTTCAAGATTCTAGTTCTCCTCGTTGTCATCATTACGGGATTTGTGGCTCTTGGCGGACATACGAAAGCTCCGAAGCCGCACAACTTTACTAATGCTTTCGAAGGAACGACTACTAGTGCATCCTCTTTCTGCTCAGCGTTATATAACGTACGTCTTTTTTTTTTGTGGCACGATTTTTTTGGTAAGATAAAAATCTTCCTCAGGTTATTTGGTCATTTATCGGGTTTAGCAATGTGAACTATGCATTGGCTGAAGTAAAAAATCCCGCAAGAACAGTTCGAATCGCAGGACCCGTTGCTATCGCTGTGGTAACTGTTCTCTATCTTCTGGCCAATATCGCCTATTTTGCTGGCGCGACAAAGGAAGAGATCACCGGTTCTGGTCGTTTAGTTGCAGCGCTGCTCTTCAGAAACGTTTATGGCGCCAGGGGTGAGCGGGGGTTATCCGTCTTTGTTGCTCTTTCAGCTTTGGGGAATGTACTGTCTGTGGTATGTGGACATACTGCTCAATATCTATCTGCTATATTTCTCTAACTACTTTCTCAGATTTTCTCTCAAGGTCGAGTTAATCAAGAGCTTGGACGGGAAGGAATTCTTCCTTTCAGTAAACTCTGGGGATCAAACCGTCCTTTCAACGCCCCATTAGTTGGTCTGGGGCTCCGTGCGTATTGCATCAGTGTCTATCTATCATATGTGTCTGATTTTCTTCCTTTCCGACAGATTGGGTAATTTGCCTCATTGTCATCTTCGCACTTCCTCCAGGAGACGCCTATAGCTTCGTCATTAATACGGTCAGTCAGTTTGCTGTCTTTACTATTATACGGAACTCATCATATTACTTTTCAGATTTCATATCCACTGTCAGTTATCAACGCTGCCATCTCATTTGGTATTGTTGTACTACAATTCTATCCATACAAGGATTGGAAACCAGTCAGCACACCAGCTGTCGTCGCCGCTGCATTCTTCGGCGTTGCCAACGTCTTCCTCTTCATCGTTCCTCTCACTCGTCCACCTGCTGGCACTGAGACATACATCTCCCTCCCTTATTGGACACACGCTGTTGCAGGATGGGCTGTATTCGGCTTGGGATTCTTATACTGGCTTCTGTGGGCACAAATCTTGCCGAGAATCGGTGGATATGAACTACACCGTGTGGAAGAAGTCGGAAAAGACAGATTGAAGAGACACGTTTTCAAGAGGAAGCTTTTATGAGACTCTTCCTATCCGAATCCGGATACCTTTCTCATGAACCGTATGAAAAAGTACTGTATTTTTCTGTTTATTGGCTATGATTTCCGTCGCATGGTTTTTTTGTACGTGCTTTAATCGTGGCTGATGATTCTTATATTTGGACTAAAATATTACCCTTTATTTTAAAATTCAACATTTCTTTTCTATTTTCTAGAAGGAAATTTGTCCGTGATATGTTCTACTTCTTTCAAAGCTTTTGGAAGCCACTCATACAACACAACAGCTATATTTCTCCAACAAAGAACCAAAGCAAATCATTGTAAAGCTTTTCACGAAACATATAATATAGCCATCCCGTCAACCAATCCAGGATTTAGGCGCCTCCAGTTCAGTTGAGTAAGTAACCCTCCTTTGAGGCTAATTGTTCCAAGATATCGAAATTGCGGGGCCATTTTTGCGGATATGAGCCTCGATGAAAGAATAGTATCAGGGACCGCAAGAGAAGAAAGATTTGGTAGAAGGTCATACGAAGAGATCTTGGGAATGCATTCGATACTCAAATGAAAGGGTTCTAACACTTTGGCCTCGTGGAAAAATTCAAATGCGTTCCCAGGAATTTGTTGGCCACATCGTCATCATCCTCGAACAACTCGATGGTTCAATTTATCAAGCAGGAGCCACCAGCCGTCCAAAAGTTGTATGGCAGAGCTGCAGTGGCACTATGATGAACTGTGATTCTTGAATAGCCTCATCCTGGACGTTCCAATTTGACTTCAAGACAGAATACACGCAAATCTGTGAATGTCATAGTCAAGAAGTGTATTATAAGCATGTCTTCCATCAATGGGGGGGTGCCTAACTCACAGGCTTTAATTTGCAAAATATACCATTTTTCTGACGTGTTTCATACCAACCTATCTGAAGTTCCCGAATTGATTCTTTAGTAAGAACCCCAGAAATGTGGCAGATGTATTTTTTGGTATCTAATAAGTCTTTGGTCACTCCATGAAAAGCGAGCAACATTCGGTAACGAAGGAAGAAAACTGGTAATAGCTTCAAGAGCTAGATAATCCCGTGGGATCTTTGGAGTCTTGCTCTTGGGATCCAATATTTCTTCTTACAAATTCACTTCCCCTGCGTCCGTCAGCGGTTCCTCTTCGTCAAATACTACCTCTAAATCCGGGGGGTCTTTGACGATGCACCCAGGGTGGATCACGGGCAAGGAGGTCTTCTGTAGTCCTCCTTTGGCAGGCAATAGGCACTTTGAAGTTGCTTCCACACTAAGACACGGTAACGATCACAACGAATTAGCCCTAAATGTCTACAAATGATGTTGACAAGTATACACAACGCTCTAGCCAAGGAATGCATCTTCAAGGCAAGGAACATGTACTACCATGTCATCCACCAGCTCAGTTGGTGATTGGACGTTGGATAGTCCATAGTCTAAGTTATGAAGACAGGTTCCACTTTTCCCTCCCGTACGGGCCGGATTTCTCCGGGCGCTTCTTTGACACTTCTCCTTCGAATGTTTTCTTAGAAGAGGCAACAGGTTACTCAGTCACACTTCCTGAGTCTGCAGTAGTTTCACTGAACGTAAATATATTTATATTTCTCGCCTTAAAGAAGCCGCAATTCTATTCTGAATAGTAGGGCAAATCAAGTTGTCTGGTAACAAAAAAAGAATAGCAAACCAGAACACGGATCTCGACGGGAATAATCGACAATGTTTTATTTTAATGCGGCACAATTGGAAATAATAGCCTGTGGAATATCAAACTCTGCAGCCTTGGAAGGGAGGCTGTTTATTTGCATCAGTAATCCTGCAGCCATATGCCAAGCTAGATGACAATGGAATGCCCAAAGTCCAGCTAGGTTTCATGAGTATGAAATATCCGAAAGATTGCGTAGTCACTACTTACGGTTATCTGTTACAAACCGCAAAACGAGGTACGAATATGCAGGAATCAATACCGTATCTCTTCGGAGGGGATTTGTACTATTAAGTGGTTGGCCAATATAGCGTCCTGCACCAGTCCCCATTCTGTCATGAGAATAAGTGAGTGATTTGGGAAACGTGGAAAGAAACGTACATCCATGGCCGATGACCATGCAAATGGAAGGGATGATCACCGTCATCCAAATTATCCTGTTAAAGTCAAGTCAGTGGTTCAGGAAATAGAACATTACTCATGACTTACAATTCGCAGGTCCACTACTTGAATCGTATCCTCAGTTATCATAAACTGATCGCCCGTTGCAACAGTCCCTTTCCCTGTGGCTGCATAGCCCTTGGGGTTTGTGCGAGCAGAAAGGAGGGTGGACGTGCCCTTTAATGGCTCCCAACTCTACGGAAGATCATTAATACCAGATGTGAACCATCAGATATTCGAGTTACCGTTGTATTCATGAACCCCAAGAAACGACCATCGTCAGTATTTTCAAATGCAAAGTTAATTTGATAGCCACGAGTGGATTTTGGAGGGATGTCGGGAACAAGAGGGACAAGGTGAGTAGTTCCGTCGACGTCGACGAGTCCATTCACACCGGTTCCAGGATCGGGTGAGGAAGGATCCCCAGGAAGTCCAGTAGGTGAGGTGGCATCGGTATATCTGGCGCATTGGTTTTTTTTTCAAAACCAGGATAGTATGGCAAGTTTAAAGCGCATACCTGAGAATTCCGCGTATGTCAACGTTCTGGGCAAAACTGTCATATGTAAACATGTCGGTCGCGAGGGTGGTCCGTATCCAATAGGTATTATTGGCGGTTACATTAGCAGTTGCATGCAGTAAGACGGAATAGCGCTGAGCAATAGCAAGAGTAACGCTCGTAACTTGTGTTGGCTCCAATAAAGTACCGTCTGCCTCAATTAGGGTAAGTGGGTGGAAATCGACGGAGAAGCGTATTGAGGCAAAGGACCCGGTATTAACCAATCGAAGACGATATCTGTTTCGTTTTCCATTTTAGACATGCGGGACGGCAAAATTGGAGAGCTCTTACGTCTTTCCTCGCTGGACAAAGAACTGGGAATAAAGTTAGTGATTGTTGACGGACTCAGAGCGAACGCTTACATTGGAGTATTGGCCTCCATTTCCTGCAGCAAAGTACTGACCAAGTCCACTCAGAGTCTAATTGTCTGATAAGGCATAATTAACAATTATCCAGATATATAATACGTACTCCAGCATCTGGAACTGGCTCGTTTCCTTGTGCACCGCCAATACCGTCTGGCTTTTGAAACGACCTTAGATTAATGTTACCAGGAACGAAGCAATAGACACACTGATAAGTATTGTGCAAGTAAATCTGCACTCTGATCGTGATACCAATCGGCCATCTGCAGCACGAACTCTTCATCCCATGCTGGTAATCCAGAAGGGGCTGGAGCCGAAGGGTGGACGACTAAAGCGCCTGATATTCCGTCCGTATACTGTGTAGAGACTTAACAGAAAGGGTCAGTATGAGCGATGGGTGTCTGAGAATATACTTACAATCTACGTAATAATAGCATTGCCCTTGTTTAGATTATGTGAACGCTGGTGAAAAATGATACATACGGGCACTGTGAATACATGAGAATGGTTCGACATCTAGAGGACGGAAGAAAGTACTCACTGCCACCATGTGGTTCCAGAAAATCCTCCAAATGTAAAGCTGTAGGAATCATTAACAATGGAAGTGGATCACGACTGACTCCCTCACTTGTAGGTAAAAGATTGTCCGGGAGGAATGCCGCACTCGGTCACTCCCGAGGTTCCATCGAAGAAGTTTGTGCCATTTTGAAACTTCAGGGCTAAATCAGTGACAGGAGAAATATTGCTCATGTAGACGCACCAAGCCGTGCCAATGAATGCTAGTTGCATTTGGAAGATTGTTTTGAACGTTGACGATAAGTAAATCCCCTTGATTCGCCTCGATTGTTGGTCCAGGATACAGCCCTGCCAATAATAAGAAATGTTAAGAAATTTATGTCAGAAGAAAAATGCGGTATTTATACCGTTTACTACCATCATTGTACGCTCAACACCATCAGGTGCACCTTTCACTTCTGAAATTGTGAAATTATACACTCTTTGCGTTGGTGTTTGACTAGCCAATGCGAGCCCCTCAAGCATGGCGTTAGAGGTAGGCTGAGGTTGTAAATTTGGTAGACTAGTGGCTGGAGATGAACTTCCAGTCGATTGATTTTTATGCCTGTGCTTCAATCCCAGTCCCAGTCCAAGTCCAAGGATCAACGCCAGCGCGGCGAATGCTCCAACTGTGAGAGGAAGCCATCGACGGCTACGTGGAGGCGGCGGATTCTTCAAATCGGTATCGGACATTGTGGCCAACAGCAAGGTGAAAGCAGGACATGTAAACTTTTTAAGAATCAGGGCGAAAGATAGCGACGTAGCATAAGGATGTCACTGAACAACGCGATTGAACTTTACGGTTCCTGTCAATTCATGAACATCTCAGACATCTCTCACGTGCGTCCTGTGGTTGGTTGCTTCGAAATCTCGGATGTTTCTATTTTTGGGAGGTTTTATTTTTGAATTTTTCATCTTCATCAAGCTCCCTGCATCCAAATCTCTCTCCTTCGAACGGAGTAATTAGTACAGCGTAAGTAGCACCAACTTTTGGATAATACTGAAATTAGGGTATTGAGCTGTCTAAGTGTCATAGAAGCGGATTTCTTGGCTTTGACGTCCGGTGACGCTTTCAATCAAAATATAGACAGTTGGGGCATACAGAAGGGGAAGCGTGTGAGGCAAGTGCACAACAATGGTAAATACAGCAAAGGACACGATGAGCCAATGGAATGAGTAAGCAAGAAACGCCACTGAGTTGAAGGGTGCAAAAACATGTAATAGATGCTCGATGATACAACGCGTGATCCAAGGTTAATAAAATTAAATGAATAGAGAGAAGGGTCTCCTCTCCTGTCTGGCCAGATGCAAACGGAATTATTTTCTGGTTCCCCATGGCTTTCTCGCAGCCGAATGTGCTGCACAGTGTGATATGATATCGAGCGGAATGTCAAACTCTGCAGCTTTCGATGGCAAGCTGTTAATCTGCATAAGTAGTCCCGCCGCGACGTGCCAAGATAAGTGGCAGTGGAAAGCCCATATGCCCGCTATATCCACAATTTCAAGTCAACCATGAACTCGTGATATAGAAGAATCAAACCCACGATTATCCGTCACAAATCGCATAACAAAATAGGAATATGCTGGTACGAGAAATGTATCTCTTCGTAGTGGTTTGGGCTTGTCCAGTGGCTGGCCGATGTATCGACCTGCTCCTGCTGCGACACTACAAAACTGAGGTTAGATGGATTGTGAACCAGACAAATAGATGATGGCGTACATCCATGGTCGGAATCCATGTATATGAAATGGGTGATCACCATCATCAAGGTTGTCCTTAATCACGCAGTGGTCAAGTCCCGTCCACAATAAATAATCATGCACTTTACCACGATAATATCGACAACCTGAATAGAATTCTCAGTTACCATAAACTGTTCCTCTGCAATCGATGCCCCTTCAATTGCGAACTTCTTTGGGTCTCGCCGGACCGCCATGAGGGTGGATTCTTCTTGTAATGGCTCCCAGCTCTAGTGTGTATATGAAACACATTAGTCAGTTACAAAGGAAGAGGAGAATAACATACGGTGGTGTTCATGAAGCCAAGAACGTGCCCCGTGTAAATCTTCTGAAATGAGAAGGTGAGATAATATGATCTCGTTGCTTCCGGCGGCGGGTCCGGAACTAGGGGTGTTAAGAGGGTGTGCCCATTCACATCCAAGAGATTTTCTACGCCAACACCTGGGTTTGGTGAATCTGGATCACCAGGTAAAGACGAGGTCTCTGGTACATCAGAATACCTAAATATCGCTCAGATGTGTATTTCAAAGTTAAAATGACAGACGAACTGGATGATTCCCCGAATATCGGTATTTAGCCCAGCATGTTCATAACGGAACATGTTTTCCTGTATCGTAGCTCGCATCCAGTACTGGCCATTCGGGGCTACTGTGGCATTGGTATGAAGTAAGACTGAGTATCGTTGAGCGACGGTTAATGTGACCGATTCTATAGGAGTTGGTTGTAGAAGAACCCCGTCGGCTTCGATCAATGTAAGGGGGTGCCAGTCGACAGAGAATCTAATGGATGCGAATGAACCCGTGTTTATTAACCTTAATCGATATCTAAAATAAAACGCGGTCAGAATCCTGTCTGTCTTACTTGAAATTAGATCCAAACGTTTTATTCCGTTGTAATGTAAACTAAAAAAAATGCTTAGTGATCTATTCTGAACGACATCTGCACACGAACCTTGAAGTAAGAAGCTTTAGGAACCGGGTATTTGTATTGTCCTAGACCGTTTAAAGTCTATTCATGCCCACAGTGTATCAGCTTCTCACTACGTTTCCAGACATCTTAAGAACCTACCCCTGAATCCGGGACAGGTTCATTCCCTTGCACTCCAGCCACACCTCCAAACTATACATGACATCCGTGAGAAATCCACCGAAAGAACGGTAACGTTCAAGATGGTGCATACTGAGAAGTAGTTTACGAGGAGATCCTCGCTGAAATCATGATACCAGTCTGCCAGTTGTATGATAAGGTCTTTGTCCCATGTTGGGAAGTCTGATGGTGGAGGCACAGTTGGATGGACAATTAGTGCTCCTATCACGCCGTCGCTATATTGAGTGGAATCTGGAGAATGTAAACCGCATGGTGAGATGCAAATAAAGCATGTCACCTACAATCTGCTCAAAATAAATTCAAAATGGATACTGGGTCGTGTGTGAAATAGGATAAATACATACGAGAACTGCCAACAAACGACAGTCAATAACAAAGGATCGTAGACAGAGATAGTAACTCACTGCCACCATGTTGTGCCCGAAAATTCTCCAAAAGTGAAGCTGTGATGCCAGAGCTGTTAGCCAAGACGTGGCTTCGACGTGGAAAGCAATTAAAGGTACATACTTGTACGTCAGCGAGCGCCCTGGCGGGATCCCACACTCTGTAATAGAAGCAGTCCCATCATAGAAGTTCGTGCCATTTTGAAACTGTCATAATGAGATGGAAATGAGAAGAGAATCCTGTGTAGTGGCTACTTACCAGACCATGCCAGTGGATACTCGTTGCGTTGGGTAAATTATTCTGTACATTAACTATAAGTCTATCATGCTGATTTGCCTCTATTGTGGGACCAGGATATTTTCCTGATAAGTGCAAGGTTTAGTTGCATCAATCGCTGAACAGAATATTACACTCACCATTAACAACAAGCATAGTTCGATACACTCCATCAGGTGCTCCTTCCGCTAGGTTAACAACGAAGTCATAGACCCGTGTTCGAGGAGGTTCTCCTGTAAGCTTGTTAAGAATAAAGTCGGACTCTGATTGCTTTTTCAAAAAGCTCAATCTCGGGATTGTGGCATCATTGATAAATTGTTTATGGCGGAGTAATCCGAGCGCGAATTCGAGGCGAAAAGACGAAATAAAAGCAAGTGGAGTCAAGATGGAGAGTACGATAGCAAGACAAGTAAACTGGACACGACTTGTCAAGCTTGAGGTCATGGAAGGAGTAAAGAAACGAATGTCGCTGAAAATCGTGATAAGCCATTAAATGTATAAATAGACCCGTCGCAGTGGCGAGCCGGTGGAACATGTCGATTGGATGTCTGATTTCGGCACGGGTCTAGCCTCGAGCGCAGAGGAATGAAGCGCTTAGAGGTAACTGACTAACGTGGGATGAAGGTTCTGCAGCAGCGCAAACCTCCATTCGTCGTCAGGTTCATCTTCACCGCCTTTTGCTGACCGGACGGTTCCCTGCAGATATCTGAGCAGTATAATATGTCCCACAAGGTTGTTGCACAGCATTTGCATATATTCCATTTTAAGCCTGAGAGGAAGCGAGAGAAACAACATCCGATCAGCCATTCCTCGAGGACCTTCTACCCACGTTCGTCTGTTCAACCCAAAGGAAGGCATTGCCCCATCCTGAAAATAGATGAAGTACTGATCAATTCTTTTTTTAATAGGTACGCGATTCCTGACATCTACGGTCGGGTCAGGGGAGCGACATCTGGGACTTTATAAAGAACAACCCAAACGCTCGAGGGAGACACCCAGAAGTCATGTGGGCTCTATCTGCGTTGCTACTCTGCCTTCCTGCAGTATTTGCTGCCCAGGTAAGCATAAACACGTCTTCTTCTCCCTAACTCTGATACTAATCCTATTCTCCAGGCTCCTAGCTTTGCCCCACCTTCTGGTGGGCCCCTGGTTGTGTCCAGCAATGTCGGCGGCACCTCGAACGGAAGCCTTCCCAAGCCTACGATTGTCCCTGGAAAACAGTTCGATCGGTTTATCCAAGTACGTGGATTAATTCAACGTTAATACCAAGTTTTTGCTAACGTCTTGGCAGATCTGGCTTGAAAACACGGATTTTGCTACGGCCAATAGCAGTGTATGTTCAAGTATTCGAACCGATAATGGCACAGTTTGTTGACAGAATTATTAGTCCACGTTCCAGTCTCTTGCCAAACAAGGAATCCTCCTCGATTCCTACTATTCCCTAACCCACCCTTCTGAGCCCAACTACGTCGCGACAGTCGGTGGTGATTTCTTCGGAATGCATGATGATGCCTTCTACAAGATCCCTTCCAAGTATGCTAATATTAAACCCCGCACTTTATATCATTATTCACAAAAATATGCAGCATTTCTACTGTGGTTGATCTCCTAGAGGCTAAAAATATTTCGTGGGCATCTTATCAAGAATCAATGCCCTCCGATGGATTTGGTGGATTCAAGTAAGCCCGTAATTAAATCATCACGGAATATTTACTGAATTTTCGCAGCTTCTCCCAGCCCAATTACTTGAACTCATCAGCACCCCCTTACGTTTATTATGTCCGCAAGCACAACCCATTAATTATTTTTGAATCAGTGGAAGCCGTACCTGCTCGTGCCGCTCTCCACAGAACTTTCAATGATTTCGCTGTTGACGTTAATGCCTCCGCCCTCCCTCAATGGATGTTCATCACCCCTAATCTCGTCAACGACGCTCACGACACAACTATCGATTTCGTATCGCAATGGCTCGCATTCTGGCTTGTCCCTCTCTTGAGTGACAAACGTTTCAATGATGACAGGACATTGATTCTGTTGACTTTCGATGAAAACGAAACTGGGAGTGTGAACAATCAAGTTTACTCCCTATTGCTCGGCGGTGCTGTGCCTGCGTCTATGCATGGAACCGTTGATTCGACCTACTATACCCATTATTCTCCCTTGAGCACTGTCCAAGCTAACTGGGGATTGGGATCCCTCGGACGTGGAGATACTAACAAGTGAGTGTTTATTCAATACTAAAATCTAATTAATTTCAACTCGGATCTAAGGACCATGTCCAACGTCTACGCGCTTGTCGCTGCCAAAACTGGCTATACCAACGTCGATGTAAAAGGCGACGCCATCCCTCTTACGAACATCAGCGGACCGATCCCTGGTGCTCTTAACGCCGAATTCTACGTCCCCTTCACTGCACCCAATATATCCGCCGTAGGTGCAGGGGGTGGAAAGGTCTTCGTCGCGTCCAACCTTGACACTAACCTGACCGTCGCAAGTGCCCCATCCCCTGTCAATCTGACCGCAATGAGCATGACTGTGCCGGCTGAGGTACCTACTGCAACTGCTCCGGGTGCAACTCAGTCTGGGGGGACGGGTGGATCGGGTTCGTCAGCAGCTGTTGGAATTTACGCTGGAAAAGCAATGTTGCTCAGTGTTGTTGGTGCCGCTTTGGGTGCCGCTGCCGTTCTTTTGTAAAGCTGCTATGCATTTATTTTCTCCTCATTGTCTTGTTATATTTTCACTGGACGGTATTTCACCACAGATCAGAAGTACTAGTAGTGACCTTTAAGGGAAGTTTTCAAAAACATGTCATCTCACGGTGTAATTCCGAGTCGGTTGAGATACTTAGGATCGTCGGACCAGTGTGGGGTGACTGCCAACTTCAGCAGCATTTCAAGGAGCTCAAATCAGAGCTATCCTTTGTTAATTAAGGTGACCGGAAAAGAAGAACGTTTCTTCTTGTTCCACCGCTTAGATGGCTTTTACTCGCACGAGTGAAGAGAGTGAAAGCCTCGAACATTACGCCTACTTAGACATTATCGGTGGGTGCCGTAAACGATTCCCACCTACAAAAATTAGAGCTGAGTTCTTCCAACGGAAACAACGTAAATATCTTTCTTCAGCTCAATTTTTGAGCATAAAGTACATACAAAGGTTAAATCTCTCGCCAAACCACCTGAGTGACAACAGGCTACGGAGTGCGTACCCACACTCACTCTACATTTACCTCTTCGCCTTGATCGAGCGTCTAATTAGGGTCACAGTCTCACAGAACCACCTTCTACATCGCCATTGTCAGGATTGAGTCACTCACTGGTACTTCATATATAAGCGAAGCGGGTATATTTTTGTGGGGTTTTGGAACCATAGCTATTCCGAATAACATAGCAGCCCTCAACAGGACCAATCACTGAGGCAACTTAACTGTTGACGGCTCCTACAAACAATCAGGACGGCAAAAAGAGAACTGTCTTTCAGGGACCACTTCTAATCCGCTGGCAAGATGGGCATCATTATCAGTCACCTCAATACCAATCGTATTCCTTTCATTCCTATCCGAGGCTTATGATATCGCAATTAAATACCCATGTAAAGTATAAACTTACTATTAGCTCACCGCACGATAAGTTCTTCGCTTTGTCCTCACGAGCCGGACTCCTCTACCACCTTCCTTGCTAAAACGTTTCAAGTTCTTTGTTGCGCCTCCGCAAATATGACGATATTCGATGAGACTTTTGGGATCTGGTTCATTGGAACACAAATAAGCACCGTCTTATTTGGTTTTTCCTTGTTGCAAGCCTGGATCTTCTTTCAAGGATGGCATACAGAGCCTCTCATTCTCAAGACTGTGGTTACACTTACCTTGTAAATATGCCTTCTGACACCGTGAACGATGACACTCATATTTCATCTTTTCCAGAATCTCCGGCGCGACTCTCGTTTTCCTTACCTCGCATGCGGTATATTTCTATCTTGTAACTTCTATCAAGGATCCAGTTG
>Ga0157379_10000934_pt1 | contig 23651 bp, 24 predicted proteins | sample S25metaG_FD_121802 | JGI IMG/M metagenome (GOLD analysis project Ga0157379, IMG submission 121802) | Switchgrass rhizosphere microbial communities from Kellogg Biological Station, Michigan, USA - S2-5 metaG | ecosystem: Host-associated > Plants > Roots > Rhizosphere > Soil | place: USA... | reverse complement strand
TCTTCGGCGAACGGGTTCGAAAGCTTCTTTCGGGAATGCTACTTCACTTGGCTTGTAGGCTCTTTTGGCTGCGTGAATCGTTCAGGACGAACATTCGTGCGGATTACTCCACCTAATGGTTAGTTAGCAGTGTGTACGGATGCGTGCTTCCTGTTGTCGCGTAGTCGCCAAACCGTAAGACGTGAAATCATGACAGGTAACCTTTCCGCCAATCGAAGAGTAGGCGGTACGTCCAAGTGCCGGCCTGGCATCGGGACGATTCGTAAACGTTGCGCGACTTCTCGAGGAGGCATCCGCTATTCATCGCTTTGGACCACGGCGCCCCCGAGTCGATTTCATCGATCCGCCCGGGAACCTCAGTCAACTTGACCAGAGCGACGATGCACCGAGCGATTAACGATTTCACCTCGCAGCATCACTATCCAAAGCAGGGGGCATACCGGAGAAATCCGGTGTGCCATTGGAAAAATTGACACATCAGACCGCTGGGAGGATGCTGCAGCCAATGCGGAGCTAGGTTACGCCACCGTGGAGGAAATATGAGTTTTCTAAGAAAACCGATTGGTTGCGTAGTGTGCTTATTGGTGTTGGCAGTGCCAACCCTGACTGCACAGGTGTCTGGTCGAATTACAGGATCGGTCGTCGATCCAACCGGTGCGGCGATTCCTGGGGCTCGAGTCAATGTACTTGTCCCGGGCGGAACGTCGCCGTTATTCTCGGTCGTTACCAATGACGCAGGCATTTTTGATTTCACAAGCGTCCGGCCGGAGACGTACGAAATCGTGGCCGAACTGCCCGGGTTTCGCTCGCAGAGGCTGTCCAAGGTTCGAGTCGAGCCGCTGCGCCAGACAACCCTGCCGCCAATAGCGCTCAGTCTGGAAACAGTGGCTCAAACCGTAGAAGTTACCGCTACAGACTTCGCCGTGCAAACCGGCAACGCCGAAATCTCCGTCACCCTGACCAATGAACAATTGCGCTCACTTCCTATGGCGAACCGGGATGTGCAGAGCTTGGCTAACACTCAGGCGGGCGTGTCGAATTCCCGGGGAAATTGGTCTATTAACGGTACGCGGGCCGCATCCACCAATGTCACGCTGGACGGTATAAACATCCAGGACAATCTGTTTCGCGAAAACGGAGTAAGCTTTTCGCCATTGCTCCTGAAGTTGGATCAGGTTGAAGAGTTCACGCTCGCCACGTCCAATGCGACCGGCGTACAAGGAGCCGGATCATCTCAGCTCGCTTTCAGGACGCGCTCCGGCAGCAACGAATTCCACGGCTCTGCGGTGTGGGAGAACCGCAACAGCGCGCTCGCGGCCAACAGCTGGTTCGATAACCAAAGCAGGCTGCCTCGTCCGCAGCGGAATCAAAACCAGGTGGGCGGAAGTATCGGCGGACCGGTGCTGCGCGACCGTCTCTTTTTCTTTGGCAACTTCGAAGTTTTTCGGCTTCGTCAACAGGTCTCCCGACAGCGCACGATCCTTACAGACAATGCACGGCAGGGTATATTCACGTATACCGACAGTGCTGGGACCATTCACCAGGTGAATGTGCTGCAAGCCGCTGGCACCACGATTGACCCGGCAATGCAAGCCTTGCTCGACCGCACACCGACCGGAAGCAGTATCAATAACTTTCTGACTGGAGACAGCAAGGCCGACCTGTCCCGCACTACCGGCGGTTACGCATTTCAACAGCGCGATGACCGAAACACGGAAAACCTTACCCTCAGGCTGGATTATAAATTGTCCCCGTCGAACTTCTTAACGGGCACGTGGCTGAGAACCCACGATCTGGTGGATCGCGGGGATGTAACCACCCGCACCAGCTTGTCTGTAGTGCCTGAAGTCACCAATGACGGCGCGCAAAACCTGCTTTCCCTGAGCTGGCGGTGGAGTCCCACCTCAACGTTCACGAATCAATTTGGCGGAGGATTTCTGCTCACCGAAGCCTTATTCATAAACGACGAGCCGGCGCCTCCGTACACAATCTCACTGGGCCGAACATTGGTAGGCACCGGTGTAGAGCCTTTGTTTACGAACCCCATCAATGAATTTCGTCCGCAGGGGCGGCAAACGGATACCTACAATCTCTGGAACAACTCCTCATACATCCGCGGCAAGCACAGCTTTCAGTTCGGTTACCAGGCGATGTTCGTCCGCACGGCGCCTTTCAACGACGCGGGGATCGTTCCAATCTACAACCTGGGGATAGGAGCCAACCAAGTTAGTTTGACCACCGCGCAAGTACCAGGGGCCAGCTCCGCCGATCTGTCGGAGGCGAACAGGCTGTTGGCCGTCCTGGGCGGATACGTCAATGACTTTCAGCAAACATTTAATGTGACAACCCCGAATTCCGGCTATGTGGACGGGGCGACCAATCTGCGCCATTTCTCGCACGATACTCATGCCCTGTATTTCACCGACTCCTGGAAGGCGCCACACCGGTTGACATTCGATCTTGGTGTGCGCTACGAACTGCAGCTACCGGTCGATGAACGCGACTCGCTGGGACTATTTCCGCGACTCGTAAACAATGACCCGGTAGCAACGCTCCTCTCCAATTCCACTCTGGACTTTGTCGGAAAAAGTGTGGGACGGACGGCGTACGAAACCGACAAAAACAACTTCGCGCCCAGCGTGGGCGTGGCGTGGGATCCGTTCGGCGATCACAAGACCGCCGTTCGGGCTGCCTATAGCATCAACTACGTCACGGATGCGCAAATTGCCGGAATCCGCAACAGCATTGTTACCAACGATGGGTTGTCGTCGGCTGTTAGCGCCGCCGGATTAGTAGGGCGCCTTAGCGTCAACAAGCCGGCGGTACCGGTGCCGACGTTTAAGGTGCCGCGCACGTTCGCCGACAATAATACAGATTACGGCACGCAAGTGGCCTTCGGCCTGACCGATCCCAACCTCGCCACCCCCTACGTCCAACAGTGGAGCCTGAGTGTGCAGCGCGAAATTGGGGGCGTCGTGGTGGAGGCCCGTTATGTCGGCAACCACGGTACCAAGTTGCTTCGAGCTTACGACTTCAACCAGGTCATCGTTCGAGAAAACGGCTTTCTCGACGATTTCAACCGGGCTCGCAGCAATGGCTTCCTGGCACAAACCGCGGGGGGAACCTTCAATCCCAACTACAATGCGACAATTGCAGGCAGCCAGCCACTGACCGTCTTCCCTCAAATGAACCTGACGGGAGCCGGCTCATTGACGAACGCAACGGTGGTCGGTTTGATTCAGCGCGGCGAAGTGGGGGAACTGGCGAACTATTACTACGTTCGCCGTCTTAACAACAACGTCGTTTTCTTCAGAAACCCCTATGGTCTCGGCGCCAACCTGATGACCAACGCCAGCCATTCGACCTACAATGCCTTGCAATTGGAGGCGCGTGGTAGACCGACTCGCGGACTGACTGTACAAGGCAGTTACACCTGGGCCAAGAACCTCAGCGATTCCTATGGCGAGGCGCAGACACGGTTCGAAGCGTACCTCGATAATGCAAATCCAGCCTTTGAGAAGGCGCGCACGGCCTTCGACCTGGCGCATAACTTTAAGGTCAACTGGGTGTATGAACTGCCGATCGGCAGGGGGCGGCGCCTGTCGGGCGGAAAGCTCGTTTGGCTCCTCACAGGCTGGAGCACAAGCGGCATTCTGGGCTTCCAATCAGGAACGCCGTTTTCAATTCTCGCGCCACGCGGGACGTTGAACAGGGCCGCGCGGTCCTCGCTCGAAACCGCGACTTCGACGCTGACCTTTGATCAACTGGACGACCTGATCGGCCTCCGTATGACACCGACGGGTCCGGTTTGGGCGGATCCTTCCATGAAAGGCTCCGATGGCCGCGCCGGCGGCGCCGACGGCGCCGCTCCGTTCCCGGGGCAGGTCCTTTTCAATCCAGCCCCGGGCACGATTGGCACACTGCAACGTCGGCAGTTTTCGGGACCGTGGAACACTTCATTCGACTTCGGTTTGCGGAAAACAACCGCAATCACCGAGCGCCATTCGATTGAGTTCTTTGCCGAGGCGACCAATGTCCTGAATCATCCATCGTTCTTCGTTGGCGATGAACAGGTCGCGAATACATCTCCACAGTTCAACATCAACAGCACCAACTTCGGCGCCATCAGCCAGGTGCTGTTTCCGGCACGTGTCGTCCAATTGGGTCTGTATTGGAGGTTTTGAGGGTACAACTGAAGGCACGGGCATAAGGTCGTGTTGCGAAAGCGCCTAGGGCCGCAAAAAAAGGAACAAAACGAGAGACACAATCCATATTCAACTATGGGTGGCGATTGCCAAAGGGTGAACGCATACGGCCTCGTGGCGCAGTGTGGTTAAGCGTGTCGTCCCCGATTCCGCCTCTAAGCTAACCACCATTGTGTTTCAGAAGCTTGGTGAGGGTTGCGTAGTCCACGGGTTTGACCAAATGCCTATCGAAACCCGCTTGTCTGGATTTCTGCCGATCTTCGTCTTGTCCCCAACCCGTTAAGGCGACAAGCATCATTTGCTTACCCCAGGCTGTTCGCGTATCCGGCGCGCAGCATCGTAGCCATTCATTTTCGGCAAGCCGATATCCATCAGGACAACGTCGGGGCGAAGCGTGGCGGCAGCGTTTATCGCTTCGAGGCCGTCGTGCGCGGTGTACGTCTCGCTGCCGGCCATTCTCAGAAGCATGCTCAGGGATTCCGCCGAATCCGTGTTGTCATCAACGACAAGGACCCGGCGCAGGATTACCGCCGTCGGTTCACTTTCGACCGGCTCGCCTGGCGGACCAGACCTGTCGGTCAGAATTGGTAAGCGGACAACGAACTCACTTCCTTTACCAGAGCCATCACTGCGGGCGTGTAATTCACCGCCATGCAGTTCCACAAGCTTCTTCGTGAGTGCGAGTCCGATACCAAGCCCACCCTGCGTCCGCTGCATGGGACCTTCAACCTGAGTAAACATCTCGAAGATGCGTTGAATCTCGCTCGGATCGATGCCGATGCCGGTGTCACGCACTTTAATCAGGACCTGGTCGCTGCCGTTTTCGATTTCCGCGGTGAGCCAAACGCTGCCACCGTTGTCCGTGAACTTGCACGCGTTGTTCAACAGATTGATCACCACCTGGCCCAAACGTACGGAATCGGCATTCAGATATATCGGATCGAGTGGCAAGGTGAGAGCCAACTGGAGTTCCTTGCTTTTCAGTTGGGTTTGGATGGCCTCGACAGCCCGCTGTAGTACGAGAGCCAGGTCGAGGCGCTCTTTGCGAAGCTCTACTTTGCCGCGGCTGATGCGGCTCATATCCAGCAAGTCGTCCACAAGACGGACCACATGACCGATCTGACGCTCCATCATTGCAGTTGCCGCCTGAACGTCATCTACGGTGCTCTTGGAATACCGGATGATTTCGAGCGCATTTTGGATTGGAGAAAGCGGGTTGCGAAGTTCATGGGCCAGAATGGCAATGAACTCGTTCTTGCGGCGGTCCGCCTCTCTCAGGGTCTCCTCAGCCTTGTTCCGCTCGATGAGGTCCGCCACCTGACGCGCGAGTATATCCATAAGACGAAGGGCGGATTCCTCAGGGTCGTACGGGTTGCGCCAATGTGTCGAGATCACACCGATGATCCGACCGTCGCGAGACATCAGCGGCGTCGACTGCACGGCCCGGATGCCAGCCTTGCGATGATCTTCCGATGCTTGATCGTCAACAAGGTATTCCCAGGTTTCTACATCGGGAACGATCACGCGATGCCGCTCCTGCCAGGCAACACTGCACGAGGTGTAAGATTGCGTGCGTAAAGGCCCTGGCGGGCCTTGTCCAGCAAGGCGTCGTTAAGGTCAGTGGCGAACACCTGGAGCTTGCGCGGTCGCTGGGCTTTGTCCGACGCTTCTGCAAAGACCATCGCCATCGAGTACGCTTCCTGCCCGGTGGAACAACCCAGCACCCAGACCCGGATCGGGTCGTCGCTACGCTGCTGCACGAGCCTGGCAAATACTTTGCGCTTGAGAATGTCGAATGCCTCGGCGTTCCGGAAAAAGCCCGTCACGCTGATCAGCATGTCCGAGTAGAGGGCCTCGAGTTCCTCGTGTCACGCCGAAGAAGGGCAACATAGTCTTCCGGAGTGTATATCTTGTTCACCACCATGCGTCGCGTGACCCGTCGTTGAATCGTCGTGGATTTGTAGAGTGAGAAGTCCACTCCGGAATGATTGCGAAGCAGGACGAGAATGCCCCTGAAACCATCCTCTCTCGGCTTTTCACCAACCGCCTCTGTCGACGCCCGTGCGCGCCCTCCTGGAGCCTTGGGTTTCAGCACTTCCTGATGAGAATCAGGCGATACCGGGGGCGGGGCCGCGACATAAGGGTGGTGCGCGATCCGGCTAAGCTCCTTCGCAATATTTTCCGGCGGGAGCACGAAGTCGACGCTGCCCGACGCTATGGCGCTGCGCGGCATCGAGTCATAACGCGCGGAACCGTCCTGGGCGAATGTGATTCCGCCCTGGCCTTTGATGGCTTCCAGCCCCAGCGTGCCGTCGGTTGCGGTGCCGGAAAGAATCACTCCGATGGCGCGGTCCTGACAGTCTTCTGCCAATGATTCCAGAAACAAGTCGATGGGGTGATGTGGCACGCGGGTCGACGGTCGGGGGGCAGCAGAGTCAAAACACCACGCTGAATGCGAAGGCCCGCGTTCGGGGGAATGACGTACACGTGATTCGGTTCTACGGGAAGGTTGTGTGTGATCTCGGTGACGGGCATCGAGGTGGCACGAGCAAGAAGCTGTGTCAGGGCACTTTCATGCTCAGGATCGAGATGTTGCACCAGCACGAAACCGAATCCGGTGTCGATTGGCAGGTGATTGAGCAATGAGGTGACGGCTTCCAAGCCCCCTGCAGATGCGCCAATTCCCACAATTGGACACGTTTTGGTCTCGTCAGTCTTAGTCCTCTTGGTGGACGAAGCAGATCGCAGTCGTCGAACGCTCATACTGAGTGCACTCTCCCGCCTATTTGCGGTTGAGTCCAATCCTAACAGTCAGCATTAAAGGCCAATCTAACAGCCTATCCCGCGCGCGCCAGTTTGGAAACAAGAGAGACCAGTCCTTCGCCGTGCCCACCTTTGAGCAGTTCTTTCAAAGAACCGTTTTCCATTCGCGTCGTCCCGCCGCTCTTCTTCTCCTCTTAACCAGAAAATCAGGAATGGACACAGGGTTGCTCAAGAATTCGTAAGGATGCCGAACGTAAGGAAGCAAAAACCGTCCAAGAGGGGCGCTCATTCGAATATCGCGGCCCTGCTTGAGGACGTCACAGTTGGCAAGCAGCAGTTACGTTTTGGGAAAGGTGAAAAGGTCTTTTTTCAAGGCGCCACAGCCGATTCCATCTATTTCATCCAGGCCGGAAGAATCAAGATCACCGTCGTTTCAGCCGCCGGGCGGGAAGCCGTGCTAGCGATGCCCGGGCCTCGTCAATTTTTTGGTGAAGGTTCGCTGTCAGGTAGTCCTTTACGGGTTAGCACGGCAGAAGCATTAGAGCCATCCACTGTGTTCTGCATTGAGAAGGAGGCTATGATGAAAGCTCTTCATGACCAGCCAGCGCTTTCCGAAGAATTCGTGGCCCAATTGTTAACTCGGAGCATCGATCTGGAAGAAGATCTATGTGATCAACTTTTCAATCACAGTGAGAAACGGCTGGCTCGTGTGCTGCTAAAACTTGCACGTTTGAAGCAGGCTGACCTGACAGTTGATGTTAGTGCTCCCGCGCTGAGTCACGGGACCCTGGCGGATATGGTGGGTACCACGCGGTCTCGCATCACCTATTTCATGAACAGATTCAGAGCAAAGGGACTGATCGACTATAGCGGAAGGACACTCGTGATCAGAAGCGAACTGTTAACCGATCTGTTGCTGCACGCTTGACCGCGCAGGCCGCGATTTTGGCATGAACGCAGTCGCGTGGCGGGTTCCCGAATGCGTTTGCGGCCCTTTCAATCTCCTTGGATCTCCAGACGTTTGCCTTTCCGGGAACTCTCTTTATCTGACGGCACCACACTTTGGAGTGTCCGCATTCAGAACTTCACCACTGTTGCCTGCGAAGTCAACAGTGGTGTTGCGCGACGTGTTGCTGAAGTAGCCGATGTGCTTCCTCCGCCAGGCTGCGTGCGGCTTCGGCAACCGCGAAAACCAATTCGTATTCGACCATGGGAATGCCGGTGGCGTGACCTGACTCGCGGACAGCGGCGGAATACTCGCGCACGCGGCCGAGGTAGTTCCTAAGAAGTCGGACGCGTTCTTCGCAACGCATGGTGACCCTCCGTAAAGAGGTTGCCTGCGTTGGCATCGGTCTCGGGACTGGGTACGCAGGCCAAACAGCCCACCACTCCGGCAGAGGTCATATGGAGTTGTTTCACGAGTCTCAATTCGGTGCAACTGAGGCCGCATCGAAGCGGCGTTAACCAACGGACGTGCACTCGTTGATTAACGACGCTTGACCTCTTTCTTTCTGTTTGCAAAAGACGGCATTGACGCGATGCCAGAAAGCGTGCTGCTTACTCGGGCTAAGTGCACCCGCGGAGCAAGAAGACGAGAAATAGAAGAGACACGGGTACTCCCATGGCCCACGCGAGGATATATCCTACTTTCCCGTTTTCTCTTTCGTTTTTCATTGATGCCTCCTTCTGAGCTTCAACACCCACGTCGTCTGCTGGACGCATGCGGTAATGCTGCTGTAATGGATGAAGCAATCTCAGCGCCAAGATCGGCCTGCGGTAGAGCGCGTGGTGTCTGGCTCGCAAGGAGCTCAATTTGGGTTGATTTTGTGGAAGCGATTCTCGCAGGGGTCGAACCTACAATCCGGACAACCTTTCGTCTGAAAAGATCTCCGGAAGCGAGGTAGGAAGAAAACAAGAAACAACACCAAGAACGGGCTTGCCCAATCAGACCGAGAGCCCCAAAATCCCGGCGCGAATTTCCAATCGGCCGATAAAGTCGCAAATCGAGACTGAATTGTCTCCCTTGCTGAGCTTCCTTGTTTGCACGGAAGCTCAGCAAGGGATTTGGTGATCATGATCACCAGACTGACCACCCACGGGGCTGAAATTCCCTAGCAGCTCGCGTCCTACTCCGTACCCGTTTTGCGGTAAGGCCGATCAGAAGTATCAGCATCTGAGTGAGCTTCGCCCGTTGACGAAACATCTTCAGCGCCTGTTCTTTCGAGGATCTCTTTCGCTTTTTTCGTCCACGTTGAATCATCGCAATGAACGGATAAAAGAATGCCGCCATCCTTCACGCGACCTTCATATCTCTTGGCCTCGTATTCGGGGATGCCCATTCCGATTAGCGCGCCGGCTATTCCGCCGACGGCGCCCCCCACCCCTGCACCCGCGAGCGCAGCCATAATGGGACCCGCTGCGATGAAAGGACCGAGACCCGGAATTGCCAGGGCGCCAATGCCGGCAAGCCATCCCAACGTACCACCCAATACCGCGCCACCGGTCACGCCGGCGGTAGCACCCTCAGGAGCTTTTGTATTTTTCTCATGCGCGAAATCTTTCGTGCCCGCATTTTCGGGGAAGAGCACGGAGATGTCGCTATTGCGATAACCAGCGTTCTTCAGCGCGTCGACGGCGTTCTCGACACCAGTTCGATTGGTGTAGATTCCAAACGCTGCCGTATTTTTTCCTGCCATTGTCGTACCTCATTTCTGATTTTGCTTTTTGTCACAGCCACAGACGTTCTTCAAGCAGCGAGTCCCCGCAACACGGCCCGAAATTTCCGCCGACTGCCTGTTAAATCTACAGTGCGACATTTTGCTCGTGATAACAGGCCACGTTGTTTTAGTGAAAAGTGCGTCGGCGAACGGTTCACGTACATTTCCGACTTGTTCGAGTGGTGATAATCGGAGGCTCAGACGCCAGCAGAACCGTCGTTTGGTTCTCAGTCATATACCCCGGGTCTACCTGAAACCGAGGTATCCCGCGATAACAAGTACAATCACAATCAATCCGATCAAATAGATAACTCTGTTCATGCGAATCCTCTCATCCGTCAAGCGAGGCGGGTGCCTCCAGCGATTTATCATCCGCACGTTGAGGGCCGTTGAGGTTCCGCCTCAGGATTGGAGGAGTCATTGTGGAACTTTCAACTGCGATTTACTTTGAAGCGTAGACGCGGCACTTAGAATTTCGTAATGAGCGAGAATGTCGCCTGGATCGTTGAAGGTCGAAAGAGAACCGCGAAAGTCAGCGTCTGACCAAAAGCCTCCGCAGCGGACGGTGATGACGTGTACGTCGGCCCGCAGGGCTGCTTCGACGTCGTAAGGCGTGTCCCCGATCATGATTGCTGCGCGTGCATCCTCCCCCGATTTCCGCAGCGCGGCTTGAACGATGTCCGGGTCAGGTTTTGAGGAGTCGGCGTCATCGGACGAAGTGGTCCCTTCAATAAGATCGCGCACGCGAGCCTGATCGAGGAGAAAGGTCACGTCGTCTTTTCCCGCAGAAGTTGCGACGACAAGCTTGATACCGTCCGCGCGAAGCCTCATCAGGAGCTCTCGAGCCCCAGGGGCAGGCTGAAGTGACCCGGCGTACGATCTGAACATTCGATCTTTTGCCTTCTGCAGCTTCTTGCCCGGTTCGCTCTCGGCGTCGAAGCCAAATGCTTCCGGAATGAGCTTGTCCCCACCTTTGCCGATAAGAGGTCGAATACTGCGGATATCAGCAGAAAGTCCCAGAGACTTACCCGCTTCGACGAAGGCCCTCGCATGCGCATCATTGCTAAGAAGCAACGTCCCATCAATGTCCAGTATCACGACCCTTAGTCTTGTCACGATTTATTCCGAGCAGTTAGCGCACCATGACAGCGATGCTCGATCTTTTTTCTGTATTCGCTGCAATCGAGTCGAAATTACTCAAAGACTCCAGCGTAGGTCCTTGCAATTCGCGGCTCCGCCCTGCGGCTCTGTTCGAAATCCATACAGCCTGCAGACACGAGCTGAAACCCATGACTTAAACCTCAATCGTCGCACCTGTGGCAACAAACGACTTGGCTGCGTCGGCATCTCTTGGCTGGGAGATTGCACTTGCCGAAGCGAGGTGCCCGTTGATCATCGTCCGAACAAAGACCGCCGCTTCGTCAGGAATACGCCGATGGGTGAGAACTGCACTTCACTTCGTGCTGGTGACGGGGATCGTCGTGGGACTTGTCACCATTTACTATTTCGTGAAGTTTTCCGCGATCGTCGATGCCCGTCTCGGCGGTGACTTCGTCAAACAGAACGCGGCTATTTACGCGGCTGTTCCGGGGTTTGAGCAGTTGCCCAGCGACCCACGATCTAAAGCGATATCCACGCGGGTCTCGAATCAAACTCCGTCGACAAATTCCGAGCCCCCTTTAATGGCCTACTTCTTTGACGTATCGCGCGCGCGCCGCCGACTCGTCAAATTTGGAGATATACCTAAACCGCTCATCGCCGGAGTGCTTTCGGGCGAGGACCGCGTCTTTTTCAGCCATCATGGGCTCAATCCGAAACGCATTGCCGCAGCATTCATTTCGAATGCGAAAGGAACGGCGCCTCTGCAGGGAGCGAGCACGATCACGCAGCAGTTGGCGAGAAGCTTGTTTCTGAACCGCCAGGTGACGCTACGACGCAAACTCTCCGAGGCGTTTATCGCTGTCATTCTCGAATCACGGTTCAGTAAGGAACAGATCTTCACGATGTATGCGAATGAGGTTTATCTGGGACAGCGCGATTCATTCGCGATTCACGGTTTTGCCGAGGCGTCCAAAGCGTATTTCGGAAAAGAACTGTCGGATATGAGCCTGTCGGAAATGGCGACGATCGCGGGAATCATCCCTGCGCCGAATGCGTACTCGCCAGCGCATCATCCCGATCGCGCTATCGGGCGACGCGATCTGATCCTGAAAATCATGGCCGCTGCGGGCGACATCACCAAAGAGCAGTATGAACAAGCACGGCGTGAACCCCTGAAGATTGCCGGGAACGTCGATTCAACCGAGGGCCAATACCTGGTCGATTACATCCGGGAGGCGTTGCTCAAGGATTTTTCCGAAGACATGTTGATGACAGGCGGGCTGAGTATTCACACGACGGTGGATCTCAAGCTTCAAACATTCGCGAGCGATGCTGTGAAAAGTGGCCTCGCGCTGGTGAATGCACAACTCGCAAGGCGTCACGGCGACCCCAGGGAATCGACCGATCGCTCACCGCAAGCGGGGCTGATAGCGCTGGATCCAAAGACCGGAGAAATCAAAGCAATGGTAGGGGGCACGGAGTATGGCGCCACCCAATACAACCGAATCACCCGCGCTTTCCGACAGCCGGGATCAATCTTTAAGCCGTTTGTCTACGCGGCCGCGATCGAGACGGCCCTTGATGGTTTTACAACAGACTTGAATCCATATGACGATGAGACGTCCTCTCGGATTTCTCCGCTCACGACGCTCTTCGATGAGCCGACAATCTTCTATTCGCGGGATAAGGATTACACGCCGCGGAACTACGGAGGTCAGTACTACGGCCTGGTGACCTTGCGGGAAGCGTTTTTGCACTCCTTGAATATTCCGACGGTGATGCTAGCTCAGAGCATTGGGTACGATCGCGTCGTCTCGCTGGCGCGGCGCATGGGGCTGAACCCGCAGATTCTCGGTTACCCTTCTGTCGCGCTCGGCGCGTTCGAGGTCACGCCGTTGGAGATTGCGGGCGCTTACACCGCATTCGCGAACGGGGGCCAGCGCGTGGAACCTCACGCCGTTCGAAGTGTAATGTCTCACGATGGACACGCCCTGAAGACATACCAGCCGCAACGAGAGACTGTGCTCGGTCCACAGGTGGCATATGTCATGACGCATCTGATGGAAGAGGTGATGAATCAGGGAACCGGAGCGGGCGTGCGCTCGCGGGGCTTTATGCTTCCGGCAGCGGGTAAGACCGGAACATCTCGTGACGGCTGGTTCGCCGGTTACACAAAGGACTTACTCGTCATCGCATGGGTTGGATTCGACGACGGTAGCGACCTCAATCTGGAAGGCGCGCGATCCGCTCTTCCTATATGGACCGATTTCATGAAGAAGGCTTATGAACTGTATCCACCTCGCGATCCCGCCCAGCTGCAATTCGTCCCGCCGCCCGGCGTCGAGGTGGCTCGGATCGATTCTGGGACTCTCCTTCGAAGCGATCCTTCTTGCGGCGACTCATTTTTCGAAGCGTTCATTGCCGGCACAGCGCCAACCGGTTCATGCCTCGATTCCCAGGTTGCATCCCGTCCGAAAATGTCCGTTGGAACCGTTGAGAACACAAATGAAGGGCACGCATTGGGCGACGGGTTCTAGTCTCTGTGAGTTCTCGTTTCGAGCGGTTTTCGGGCCCGGATGTCGCGCGATCAGTCTCGACGTTTGACCAAACAGACAAGCCGCGAACGTCGACAGATTTCCGGGTTTCCCACTTTCCAAGACTTGAAAGGAATACCTACCGCTTCTCTGCCTTCCAGGCCCATTTCATACCCTCGCTACACACATCCCACCAGCCGTCCATGCTGCGGCCGTCCTTGGTGAGGGTGAGTAAGAACGACCCGGTCTGCTTTCCGGTGGTGGGGCACGTGGTCCCAGTGCCTGTGGTGTTGGTAATCCCTCCCGTGACCTTCGCGAAATCGCCGTCCACAAATCGTCCTTCGAGTGTGCCGTTCACGTAATCGCCGGTGATGCCAGACGGTGTCGCTTTCACACTCATCACTCGTTCGTACCAGTTCTTTTCATATTCCCATTTGAGATTCCAGGTTCCTTCCCAGTCACGAAACGTCAGCACAGTCTGGAGTTGCCCCCCTGGCGAGGCATCTGCTCCTCTGGACGACTGTCCCGCTGGAGACGGGAGTTTCGCTCCTGGCGGCTGGACTACCGGAGGGGTGTTGGTTTCCGAACTTGGTGGGTCCGGCCTGCCAGCTGGCGGTGGCTCAGCCGGCCGCGTGGATTCACCTTCACCGCTGGGTTGCGAGTTGTGATACCACGCGTAGCCACCCAATGCGGAGACCAGAACCGCGACGCCTGCAATGGCGGCAAGGCGCGAAGACGATGAAGGCTTGCTAGACGAAGCGGGTGCAGTCGAGGCGCGAGGTGACCCCGACGCCGCTGACGCAACTTGCACGAACGGACGCAGGGACTTGATTAGCACCTGGACATCGGAGTCCCAGCGCGCATGCGTCAACTCGACGCAGTTGCGATACGACAGGTCCTTCAAACTGTCAGGCAACTCCTCGGATCGAGGCATGGCTGCGCCTTGTACCAGGACTGGGACGACCGGGATGTCACGCTTCAAAGCAGACGCTGTTTCGAGGCGAACGAAATCCATTGGGTCGTCGAGCCTTCGGCTGCCGTGTTCGTCAGTGGCGCTCAGCCACTGCTTACCGATGACTGCCAGCAGCACACCGCACGATGCGACGTTGTCGTCGATCGCTCTACGGAAGTCGCGTCCAGCCTCAAGGCCGGCGACGTCCATGAACACTGCATCTTCGCCAAAGTGCTGCTTCAGATCGTCAAACAGGCGGCCTGCCTGACCTTCGGCATCGCTCCGACGATAACTGATGAAAATCGCGCGCATGCGCCTCCCTTGGAAACGTTAGAACGATAGAAGGTATTCGGGCAGTCTGTGAGTTCGCACAGTGCCCAGGATCGTCTCCTGCGCTTCCCACCCATGAGTAGAATCAAGTTGACGTTTGCAGCGATTATCGCCAAACAGATCCTGAATACCCAGGGAAAAATGCGGGAGAGACTCGTCCCGCATTCCGCGTGAGCCAGACGATTGCGTTGGGTCCAAAAAGGCAACGCTGAGGCAGGAGAGCAGCAGCCATGACGGCGTGACCCAAGGGGAGATGCATCTTGTCAGGACGCGGAGTCTCCCGGCTCAAGTTCTCTCAGCAGCTCGACGCCCCAGGCGCTTGCCTTTGGGAGGTGCGCCTCTATCCCTGCGAGATCCTGCACGAACGCGAGGTCTCTGAACCGTTTGTAGACGTCGGGAGGGAGATCGCGATCCAGATAGCGCAGGCCGAAGTCCCAGCGCAGCGGACAGTACCGCATCCGCAGGAGTTCGGCGAGCGGTCTCAGCGTGTAGCTCCAGAAGCAAGCCAGCGCCTCGACATCCTGGTCGCGGAGCACAGCCTTGCGAACAAAGTTCTGGCTCACGAGGAACCAGACTTGAACTTCCCGATGACGCTGGTCTCGCTTCGCCGCCAGCGCGCCTTCGTCCAGCGCCCTCGGGCGCAGCCAATCGCCCTTGTCGAACAGGAGACGCGCCCGGCCGTGGCGCTCGACTTCGAGGTACTGATCCACCGCTCCCGCTCGAAAAAAGCACAGATCGACCAGAAGAAACTCGCCGCTGTCCTTCAGTTTGTAGTAGCGACCTGGCGGAACAACATGGCTGGTGGTGATGGGAGACACCGTCTCGAGTGACGTCTCCGCCGCAGCATAGAGGATGTCAGACGAAACGTCGTCATCGACGAGAAAGTTCAGATCGATGTCCGAGTAAGCATCGACGGCGCTGAAGGCCGCGCTCCCGCCCTCCCATCCCGCCAGGACGGTAGGTAGTGGCTTGAGGCCCTGGCAAATCACATCGATGATTCGGGCGCGAAGAGACTCACGGTCGACTTTTGACGATTGCTGCATGCTGCAAGTTACAGAACGCCAAGGCAAGCACGGCCAGGGCACACAATAGCGTTTTGAGCACGAAGATCTCACGCTGCGGGTATCGGACCGGCAGCCACAAGCTTCTTATCACGCGAGTTCACAACGAGATTCAGTCCTTCGAGTGTGCATGCACCAAGTAACAGGAGATCACCTTTCTCCGCAAATACGACTTCATCTATGGTGAACGCCCCGCCGATTCGGATTACTGCAAAGCCGACACTCCGGGTAATTTGTTACCCGTTGGCCATTATGAACGGCAAATCCTTTTTCTCGGGAGCGAATCCGATCCGTTCCAACGTCCCTTCCGGAATCCACGTGTACTCACTCCCCGTGTCTACGAGGATCTTGGAAACGCTGTACTGTTTTTTCCGATCGGCGTGGTTTTGAACAATACAATGCGTATAGAACGTTCCCATCGAGCGGAGTGTAGCATGTAGAGACGACGATGCAGGTTAACCCAAAGAGAAAGGCCGGCTTATTCAGCAGCCCTCAATTGCGGGGGAGGATTTGAACCTCCGACGTTAGGGTTATGAGCACAATCTAATCATGGCCAGTCCTTTCGTTTCATAGCATTTGGTACCCGATGGTGGCCGGTTATAGCCCTTGTTCTCGAATTTTTGTGAGCATTTTGTGAGCATGAATCCGCAGAAAAGTGACTTTCATAAGGGCGTGTATTTCGGACGGCGGTAGGCTGATCTGCTATCCCGCCCATCCTTATATAAGGATGGCTGACCGGTGGTGAGTTCTGAATACTCCATTGCCCTTTATGAGTCGAAAGCAGGCGTTTTCCTTTTTTGCGACTTCCGGGTCGCAAAGACCTCCATGAACAGCACGTCTTGCGGGGAAAACTGAACAAGCAAATCGCTTACGACCTTGGCATCCACGAACGTACGGTAAAACTCCACCGCACCGCCATCACAACCAAACTTGGCGTTCAATCTACTGCCGAGTTAACGAGGTTGTGGATTGAGGCTAAGGGCCTCGAAACCTAGTCTTAGACTCTCAATCCACGATCCGTCACCGGGCAACCTTCCCCAAAGGGCAGTAGTCTGCCGCGCCTGCGATGCATATGCTACCGCTGAATTCGATGAATATGTCGCGGTCGTCGACAATGACGAGAGTCTTCGCCGCTCGTTAAGCCGATTCCTGCGAGCCGGGCATTTTCAGCCGATCGCCTATGAGTCAGCCGAAGCATTCCTGGCGGACACGAAAAATCCGAAGCTTGATTGTCTGGTGCTCGACATACAACTGAAAACAAATTGAGAGCGAGGAACGAATGAAAATGAACATCGAAGAGGTGGTATGGCCGACCGACTCTGCGGGAGCGTCCGTGATGACGCACGACGATATTAGGCGGCTACAGAGAGCAATACACCAGCTCTACGGTTGCCAATCCGCCCATACCGCCACAATTCCCTTAACTGAACAGCGTTGTGGGAAAATCTTATGGCAGGGCGAAGTCCAGATATTTCACTTGCAAGGTCATGGGACTGCGCAACGGTGCTACGCCTGGACGTCCCGGGATAACAACGGCAAGGAACACCACACTGCCGTGCTGGAAGTTCCGCCCGTAGATTCTCCTCGTCTGCAGTCCGGGCTGCATTAGGCGCTGAGTTGCAAGTTGAAGGGCAAGCAAATATGCACGACGACCAGGCAGAATGGAAAGAGTCCACCGACTATAAGCACCTCATAGATCCCATTGGCCGCAACCAGAGACAGGTGGCGGTCGATCACTGGCCAACCTGCCCAAAGGGTAGTAGTTCGCCCGGCACGCCATGCGTATGCTTCTCGTCGAATTCGATGAATGCAAGACCACGCGTCTGTATCTCGGTCATCGACGATGACGAAAATCTTCGCCGCTCGTTCAGACCGATTCCTGCGAGCCGTGCATTGCCGAAGCATTCCTGGCGGACCGAAACATCCGAAGTTTGATTGTCTGGTGATCGACATACAACTCTATTTATCGGTGTCCAGCTCGCAAATTGACAGTACCGTTTCTGATCGGCGGCCCATTCGACATTCCGGCGGCCGCCGTCGTCGGCCGCTTGACCGGAGCGGCGTTGCTCGCTCTGGCACTCGCATGTTGGAACGCGCGCATTGACGCGGCAAGCCCCTCCACCAGAGGACTGGTCTCGGGTGGGATGTCGCTCTACAACGCCGCCGCTGTCGTGGTGCTCTCATATTCGGGGCTCGGATTGCGGCTGATTGGGATCGGCTTCTGGCCGGCTGTTGTGCTGCACCTGGGGATGGCGATCTGGTGCCTCGCTTTTCTTAGGAAGCTTTAGAAGTAGAAATTGAGCAGAGCTTTACTCCGCCTTGACTATCTTCGCGGTCAAGAGGTTTTCGCATAAGCAGCATTCCAGGGACGGTTGTGTTTGAGCATTGTGTTGAGGATGGTCAGAAGTTTTCTCAAAGAAGCAATGAGAGCAACCATCTTGGGTTTGCCCGCTTTAAGCAGGCGTTGAGGAAAACAATGCTGAGAAAACCGTAAAGTACAGCCTTGTTCGCTCTTCAGATCGGCGAGCAGCCTGGAATGCCCTTTTCTGGAAGTATTAGAAGTAGAGGTTGAACACGGCTCCCACTGCGTTCAATTCCTGGTTCGAGCTCCCGCCGGTACTATTCTGGTGCTCAAAATACGATTCCAATTCGAAATGTCTGCTGATTGGAAAAGCCGAACCGGCAGTCAGCGCAGTCCGGCTCCATTTGCTATATCTGCTGTCGTAGTAAACTTCCGCTCGAACATACGGATTCATCTTCACGCGACCAACTGAGAAATTCCCTTCGGCCGTCAACCTGTTGCGGTAACGCCATGAGTATTCCCCTCCGACAGACCTAAGGTCCATCCGGCTCCGATCCGAGAGGAGCATTCCAATCACCAGGGGAAAGCGAGCCGTTGCTTCCAGGACGCCGCGATGCTCTTTGGAGCCGTCACCTATGATTGGATGAATGTATCGATAACCGACCCGCACCATCAGAGGCCGGTTCTTGGATTCATCCAGTCGGAGCAGCAAAAACTTTGGATTCTTCTTAAGTGGCTTGAGGTAGATATCAAAATTCGGCCCCAATTCAACCTCCGTGGACTCTTTGTTCTCCTTAACAGTCGTCGACAGGAAATAAAGGCGCATCTGGTCATTCAATTTTACGAACGCACTGACTTCCGGCCAGACCTGCTTGGTGGTCTGAGCACCGGCGGGTATCGCAAGTAACAGGACAAGGAGAGCGGCCCATGCATGTCCGCGCAATGCGTGAACGCAGGCTGCCACTGGCCTGTAGGTTCTGAGAAAAATGCTGATGATGGCTCTCATCTTTCTCGAGGTTATGCGGGGGACGATCGCTCCTCGACGGTAGTGTGCTAAAAAGAAAACTGAGACACTACCTCCTCGATTGATGGTTACTGCGCATCGCATTGCCTCTTATAACCCGCCTCCCCACAGATACTGATACCCAAATGAAACGGATTGAAAGTTGCCACCGATAGTTCGGAGGGCGCCGGCGGAATACGCCGCTTTGAAGGCCTGCCTCTTCGTGACCGGTAGGGAAATGGTGCCGCCGAGACGGGAGTTCCTCTGGGTATCCTCGTGTTGGACACCGCCTACCGTCGTCTGTCCACCTCGATAGAAATTAACGTCGAAGGCCACCCACATCCGAGGTTTGATGTCATAACTGAGATGAAACTGGGAATTCCAGATGGGTCTCTGTGTGCGCGTCTTGCCTAGAAAGTTGTTATTGGCTGTATAGAGCCACACACCGGCATAGGCGTCCAGAATGAGACGGGTGCCTTTTAAGGCATGTGAAAGACCCAGTTCGGGTTTGAAAGCCCAACGATTGGTTCCGACGTTGACGGCCTTGGCCGGATCGTATTGTCCGGTCGGCGCCGAAACGATCACACTGGCGCCGAGATTGGTTTTCTGGCGGTAGGCTGCAAATTCTTTGAGCTTCATGGCTTTGGCTCCGTACAGGTTTATCGAGAATCGTGCATAGCTATCCGTCAATCCGGAGCGGTAGACTTGCAAGAATTCCCCAAGGTAATTTCCTTGCAGATGTCCCAAGGCGTAAGGCAGGAGGGCCGAAACATTTGCCGTGCGGCCTGCGACGCCAATCGAGCGGACGTACCCCACCGTTACGCCATGGATTTGCGCGCTCGCCTGGTCGACCGGCAGGGAAGGATCAAAGTTGAGATCGCCTGTCGAGTAGCCATAGTTCGCAACGGCGATATTAGCGCCAGTCGGGGAAACGGAATAGGCCCGCGGATCCAGTTGTTGAGCCCTCAAGGTGGCTACGAAGCCAAGGATCAAAGAAGCAATAACCAGGAAACGGATCATAGATAGACCTGAATCCGCCGCCAGAACATCTGCGAACGGCGCACCGGAAAGCTTTTACTGTCGAGTCGATTGGACGCGTTAGTGAACTGAGAGTGCATACAAGTTTCAGAAATCCAAGTTGCCAGTAAACAGAGTTTTCCAGACGAACATACTTGTCTTACCTTGCAAGTAGGAAATGTCCTCTACGCGATGTTGTGCGGCATGCCAGCCTACTCGGATTCGGCTTTTTCCCAGCTGGTGTCCGGGTCGAAAACAGTGATCGCCAGAGCGGCTGTTGAGGTGTCCGCGCCAAGGTCTTTTTGATAGACCATTCCGTGATCATCAATGATGAAGGTCATTACACCGCTATTCTTGTACTCTGTAGGATAAGCAAGCATCGCAAAGCCATCGCGCATATTGCCATTCACCAGATAGCTCTTCGCGCCGCCAGGCGCTGAAGCCCCTCCTCCCTGTGAGTATCCGAAAGTAATAGCCATGAAACGGCGTGGTTTTGCTTTCTTCAGTCGCGTATCCTTCAATGGCAGCTTGCGCCGCAAGGTCGCCAAGCGGGCTTTTATCGTTCGGATCATCGGACTTCCAGAAAAGCCCATCGTGCTTGCCGTCGGAGCTGATGAATTTTCCGGCATATAAACCTTTGGCTTACCCGTCATGCCCTTTCGACGAATATTGTTTCTGAGCGTCGACATACGACTTGCACAGCTGCATGGTGCTGAGCTCATTGCCTCCAATGCGACGAAACAAGATTTCCTGCAAACCCGCTGCAGTGTCAAAACGCCAGTTGTTTCCTTCCTTCACGAGAGGAATCGGCAGCGGCCATTCTTCCGCGCCAATACTCAAAATGGTGCGGTCGCCTTCAGCGCTGAGCCGCGCTCTTTCCTGGTATGCGGTCAGGAACAGTTCGCGTGCCTGCTGATCGGCGACTTCGTCGCCGGAAGACAGAACCTTCTTGCCGTCAGGTCCGAGAATGCCAAGAAGTTGTGCGGTATCGTTCGCCTTCACGGCATCCACAACGGCAACCACCGCGTCTTCCGGGGATGAAAACGTCATCTGCGCTGGAGCGGACTCTTTCCTTGCACATCCGGCTAGAACCACCAGCGCCAGAACGAAGGCTAGTGATCGATACCCGCTTCTCATGTGATTTCTGTTCTTCATCGCCGTTTCGCTCCACCGCCCGACACACTGCGTTGACCGCGAGAGCTGGCAGCAGTTGTCGAACTCCTGTTCTGGTACCCCGAAAAAGCGCTGGAACTGGTGCCGGTACGCGACTGGGTGGCCGATGCGCCGGTCGCGGGAGTCGCGCCGCTGCTTCCCAAGGTGCTGGACCTTGAGGCGGCAGTCTGGGATGTCGACGGGGACTTCGCCGTGTTCGGAGTGGCTGCAGGTGTCGTAGTGGGCCGGGCTGCAGGCTGGTTCGCTGGCTGCGTCGTGGGTCGCGGCGTTGTGCTGACGTTCTTCGAATTGTTGATATTCACATTCACGTTGTTCACGTTATACGACGGCGCATTGATGTTGGTGGGCGCCCGGTAAGTGCCATGGGGCACGGGTCTCGTATAAGGGTAGCGGGCTCCAGGGGGGACACGCCAAGCGCCGCCGACCACGACAACCGAGTGAGAGTGCCACCCCACTCCCCAGGCGCTCCACCCGTAGGGATAAGGGTCACTCATGGCCGCACCGATGGCGATTCCCACCATGAAACCCACTACGGCTGCGGCCGCGGCATCGTTGTTTTTCTCTGGTGGGGGCGGCGGCGTGGTGTAAACAACCTGAGTGTTGTAGACCGGAACATAAACAACCTGCGGATTTGCGGGCTGGATGACGATCACCTGCTGGCCATTCTGCGAGTCGGTCTTTACTTCCTGCTGAGGTGTCTTTTTCAAATTGCCCATCATCTGCGCCTGCTTGCGCAGCCGCTGCACCGAATCCAGAACAGACTGTTGGTCGCTCAGAAAGGCTTTCCCGACTTCGGTAGTCCATGGCATGTTTTTTGCCATCGTCTCGAGAACTTCCGGGAACAGGACGATTGCGGTGAAGCTTGCATCAAACCCCTTTGCGGAGGCCGCTTCCTGAAGTGCTGATCCTTGAAGTTCCTTGTCCTGCTGCTTCAGCCAGGTGCTGACTTCGGTGACCTGCTGGGGGCTGGTTGTGCACGCCAATACCTGCGCGAGCAGTGGGTCGGGATAAAGTGCAATCGGCCCCATCAACTTGTCCAATGCCTGGTCGTTCGCATTTGCCGCGGTCTGAGCCATTGCTGCCAATCCAAGGGACTGAAATGTGGTACCGAGGAACAGGCTTCCGCACAGCACCACTGAAATCAATCGTTTTCCCGTCGGGTGGTTCATGCATCCAAGTCTATTTCAGACATTCAAACGAATGGACCTGTAGAGGCGTGCAGTTCCAGAGCAATAGGTATCCATGGACAATGCCAGTGGCCCTGCCCGCCATTTAAGTCCTTCAGAAGGGAAGTTCAAGCATTTATGAGAGACGTTAGATGAAAAGCCCAAAGATTGTTTTTGTTCTTTCGCTGTTAATTTTGTTCATCGCCTCGGTCAATGCGCATGCGCAGCTTGCGGGCGATAACATTCCGGGTGATTTTGGAGTGAAGTCAGGTTCGCAGGCCCCTCCGGGCATTTACGCGGGGTACCTGCTCTATAACTACGATACGTCCAAGATTGTCAGGAACAATGGAAGTGAACTGAAATTGACGAACGGCGCTATCAGCGCATGGGCACACATCCCAATATTTTCCGTAGTCACGCCAAAAAAGCTTCTCGGCGCCAACTACGGCGCGCTCATCATTCCATCTATTGCGAACCTGGCTATTGAAGCGCCGCGGGTTGGCTTGCAGTCGGGCTCCGGTTACGGGGCAGGCGATCTCTATATGCAGCCGGTCAACCTGGGCTGGCAAACGAAACACGCGGATGTTCTCGCCTGGTACGGTTTTTTTGCGCCAACTGGCGAATATGCTCCGGGAGGTCAATTCAACCTGGGGAAGGGAATGTGGGCGCACGAACTGGCGCTCGGCTCCACGGTTTACCTCAATGCAAAAAAGACAATTAACGTATCCGCGCTGGGCGCCTACGAGATCCATACGAAGAAGAAGGATACCGATGTCAAAGTAGGCCAGATGCTCACCATCGAGGGCGGCGTTGGAACAACAGTAAAGCAAGCTCTGACCTTCGGGATGGCCTACTATGCGCAGTGGAAAGTTACTGAAGACACAGGACTGGGTTTGCCGCCCCTGGTTGATGATAATCTCGGCAAGAATCACAACTTCGGGTTGGGGCCAGACGTGACCATGATTCTTCCGTTGACCAAAGATCTGAAGAAACTTGCCATATTGAACTTCAGGTACCTCTGGGAGACTGGCACCCAACTGGACACCCAAGGCGGCACCGTGATGTTTTCTGTGACCTTCAAGGTGAAATAGCCGACCACAAAGGGCGAGGTTCAAAAAGTGGTCGATGACGGACGAACGGTCAATCAGGCTCTCACGAAGGGAAGCCACGGAACGGAAGCCGCCAGGCTTTGGGGCGTGCTGAGGAACGGTATCAACGACCTGGCGCGGGCGTACGCGATTACTCCACTTGGAGTCTGACGCCCCGAGTTAGGCCAACTGCTTAAGATATTCAAAAAGCGGCAATGCGTTGAATGACCCAGAACATT
>Ga0157379_10000933_pt1 | contig 23653 bp, 25 predicted proteins | sample S25metaG_FD_121802 | JGI IMG/M metagenome (GOLD analysis project Ga0157379, IMG submission 121802) | Switchgrass rhizosphere microbial communities from Kellogg Biological Station, Michigan, USA - S2-5 metaG | ecosystem: Host-associated > Plants > Roots > Rhizosphere > Soil | place: USA... | reverse complement strand
GAAGGGCGATGAGGAGCGCATCCGCGAGGGAGGCTGTGAGGCCTATATCTCCAAGCCCATCTCGGTTGCCATGTTTCTCGACACGGTCAGGCAGTATGTCGGCGACGCCAGATAAAAGACTTCATCCGAGCCGGAATCCGCGCTTCTGCGAATCACTTAAGTCAAATCGAGCAGCAAAGTGGCTAGGATAGGGCCAGATCTCACTTGAGGCGGAGCCTGAGCGCTTAACCTTAAGGATTTACAATGCCTTGTCTTTTATCGTATTACTGGCATGGACAGACTTGATTTCGTCCCGTTGTTGGCCGTTTTATGGTTTGACTTAAGCCCGACGAGATCAGACGGGGGAGGGGTTGGAGGATCCAGAGCCCTAGGGCCGGGCCTTTTTCTCAAATTTTTCCCTCGTTCTCAGAGATAACCCTGCGGAATGCTCAGGTCCGCCGCATCTCCTGGGTCCGTAGGGTTCGGCCGGTCGGAGCGCGGTTGAGTGGCCTCCTCGTTAGCGCCGCGTTTCGGCCGGCCACCTATTCTTCCATGGCCATCAGGCACATCGACGCGCCGCATATGCATGCAGCGTGTTCTATCGCGGCCCGAAAATCGGTCAGCTATTTGATTTTGGCTTCTTTGAATTCGACGTGCTTGCGCGCGACCGGATCGTACTTCTTGAAAACAAGCTTCTCGGTCTGATTACGCGGGTTCTTCTTGGTGACGTAGTAGTAGCCCGTTCCGGCCGAGCTTACGAGCTTGATCTTCTGTGTGACGGGCTTAGCCATGTGGTCCTCGAAAACTAGAAGCGAAGTTGCGCGACCCTACTCGCTCAAGGCCGGAAGTCAAGACGGCGAGAAACCGACGGGCTGACCTCGGGTAAGCCGTCGCTAATGACCTCCTTTGCATCGGGATCGAAGCCGTGCATGAGCAGAGCCCATTGCAGCGCGACAAGCGCCCCTTTGACTACCGGCAAGATCAGAAGTGCCAGAATAACGGTGAGAGGAAGCCATAACGCGGCATGCAGCCAAAGCGGAGGCCGGTACGCCATCTCGACGGCGAGCACGAGACCCACGACAACGTGGCCGACGATAACGATGGTGAAATAAGGGGGAGCGTCGTCGGCCCGGTGATGGTGCAGCTCCTCTCCACAATGGGGACAAGCGTCGACCACCTTCAGATAGCGCCTGAACATAGCGCCCTTGCCGCAAGCAGGGCATTTGAGCGCCGCCCCCCGCCACAGCGAGTCCAGGACCGGGCGAGCGCCCGTCGATCTGCCGCCATGCTGAAAGCTGCCAACTCTATCTTGCATCACCTGGTCCTTGAATTTCGTACTACCGTCTTTTGCCGGAGGAACCCCGCGCTTGCCGCTGAGCCTTGCCCTTGTAGCGTTGCTGCCTGCCCTTGTCATTCCGCCGAGGGGCGGCCTTTGGTCGCCCGCCGATCGAGCGCCCTTCGCTCAACATCTCAAATCTGAGCGCGCCCGCCGTCGGGATCGCCTCGACCAGCCGCACCTCGACCAGGTCGCCGAGCCGGTACGCAAGCGCCGTGTCCTCACCGACAAGCGCGTGCCGCGCCTCGTCGTGATAGAAGTATTCGCGGCCTATGGACGAGGCGGGGACGAAGCCGTCGGCCCCGGTCTCGATCAGCCGGACGAATAGGCCGGTGCGCACGAGGCCCGAGACCCGAGCCTGGAATCGCGCGCCAATGCGGTCGGCAAGGTAGGCGGCGATAAGCCGGTCGGCAGTTTCGCGCTCCGCTGCCATGGCGCGGCGCTCGGAGTCGGAGATCGCTTGAGAGATCTGATCGAGCTCCTCCATCTCTGCGTCAGTCAGGCCGTCATTGCCGAAACCAAGCGCCCGCACCAGCGCGCGATGGACGATGAGATCGGCGTAGCGGCGGATCGGAGAGGTGAAGTGCGCGTAGCGGCGCAGATTGAGGCCGAAATGGCCGAAATTGTCGTCGCTATACTCGGCCTGCGCCTGGCTTCTCAGCACCACCTCACCGACGAGCTCAGCGGTCGCCGTCGCCCGCGTGTCCGCGAGGATGCGATTGAAATGGACGGGCTTCAGCGTCCCGGATTTCGGCAGCTTGAGGCCGATGGTCGCGAGAAACTCGCCAAGGGAGGCAAGCTTCTCCTTCGAAGGTGCATCATGGACGCGATAGATGAGCGGAGCCCGCTTCGCTTCCAAGGTTTCGGCGGCTGCGACATTGGCGGCGATCATGAATTCCTCGATCAGACGGTGGGCATCGAGTCGGGGAGGGGTCACCACGGCGCGCACGCGGCCGCTCTCGTCGAGCAGGATCTTGCGCTCGGGCAGATCGAGATCGAGCGGCGCACGCTCGGTCCGGGCGAGCACCAAGCTCGCGTAAGCCCCCCATAACGGCCTCAGCACCGGATCGAGCAAGGGTCCAGTGATCTCGTCCGAACGTCCGTCTATGGCAGCCTGCGCTTGCTCATAGGTGAGGCTCGCAGCCGAACACATCAAGCCGCGAAAGAAGCGATGTTTGAGCTTCCCTCCGTCCTTGTCGAAGACCATGCGCACGGCGAGACAGGCCCTGGCCTCATCCTCCCTAAGCGAGCAGAGGTCGTTGGAGATCTTCTCCGGCAGCATCGGCACCACGCGGTCGGGGAAATAGACCGAATTGCCGCGCTTCCGCGCTTCCTTGTCGAGTGCGGTCCCGGGCTTCACATAGGAACACACGTCCGCGATAGCCACGATCGCGACCCAACCCCCAGGGTTTGAGGGATCGGGGTCGGCCTCGGCGAAGACTGCATCATCATGGTCGCGGGCATCCGACGGGTCGATGGTAATGAGTGGAATGTGCCGCAAGTCCTCGCGGCGCTTGAGGTCGGGTTCTTTGGCGGCTTCGGCCTCGGCGAGTGCAGCCTCGGGGAACGTGTCCGGAATGCCGTGGGCATGGACCGCGATCAGACTGGTCATCTGCTGCGCGGCGGGATTGCCGAGCCTTTCGACGACGCGCGCGGTCTGCACGCCATAGCGGCCGCCGCGTGCAAGCTCAAAGCGGACCAGCTCGCCGCTCTCGGCATCTCCGGTGTTTCCCCAGGTCACGGGCCATTCTTTTAGCTGCTTGCGCTCGACAGGGTCGATGACGCCCGTACCGCCCGAAAGCGAACGGAATATTCCAAGCATCCTCTGGATCGCGCGCGCGAGCCGCTTGATGGTCCTCGCCTGATATGCGTAATCCGCGTCCGCTCCCAATGGTGTGATGCGTGCCAGCACGCGATCGCCGATGCCGGCGACCAGGCTGGCCTCGCGCTTGTTTTCGGCCATGACAATGCGCGGCGCCGGCCCATGCTCCTCGTCCCAGGTGCCAGGGCGTGCGATGAACTCGCCGTCGGCGTCGCGGGCAACGATCTCGATCACGGTGACGGGAAGCAAGACGCCGGGACGCGTCAGCTTTCGGCGCGAGCCCGCAATGAGACCGTCATCCGCCATGTCGCGTAACAGCTCTTTTAACGCGATGCGGTCGCCGCCTTTGATGCCAAAGGCGCGCGCGATCTCGCGCTTTCCGGTTTCCCGGCTCGCCGTTTGGAGAAAATCCAGAATCTCTTGCCTAGAAGGAAGCTTGCCCACAGTCGTCTTGCGCCGCGCGCCTTTTCTCTTGCCACCGGCGCTGCTCAGCTTGCCGTCTCCTCGACGGCCTCTTTGTTGCTCTTCGACCCTTTACGTGCCGATTTCCTTGGCGTCTTCTTGGTAGGGCCTTTGGCGCTCTTGGCCGCGATTAGCTCGACCGCCTCCTGAAGCTTAACCTGCTTGGGATCGCGATCCTTGGGCAGGGTCGCATTGACCTTACCGTGCTTAACGTATGGGCCATAGCGGCCCGATAACACCTGCACCTTTCCCCCAAGCTCTGGGTGATCGCCAAGTTCCTTGATGACGCTCGAGGCGCGCGGCCTGCGGTTTGCCGCCTTCTCCGCGAGCAAGCTCACCGCGCGATTGATTCCGATTTCGAACACCTCCTCAGGCGCGCTGAGGCTCGCATATTTGCCGTCGTGGTGAACATAAGGTCCATAGCGGCCGAAGCCCGCTACGATGGGCTTTCCGGTCTCAGGATGGAGGCCGACCTCGCGAGGCAGCGCGAGAAGCGCAAGCGCGCGCTCAAGATCGATATGCTCGGGATCCGTGCCCTTCGGGATCGAGGCGCGCTTGGGTTTCTCCCCGCCATCGCTCTCACCAAGCTGAACATAGGGACCAAAGCGGCCGATGCGCAGCGTGATCTCGAGCCCGGTTTCCGGATCGGCGCCGAGTACCTTCGCTTCGCCGGAAAGGGACGCCTTCTCGCCATTGGTGTCGGCGAGCTGCCGGGTGTAGCGACACTCAGGATAGTTCGAGCAGCCGATGAATGCCCCGAATTTGCCGACCTTGAGGCTGAGGCGCCCGTTGGTACAGGAGGGACACGCGCGCGGATCGCCGCCATCTTGAGGTTCCGGGAATATATGCGGTCCGAGCAGCTCGTTCAGAGCCTCGAGCACCTGGGCAATTCTGAGATCGCCGATGTCGTTCACCGCGGCGATGAACTCGCGCCAGAAGTCGCGAAGCACATCCTTCCACTCGAGCTTGCCGGCGGAGATAAGATCGAGCTTCTCCTCGAGGTCTGCAGTGAAGTCATATTCGACATAGCGGCGGAAGAAGCTTTCGAGAAAGGCGGTGACGAGCCGCCCCTTGTCCTCGGGATAAAGCCGCTTCTTGTCGAGGCGGACATATTCGCGATCGCGCAACACATTCAGCGTAGTGGCATAGGTCGAAGGCCTTCCGATGCCGAGTTCTTCCATTTTCTTGATGAGCGTGGCCTCGGTGTAGCGTGGAGGCGGCTCGGTGAAATGCTGTTTGGCCTCGATCTTGCGCGGGTCGAGCGCCTCGCCTTTGGTGAGAGCCGGCAGCGCGCCATCATCACCGACAGCATCATCGATGCCTTCCTCATAGATCCTGAGGAAGCCGTCGAAGCGGATCACCGAGCCAGTCGCTCGCACGCCATATTGCTGGCCGTCTCTGCCCGTCACAGTGATATCGACGGTGGTGCGCTCGATCTCCGCGCTCGAGGCCTGGCTTGCCAAGGTGCGCTGCCAGATGAGCTTGTAAAGGCGCGCCGCGTCATCTTCGAGATAACGGGAGACGGATTCGGGATCTTTGCCGAAATCGGTTGGCCTAATTGCCTCATGCGCCTCCTGCGCGTTCTTGGCCTTCGTCTCGTATTCGCGTGGGCAGGAGGGCACGTAACGATCCCCGTAAAGCTTCGTTACAAGGCGCCGGGCCGCAGCAATCGCCTCCGGCACGATCTGCACGCCATCGGTCCGCATATAGGTGATGAGACCTTCGGACTCGCCACCGAGGTCCACGCCCTCATAGAGCCGCTGCGCGAGCTGCATGGTGTGGCGAGGCGAAAAACCGAGCTTGCGCGAGGCCTCCTGTTGTAGCGTCGAGGTGGTAAAGGGCGCGGCCGGATTGCGACGCTGCGACTTGCTCTCGATGTTTGAGACAACGAAGCGGCCGCCTTCGAGCGCTGCCTTGAGCCGCTCAGCGGTCGCCGCATCGGCGATGCCGAACTTATCGAGCTTCTTGCCGTCGGCTGAGAACAGCCTGGCCTGGAAAGTTTCGTTCTTGCCGGTCGCAAGCTCGGCAATGATCGTCCAATATTCCTGCGGCTTGAATTGTTCGATCTCGAGCTCGCGGTCGCAGACGAGCCTGAGTGCCACGGACTGGACACGCCCCGCGGAGCGGGCGCCGGGCAGCTTCCGCCACAGCACCGGGGAAAGGGTGAAGCCGACGAGATAATCGAGCGCTCGGCGGGCGAGATAGGCGTTGACCAGAGGCCCGTCGATCGTCCGCGGGTGGCGCATGGCGTCGAGCACTGCCTCTTTGGTCACCGCGTTGAACACCACGCGCTCCACAGGAACGCCACGCAGAGCCTTCTTGCGGTCGAGCACCTGAAGCACATGCCAGGAGATGGCCTCGCCCTCGCGGTCGGGGTCTGTGGCGAGGATCAGCTTGTTTGCGCCCTTGACCGCCTTGGCGATCTCGTCGAGCCGCTTGGCGGCCTTGGGCTCGATGTCCCAGTGCATCTCGAAGTCCTTGTCGGGCAGGACCGAGCCGTTTTTCGAAGGCAGATCGCGCACATGGCCATAAGAGGCCAGGACCCGGTAGCCAGGTCCGAGGTACTTATTGACAGTCTTTGCCTTAGCCGGCGATTCGACAATGACGATGTTCATTGAGACGTTCCTAGCCGCGCAAATTGCGTCAGGCTGAGGGCGGTGGCCCCTAAAGGCCCCTTGCTTGCGCCCGAAAAATGGTGTCTGGAGCCGTCGTTGTCAAACTCTGACATGCAAGGTTGACAACTTCTACGCGTGTGGACTAACTAAAACAACCGTAGGCTGACAAGGTTAACGGTGTTTCTTATTGTTGGTTCCGGCCGCCCGCGGATCGAGCGGGCTGCCCGGCACGGCAAACACCTCGCGGCCTTGCTCCCCGGCAAACCGCGCCGTGATCAGCGATCCTGAGCGCTCGGCGGCCTTGACCACCACCACGCCAAGCGAGATCCCGGAGATGAGGCGGTTGCGGCGCGGGAAGTCCTTGCCGCGCGGCGAGAAGCTTGGCGCTCGCTCGCTGATGAGAAGGCCTTGCTCGGCGATCGCTCGATGCAGCTCTTCGTTTTCCGGCGGGTAGACATTGTCGATGCCGCAGCAAGCACGGCAATAGTGCCTAGCTCAAGCGCCGCAAGATGAGCGGCCGTATCGATGCCTCGGGCAAGGCCTGAGGCAATCACGAAGCCCTCATCCCCAAGTTCGGTCGCGAGGGTACGAGTGAATTTCTGCCCGACGGCAGAACCGTTGCGGGCACCGACGATGGCCACGATGGGCATCTCGGCGAGCTCCAGCCTACCTTTGACGTAGAGCAGGGGCGGTGGGGCATCGACTTGAGCGAGAGCTGGCGGGTACCGGGGCTCGCCGATGACCGCGAGGCTCGCCCCCATGCTCTCGGCCGTCGCGAGCTCCCCCTCTGCTTCTTCCTCGCTGCAAAGCCGAGTCGCGGATGCGCCCACCCCGGCGCGACAGCGCCGGCAGCGCATCGATGGCAGCTTCGGCGCCGCCGAACTCGTTGATTAGAGCGCGGAACGTGGCAGGACCAATATTCTCGCTCCTGATCAGTCTTAGCCAGGCCAAGCGCTGGCGGTGGCTGAGCCGCGCCGGGAACCGGGGCGAGGGAGCTGCCTTAGAGCTTGCTTTCGCCAATCCGTGTCTCCTCGCCGCGCGCGAGCCGGCCAATATTGGCGGCGTGGCGAATATAAAGAAGCGCGGTGAGCAGCAGGAACAGGCCTGCAAGCCGCCATTGCGCCGTGACTGCGAGAACGCCAACGCTCACTGCGCTCGCGGCTAGCGCCGACAGCGATGAGTAGCGGGTGACAAGCGCGATCAGCAGCCACACGGCGCAGAACACCACCCCGGCAGGCCAATAAAGCCCGAGCAGAACACCGATGAAGGTGGCAACGCCTTTGCCGCCGTCAAAGCGAAGCCATACCGGGAACAGGTGGCCGAGAAATGCGCCCAAGGCTGCCAGCATGGCCGCGGTCTCGCCCCATCGCACGGCAACCAGAACGGCGAGAGTGCCTTTTGCGGCGTCGAGAAGCAGCGTGAGCGCAGCAAGCCACTTACTTCCGGCGCGCAGCACATTGGTCGCCCCGATATTGCCCGAGCCGATCTTCCTGAGATCGCCAAGACCAAAGATCCTGGCAAGGATCAGGCCGAATGGAATGGACCCGAGGAGATAGCCAAAGGCCAAAGCCGACAGGTAGACGAGGGTGCTACTCCAATCGGCAGGAGGAGACATCGAGCACCCCTTGGTGACGCGTCGCTAACCGCTACTCTTGATCAGCGTAGTTGTAGACCGGCCGTCCGGCAACGAGCGTGAGAACAGCGCGGCCCTCGAGCCGCGCCCCGTCGAAGGGTGTGTTCTTGGACTTGGAGCATAGGCGGTCAGGCTCGACCACCCATGGCGTGTCGAGCTCGATAAGCACGAGGTCGGCAGGCGCGCCCTTGGCAAGGCGTCCGCTGTTCAACTTAAGCAGCCTCGCCGGATTCGCGGTGAGCACCCGTAGGAGCCGAAGCAGCTCGACCTCGCCATTATGGTAGAGGCGAAGTGCGGCACCGAGCAGCGTCTCGAGCCCAACTGCGCCGTCAGCCGCTTCGGCAAAAGGCCTGCGTTTGCCCTCGGCGCCTCTAGGGTCATGCGCCGACACGATCACGTCGATATCACCGCTAGCCAAGCCTTCCACCATGGCGCGCCGGTCATCCTCAGACCTGAGCGGCGGCTTCATCTTGAAGAAGGTGCGATATGGGCCGATGTCGTTCTCGTTCAAGGTGAGGTGGTTGATCGAGACCCCACAGGTGACAGGCAGTCCCATGAGCTTCGCGGTTCGGATGATATCGAGCGAGGCACGGCAGGAGATCTGGGCCGCGTGATAGCGGCCTCCGGTCAGGTCGACGAGACGGATGTCGCGCTCGAGCATGATGGTCTCTGCGGCAGCTGGCACGCCGCGAAGCCCTAGCCTTGTGGCCACCTCGCCCTCGTTCATCACTCCGTCCTCGCCAAGCGTGGGATCTTCCAGGTGATGAGTGATGAGGGCACCGAAGTCCTTGGCATAAGCGAGCACGTTGCGCATGACCTTGGCATTCGCAACGCTCGTCTTGCCGTTGCCGAAGGCGATGGCGCCGGCATCGCGCAGGAGGCCGATCTCCGTCATCTCCTGGCCGAGAAGGCCTTTGGTCATGGCGGCCATGGGGTGAACATTGACGAGAGCCGTGTCGCGCGCCCGGCGCAGGATGAAATCGACAAGCGCGACGTCGTCGATCACGGGCTCAGTGTTGGGCATGCAAACCATGGTGGTAACGCCACCAGCGGCAGCGGCTCGGCTCGCCGTCGCAAGCGTTTCGCGATGCTCAAGTCCCGGCTCTCCGGCGGAGACCATCATGTCGATGAGACCAGGGGCCAGCACGCGGCCGCCACAGTCCACGACCTGGGCGTCGCCGATTGCGCCCGCCGCGACGTGGCGGCCCAAATCGGCAATGCGGTCGTCGATGATCAAAAGCCCGCCGAGTTGGTCTAGACCTGAGGCCGGGTCGATGAGCCGCGCATTGACGAGGGCGATATGGCGGGCCGCTGCGCGCTGATTTGGTGCGTTCATGGCATTATTGGTTTGGCAGATGGCGGGCCAAGGCTTGAAGCACCGCCATGCGGACCGCGACACCCATCTCGACCTGCTCGCGAATCACGCTCTGCGGGTCGTCGGCGACGTTCGAGTCGATTTCGACGCCCCGGTTCATGGGACCTGGATGCATGACGAGAGCGTCGGGCTTGGCGCGGGCGAGCTTTTCGTAGTCGAGGCCGAAGAAGTGGAAATATTCACGCTGGCTCGGCACGAGACTCGAAGCCATGCGCTCGCGCTGAAGTCTCAGCATCATTACGATGTCGGCGTCGACCAGGCCTTCCCACATCGAGGTGTAGACTTCGACCCCGAGCCGCTCGATGCCCGAGGCAAGAAGGGTTGAGGGCGCGACGACGCGGACGCGGGCGCCGAGCGTATTCAGAAGCAGGATATTGGAGCGCGCAACCCGCGAATGGAGGATATCGCCGCAGATTGCAACGACGAGGCCATCCATATGACCTTTATGGCGGCGGATAGTGAGCGCGTCGAGCAGCGCTTGCGTCGGATGCTCGTGGCTGCCGTCGCCGGCGTTGATCACCGAACAATCCACCTTCTGCGATAGGAGCTGGACAGCGCCCGCCGCGTGGTGGCGCACCACCAGGAGGTCCGGCCGCATGGCGTTGAGCGTTACCGCCGTGTCGATCAGCGTTTCGCCCTTCTGCACCGAAGAGGTACTGACCGACATGTTCATCACGTCAGCGCCGAGCCTCTTGCCGGCAAGCTCGAAGGAGCTCTGCGTCCGGGTCGAGGCCTCAAAGAAGAGGTTGATCAGCGTGCGGCCGCGCAGATCGTCGCGCTTTTTGTCGATCTGGCGACTGAGCTTGCTAGCCTCCTCGGAAAGGTCGAGCAGCCCGGTGATCTCGGCGCGCGAAAGGCCTTCGATTCCAAGGAGATGGCGGTGAGGAAAGGAGACGTTTGAACCTTCGGCCGCGAATGTCATTAAAGCGAACTGTATAAGCCGGCTTTGCTGGAGCGGCAAGCTTGCGAACGGAACTAAGGTAAGCTTGCCCTAATGCGGCCTTGGCAGGCTAAGGCAATGAGCGAGCGACCTTTCCTAGACGAGCAGGCCTTCAATCAGAGCCCGCCTTTTCAGGACGTGAACCTGTTCACGTCGGACACGGCTCTTCAGGAGGCTGTGCGGCGAGAGGGTGCCGCGTCGGCCTACGAAGACCTCAGTACGTTTGGCGCTCTCGCTGGGAGCGCCGCCTCGCTTGAGCTCGGGCGCCTCGCTAATGAGCATCCGCCTCAGCTCGAAAGCTTCGATCCGCGGGGCGACCGGATCGATCATGTAGAGTTTCACCCGGCTTACCATCAGCTCATGGCGATCAGCACGGCGCAGGGCCTGCATTGCTCGACTTGGGAACATCTCCTCTCGGGTACGAGACCAAAGCCCGGTGCGCATGTGGCGCGTTGCGCCGGAAGCTACATGGCTGCGCAGATGGAGGCCGGGCATTGCTGCCCCATTACCATGACTCACGCAGCGGTTGCCTCTCTGCGCCACGCTCCCGGCATTGCGCGGGACCTTGTGCCTAAGATCGTGTGCCGCTCCTACGATTCCGGCATCGCACCGATCGGAGAAAAGTCTGCCATCACGCTCGGCATGGGCATGACCGAGCGGCAGGGCGGTACCGACGTGCGCGCCAACACGACGCGCGCTGAACCTATGGATGGGCGTGGCGTCGGCAAGGCTTATGGAATCACCGGCCACAAGTGGTTCCTTTCCGCGCCCATGTCCGACGCCTTCCTATTGCTTGCGCAGGCTGAAGGCGGCCTCTCTTGCTTTCTCCTGCCGCGGCTTACGACCAATGGCGCCCTCAACGGCCTCAAGCTGCAGCGCCTCAAGGATAAGCTGGGAAATCGCTCGAATGCCTCGGCGGAAGTTGAGTTTGATCGCGCGGAAGGTTTGCTGGTTGGCGAGGAGGGCAGGGGCATCCCGACCATCATCGACATGGTCACCCTGACGCGGCTCGATTGCGCCGTGTCCTCTGCCGGATTGATGCGTCTGGCGCTTGCCCGCGCCATCCATCACGCGCGCCATCGCAGCGTGTTCCAGAGACGGCTCATCGATCAGCCGCTCATGGCGCAGGTGCTCGCGGATATGGCGCTCGACGTTGAGGCGGCAACGGCGCTTGCCTTCAGGCTCGCTCGCGCCTTCGACTGCGAAGATGCGAGCGAGGTTGCCTATCGTCGGTTAATGACGCCGGTCACCAAATATTGGGTGTGCAAGACGGCGCCCTCGCTCGCCTATGAGGCCATGGAGTGCCTTGGCGGCAATGGCTATGTGGAAGATGGTGGCTTCCCGCGTCTCTATCGTGAGGTGCCCGTCAACGCCATTTGGGAAGGCTCGGGCAACGTCATGTGCCTTGATGTGTTGCGCGTGGTCGAGCGCGAGCCTGACTCTTTCGACAAAGTTCTTGCGGAGATCGAGATGGCAGGTGTGGCCGAGCCACGGCTGAAAGAGGCACTCACTCGCATCAAGGCACTCGCCCGGGACGTCGGGCGCGATCAGACTACGGCGCGCACTCTGGTCGAGCTGCTTGCGCTTGCCGGTGCCGCCTCGCTCCTCGCCAGCAATGCTCCCCATGCTATGAGCGATGCCTTCCTCGCTACGCGACTTCAGGGCTCCTGGCGCAATACTTACGGCGCTGGGATAGCACACGCCGACACGCGCGCCATAGTTGCTCGCGCAGCACCTCAACATCAGTGAAAACGCGAAGTTGAGAATTTGTCACATCCTCGGCGGGTGTCGGGGGTGCGAATCTTGCTATGCTGCTGCACCTTCGGAACGCTTCAACGAAGGCACATCAATCGAGGGAGAACGAGACATGCGCAAGTTTGCGATTGCGCTAGGTATCATGGCAGCCGTGTTGTTCGCAGGCGTAGCATGGAAGGCTGATGCGACGACATGGAGATCAGGGACGTTGAACCTCCCCAGCGCAGCCAAAAACTATTCACCGATCGAGAATACTGCCTGCTATGGATGGGGCCGCCATTGCCCCCCAGGTTTCCACTGGTTCTGTGGGCCGCGCCGCTGCTGGTGCGTGCGCTGTTAGGGTGATGCGGGCGACACTTGCCTACGATTCGTCAAGGCCGCCCAACTTGGCGGCCTTGACTCTTTGAGTTGTGTCCCGGAACCGATCATCTCTTCGCGCTTGTCAGCCTTGGGAATTTCAATACCTTGCAGCTCAGTGATTCGTTCGTGAGTTGGCGATCAGACATGACGGCGGTGGGTTTGCCGTTGAAGAGGCTGCGCCATGATGAGCTTACCTTTCCTTCTGTTTGCCTGCGGACTCGGTGCGGCTTGGCTCAGACAGCGTGGAGCTGCTATGGGCTTTTGGGTCGCGGGTCTCGTGGTGCTGCTCGTCCTATTCCGCGTGCATATGAGCGATGTATTGAACATCGCTCTGTGACTTAGGGGGAAAGTTTGCCTGGCGACCTGTCAAGGCTTCTCAACGCCTTGGGGCTGATTTTTGTCGACACGGTGCTTGCACTGGCCTTTGTCGATCAGCTCTGGTTCCGCGACCTGCCCTGTCCCCCGTGCATTCTTCAAAGAGCGGGCTTTATCGCTGCGGGTTTTGGGCTCGCGCTCAACATGATCTTCGGCCCGCGCCCGGGCCATTACGGAATGACCATCCTAGGTGCAGCAACCGGCGCCGCCATCTCGATGCGGCAGATCCTCCTGCATATCGTCCCGGGTTCGGGCTCATATGGCAATGACATCCTCGGCCTGCATCTCTACACCTGGGCATTCATTGCCTTTGCTCTGATGATAATTGGCAGCGCACTCCTGCTGCTTGATGATCGGCAATTCGCCCGCACCGAACCCTGGTCGAGCAACCTCAACGTGTTGCCGTTGACGGCGTTTATGGTGTTCGTCGTCCTCGCGGTCGGCAATGTGATCTCGACGCTGCTGATCTGTGGCGGAAGCCTTTGCCCCGATGCTCCGACCGGGTATCTGGTTCCCTAACCGGGCTGAGCGAGGCGCTTTAGCCGGTCGAGCGCGCCTTGCAAAATATAGGCTGCGGCCATCCGGTCGATCACCTCGGCGCGGCGCTTGCGCGATGCGTCGGCTTCGATCAAGTGTCGCTCGACGGCGGCGGTCGAAAGCCGCTCGTCCCAAAACGCCAGCGGAAGATCGACGCGACTGGCGAGGTTGCGGGCGAAGGCACGCGTCGATTGGGCCCGCGGCCCCTCGGACCCGTCGAGATTGATGGGCAGGCCGATCACGATCGCGCCAACTTTATTCGCGTCGGTCGCCCTAATGATCAATTTCACGTCCTCGGTGAATTTCGTGCGGCGGATGGTCTCGTAAGGCGTGGCGATCGAGTGGGTTACATCCGACAAGGCCATGCCGATGGTCTTGGTGCCCACGTCGAGCCCGAGCAACCGCGTCTCTGGCTGAAGCAGCTCGGCCAGGTCTTCAATTGCAACGATAGGTGCTACAGTCACGGGCGGAGCATCAGAGAGGGAAGCGCATGAAGATCACGTGGTTCGGCCATTCCTGCTTCCGCATCGAGACCGGCGGCTCGAACATCCTGATCGATCCGTTCTTGACCGGCAATGCCACCTTCGAGGATGCGGAGATTCCCTTGCACAAGGTTATCAAGGGCTTGACCCATGTGGCGCTCACCCATGGGCACGAGGATCATACAGGCGACACGGTGCGCATCTGCAAGGAGACCGACGCCCAGCTTCTCGCCGTGCACGAGCTCGCCACCTATATGGCCGGCCGTGGCGTCGAGAAGATCGACCCCGGCAATACCGGCGGCACGCTCTATCACGACGACTTCGAGCTCACCTTCGTACCCGCCTGGCATTCCGCCTCCAACATCGTCGACGGGCGCCCCGTCTATCTCGGTGCCTGCTGCGGGCTCGTGATTGCCGCAACCGAAGGCAAGACCGTCTATCACATGGGAGACACCGCAATCTTCTCCGACATGGCGCTGATCAACGAACTCTACCACCCGGAGGTCGGCTTCGTGCCGATCGGCGACCGCTATACCATGGGCGCCAAGACCGCGGCGCTTGCCTGTAAGCGCTTCTTCCAATTCGAGGTGGTTGTGCCATGCCACTACGGCACCTTCCCGGTGCTCGATCAGACACCGGACAAATTCATTGCCGAGATGGACAGCAATGTCGTGGTTGTTCCCGAGGTCGGCGTGCCCTTCGAGGTTTGACCGCATTGCCGCCCGTGCGGCCCGGTGCTAGAGGAACGCTGGTAGACCGCAGCCAGTAAAACTTGCCGCCCTAGCATGTCCGTCGATCGCGCCACCGTCCGCCGCATCGCCCGCCTCGCCCGCATCGCCATCACCGACGAGGAGGCGAGGCGGCTCGAGCAGGAGCTCTCTGGCATTCTTGACTGGGTGGCCCAGCTCGACGAGATCGACACGAGCACCGTCCCGCCGATGACGCGCGTCGTTGCCATGAAAATGAAGATGCGCAAAGACGAGGTGACCGATGGCTTCTGCGCCGACGATATCCTCAAGAACGCGCCCAAAGTCGACGACGATTATTTCGTCGTACCCAAGATCGTCGAATAGGAGAGTCGTCATGCGTTGCACAGCTCTACTCGTGACGGGGATTTGGTTGCTCGGCACGGGCCCCCTCGCTGCGCAAAGTCTGCCTGAGGGCACTTTCGCCTCATCCAATGAGGGCTGCGCCAAGCTTAAGACCAAGACGCCTGCCGAGCTTGGTGAGGATCTCGATTTTACGGTGGTGTCCAAGGCGGGTCTCACCGGTTATCAGCAGCGATGCGACTTTCTCAATGTCACCGCTCACAACGCGACGAGCTGGCTCGCTACCGCCTATTGCGAGGAGCAGGGCTATGCCTATCCCGATCTCTTCGCCATCGCGCAGAAGGAGGATGGCAGCTTACGCGTGACGCGGCTCGCCACCCAGCCAGAGAGTTACGACGGCGCCACTACTGACGATTCGGAGCTCGCCGACCAAAATCCCGCTGGCGCTGATGCCGCGAATCCCGGCACGAGCGATCAATCCTCTGCCCAAGCACAGGCCGAGGACGACCTTAATCGCTATGTGCGCTGTGACAGCGTGAAGCAATAAACCATTGACCGATCTTACCGACCTCACCATCGCCGAAGCGCGCGAGGGGCTTGCCAAGAAGTCTTTCTCGGCGAGCGAGCTTGCGCGCGCACATGTCGAGGCGATCGACGCTGCCAATGACGCGCTTAATGCCTATGTGCTGACCACGCCCGAGCGCGCGCACGATATGGCGAAGGCGAGCGAAGAGCGGCTCAAAAAGGGCGAGGGAGGCGCGCTCGAAGGCATCCCGCTCGGAATCAAGGATCTTTTCTGCACGAGGGACGTGCGCACCACCGCCTGCTCGCACATTCTCAACGGCTTTAAGCCCCCTTATGAATCGACCGTAACCGCTAATCTGTGGGCGGCAGGCGCGGTGATGCTTGGCAAGCTGAACAATGATGAGTTTGCCATGGGCTCGTCGAACGAGACGAGCTTCTACGGCCCGGTCATCAATCCATGGCAGCGCAAAGGATCTAACGCCAAGCTCGTGCCCGGTGGTTCTTCCGGCGGCTCCTCTGCCGCAGTTGCCGCCCGGCTGTGCATGGGCGCAACTGCGACCGACACTGGCGGATCGATCCGACAGCCTGCGGCCGTCACCGGGACGGTCGGCATCAAGCCGACTTACGGACGCTGCTCACGCTGGGGCATTGTCGCCTTTGCGTCGTCACTGGACCAGGCGGGCCCGATCGCAAGGACAGTGCGCGACTCCGCGATCCTTCTCAAAGTCATGGCAAGCCACGATCCAAAGGATACGACGAGCGTCGATGTCCCGGTACTGGACTATGAGGCTGCGGTGGGTAAAGGCGTGAAGGGGCTCACAATCGGGATCCCTAAGGAATATCGCGTTCGCGGCATGGCGGCTAAAATCGAGGCTCTTTGGCAGCAGGGCGTTGCATGGCTCAAGGACGCCGGCGCGAAAATCAAAGAGGTGAGCCTGCCTCACACCAAATACGCGCTGCCCTCTTATTATATTGTCGCGCCAGCAGAGGCGTCCTCGAACCTCGCCCGCTATGATGGTGTCCGCTACGGGCTGTGCGAGGCGGGCTCGGATGTAATCTCGATGTATGAGAACACGCGCGCCGCAGGCTTCGGCCAGGAAGTGAAGCGGCGCATCCTGATCGGGACCTATGTGCTGTCGGCGGGCTACTACGACGCCTATTACTTGAAGGCGCAGAAGGTGAGGACGTTGATCAAGCGCGACTTCGAACAGGCATTCGAGACCGTCGACGCCATCTTGACGCCGACCACGCCAGGGCCAGCCTTTGCGCTCGGCGAGAAATCGGGCGATCCGGTCGAGATGTACTTGAACGACATCTTCACCGTAACGGTGAACATGGCTGGGTTGCCGGGCATGAGCGTTCCGGCGGGACTCTCATCCGAAGGAACTCCGCTCGGGCTGCAGCTCATCGGGAGGCCTTTCGATGAGGAAACGCTGTTCCGCACAGGCCGCGTGATCGAGGAAGCGGCAGGTCCGCTTGCTAAGCCGCAAGACTGGTGGAGCAAAGCCGCATGAAAGCGCAAACGACCAAACGAAAGCTTGTGTCCTCGGCCAGTCCTTACGAGCCGATTGTGGGCTTTAGCCGCGCCGTACGCGCCGGTAATTTCATTGCGGTTTCCGGCACGACGGCTGGCTCCGGCGGCAAGCCGGTCGCCATCGGCGATCCGGCGGCGCAGACCCGCGCAATCATCGAAGTCATCGAGAAGGCTCTAGCTGATCTCGGGGGGAGCCTCAACGACGTGGTGAGGACACGCATCTATCTCATCGACATAGCCCATTGGGAGGCCGTGGGCCGTGTGCATGGTGAGTTCTTCGCCGACATCCGCCCTGCCAACAGCATGTTTCAGGTCACCGCCTTCGTCAGACCGGAGTGGCTGGTCGAGATTGAAGCCGATGCGGTTGTCGCCGAAGCTTCGGTTTGAGGAATTTCCCCATGGCACCACGCAAGGCAAAGGACTGCGGCAACATGGAAGAGGTAAGGGCGGAGATCGATCGCATCGATGCTGGCCTGGTCGACCTTATCGGCGAGCGCTTCACCTATGTCGATCGTGCCTGGCAGCTCAAGCAGTCGCCCGCAGAAGCTCGCGTTCCTTGGCGTATTCAGCAGGTGATCGACAAGGTGCGCGCGAGGGCGCAAGAGCAGGGATTGCCGCCGGAGCTCGCCGAGGCACTCTGGCGCCAAATGATCGGCTGGTTCATCCAATATGAGGAAGAGAAGCTTCGCCAGCAGCTTGAATCGGAGTAGTAGTCTTTCGTCATTCCCGCAAAAGCGGGAATCCAATAAACGCCGCCGTTCGCGATATCTTTTCGCTGAGATTACTGGATTGCCCGGTTAGGCTGGGCAATGACAGTGAGAACGGACAGCGTTATGTAACGTGACATGCAGGAACGCGCGAAACCGAACAATCTCATCGAAGGCGCCACCGGCGAATGGGAGGTGGTGATCGGCATGGAAGTCCATGCCCAAGTCACCTCCAACGCGAAGCTGTTCTCTGGCGCCTCGACCGAGTTCGGCGGCGTGCCGAACTCGCATGTAAGCCTGGTCGATGCCGCCATGCCAGGGATGCTCCCGGTGATCAACGAGGGCTGCCTCGCGCAGGCGATTCGTACCGGCCTCGGGCTGAAAGCCAAAGTCAATCTCAACTCGATCTTCGATCGGAAGAACTACTTCTATCCCGACCTGCCCCAGGGCTATCAGATCAGCCAATATAAAAATTCGTTGGTGGGCGAGGGCGAGGTCGTGGTGGATCTTCTTGGTGGCGAGCGTGTGATCGTCGGCATCGAGCGGCTTCATCTCGAGCAGGATGCTGGCAAGAGCCTGCACGACCAGCACCCGCAATTCTCCTATGTAGATCTCAACCGCTCGGGAGTAGCGCTGATGGAGATCGTGTCGAAGCCGGACCTGCGCTCATCCGAGCAGGCCAAGGCTTTCCTCACCAAGCTCAGATCGATCATGCGTTATCTCGGAACGTGCGACGGCAATATGGAGCAGGGTTCGCTTCGCGCCGACGTCAACGTGTCGGTGCGGAGGCCGGGTGAGAAGCTCGGCACGCGCTGCGAGATCAAGAACGTCAACTCGATCCGCTTCATCGGCCAGGCCATCGAGCATGAGGCGCGGCGGCAGATCGAAATCATCGAGGAGGGCGGCGCGATCGTTCAGGAGACGCGTCTGTTCGATGCCAAGACCGGCACCACCCGCCCGATGCGCACCAAGGAAGAGGCGCATGACTACCGCTATTTCCCCGATCCCGATCTTCTGCCGCTCGAGCTGACACAAGACTATGTTGATCGGCTGGCAGAGGATTTGCCCGAACTTCCCGATGCGAAGCGCGCGCGTTTCATCGCGGATTACGGGCTCAGCCCTTACGATGCAGATGTGCTCATCGCCGAAAAAGAGTCCGCCGACTATTTCGAGTCTGTGGCCAAGGGACGAGATGCGAAGCAAGCGGCAAACTGGGTGATCAATGAGCTGTTTGGCCGCTTGAACAAGGAGGGCCGTGGCATCGGTGACAGCCCGGTAACGGCGGACCAGCTGCGAAGTATCATCGATTTGATCAAGTCGGGTACCATCTCGGGCAAGATCGCCAAAGATGTATTCGACATCGTGTGGAACGAAGGTGGCGATCCGAAATCAATTGTAGAGAAGCGCGGGCTGACTCAGGTCACGGACCTCGCCGCCATCGAGAAGGCCGTGGATGACGTTATCGCCGCCAATCCTGAAAAGGCCGAGCAGGCCAAGGCCAAGCCCGCGCTGGCAGGGTGGTTCGTCGGCCAAGTGATGAAGGCAACGGGCGGCAAGGCTAGCCCGCAGGCCGTCAACGAGCTGCTCAAGAAAAAGCTCGGCATCGCATGACCCACGCGATCCGGGTCCATAAACACGGCGGGCCTGAAGTCCTCAAATGGGACAGGATCGAGGTTGGCGATCCCGGTCCCGGCGAAGTCAAGATCCGCCAGACAGCGATTGGCCTCAATTTCATCGACGTCTATCACCGCACCGGGCATTACCCTCAGCCGTCGCTTCCGTTCATTCCCGGCTCTGAGGCGGCGGGCGTCATCACCGCCGTGGGACCGGGGGTACGCGACCTCAAGGTCGGCCGGCACGTCGCCTATGCCGGCATCATTGGCGCCTACACCGAGGAGCGCCTGATCCCGGCGGACCGGGTGGTCAAGATCCCCAAAGGCATCAGCGATGAGGTCGCTGCCTCGATCATGCTTAAAGGCATGACGGCGCAATACCTCCTCCGACGCACGTACAAGGTTAGCCGCGACACGACGATTCTGTTCCACGCCGCAGCGGGCGGGGTCGGGCTGATTGCTTGCCAATGGGCGGCATCTTTGGGTGCAACGGTGATCGGCACAGTCGGCTCTGCCGGCAAGGCGCTCATCGCGCGAGCGCATGGCTGCGACTACGTGATCAACACCCGCGAGGAGGACTTCGTTGCCAAGGTGAAGGACTACACCAAAGGCGAGGGCGTCGACGTGGTCTACGACTCGATCGGCAAGGACACGTTCCCAGGTTCCCTCGATTGCCTCAAGCCTCTCGGCATGTGGGTCAGCTTCGGTCAGTCCTCGGGGCCCGTGCCGGATTTCACGATCACGCTGCTCTCACAGAAGGGCTCTCTCTTCGCCACGCGTCCCTCGCTCCCGCACTATACCGCCACGCGCAAAGACCTGGTCGCCACCGCGAACGACTTGTTCGAGGTCGTGGCCGACGGCAAGGTCAAGGTCGCGGTCAACCAGACCTACGCGCTTGCCGACGTGGCAAAGGCCCACCGCGATCTTGAGTCCAGGATGACGACCGGTTCGACGGTACTCTTGCCCTAGGAACATTCGGACATGTCGGTGCAAAATTCGGTCCCAGGAGGGCAGGGGAGCCGCTGGACGAGTGCGGGGCCATCCTGGGGCGTCGGCCTCCTCATTGTCATCGGGGTAGGGATCGCTTACGGGCTCGCCTATTCGATCCTGCGGCTATCACTTTCGGACAACCTTCCGCAGGACGACACCACCTCAAATGTCCTCACCCAGACGCTCGCGCTCGGCTATGTGCCGCGCCAGCCGCCGCTCTACGAATGGCTGCTCTGGTCGGTGCAGCAACTGACGGGTCCCACACTGCCGAGCTTTCTTCTCATCAAGTACGGGCTGCTCACCAGCACGGTCGCCTTCCTGTACCTCGCGGCCACTCGCATCTTCCATGAGCGCAGCTTCGCTATCCTCGCCGGGCTCTCGCCCTTCCTGCTCTTCCAATTCGCTTGGAATCTGCATGAAGGCGTAACGCACTCGATGGTGCTTACTTGCGCAGTAGCGGCGAGCCTCTGGGCTTTCATGCGCATCAACGAAAGCGGGCGAGTGACCGACTATCTCCTGTTCGGACTGATCGTGGGACTCGGTCTCATCAGCAAATGGGCATTCGCCGGCTTTCTTGTTCTCCTTCTTATCGGCGCGATGCTCCAACCGTCTCTCCGGGCGCGCCTCCTTGTCCCGCGCTCTCTCATGAGCCTGTGTGTAATTGCGGTGGTGAGCGCGCCGGTGGTCTACTGGCTCATCGAGGGCGGACACGACCTCGTCGCGCTGTACGGCAGTTCGGTTGCTCCCAAGGCACACTCGAACCGGCTGCATGCGACGCTGGTCGGGCTTGGGCTTTCGATCTATGCGCCACTTGCCTTTCTGTTCCCGCTCGACGTCATCCTGCCGGTCTTGTTTCCGGCCACGCTGCCGAAGGCGTGGGCCGACATCAAGCGCGCGTTCTCTCCGGCTGCATGGATGGGAAACGAGCCTGACTGGCCGCTTCTTATCCTGCACATCACCATCGGCGGCTTCCTCCTGCTTATGCTCGGGGCGCTCCTCACCGGCGCTACGCATTATCTCGAGCGTTACATGCATCCCTTCTTCCTCCTCACGCCTCTATGGATGCTGAGCGTCGTCGAGCGAACTGACAATGCCGGTCGCAAGGCCAAGGTGCTTGGCGTCGTGCTCGCCGCATCGCTCCTCATCGTGTTCCCCATCAGGGCGAGGGACTCGCTCCATGCGATGGGTCCTCATTGCAACAAATGCCGTATCGCCACGCCTTACGCGGGGCTTGCCGATGCGTTGAAAGCGCGAGGCTTCGAGGACGGAACGATCATCGCGTTGAGCCGGCATGACGCCGGTAATCTCCGCCGGTTCTTCCCGAACGCACGCATTGTCTGCTTTGACCGGCCAAACTATGGACCGCCGATGCGAGCGGCTGACTCGAGCTCTGCGGCTGCCGTGATCTGGCGACCGGAGCAGGGCAAGACCATGCCGAAAATAGCCCAAGGTGAGCTTGAGCGGCTAAAAGCCAGCCCAAAGAGCGCAGCCGAGCGGATCGAGGTGCCGTGGCAGCCTTATCCAACCAGCAACAAGCCGCGTAACTGGCCCTGGATGGTCCAGCTGGCGAGTCCCGGCGGCTAGAACAGAGCAACTGCTGCTGAAACCGCGTAAGCTATCGCGACACCGATTTTTGGTTAGCGGCACATGAGCCAGGACGGTCAAGGAATTATTGTCGTGCCTGCGGCTTAACCAATTTTCCCGCGAATTCGCGTGAAATCTAAACCAAGATTACTGCGCATTATCGATTCAATCATTTTGCATTAATCACGAAGATTCAGAGCTTGTTGAAAGTGCTCTCCCATCATTCCCGCGTCAGGGGTCAAACACCGACTTGGGCCGGACGATAAAGAGGGGATGAGAGATGGCACGGATGGACATTTCGATGGAAAAGGTCGGGCTCGCGTCGCTCAACGGCGGGCCGGACGCCCTTTTCGAGCTCGGAATGCTTTATGCGACGGGGCGTGACGTGGCGGCCGACCTGGTCGTCGCCCACAAATGGTTCAATCTCGCGGCGTCGCGGGGAAACCCGGCGGCCTTGGCCCATCGCATCGAGCTTGCCCGCGAGATGTCGCCGGAGCAGATCGCCGAGGCGCAGAAGCTCGCCCGCGAGTGGATCCAGATCAATTAGGGCAGGGGTTAACAGCTACCGCTGAATCGGTTGGCCGCTCGCGGTGTCTTCGCTGCAATGCCGGAACAGCGAGCGCAGGCAGCGATAGCTCTTGCGAGCGAAGCTGCCCATCGCCGAGCTTGCGCGCCGGGCTTTGCTCGCGTGCGGTGCCTCCGGACTCTGAGCAGCTGCCGCGGCCTCGCTGCTACCAGTTGCCTGAGGCTGAACGGGGAGGGGCTGTTGCTCGTCGTGCGAGCCGCCAAAGCGTTCCCGCGCATTGCGCCAGCCCTGACGCGTGGCGCTCGCGGCGCGGCCCGTCAGCTCGACCAAAGTCTGCGGCGCCTGACCATTAGGCTTTTCGAACTCGCGCCTCTCGCGATCTACCTTTTCGGTGAAAGTCTGCACGCGCGGATCGGATGCCAAGCCCTCGGGGATCGCGGGCCCGTCATAGCTGTAAACCTTCTCGATGCCGCGACAGCCTGCATCGCTCCGCTCGGCCGAGCAGGAGGCATGGTTGCCCTCCTTGGCGGTGCGGATCACGCAATAGAGCTTGAGGGCATCGCTTGGCTTCGCGTCCTCGCCCGTGACGTGGCAGACATAAGTCTGGTCGGGATTCTTACACGTGACGCAGTAGCGTGCGTCTTCGGCCAAAGCGGGCGGCGCCGCGCAAACCGTGAAGCACGCGGCAACAGCGACAGGCCAAAGGCGTATTGAGCAAGCGTGCCCACCAGTCACGCGCAAACCCCCCTGTTTTGCCAACTAGGTTAGCACATCTAAGGCCACCTCGAAGACGAGATTGAGGCCTTCTGGGCCCTCTGGAGCCATTTCTGAGGAAGCGCCACGCGTTCGATTTGCTATTCGGAGAGCCGAGCCGAGTCGTTTGAAAGGTCTTGCTGCAGGGGCTTTACGGACTTTTCTAAGCCTGTTTGGCACCCGACATACAGGCGGCATAAAGCCGGGCAAGAAGCCGGTTTATTAGGCGCGCCCGAATATGGTAAGCGCTAGCCTGCTGTGACGGAGACGTGGCCGAGAGGCTGAAGGCGGCGGTTTGCTAAGGCGCAAGCCTTCGTGTTTTCGGTGTTTTGCCGTCACCCGCTATCACCCATAGTCTTTATATATCCGGCCTCTCCGACGGAAAGGTCCAGAAAGCCGGAAGCAATTTGGGTTGCAATTTGGGTTGCAGCGCTTTTGGAAGGGAGAGATGGTTTATGCAGGCGGCGGCGGGAGCGGTGCTGATCGCCAACTACGGGGCTTGTCCTAAAAAACTAATGCAGGCGATACAGCCTGCACGAATGCCTAAATTCTCTGCGGTGCTTGAACTCTTGTGGGAACAATGCCCTCGACGCCTTACGGCACTCGATGCGGGTTAGTGCCTCTCCGTGTAGTTCCCCACCTGACCGGTATTGAACGACGCCACGCCGCCCGAACCGCGAACAATATCCTATACACTCCAT
>Ga0157379_10000930_pt1 | contig 23667 bp, 22 predicted proteins | sample S25metaG_FD_121802 | JGI IMG/M metagenome (GOLD analysis project Ga0157379, IMG submission 121802) | Switchgrass rhizosphere microbial communities from Kellogg Biological Station, Michigan, USA - S2-5 metaG | ecosystem: Host-associated > Plants > Roots > Rhizosphere > Soil | place: USA... | reverse complement strand
GCGGCGACAAGAAAGAAGGCGCCCTGTTTTATTCGGAAACCTCTGATAAGTTCGATCTGATCCCGGCCAAGTAGGACTCAATTAACACTGTTGAACTGCGAAAGTAGTGATCACATCATAGGCTGTGACGGTACATGCGTCCACGTTGTTGGCTCCCTCGCAGGGGCTGGCGACTAGAGCATAACCAATGTCACAGCCGTTCTCATTTTCTTCTGACCGCCGACGCCTTTTCTGATGTGCAAAACGGCTGAAACCAGCCTTAAAGTTCGCGGCTGACGCATGCTTCCGCGCGGTTTGCACAATGAAGCGTGACAGATGTCATTGCGCAGCCTATTACCGCCCCGCCCGACGCTTACATCCGCGCGGCGGGGCAAGGTCGCGCGCAGCGCAGACCAATTCACGGTCAGCTCAAATGAGTTGACAGACCATAAAATCGTAGGACCGTAGACTAACGTATTATCTTGCGCAGAAGCGTTGGAGGTACATCTATGCCGAGAGAAGCGAAGCTGTTTGCGTCGAGTGCGGGCTCTGCCGTTCGCGCATTTCTAAAATTCCGTGCCAACATTCCACCTCGTTGGATTAAGAATGCGCAGAATTCGCGCAAACGCATCGAGCCGGAGATTGTTGTCGAGTTTCGGGCATTCCGGCGCCTGCAGAAAGATCGGCCGCGCGCAAGAGTCGCGATTCGAAATGCGCAGCGCGAATTGAAGGCTGTGCTGGATCGCTGGCAAGTGGCATATGAGAAGGAGAATTTCTATCGAGGTATTCGCGTGCTGTTGGAATTGCAGAGGAATGGAGTGTCGAGGCTGTAGATCAAGTTTTCTTCAGCGAGTTTATTGCTGCCAGTTAACCAGAAAGGGAAAGGTCAGTGAGTGACGTGATATGCCGCCAAAACACAAAGGAAGCTGTCGGCGCGGGCCGAACGTACCATGCCGACCTCATCCCTTCCGCTTAACATCTGAAACTTTGCCCAACGTGGTATCTGTGTACGCGGAAGCCGGTATCCGCATCTATGAGGTGAAAGAGGTGCGGCATGAATGGACTGAATCGTAGCGATAAGCACCGTAGTGCGGCGATGGTCTGCATCGTTCTTGGCGTCCTGCTGTTTTTCCTCTCTTACGCATTCGTAAAGGCGGCACACCACGTAGATCCTAATGCACAGCCTCACGCGCCGATGCATGATCAGAAGTGAGCGAACCGCGAGGAGTGCCCACTGCGAAGGCATCGTAGTTGCTGGTTGAAGTCCTTCGCTGTGCAGCGGTAGTTCGGAAGTTACCCCAACCGCGCGGAACAGACCAACGATGCCTAGCGCGACTACATCGCGGCTGTAATGAATTCCGCCTAGATTATGGGTTCAGTGCCTAAGTTCATCCTGTGCAGCTGGCTGAGAGATTCAATGTTTCGCTACATGCGATGAAGAGGCGTTTGGGTATTAAAGACTAGTAGGTCCTGACCAAGATATGCGCATAAAGCGACTCCTGATACTCGGAAAGGCGTCTGAGCTTCCACATCCCTTCATAGAGGAAGTGGAGTGGTTGGTTTCTCAAAACCACGAACTCGTGTTGGAAAACATAGAGCGTCTGGAGAAAGCGGAGTTTTCGAGACTATACAGCGAAATGCCAAATGCACCGGAACTCGATAGCGAACTCGCTTACGCGGCATCGATGGCCGATGACCTGGGGAATGCTGCGAACCAATTGGCTCTTGTCAACCTGGTCACTAGACTCCAGCACTCAAACAATGTCTTTGTCAAAGACGTTGGCGGAGATAATGAAAACACAGGGTTGGTGCCGAATCTCAGAATTCTCAACCGTCGTCTTGGAGAGAGTCCCATAGCCATAACTTTCTTCGCTGACTTGGTGTCTGTCCGCGATTCTGTAATTCACGCAGATTCGAAGGCTGAGTGGACCTACAACGGTAAGACGAGGCGTGTACCGGAACGATATGCAAACGTCGTAACAGGAGAGGTCAACTTTAGAGAGTCGGACCTTCGCGAAGCCATTGAGGTCTCGATAAGGCAGGTCAAGTGGTACGACGAACGACTTGACGAATCGGAAACGCCGAAGCAATGAACCTCTGCTGGAGCGCTAACTCGTCCCTTCCACCCGCTCGCTCGAAACACTGCGCAGTCTAGACTTGAGCGGGTAAGTACATTTATGTCTATCAATATAGTGACTGGAGGGTCCCGCCGATCCCCTAACCTCGTCGCGGCGTCCGCGCGGGAGGAATTTAAACTCGCGGGATATGCCCAAATTATGCCCGTCCGACCTAAACAGGCCCTCACCGGACCTCACCGAACGTGCACAGACGCTGGCGTAACTCGAAGAAAACATTGAAAACGGGTGCTTACCGCAGACGCGGTATAGATTTTAAGTCCCGTGCGTCGGCCAGTTTCGCCACCCGGGCGGGCAAGAAAGTGATTGAAAATACTATATCAGTTGAGCTTTGCGAGCTCGGGTCGGCGGCACATCGCGAACGAGTCGGGTACAATTTTCGGCCATGCGGCGAAGGGGTCGCATCGCATAGATCCGCACATAGACCGCGAACGCGATTGGGTTGAAACCAATTTGTTCTTCGTTGGAACTGCCGAAGCTTATGCAGAAGTGGACCGTCCGAACGCGCTGCGAACGTTATCGAATGCTACCGGCGACCAAATCGTGACTGAGGGAAAGATTTCGGTCGTACAGCTGGCGACATCGAAAAGGCCGGCGGATGGTCCAATCGTTTTGAAGCCGCAATGAGCCAAGTTTTCACAGGTTACGAAAGCAAACGCTGGACGGTCTAGTGCGCAGCAATGTAGGAAAATGACGAGACGTAAAGGTAGCTGGTGGCTCCATGCGTCGCCAGTCCACCAAAGGAAGTGGAATTCGTTCCCCAAAGATTGATAAGGACCGCGGCGGGCGCGGAGGGAATATGTTCCATGTGCGTCGACACCAGGGTCCCATCAACGTAGAACTCGATTTTCGCGGCGTTCCAGACGAACTTGTACTCGTGAAAGCTGCTGTCCGCGCCGGGGACGGGAGTCGAGGTGCTCTGGCTGTGCGACACCGTCGAATAGTTGGTCATTTCGAGCGTCGCCGGAGATTGTCCCTGATACTCGAAATCAATTTCCGTCTCGCTGTCGTTGATGAAGTTGAATACATCGAAGACTGTGCCTGAAACCGCGGAACCGGCGCCGCGAGGCGTGGCAGAGGTTGAAGCTGCCCGTGCCACCCACACGTAAGTTCCATATCCGAATAACCGTTTCGAACGGATCTCGGCTCCGGTCGAGGTAGCCAGAGTGCCAGAAACTTTCTGAGTCAATTTGAGGCGCAGCATACCTGTAGAAAGGTCGACGTGTTCCGCGCTCAGCGTGCCGTGGTTCACCCCGTCAATATTGCCTGGAGCCTGTCCGGTATCGATGAACCATTTGGTTTGATCCAGGGTTCCGCCGGAAAAAGTTTCGCGGAATGTGGGCAGAGCGGATTCTGCGAATTCCGGCTCGGCTGGAACGCCTTGCGCCAATGCGGCAGCCCCGGCAAACAACGAGACCGCGAATATGCGTCGCAATTTATTCATGGTATGGATCGTCTACTTGAGGCGGAAAGACGGGCTTCCGGAGGTTATAAAACAAAGCGTCCCAGACTCGTTTGAGTCGTGGGACGCTCGTCGAACAAGCCCTCCCCCGAAAGATTGTTCAAGAACAGCCTACGTGCAGGGGAGCGGTGCGGGAATGGCCCGAATGGGCTATTCGCCGCCCGTTGGTAACCTGGCCGATGGTTACTTCAGCGAAATAACTTGCTTTGCAACGTTATAGCCTTCCACTCGCAGGGCGGGCCCAGGGCCGCCAGGCGCGGATCCCCAGGCACGGCAGCAAATCTCGCCACGATCGTCCAGATTTCATGCGGAAAAACCGTGATGTAATTATCGTCGTAGGTAATCGGCAGAATCTCGTTTCCGTCGGCTTCGTGGGTGACCTCTGCCCGCACGAAGAACGCCACCCTGTTAGCGGGGTTCGTAAAGCCTGATGGTCACCTGCTTTTCCCCATCGAGTCGGAGACCTGGGCGGAAAACATCCAGATCGCTCCGGGGCATGGTATTTAGGGCTGACATATCCGCCACTTGACCAGGTCGCTCTTGAATTGTTCGTCTCTCGGCGTTGCCCAGATCGTCGTCCGTGGTGGATTCCCAATTACACATTTTCCGCCGGCACCTCACGCGAAGCGGACTGCCGTCCCCGCAAAACGCGAATACGGCCAACTTAAAGCTTTGCTGCAAGCGGACGGAGCGCAGCAGCCAGACGCTCCAGCCGAGGTCGGGGAAAGGGAAAGCAATCGAAAGCTCCAGGCGAGGGAAGGACTGCTTCGGTTGACGATTGGGCAGGCTCGTTTTTAATCAGCGGCCGCTTCTTCGTCGAGCACGACCACCCGGCTCAAATGCCGCGGATGGTCGGGGTCAAGACCCTTTTTCAGTCCGGTGTAAAGACCGGTTAGTTGGCCGGCAAAAATGTGCGGCGCCAGCCGTACCAGTTCCGGCAACTCGAAATCAAACTCAATCAGAAGATCAGACGCCGCCCGAGCTCGCTGGTCTACCCGATTGGTGACCGCCAGCGTTGTTCCGCCTAAGCCTTTGACCTCCTGGAGGACTTCGCACTCGGCATCGTAACCCTGCTCCGACAACAGGAATATGACGAGCGTTTCGGGCCCGACAATTGACTTGGGTCCGTGGCGAAATTCCAGCGTGTGAAAGTTCTGCGCGTAAGACACCGACATCTCGTTGACCTTGAGCGCGGTCTCGCAGGCCAGACCGTAAAGAGGGCCCTGGCCCAGGCACACATAATCGGCAAACTGCCGCGCGGCAACAAATTCGCGGACTCGCGGGTGGAGGCTGTCCATGGCCTTCTGCGCTAACCCCGGCAATCTGCTGAATGAGTGCAAGAGCGCCGAATTGTTGGCCTCGCAGGCCGCCAGATACTGCAAACCAATCAGCATGGAGGTAAATGAGCGTGTCATCACGGTGCTTTTCTCGTCGCAGGGAAGCAGCGGCAGGGTAGCTGTTGCGGTCTGCTCGAGTGGTTGATCGGGAGTGCCGGTCACTGCCAGAACGCGAATGTTTTTTTCGCGTTCCAGCACTTGCGCCGCTCGAACCGCTTCAGACGTGCGGCCGGAACGCGAAATTACCACCGCCGCAATATTCGCCGAGCCAGCCAGCACAATTTCAGGAAAGAGCAACAACTCGGAAGCCGGAATCGCTCGCGCCCGCCCGCCCGTAATGCTGCTCCATGCCGCCGCCGCTGACAGTGCGATGTAGTAACTGGAACCGCAGCCGACAAACAACCATTCCCTGGCGTAGCGAAAAGGCTGGCGCACCTCTGCCAGCGATCCTTCGCGCTCCAGCGCCTCCAGACTACGGCTCCAGAATTGGGGCTGGGACAGGATTTCAGCCAGAGAATGGCCGCCCGGAACTGCTTTCGTGGAGGGCTCAACCGTTCGCGTGTCAGACAAGCGTCACCTCAACCCCGAGTTTCTTCAGAGCACGCAGGTCGGACTTGGGAATACCGTGGTCGGTAATAACTTCCTGCAAAGCCGCGGGGGGAACGATCATGGACAAACTCCTTCGGCCAAACTTGCTGGAATCGCACACCGCCACCGTGCGCCTCGCGACTTCCACCATCACGCGGTTCACCTTGGCTTCCAGAAGGTTGGGAGTGCTCAGGCCATAGTGCACATCAAAACCGTCCACCCCTAAAAAAAGAATGTCGGCGTTTAATCTGCGCAGCGTTTCCTCCGCAATCGGGCCCACGAGTGAAAACGAATTCTTGCGAAGAGTGCCGCCGGTCAGGAGCACTTCGACCGGGGCTCCGGTGAGCTCCGCCGCGATGTTTAGGGCATTGGTGATAATCGTAATGTTATGAAAGTTGCGTAACGCCCGTGCGATGGCGGTGGTGGTGGTGCCGGAGTCGAGAATCGCCACCTGGCCTTCCTTCACCTGGGCCGCCGCGGCGGCCGCAATCCGCAGCTTCTCTTTGCGGTGAAGCTTTTCTTTTTCCCGCAGCGTCGGGTCTTCGAGCGCGCCCTCACGGGCCGGCAAGGCGCCGCCATGGGTGCGATGCACCAGTCCGTGAGTGTGCAGGACCTCAAGATCTTTGCGGATCGTGACCTGGGAGGTGTCGAACTTCCGCGCCATGTCCGCGACCAGCACACGGCCGTCCCGTTCAAGAATCTCGATAATGGCCCGTCGGCGTTCTTCGTTGAGCACGTTTTCCCCGAAACCCGAGCTTATGATTGTGCTTTCTTTTTATATCGTTTGCTTTCGGTTGTCCAGTCGAAAAAAAGGATGGGAGGCGGCGCGGAGGAATACGTGGCGGCAGGACGTCAAAGCGATTCCGCAGACGCTAGAATTCGATTCCCAGGCGAACGTCGTAACTGCGGGGAGGCGCAATGCCGGTGCCCGAGAACAGGCCGGCAAAATTGATAACGTTCAGGCGATTGTTGAAGTTTTGCACATCGGCTTGCAGGCGCAGGAGCAAGTGTTCTTTCCGCACCAACTCGGTCCCTACCGAAACCCCCAGGGAAAGAGAAGGCTTCACCCGTCCCCGGTCAAGGTTCACGCGATCGACAATCTGCTGCCCGAACTGTTGAACGGCATCCTGTATGGTGCCGTCGAACTCGGTAGGCAATCCGCTGCCATAGGATCCTCCAAGCGCCACCCAGGCGCGCGGCACAACCTGATAGCGAAAGCGAGCGCTGACGGTATTGCGCTGGTCCTGCGAGACTGGAAAGCGGCCGGTATTTGCCAGCGCAGTGGAAGCATCATCGCCAAGAAACAGCCCGCCGGTTACAGGCGTATCGCCGAAGCCCACCATATTGGAGTAGCTGATCTGGCCGGAGAGCCGTCTCCAGTTTGGCAGATCCAGTTTGGCTTCGGTGCCGTAAATACTTCCACGGCGGAAAGCGATGGGAAAACTCACTCCGGTATCGAACAGGACATCGTCGTCGGCATAGTTGTCAAAAGTGCGGTCAAAATAATTCACGTCCAGCTTCATTTTTCCAAAGAAGCCCTTGGTGAAACCCGCCTCATAAAAATCCCCGTGCGAAGGTTCCACGGGAAGGCGCAATACTTCCGGATCGAGGGCAACGACGGCTGCCGAACTGGCGAGCAGAATGTTTTCCGACGCTGGCGTCTGGAAAATCCGGTCATAAGAGGCATGGAACACCAAATCGGCCCGCGGCCAATACCAGGCAATTCCAAGCCGGGGGCTGAGTGCGTTGCGATCGACCACCAGGTGGTAGTGGTCCCAGCGCAAGCCGGCGCTAATGGTAAAACGGCCGAGGCGCATCAGGTCCTGGACATACAAAGCCTGTTCGCGATCCAGTCCGTGACCGGTGAAATTAAATGTCGGACGTGTGCCCGGGTCGAACTGGCTGAAATCCGTGATGGCGTAGTTGAATTGCTCATGGATGGAACCATAGTCCATGTCAGCGCCGGCTTTGATTTCGTGAATGCCACGATGAATCGAGATATTGCCCTTGACGTAGACCTCGCGAAAGCTGCGCTGCTGCCCTGCGATGATGGGAGTGGATTGAAGGTTCGACGAGAGGCCGGAGGAATTGTCTCTCGACATCAGCCGGAAATCGCCCAGGACATTGGACGAAAAAACATGCTGGTAAGAGAGAATGCCAATGGTCTCATCGCTGCTGCGATCCTGGCGTTGTCCGGCGGCCTGCTGTAAAAATTCGTTGGGGACCTGAAACACCGTCTGTTCGTGGCGAACAATAAAGCCGAGACGGTCACGCTCCGTGAGGTCGCGTTCGTAATGCGCTGCAAAACTGCCGGTAGTGGCGCGATTGCTGAAGTTGTCGATTACGGGGGGATCGAGGTAGCGGTCGGTACGTGCGCTTTCCGCACTGACCCCGAGAGTGTTCTTACCCCAACCCTGCTGCACCATCAGATAGCCGTCCGCAGTGCCGAAGCTGCCGCCGGATGCGACCACCTTACCGTGCAGGCCCTGCCGCGAATCGCGAGCGGTCGAAATCTCAACCACGCCGCCGAGCTTTCTCCCGTATTCAGCGGGAAAATTGGCCGTGAGTACGGTCACCGACTCGGCATCGTCGGCCTCGATCTCGGGCGCGAACGATGGTGAACGGTTGTCGGTCAGCGGAATTCCATCCACGACGTACTGCGTCTGGTACTCCGAGCCTCGCGGATGCAGAACGCCATTTGATTCCAGAAGCCAGCCGGGCTGCGAGTTCACCAGATCAATGATCGAGCGCCCCGGCAGGGCCGTGCTGCGATGTTCGAGCGTTTCGCTTCCCAACCGATTCACTGTGCCGGTACGATGGGGATCAACCAGGGTGTCGGAATCGCTCACTTCAACCGCGGTCTGGGCGGGCGCGACCGACAACTGAATCCGCAATTCAACTGAGATCGCAGACCGAATTTCTACGACGCTTGAGTAAGGAGCAAAAGCGAGGCGTTTCACCTCAATGCGATACAGGCCGAATGGCAGATTTCTGACTGCTAGAGTGCCCGCTTGGTCGGTGACATAGCTCTGGCGGAACTGATTTGCCTCCGAAACGAGCTCCGCCGAGGCTTGCAGACCCAGCCCAGTGGGGTCCACAACCTTGAGCCGCACCACTCCCGAATTACTCTGTCCGAAGAGTTGCCCCACGAACAGGCAAGACAGCAGGCACTTCCTCATTATTGTCGTTCCCTACAGAACGATTCTATCCCGAGTTGCACTTGTTCCGGTGCGCTACCGGTGCAATAAGGCGATTCACGTGCTCATCCCGGATGGCACAGAATTGCGAGGCGGCCAAATCAGGCGCGCTATTGCAATTGCTTCCCCTTGGTCTCAGGCAACTGCGTGGCCACCAGACACGCCAGCAAGAACGACACGCCGCACAAATAGAAAGCCCAATTCAAACCCTTCGTCTGTCCCACGCGCCCGATGACAAACGGCGCGATCGAACTCATGGTGCGTGCGCCGTTGTAGGTAAAACCCAGGGCCCGTGCCCTTACTTCAGTAGGAAAAATTTCGCTTCCCATAATTCCCGAGCCGGAAAAGAACCCCGTGCCGAAAAACGCCAGCACAGTGCCCAGCACCATCACGGCCCATGGCGCCCTCGCCATGGCATAAACCGGCACAATCAGGGCTGCCATGAATGTATAGATAAGAAATGACTTGCGGCGGCCCAGCCAGTCCGCGACCCAGCCAAAGCTGGCGTATCCGGGAAACATTCCCACCAGATTCAGCACCACCAGCAAAGTGGTGGTTCCCATGATTCCGAAGCCGCGCCCGCCTTGCTCGACGGTCAACGACAGATAAGGTGGAATCCAGGTAAACAGTCCCCACCAAGCAAACATTCCGAAGAAATTCATGAACAGCAGCGCCAAAGTATGTTTCACGTACGGCGGTTTGAAGAGTCCGGCGAATCCGGTTTGTGATCCGGTCGTAGCTGAGTTGCGGATTACTGTGTCCTCGCGCCTACCATGACGTTCCTGCCACATCTCCGATTCGGGCACACCACGGCGAATCCACAAGACGACAAAAGCGGGAAGGATGCCGACGAAGAATGCTATTCGCCAATCGGCGTAGTGCAGCACGATTCCTACCGCTAGTGCGGCCAGCGCGTAACCAATCGCCCACGAACTTTGAACAATAGAGATGGCTTTAGCCCGCAACTCGGTGGGCCAGGTCTCAGCTACCAGGGTGGCACCAGTATTCCATTCTCCTCCCATCCCCAGGCCGAGGATGAAGCGGAAGATGGCCAGCATCAGGACTGAGGTCGCAAGGCCGGAGGCGAAAGAACAAACTGAGTAGGTAAGAATGCTCAGCATCAGGGCGCGTTTACGGCCGAGGCGATCGGCAATGAATCCGAAGGCAACGCCGCCGATCCCGGACGCCAGCAGGGTCAGGCTGTTAAGGAATCCCGCAGTGCCTTTGGTCATACCCAGGTCGCGCATGACGTGCGCCAGTACCAGGGCGTACAGCATGGCGTCGAAAGCGTCGAGCATCCAGCCCAGGGCAGCGGCCAACAGCGTCCGGCGTTGAGCAGAGGTGGCCTGCGCGAAGGGGAAGCCCAAGCTAGGGAGCATGGGACGGATTGTCAATGGTGGGGAGCCGATTGGCAAATTGAAAAAGTCCGTGTGTCCTCCGTGGCTTCCTACTTTCGAACCACGGAGGACACCGAGGACACGAAGCTTTTTCTACGCGGCTTTCAAAAGATGGAAGTATCGGCGTGCCTTGCGCACATCGCGGGCGATCTGTTCACGCAGCGCATCCACTGAAGGAAACTTAATCTCATCCCGTAGTCGCTGTAAGAAATAAATCTCCACTTCCGTGTCGGGCGCCAGCCCGATGGGATGGAAATTCAACAGGTGGCTTTCGATCGCAAATGATTCCGCCCCAAAGGTGGGACGACCGCCGACGTTGGTGACAGAGTCGAAGCATTCCTCACCCACGCGGGTACGCGTGATATAAACGCCATCCCTGGGCACGAATTCCTCATAGCGACTCAGGTTGATGGTGGGCACGGTGTATTTCGAGCCGTATCCTCGTCCCCGCCCCGGAGTGGAAAGCATGCTGAAGGGATGCCCCAACAAATGCCGCGCCCGGTTAACCCGGCCCTCGCTGAGAAGCTTGCGCACATGGCTGCTCGAGACTGGCTCCCCACGCAGCTTCATCTCCGGATAGACTTTGACTTCGAAGTCCATCTCGCGCCCGAACTCGGCGAGCATTTCCACATTGCCCTCAGCCTTGTGGCCAAAGCGAAAGTTGTAACCCTCATGCACTTCACGCGCGTGCAATTGCTTTTTGAGGATCTGTTCAGCAAACTGCCGAGGAGTCATCAGCGAAAGATCGCGCCCGAAAGGCAGGAGCAGCACGGCGTCTAAGCCGCTGGCTTCGAGCAGGCGCAGTTTTTCTGGAGTCGGGGTGATCAGCTTAAGCCCGGAGTCAGGCCTCAAGATGCGCACAGGGTGGGGCTCGAAGGTCACCGCCATCGCCTTGGCACCCTGCTGCCGCGCCCGCTCAACGATCTGCCTGAGCACGCAGCTATGGGCACGGTGGACACCGTCAAAGTTCCCGATGCTTACCAGCGTCGGGCCGAAGCCCGTGGGGACTTCCTCGAGTTTGTGGAAGACATGCATCAAGGCAGCCTCTCGCTACTAGCTTCTAGCCTCTAGCCCACTCCAAACCCTTCGCAACGCACAGGGCGCGGAATCATCCCGGGCCCCTTTGCGCCCCGTTGCGGCTAAAGATTTTCCTTCCTGCTTAAATCTCAAATTCAAGTTTCATCCCATCGTACGAGAGCCGCACATGTGCCGGCAGGGACGCATTGGTCTCTTCGTGTGGCAGGTCGTGGCAGATGTGAGTAAAGAACGCGCGCCGAGGCTTGACGCGCTCCACGATGCGCAGCGAATTCTCCACCGTCGAATGCGTGGGATGCGGCTTGTGTCGCAGGGCGTCGAGAAACAGGATGTCGAGATCCCGCAGCTGTTCGAACGAGGCCTCGGGTACAAGGCTGTGATCCGTCAGGTACGCAGCCGAACCGAAGCGATAGCCGTAGATCTCGGTTTCGCCGTGGATCACAGTCACAGCCTCGAAGCGCGCGCCGAACAATGCCAACGGGGTTTGCAGCGGTATGAGTTCCACCTGCGGCAGTCCGCCAAATTTATACTCCGCGTCGAAGATATAGCGGAACATGTTGCGTATGAACTCGGCCACATCAGCACGGGCATAGAGCGGCAGCTTGCCCGGCTTGTGCCGAAAACTCAACGGCCGCAGATCATCAATGCCCAGAATATGGTCGGCATGGGCGTGGGTATAGAGCACGGCGTCCAGGCTGCGTATATTTTCGCGGATCGCCTGCTGCCGGAAATCTGGGGTGGTATCGATGAGCACATTCTTTCCGCCATACTCAATCAGCACCGATGGCCGGGTGCGCCGGTCGCGCGGATCGGAAGATCGGCACACGGCGCAATCACAGCCAATGGTGGGCACGCCCATGGACGTACCGCTACCCAGGACCGTCAGCGTGGCTTTCATCGTTTCGCAGGATTCGTGCCCGTCGCCTGCGGGGGCCGGGCCAGGGCGTTGGTTACTTCCACGTAGGCCATGCGCAGTTCGTAGAGACAATTCTGTAAAAAGTTTTCTTCCGCAGGCGTGAGGTTGCCCTTGGTCTTTTCCGCGAGCAGGCCGAGCGTGTCGACGGTCTGGCGCGCCCCCAGCAGATCAATCCGCGGCTGACCCCTTTCTTCTTGCATCAACCCGAGCTGCAGCATGGCGGTCATGTACAGCGAGGCCATGAAGCGCTCGAAAGTCATTGCCATTTCTTTCGCGGAGTGGCCGCTGAGTTCGACGCGGGCATCGAGTTCCTTCGCCGACTTATGATAGGCATCGGCCTGTTCCTTTTGCTCAGCCGAGGTGGGAGGCGGCGGCACCGAGGGATCGAGTTCCGGCGGCGCCGACTGATCCAGCGCGGAAGGCTCGGCTGCAATCTGGCTAACGTTGGCCTCCGCTGCGGCAGGTGGAACTGGTTTCGAGGTAGATACTTCTTCTTCGCTGACTTCGCGGCGCAATTTGCCTTCGGATGTGAACAGCCGCCGGTCGGTTACGGTAAAGCTTTCCTGCTTTTTCTCAGACATAATTCTTTTCCCTCGACTACTTAAACATTTCCGCAAACGGCAGGTTCGCCACGGTGGCGGCGCTGCCGCCGGCCTCTACTTGTTTGCCCGGCATGGCGACTTCGCGGCGGATATATCCGAGCGCCACACGGCGTTCGCCACCAGCAACCGGCAGGGAAGCGGCGCTCGTGATTTCGCCGAAGTCCTTGCCATCTACCTGAATCTTGCTGCCAGCCGCGGGCAGCCGACCGTCAATATTAAAGCCGGTGAATTTGCGGCGAACCTGCCCGCGTGACCGGATGCGCTCCACAATTTCCTGGCCCACGTAGCAGCCCTTGGAAAAATTCAAAGCGCGATTCTGCTCGGTCTCCTGGGGCAAGTCGCGCTCGCGGATGTCAACACCGTAGCGGGGAATCCCGGCCGCGATGCGCAAAAGTTCGAGCGCCGCAATCCCCACCGGCTTCGCTCCTGCTTTCATAAGCGCTTCGGAAACTTTCTCAGTGTCGCCGGGGGTTAGCAATATTTCGAGAGACTCCACCTGTGGGTTATCTCCCCGGACCACGGTCACAGCGGTCTGGTGCCACGTGATGTCGACAAATTGCATTGCCTTGAGCTCGGGTACTTCGAATCCTGCTGTCTGCAGCGTTGCCCGGGACTGCGGCCCCGCGAGGCCGACCGCGCTCAGCCGCTTGCTGACGTTCGTGACCTCGACGTCGTCCATGATGATGTACTTGTCGAAGACAGCAAGGATCGTCTCTACCTGCGACTGGTCGGTATTAACCAGTAACGACTCTCCCAGATTGTAGGCGTTCAAGTCACCTAGAATATGTCCCTGCGGGTTGAGCAGAAACGCGTACACACCGCGTCCGGCCTTGAGATCGCGGATGTTGTTGGTGACCATGCCGTTCAGCCACCTCACCCGGTCTCCGCCGGTAAGCGAAAGATTCGATCGCGAACTCAGATCGTAGACGCCAGATCCGGAAACGAGGGCTTGAAATTCGGCGCGTACATCACCATGGTCGGCCCTCGGCACAGCGGACCGTGCCATAGGTGCGTCCACGCGATTATTCTGTGCGATCTCGCTCATTATTCTCTTGAGTTGATTATAGCGGACTGATGAGGGGCGTCCCGCCCGTCAGGGAATGGGCGTGCATGACGGGCGGGACGCCCGTCCTCCACGTAAGCACCGGAATGACAATCGCCGATCGAGTTGATAACCTTCCAACCCGTGAGCCAAAAGAAGCGAATCGCTGTTATTCCCGGGGACGGCATCGGCCCCGAGGTCATCGCACAGGCCGTGAACGTCATCCAGGCCTCGGGCGCCGATGTCGAGTTGACCCATTTCGACTGGAGCGCGAATCGCTACCTGGCTGACGGCGTCACTGTCCCGCCCGATGGCTTCGCCATGCTCGAGCGAGATTTTGCCGCCATCCTGCTGGGCGCTTTCGGCGATCCTCGCGTGGCCTCGAATATTCATGCCAAAGAAATCCTGCTGGGCATGCGCTTCAAGATGGACTTGTATGCCAACGTGCGTCCGGTGCGTCTGCTCGATGCATCACTATGCCCGCTGAAGGGAGTCGAGCCCAAAGACGTTGACTTCGTCGTGGTGCGCGAGAATACTGAGGGCGCTTACGTTGACGCCGGCGGCGTGTTCAAGCAAGGCACACCGGACGAGGTCGCGGTACAGGAAGACATCAATACTCGCAAAGGCGTGGAGCGAGTGATCCGCTATGCCTTCGATTATTGCGAGCGCCACCAGAAGCAGGATGGCGGGAGGCGCAAGAGCGTCCTCATGTGCGATAAGTCGAATGCCATGACCTACGCGGGAGGATTGTGGCAACGAGTGTTCAAGGAGGTAAGCCGCGAGTATCCGCAAATCACGCCGCAGCACATGTACGTGGACGCCCTCTGCACCCAGATGGTGCGCGATCCGAGGCAGTTCGACGTGATCGTGACCAACAATATGTTTGGCGACATCGTCACCGACTTGGCGGCCGGTCTGCAGGGTGGGCTCGGTATGGCCGCAAGTGGGAATATTCATCCGGGAAAGACGTCAATGTTCGAGCCGGTACACGGCTCCGCGCCGCCGCTTGCGGGAAAGAACATAGCCAATCCGTTGGGCGCGATCCTGACAGCGGCGATGATGCTGGCGCACTTGGGGATGACGCCGGAGGCTGAAAAGATCGAAGCCGCCGTGCTCGAAGCGGTGAGACAAAAGAAGACTACGCAGGATATCGGTGGCGGCTTCGGGACTCGGGAAGCGGGGGCGTGGGTGACGAAGAGAGTGGGAAGCTGACTCGATTCCGACAAGAACGCGCCACTGCGGCTAAAGCCGCCTCCTGTCGCGACGCTTGTCGCACGGCTGGAAGCCGTGCTCTTCCACCGTACCGTAAACGTCGGACTTTGCGCCTGATCACGGGGCTGAACGAGATCCGCCCTTGCTCCCAAGGAATACTAATCGCGACCGATTTCCAAAACGTTCCAGCATCCAGATAAGCATGACGTCGCCGCGGGCGGCCGCGGCGCCGTGGAAGGGCACGCCTTTCAGCGCTACCGACAGCAAGCTTCAAGCGACCGGAGTTAGGCGTTGTGGCGCCTCATCGACCACGAATTCGGGATGGGCGGACGAATATCGCCCATCGGCTGTTCGTAGCCCTTCTGAAAGAACACAGCCGCGGATTGGCGGGGCGGTGTCCGACATAAGCAGGTCAACTCCGGCGGCCGGTCAGCAGGGCCAGTTCACGCCATTTCCAGTGGCAATCCACGTCCCGGAAGCCAATCTCGCGCAGCCATCGCAGTTGGATTTGCAGATCCAGCAGTTTGTTCGAAGGGTCTTCAGTGTCCAATGTGCACCCGATGCAGCTCAAGAATTCTTGGTGAAGCTCTGGCGTCACGGACGCTACATGCTCGAGATTGCAAAATACGCCACCGGGGGCGAGGCATGCATAAATCTCAGCGTAAAGGGCGCGCTTGCGTTCGTGGATGAGATGATGAATAGCGAAGCTCGAAACCACGACGTCAAAACTGCCCAGGTCGGGAAGCGCGTCTTCAAGATTGTGGGCCAAAACCGTAACCGAGCGATTGTCGGCAAAACGCCGGCGTGCCGCATCCAGCATGGCGGGCGAGAAATCCACGGCGATGGAAATGGCGTCCGGACGCTTGATTTTGACCAGGGCGAGAAGCCGCCCGTCTCCGGTGCCAAGATCGAGAATCCGCTTTGCGGTTGGCGGAATAAATTCGAGAAGCGTCGACTCGCCTTCGACCCGGTGCGGGATCGAGTCGGCGCGGCCCAGATAGTCGAGTGCGTGTTCAGTTGAGGCCCATAGATTGACGCTCATGCGAAAAGTATAGACTCATCTCAATGGCTAATTTAAAAATTGCTGGCAAGCGATGTCAGACGGCGATTGTGATATTGCTTCTGCTCGTTTCGCTGCTTGCTGTTTATGGGCAGGCACAGGCGGGGCAGTCCGAAGAGAAACAGAAAGCCGCGGGCGAGTCGTCCGCGACCGCACAAGCCAAGTCACAAACAAATGAGTCGGCCGCCCCCGAGCAACAGAAGATTTCGCCGCAGGAGGCGGAGAAACTCTTCCGCTCGGTGGACGAGATTCTGCGTTTTGCCAGCAAAGACACGCTCTATCCCATCAAACGTGAGGTCAAGCGTCAACTTGTCAGCCGCGACCAAGTCGAATCGTATGTCAGCAGGCACACCAGAGAAGACGAAGATGCCAAGCGCCTGCGACGCTCCGAGTTGGTGCTCAAGAAGTTTGGATTGCTGCCGCGAGACTTCGACCTCGGGAAGTTTCTGATCGTGCTCCTGAAAGAGCAGGTCGCGGGGTACTACGATCCCAAGACCAGGACGGTGAATCTCCTCGACTGGCTGGGCGCAGACCAGCAAAAGCCGGTCCTGGCGCACGAATTGACGCATGCGCTGCAGGACCAGTCTTTCAATCTCGAAAAATATATGAAGCCGGTCGACGCCGACCTCGCCAAGAAGAAGGTAATAACGGTTCAGGACATCGAGAACGACGAGGTCAGCACCACGCGTCAAGCCGTCGTCGAAGGCCAGGCCATGGTTGTGCTCGTGGATTATATGCTGGAGCCCATGGGCCTCTCGCTGAAGGACTCGCCGCAAGTGGTCCAGGCCCTGAAGGATGGCATGCTGGTCGGTACCGCCGACGCCGTGCAATTCCGTAATGCGCCCATCTATATGAAGGAGGCGCTGACCTTCCCGTATCGCTACGGCATCGACTTTATCGCCGACCTGTTGATTAAGGGTGGGAAAGACAAGGCCTTCGCGGAACTCTTCCGGAATCCTCCGCGGAGCACGCGGCAGATCATGGAACCACAGACTTATCTTTCCGGCGAACATGTGGAGCCGATGACTGTCCCCGACTTCCGGCAGGTGTTCGAGAACTACGAGCGTTTCGATGTGGGCGCTGTCGGAGAGTTTGATGTGGCCGTGCTGGTTGACGAATATGCCGGCGCTCAGGTTTCGAACAGGATGTACCCTCACTGGCGAGGCGGCTACTACTATGCGGTGCGTTCCAAGGCCGATCCGGCCGCCCCGCTGGGTCTGCTGTACGCCTCGCGCTGGTCGAGTCCAGAGAAGGCATCCAGTTTTGCCGCGATCTATGCCTCGGCACTAGGCAAACGATACCTGCATGTTCACGACGTCGTGCAAGAGGCCGGGATCAAGACCGACCCGTTAGATCATCTGACCGGCAAGCGCGCCTGGCTCACGGAGGACGGACCTGTCGTCATCGACGTGCGGGGGGACACTGTAGTGATTACCGAGAGCCTGGATCAGACCACAACCGACAGTTTGGAAGCGGAAGTATTCGGAGCGGTTGCCGCGGCGGCCAAGTAGCTTTGCGATTGTGTGGGACCGAGACTTTCGACCCGGTCAGGCGGCCTGAAGGGCCGCAGACCTTTCCGGTGATCCAGGGCTTACAGCGGTGCCTCGCACCGCCCGACCGGGTCCGAGACCTGGTCCCACACAGTCAAGTTTCGCTCCTCCTTCTGTATAATCACCACTTTGTCCGTAGATAGCGAAACTTCTGAGGAGACCTGTTGGCACAAGCGGAAATCGGAATCATTGGCGGCAGCGGGCTGTACTCTATGCCCGGCCTTACCAAAGTCAAAGAGGTGCGCCTCAAAACGCCGTTTGGCAAGCCTTCGGACACCTACGTTCTGGGCACGCTGGAGGGCCGCAGAGTTGCATTTCTGGCGCGCCACGGACGAGGACACCGCATTCTTCCCACCGAACTGAATTTCCGCGGCAATATTTACGGTTTCAAGCAGCTGGGCGTCGACCGGATAGTTTCGATCTCCGCCGTCGGGTCGCTGAAAGAAGAGCACAAGCCGCTCGAGTTCGTAATCCCGGACCAGTTTTTGGACCGTACCCGCCATCGCGTAGACACGTTTTTCGGAAACGGCATCGTGGCCCACATTGCGTTCGCCGATCCCATCTGTCCTCAACTCGCCCAAGCCGTGGAAGGCGCGTGCAAGAAAGCTGGAGTGACCGGCAAGCGCGGCGGAACTTATGTCTGCATGGAAGGTCCGCAGTTTTCGACCAAGGCCGAGTCCAACATCTATCGCAGCTGGGGCATGGACGTGATCGGCATGACCAACCTGCAGGAAGCCAAGCTGGCGCGCGAGGCGGAAATTTGCTACGTCACCGTTGCCATGGTCACCGACTACGACTGCTGGCATCCCCACCATGACTCGGTGACCGTGGACCAGATCGTGGCGGTGCTTCTGAAAAATGCCGAGAACGCCACCCGGGTCGTGCGCGAGACGGTATCTTCCATGCCGAAAGATCGTGCCTGCAAGTGCGGCTCTTCTTTGGCGCATGCCATTCTCACCGACCGCAGCAAGATTCCCACGGCCACCCGTCAAAGGTTGAAACTCATTTTGGACAAATATCTGAAGGCCAAAAAGGCATGAGCATCGTCGCAGTCGGTTCCGTGGCGTTCGATACGATTGCCAGCCCCTCCGGGAAAGTGGAAGGCGTTCTGGGCGGCGCGGCCACATACTTCGCTTTGGCCGCCAGCTACTTCACCGATGTCCGCGTAGTCGCAATTGTGGGCGAGGACTTTACCGCCGAGCATGAAAATGTTCTGAAGAAACGCGGCGTGGACACGCGCGGCATCGAACACGCCAAAGGGAAAACCTTTTGCTGGGGCGGGCAGTATCTCGATAACCTGAATGAGGCCAAGACCGATTTCACCGACCTCAATGTGTTCCAGAACTTTCGGCCTCACATTCCTTCCCACTATCAGGATTCGGAATTTCTGTTTCTGGCGAATATTCAACCTGAGCTGCAGGCGACAGTTCGTCGAGAAATGAAAACGGTGCGTTTGACCGGCGGCGACACCATGAACTACTGGATCAACAGCGCCCGCAAGCAGTTGACCGAAACCCTGAAGCTGGTTGACGTGCTGTTGATCAACGATACGGAGGCCAAAAGCCTGGCGGGAGAGACGAACCTGCCGCGGGCCGCGGTGAGAGTGCTGGCCATGGGTCCGCAGGCGCTGGTGATCAAACACGGCGAATACGGTGCAACCATCTTCTTCCGTGAATCCGCATTCGGCATCGGCCGCCATCCTTTTCGTGCGCCGGCGCTGCCCATCGAAGAGGTCAAAGATCCCACCGGGGCCGGAGATTCCTTTGCCGGCGGCTTCATGGGATACCTCGCCTCGCAGGGAGAGCTGACCCGCGAAGTTCTGAAGCGCGCTCTGTTCTACGGCGGCGTGATGGGATCGTTTGCGGTGGAGCGCTTCGGCACCGAGCGTCTGCAGTCGCTCACCCGCGAAGAAATTGACGCCCGCTTTCAAATCTTCCGCGAGCTGACGCACCTGGAATGAGCGCCCAGCCGAGCTGGCGATGGGATCGCGAGATTGCCCTGCTGGCATGGTTTACGACATGCGTTTCAATGCTTTCCTTCCTGTTTTATTTCCGGCGGGGCGAAATACTGCTCTACGGCGACGCGGTCGCGCACATCAATATCGCGCGCCGCGTATTCGATTCCCGGACGCCGGGACTACTGCAGTTGGGCACCGTCTGGCTGCCGCTGCCGCACTTGCTGATGATTCCGTTTCTGCTTTCAAACTGGATGTGGAAGACAGGAGTGGGCGGGTCGATTCCGTCGATGGCCGCTTACGTGTTGGGGACGATTGGAATTTTTCGCCTCGTGCGTGACGCGCTCGGGTCAGATGCTCAATCGGCTCTGATGGTCAAATCTGCCGCCTGGCTGGCCGCGATCATTTATGCCACCAATCCGAACCTGATCTATCTGCAAGCGACGGCCATGACCGAAGCGCTCTACCTGGGGCTGTTCATCTGGGCAATGGTTTACTTCAACGAATTTGTGCGAGAGTCCGCGAAGGCCGAAGAAAATACCCACCCGTTGGCCGCCTCATCTTCACTGGTTAAATGCGGTTTCTGCCTCTTAGCTGCGTGCTTGACGCGCTACGACGCGTGGCTTCTAGCTGCCGCCATGTCTGTAGCCGCACTCGCGGTTGTGCTACACACGAAGAGGAGAGGACACCGTAGGGGACTGGCAAAATTCATTCTGATAGCCGCAGCCGCTCCGACGCTTTGGCTGGCCTACAACGCCATTGTCTATCGCAACCCGCTGGAATTTGCCAACGGCCCATATTCGGCCAAGGCCATCGAGCAGAGAAGCCCAGGTGCAGCTCATCCCGGCACGCATGATCTTCAAACTGCTTTCAGCTACTTCCTGAAGTCGGCGGAGTTGAACCTCGCGGCAGGGAATTGGCAGAAACTCTGGCTGCTGCTTGCTGTGGCGGGAGTGATCGCGGCCCTCACCTGGAAACAGACGCGAAGCCACCTGTGGCCGCTGGTCCTGCTTTGGATTCCTCTGTCGTTCTACTCTCTTTCCGTCGCCTACGGCGGTGTGCCGATCTTCATGCCAGTGTGGTGGCCGTTTTCCTATTACAACGTGCGTTACGGATTGGAACTGCTTCCCGCATTCGCGGTATTTGTAACTCTAGCCTTCTACTTTTCTGCGCAGATGGTGCAACATCGCGCTTTCAAGTTTGGTGCAGCGGCCGCAGTCCTGATCTTCGTCGCAACCAGCTTCGCCTCGACCTGGTCGGCTCCCGTCTGCTTTACCGAAGCCGTAGTCAACTCCCGGGACCGCATCTCCCTAGAGCGTGAACTGGCTGATTTTGTAAAGGTGTTGCCCCCTGACTCCACGGTCCTCATGTACCTGGGCGATCATGTCGGGGCACTGCAGCAGGCCGGCATTCCGCTGCGCCGAGTCATCAATGAAGGTAACCATCGCACCTGGAAGCAGCCGGTTGACCTCGACGGACTCTGGGAACGGGCGCTGGCTAGTCCGGCGAAATACGCGGACTTTGTCATCGTCTTCGAAGGCGACCCGGTTTCCGCCGCTTTGCTGAAAGATGTACAGAAACAGGGCCTCGTTCCCCTGGCCGTGATTCACACTTCGGGCCAGGCCAAGGCGACGATCTACCGGACCTATGCTTCGGCCCGGTAATCATCTGCGTTAACTTGCGGCGCTGGAACCCGCCAAGAGAGAAGTTTTCCGGTGATAAAATCCAGCCACCGAAGGTCCCATGCCGGTCATGCAACACATATACGGCGTCCTGCAGAGCGAGATGTCCTCGGCGGGAATATTCCTGTTGCGGCTGACGCTGGCGGCGCTGTTGGGAGGCGCTATCGGATTGGAGCGCGAATTCAAGCACCGTCCCGCCGGGCTGCGCACGAATCTCTTTATCTGCGTCGGCGCCGCGATGTATACCCTGCTCTCGGATGCGCTGGCGATCAAGTTCCTGGGCGACCACACACGCATCGCGGCGCAGATCATTCCCGGCATCGGCTTCATCGGAGCCGGCTCCATCCTTCACAATCGGAACAATCTGGTCACTGGGATCACCTCGGCCGCGACTGTGTTCGTAGTGGCTTCGGTCGGCATGGCTGTAGGCGGCGGATTGTATGTTACAGCCGTCTTTGGCACCGCCCTTATTCTGGTTTGCCTGTTCCTGCTGGGAAACGCCGAGCAGAAACTCAATCTCAAACTCGCCGTGCACACCTACGAGGTCACCGGTAAGTCCGTGGACGATATCAAGGCGGAAGTGAATCGTGCGTTGGAGTGCATCCACGCCATGATGGACAACGTTCTCGTTGCCGAAACCCGGCAGCATATACGCCTCCAGTTTGATCTGGCGGGGACAAACAAGGAGCAGAAACAGGTGCAGCAGGCCTTGCAGCAATCTTCTGTGCTCGAGAGCGTTACTCCCCTGGGCCCGGTGCAGCCGGAATGACGTCGTCCTCTCGAGTCATTCCTTTTGTAAAGGCAAACGCCTGCGGCAACGACTTCCTGATTGTTGATGGCGTGGATGTGCCTGCAGGTATCGCGGATTTCAGCAGGCGCATCTGCGACCGGCATTCTGGGGTTGGGGCTGACGGAGTAGAGTGGTTGTCTTCCACCCCGGATGCGGATGTCGAGGCGCGGCTGTTCAACGCCGACGGATCGGAAGCTGAGATTTCCGGCAACGGCACTCGCTGCGTGGCTGCCTATCTGTGCTCGGAGCAGGCGAAAGAAAGTTTTGCGATCCGCACCGGCGCCGGGGTCAAGATTTGCGCGCTGATCAGTCGCAACGAATCCAGCTACAAGTTCGAAACCGCCATGGGCCCGCCGCAGGTTGGAGATGAACTGCCCGTCAAGCTGGCGTTTGCGGAAGTGCGAGGCATTCCGGTCTCCATGGGCAATCCGCACTATGTGGTGTTTGTGAAGGAATTCAGTCCAACCTGGCAGGCCGAAGCGGCAGAAATCGGGCGTCAACCTCGCTTTAAGCAGGGAACTAATGTTGAACTGGTAATCGTTCAAGATAAGAGTAATGTCGAGGTCAGATTTTTCGAGCGCGGAGTCGGCGAAACCCAGTCGTCCGGAACTGGTTCGTGTGCTTCCGCAGTTGCTGCCATTGCGGCAAGGCGCGCCCGGTCGCCGGTCCGGGTGCACGCGCCCGGCGGAGTTCAGACAGTACGATGGGAAGATGGGCAAGTCTTCCTTGGCGGGCCCGCGCAACTGGTCTGTCGGGGTGAGTTTTTCATTTAATCTGGTAGCTAAGGCATAGGTTCAAGGTTCCCGTATAGATGGCGTCGTTTCCAAAAGTTTCGCGCATGAAGGCGCCGGCGCTTCAAGCTGGCGACACCGTGGGCATCGTTGCTCCCGCCAGCAACGTCAAACCTGACGACCTGGAAGCAGGCTGCGCGACGTTGCGCGATCTGGGATACAAGCCCTTCTACTTCGAATCAATCCTCGAGCGCGACCTCTACTTCGCGGGTTCGGCTGCGCGGCGTGCGCGCGAACTGGAAGAGATGTTCACTCGCGACGACGTTCGAGCGATCATCTGCGCTCGGGGTGGGTACGGTTCAAACTATCTTCTGGATATTCTGGATCTCACCAAGATCAAAGCGCACCCCAAGATTTTTGTTGGCTACAGCGATCTCACCTCTCTACTGACTTACTTCGCGGACTCGGCCGGACTGATTACTTTTCACGGTCCCATGGTGGCCAAGGATTTCGCGCATGCGGCCGGCGTCGACCCGAATTCCTGGGAGCGAGCGCTGAATGGATCGTCCGAGTGGGCTTTGGAACTGGATTCGGACGTAAAATCGCTGGTCGAGGGGTTCGCAGAAGGAATTCTCTACGGGGGATGCCTCTCCATTCTGGTCGCTTCCTTGGGCACGCGCTATGAAATCTGCACAGCAGGCACAATCCTTTTTCTCGAAGATATCGCGGCCAAGCCTTTCCAGATTGACCGCATGCTCATGCAGTTGAAGCTGGCAGGGAAATTGACCGATGTGCAGGGCATCATCTTTGGGGAGATGCTAGATTGCCGACAGAACACCGAGACCAATAAAGACCAAGGCTATACGCTGGAAGAAGTCGTGCTGCGCGTGGTGGGCAACCTCGGTGTGCCTGTCGCTTACGGGCTGCGTTCCGGGCATGTTTCGCGGCGCAACATCACGCTGCCTTTCGGCGTTCGCGCCGCACTGAATGTCGCGCTC
>Ga0157379_10000929_pt1 | contig 23676 bp, 22 predicted proteins | sample S25metaG_FD_121802 | JGI IMG/M metagenome (GOLD analysis project Ga0157379, IMG submission 121802) | Switchgrass rhizosphere microbial communities from Kellogg Biological Station, Michigan, USA - S2-5 metaG | ecosystem: Host-associated > Plants > Roots > Rhizosphere > Soil | place: USA... | reverse complement strand
ATGTTGTCGCCATTTACGCTGGCGCCGCGGCCCAGTTGATCGAGATGCGCGGCCACCAGCACATATTCATTCTGCAAACGCGCATCGCTGCCGCGCACCATGCCAACCACATTGTTGCTGTCCACGCGGCGCAAGCCGGTGGTCGCGGTGAGGGTCATCGTGCCCGGCAAGGCAAAGCCTTGCGGCTCGCCGAGCTTTGCCGCCTGCAGCGTTTGTTCCAACGTGTGGCCATTGCCGAACAACAACGCAGCGGCATCGGAGTTGAAACGAAACTTCAATTTCAATTCGGGAAATACTTCATCGGGTTGTTCGTCGCTATTGACGCGCCGCATCTCCGACACCCAGCTCATGGCCACCGCTCGATCCCATGAATTAAAGCTCGGACTCTCTTTCTGTTCATGCGTATCGATTTCGATCACGCCCAGCGCGCCTTGCTTCGCGAGTCGCGCGTACTTGGTATCGCGCCAACCGTAATAACTGCGTGCCTGAGCATTGAAGCGATCCGGCGCGCCGTTGAGGATGATGGCGATACGCCCCTGTAAATCCAGATCAGCCAGGTCGTTATAGTTGAGTTCCGGTGCATCGATACCGAAGCCGGCGAACACCAGTGGCGCAGTCAGCGAACTAGTGGCGCTGAAGAAATTGGCCGAGGGCAGGTAGTCCTTGCTGAACTCGAAGTTGAGGGTGCTGCCGTCGCGTTTCAATGCCGCCGCTGAACCGGGCAATACCACCGAGGCTTCGATCAACGGCACCGATTGCAGATAACTTTCGCCCAGCGGCAGCAACCCCGATTGCCGAAACTGCGCGGCTACGTACGCTGCGGCCAGTTCATAACCGCGCGATCCGGTGGCACGACCTTCCAGCAGATCGCTGCTGAGAAATTCGGCATGCGCGCGAATCGCCTGTGCATTCAGTGCCGATGCACTCTCCACCGGCTGAGCGTGAATGCTGAACGCGCACATACCCAGCGCGATGCCCAACGCCAACTGGCGTTGCAACCTATTGCCGAAACTCAACGTCATGAACTTAAGTTTTGCGGTGAAGAAATGAACATTCGCGCATGCTACTGATCAATGCGCTGGTTCGCCAATCCAGTTGCATGCTGCATGCAGCGATGGTGGATTGTTGATTCGCCGCGACTGCTGGACCCGTGCGAGGACACGCGGTAGCGTTGCCGCCTACAGCTCATTGAGCGTCATGGCTGCACTGCGATTATGAGCGGAAGTCAACCTGTGCTCAGGTCTGAAAAATCGGTGTTCATGCGGCGAGTTTGTGTGCCGGCAGTTGATCGTTCGCCGCAATAGAGGAATGCAGATGTCGATAGCCATCGTCCAGCGCATGCGCGCCCTTTTATTAAACCGGCCAACAATAGTATTCGGTTCCGTTCCTGGTGAGCCGGTCGAACCACTCTGTGTTCACCGGGTTGGCCCTTCGACAGGCTCACTGAAAACCGCTCCTGCGTTTCCAGTGTTTCCGCCATCCATGGCGGTCGCAGGGCGAACGGCACTAAATATTGCCGGGTTAATAATGAACGTCGGCCCAGTGAGTTTGGTGATGCTACTCGTGGGTTGCAGCACAACGACTTCGTTGCCACAACCGCAGCGAACTGAGCCTGAGCCCGTTATTGGGTCATCAACATCGGCACCGATGCAAACACCGGCACCCACGTTACCTCCTGCCACGCCCGCCATGGGCAATACACCGACAACGGCCATGGACTACGGCGATGAAATCGCGTTGCGCGCCATTGCTCTGGTGGGCAAGCCCTATCGTTATGGCGGCGCGGACCTGCAAGGTTTCGATTGCAGTGGCATGGTGTACTTCATTCATCAAGCGGTGGGCATCGATGTACCGCGCACCGCGGCCGAGCAACAACAGGTGGCGCAGCATATCGACAAAGCCGATCTGCAACCCGGCGACTTATTGTTTTTCAGAACCACGCGCGCCAAACGCACTTCGCATGTCGGCGTCTATGTGGGCGAGAACCGCTTTGTGCACGCGCCGCAATCCGGCAAGTTGATTGAACTGCGCACGCTTGACGACGAGTACTACAGCAAACGATTGGTGGGCAGAGGCAGGTTGTATCCAAATTCATGAGTGATTAGTTGCTGAATGTCGGAGCGGGCCATGCCCGCGAATCATTGAATCGCGGGCATGGCCGCTCCTACAGCTACTCAATCGCGATTACGTCCCAGTGCCAGATAAGCCAATACGCCGGTGACAATCGTCAGCACCAGCACCACCACCAGAAAGCCGTGTTCGTGACCGGCAAGCGGAATGCCGCCGACATTCATGCCGAGCAATCCTGCGACCAGATTAATCGGCAAGGCCAGCACGGTTACCACCGTCAACACGAACAAGGTCTTATTGGTTTGTTCGTTGGTCAACGCGGTGAATTCTTCCTGCAATAACTTGACGCGTTCCGCCAACGCCGATGAATCGGCCACCGCTGCGGCAAACTCTTCTGCAGCCTGTCGCAACTCTTGCAGATCTGCATCGGCAATCCAGCCTGGCGGTCGGTTCAACAAACGAAACAACGCCGCGGGTTCCGGCGCCAGCAAGCGTTGCAAGCGCACCAGCACGCGCCGCAACGAGCCCAGCTCGCGACGACTGGTGGTAATTTGATTCGCCAGCAACTTGTCTTCAATCGCATCGACGCGTGCAGTCGATTGCCGAAGAATGTCCACCAGTACGCCCGCTTGTTCGCGCAGTAATTGCGCCAACAACTCAGCCGATGAACGAAAGCGGTGGCCCGCTTTCAACGCGGCACGCAAACGATCCACCGAACGCAATGGACGCAATCGCGCGCTAACCAGCAATCGCGGACTGATGCACATGCTCACGCTGGAAATCGTCGATGAGTCCACCGCCGAATCGAACAACACATCCAGAATCACCGCAACCAGATCTTCGCCTTCCTGTTCAAGGCGAGTGGAGACGGCATTTTCCTGCAGCGACTCATAAAAGGCATCCGGCAATTCCAGATGCGCACGCAACCAGCGCACAGCGGCGGTATTCGATAACGAAAAATGCAACCACATAAACGAATTGGTTTGTTCATGTGCCGAGGCCAGCCAGGCAGCAGTCGCTGCCGAATCGAGTTCGCGCGGCGCGGCATCTGGCGCCAGCAGATAACCCCACACCAGCCCATTCTTGTCGGAGCCATACACAGACTCGACAAGCTCGGCGCGCGGTGCGGAATGGTTACCTGGGTTGGGCATGGTCATGACCATCCTAGCACCCATGCATGACAGAAGAATTCGCAAACCCTACATCCATCTGTTCGTACTGAAACTGTCGCAGCATTCCATTGCACCGCCAAAGTAATCGCAGCAAAGCGAATCGCGTGACGCGCAGATGTTTTATTTTCCTTCCTTCGCCTGATCCGCTGCACGCCACAAATACCAACTCGCCACCGAACGATAGGGCGCCCAGTGTTCACCCAGTTTCTTGAGCTGCTTGGGCGTCGGCATATCGCGCCGCTTGAACGCCAGCATGTAACCTTTGCGCACACCGAAGTCATCCACCGGCAATACATCGGGACGGCCGAGATGAAAGATCAACAGCATCTCCACCGTCCAGCGACCGATACCGCGCACACTCGATAGACGTTCGATAATGACCTCATCATCCAGCGCATGCAGCGCTTGCAGGTCGGGCAACGTGCCATCCAGAGTCTTTGCCGCGAGATCGCGCAAGGCCAGCAACTTGTTCTGCGACAGACCGGCGCCGCGCAACTTGTCATCGCTACAACGCAGGATGTCCTTGGCGGTAAACCGTCCTTCACCCGAGCGCGGAAACAAATCGATCACACGCTTGAAGATGGTGGCCGCAGCCTTGCCATGCAATTGTTGATAAACAATGGCGCGCGCCAGCGCCATGAATAAATCGTGCGTCAGATTGATTTCCATCTCGCACGCACCAATGCGATCGATCAGTGCCGCCAGTTGCGTATCGCTACGCAAATGTTTTAACGCAGCGCGTGTGTTGTAAGGATGTGCAGGCTTGCCCTTCGGCTTGACAGACTTTGGCACCTTGCCTTGTTGCACGCCTTCGATCTGCAACATGCGCTGCTTGGTATCCACGCCACCATTCGCCGTAAAACCACCCAACTTACCGTTGGCCGCCAGTACCCGATGACACGGCACAATAATTGGAAACGGATTGCGCCCCATCGCCTGACCCACTGCACGTGCACCACCAGGTTTACCGAGTCGCGCCGCCACTTCGCCATAAGAAAGTGTCTGACCCGGTGGAATCTTCAACACCAGTTTGTATACGCGTTGATGAAACTCAGGCGCGCCCGTCATATCCAGCGGCGCAGTGCTCAAATCAACTGACTTGCCACTCAGCAATTGCTCGATCTGTTTCATGATGCGTTTGATCTTTGCCGGCGGCATGCTTTCGCTGCCAGTTGCAAACCGAGCAGCAAGACGCGCCCGCAATGCTGCATCGCTTTTCTCAGGCAGGTTAACGCCAACAATGCCGATCTCGTTCCAGGCAATGCCACAGTACCCCAGTGGTGTATTGAATAAAGCGAAGGAGATGTTCATGTTTTAAGTTGCTTCCCGCCACTCTGAAGAAGATGCGTGGCAACAGAATCACGGAGTGTTGGGGTGGCTATTGTGTGGATATTTACGTTGCGCAACTTCTTTCACTCGTAACGACACGCATTCGTTGATGTGCTAAAAGAGCGCGATCAACTGAAAGCAAGGATCAAGGCGTGGCTGTGAATGTATACAGTACCAAGCGACTTTGTAAAGCGCCATGTAGGTGGGACATGACCGAGGGCTGCCTCTAATTAGTTTGTGCCAACATGATCGTAGACGTCCCGATTACAGTTGATTTTCGTCGCCCAGTACATGCGCGCGAGTGGACCGAAACCGCCATGTCCTTGCGTCCATGGCGCGCGGACTTTTTCGACGCTTTTGCTCAGGCCATTGAGGCTGGCGCATCAGCACAAAACTGTCGCGTACTTGAGCTCGGCTCCGGTCCGGGCTTTCTAGCGCAGCGCCTGCTGAGCACGAACTCAGGACTCGCCTACGTCGCAGTGGATTTCTCCTCAACGATGCACGAGCTTGCGAAGCAGCGGTTGGGAAGTCTCGCAGCGAGAGTCGAGTTTGTTGAGCGCAACTTGAAAGACAGCGACTGGAGTCTTGGGCTTGGTACTTTCGATTTCGCAGTCACGCATCAGGCCGTTCATGAACTCCGTCATAAGCGCTATGCAACGGCGCTACATGATCAGGTGCGGCGCCTTCTTAAGCCAAGCAGTGGTTACTTGGTTTGCGATCACTACTTTGGCGATGGGGGTATGTCCAACGACCAGCTATATATGACCGTCGAGGAGCAGCGCGAATCACTGTTGGTTGCTGGTTTCACGCATGTCGAGCAGGTGTTGGTTAAGGGTGGGCTTGTGCTTCACCATGCAACTTAATCCCTTGGGACTTCAACGAGAGCAGACTATGAGCGAAGAGCAACCTCACGTCGGCATCGCATGGTTCGATCGAGCGCAGTGGCAGCGTCTCACGGAAGCCGTGCCCGATCGCAACGAGCTGGACAATACTTTCGAAGCTTGGGAGCGATCGGCCAAAAAAACATTCAAGGAATTTAAACGGAGTGGCCAGATTGTCGAAAAGGTCGCGGTCAAAGTAGAAGACCTCCTGGCTTGGTGTACATTGCACGGAGTGATCCCGAATGGTTCGTCACGAGCGGAGTATGTTTCGGAACTCCTTAAGAGAAGAAGCGAAAGGAAGTTATAACAAGCCATTGCAGCAGGTCGCGCGGACGGACAGTGCTTTCGCGCGTCGCATAGTGATAGGAGTTCGTATGCAGGTTCACGGCAGTTGTCATTGCGGAAGCATTCAGTACGAAGCGGCAGTCGATCCAGAGTGTACGACGATCTGCCATTGCACCGATTGTCAAAAGCTCACTGGCTCTGCTTATCGTGTCTCCGTGCCGGCTATAGATGGTTCATTCCGTTTGACCTTTGGCAAGCCAAAAATCTATGTGAAGGTTGGCGACAGTGGTTCTCACCGCGCCCAAGCTTTCTGCGCCAGCTGTGGCTCTCCGCTCTACACCTATGACGCCGACAATCCGAAAATCTATGGTCTTCGTGTGGGTTGCATTGCTGAGCGACAGGCGCTGATACCGCGAAAGCAAAAGTTTTGCCGCTCCGCACTGAAGTGGACAGAAAGTCTTAATGGCATGGAGCGAAGCGAGGCGGAGTGAACGGCCACCTAATCCATGACTGCACCAGAAACGCTACAACCGACTTCGGTGGCTTTCGCGTCAGAATAAAGAAACCATGCTCCCGTTACTCCAATTGATTGCCGCGTTCGCTGCGATGCTGTTTGCTGGAGCAGCGTTGTACATCAATGTTGCAGAACATCCTGCACGCATGACGCTTGAGACGCGGATGGCCGCGTTGCAGTGGGCTCCCAGTTATAAACGAGCAACGCTGCTTCAGGCTCCGCTGGCATTGATAAGTTTAGTATCCGGAGCCGGCTCATGGTTTTTGGGCGCCGACGTTTTCTGGTTGATGGCGGCGCTGATAATTGGCTCGGTCGTACCGTTCACGCTGGTAGTGGTCATGCCCACAAATCGCCAGCTACTCGATCCGAATCGCGACTTGGGCTCAGCAGAAACACGCTCGCAGCTGGAGAAGTGGAACAGGTTTCATACAGTGCGCACGGTGCTTAGCCTTTTGTCCTCATTTATCTATCTCTGGTTGTTGCATGGAGCCTGACCAGCGAATCAAGCTCGTGTGTTTCACGCAGTCGATTCGCAGACCGCTGCGCACTTTGCTCGCTGCACAACGTGCGCGTTAAATCCCATGAGTTAAGGCCCATGAATCAGCCCATCCACATTCGGCGTTATCGGCCGGGAGAAGAGCCGGCGCTGTTTGAGGTGTACTACTCCGCCATTCACCTTGTGGCTAGTCACGAATACACAGCGGAACAGGTCCAGGCGTGGGCGCCTCGCTACTTGGATCCAGTGTTGTGGAAGAACAGAATTCGTGGCATCAACCCTTTCGTCGCGACGCTGAACGAACAGGTCGTAGGCTATGCCGATGTCCAGCCAAGTGGCTACATCGATCACTTCTTCGTGTCAGGCATGCATCCTCGGAAGGGGATCGGCTCTCTGTTGATGACGCGGATCCTTGAAGAGGCGAGCTATCTCAACCTCCGGGAATTGACGTCAGACGTTAGCAAGACCGCGCAGCCCTTCTTCAAGAAGTTTGGCTTTGAAGTTGTCGAGCAGCGTTACCCGGAGCGTCGTGGCGTAGTGATTCCCAGCGCGCTAATGCGGCGGCTACACAATGAGACCTTACCCGGCGCTCAGCTCAACCGTGATATGCCGAGACAAGCATGAAGTTCGACGTGTTTGGAAAAGAAATTGAAGTGCTTAGAGCCAGCAACAAGCAGCAAGTATTTTATCTTGGCAGTGAAGGTAAAAAACGCCTAGCCTCAGAACATTAGTTGTCATACAAGCTTCTGTCATGCTACTGCGCAATCTTGTTTCCTCTGACTTTGAGTTCATCACGTCGGTTGTAGACGAATGGTGGGGCGGTCGCGCTGTCAAGCACCTCATGCCTCGCTTGTTCTTCGAGCACTTTTCGCCTACGAGCTTCGCGCTTGTCGAGGATCACGAGGTGCAAGCCTTTCTCATCGGGTTTGTCTCGCAGTCATGTCCCGCTGTCGCGTACATCCACTTTGTAGGCGTGGCGCCTGCATGCCGCGGTCGGGGACATGGGCACTTGTTGTACTCGAAGTTCTTCGAGCGTGTGGCTGCTCTTGGTTGCACTGAAGTGCACTGCATCACTTCTTCAATGAATGTGGCTTCTATCGAGTTTCACCGGCAAATGGGCTTCAATCTTGTCAGCAGCGATGTGCAGGAAAACGGTGTTCCAGTTAGCTTGCACTATGCCGGCGCGGGCCAGCATCGCGTGCTGTTTCGCAAGGCTTTGAGGCCGAGCAGCAATGGCGCTTAACCCTTCGTCGAGAAGGATCGCCCACAAGCTGCGCTGGTGAGTTTAATTAGCGACTTCGCCGCTGCAGCGGCGTCTCACGTCCAGCGTTAGCCATCGAAAATTGGAGTACAGAATGTACATACCGAAGCATCATGAAGAAACTGATCTATCGGTCTTGCACTTGTTGGTTCACGCTCATCCACTGGGAACGTGGGCGGCCCAAGGCGATGCCGAATTGATCGTCAATCACGTTCCCTTCATTTTGGATCCGTCGCGTGGAGAACTAGGAGTGCTCATGGGGCATGTCGCGCGGGCCAATAGAGTGTGGCAAGTATTTTCCAAGACCGTTCATTCGGTGGTTGTTTTCCAAGGCGCCGAGTCGTACATCACGCCATCCTGGTATCCGAGCAAGCATGCGCACGGTCAGGCGGTGCCGACATGGAACTATGCCGTTGTTCATGCGCATGGTCTCCCCGTCGTGATCGAAGACAAGACCTGGCTTCTCAATCATGTCAATCAACTAACCGACGTGCATGAAGCCGACCAGGCGCTTCCCTGGAAAGTTTCGGACGCGCCGCCGGACTATATTGAACGAATGTGCTCGGCCATCGTCGGCATCGAGATTCCAATTGCAAAACTCGTTGGCAAGTGGAAGGTGAGTCAAAACCGCTCGGAATCGGACAAACTCGGAGTCGTCGCGGGCCTTCTGGCCAGAGACAATGCACAGTCCAAAGAGATGGCTGCTTTAGTCAATGCCAATACCTTGCTTAACCGCGATTAACAACGCGCTCCAGAGCACGCGTTTAGAGCAACGCGCCACTGATAGCGAGCAATAGGCTTATGTCGCGGCTGCTCGTCATTTTCGATCTTGACGGTACGTTGGTCGACAGTGAGTCACTCTGCAACCTGGCGTTCCTCGATCTTCTTCCCTCGCTCAATGAAACAGTCGCAGAACTCGTTGAGCAATTCCGTGGCAAGAAGCTGTCGGAAATTCTCAGCGAGATCGAGCGTAAAGCTTCGTCGCCGTTGCCTGAAGGTTTCGAACAAATTTACCGGCAACGCGTGGCTGATCTGTTCGCAACAGATCTAAGGCCCGTCGCGGGCGTGCCCGAAATGCTCAAGGCACTGTCGCTTCCTTTTTGTATCGCGTCTAGCGGACCTCCCGAAAAAATAAAACACGCACTTGCGGTCACACAATTAGCGCCATTTTTTGGCGAGAGATTCTTTAGCTCTTATATTGTGGGCTCGTGGAAACCTGATCCGGGTTTGTTCTTGCACGCTGCAGCGGCAATGGGTTTCGCACCGGAAAATTGTGTCGTCATTGAAGATAGCTCGGTGGGGCTCGAAGCAGCCGCCGCTGCTGGCATGCATGCGCTGTACTTTTCACCAAGTGGCAAGGCAGTAGAAAACATCCACACTTTTTCCTGTATGTCGGAGTTACCATCGATTCTGCTCAGCATGGACAGCACAAATTTCCACGCTGACTGACTACGGTCTGATTTAATCACCGTTCACGTTGAATCCTTCGACGCAGGTGGCACCATGAACTCAACCAATCGCGATCGAGTCTTTTCCGGATCGATCGCGCAGTTATACGAACAATATTCAGTACCGATGATCTTCGCTCCTTATGCGAAAGATCTGACGAAGCGGGTCGCGTTATCAAAGCCGAAGCGCATTCTGGAAATCGCGGCTGGCACGGGCGTGGTCACGCGCCGCATGGCGGATCAATTGCCTGCAGACGTGTCCATCGTCGCAACTGATTTGAACCAAGCCATGCTCGACCATGCCATGAGTGTTGGCACCAGTCGTCCTGTGACGTGGCAACAAGCTGATGCGATGAAGTTGCCATTTGGCGATGGCGCTTTCGATGCCGTGGTATGTCAGTTTGGTGCCATGTTCTTTCCGGATAAGGCGGCAGCGTTCGCCGAGATGCGGCGCGTATTGCGCCCGGGTGGCACATTGTTGTTCAACGTCTGGGATCGTATTGAAGACAACCAGTTTGCCGAGTGCGTGACGCAGGCAATGGCAGGTTTGTTTCCCGACGATCCGCCGCGCTTCTTCGTCAGAGTGCCGCATGGTTACTACGACCAGGCAACGATTGCCGATGCACTGCTGCGTGGCGGCTTCACCGATGCGGCGTCATTCGACACCGTTACCTGTGAAAGTAAGGCCGAGTCAGCGCGAGTGGTTGCAACGGCCCTGTGTCAAGGCACGCCACTGCGCAACGAGATCGAAGCGCGCGATGCGTCGAGTCTAAGCAAGGCAACGGATATTGCCGCTGCTGCGATCAGTGAGCGCTTTGGCACAGGTCCAGTGAGTGCAAAGATGCAGGCGATTGTGGTTGCTGCATCAGCACCTGCTAAATGATTTCTTGATGTGCGTTGCTGTTCAAGGCAGCAAAGTTAATTGTCATCATGGCGGCAGCTTGTAGGGGTTCGATTTATCGAACCCGTCGGTTATCAGCAAGATTTCTCCCTCCTGTCGAAATGACAAATAATCAGACCTTCTTTAGCCTTAAGCGTCTGACAATCGGTTGAGATGAGTAATGAACACCAAGCATTCTGGTTCGTGCCTGTGTGGTGCAGTGCGCTTCGCAGTGGAAGGCAACTTCGAACGCTTTTATCTGTGTCATTGCCAGTACTGTCGCAAGGATACCGGCTCCGCACACGCGGCAAATCTGTTTTCATCCACTGCGACACTGCAATGGCTCGCCGGTGAAGACAAGCTCACGCTGTTCAATCTGCCTGCGACACGACATCAACGTTGTTTCTGTTCGATCTGCGGTTCGGCGTTACCCAATCTACAAATGAATGGTACGTTGCTGCTGGTGCCCGCAGGTAGTCTCGACACCCGGCTTTCGCTGACACCGGATGCACATATATTCACGGCCAGTAAAGCGCTATGGGATCACGATCTGGAAAAGATCCCCATGTTGGCAATGGCGCCATGAAATTCGTCCACGCCGTTCATCACTAGGACCGCAACGATGTACAGCAGAACTTTATACGCAGGCTGGGCCGACATGGATTTCAACTCGCACATGAAGAACACGGCGTACCTGGACAAAGCCGCGGATGTGCGACAAATGTTTCTAATGGAGCATGGTTTCCCGATAGAGGAATTCCTGCGCCTGAAGGTTGGACCGGTGGTGATGAAAGACGAAGTCGAATACTTCAAGGAAGTGGGTTTGCAACAGCAGATCGTCGTGACCTGCGTGCTGGCTGGTCATGCGCCGGATGGCAGCCGCTTCATGTTGCAACACGAGATCTCGCGTGACGATGGCAAGCTTGCAGCGCGCGTTACCAGCACCGGCGGCTGGCTCGATTTGGCCGCGCGTAAATTAATTGCGCCGCCTACCGCTTTGCTGGATGCCATGAATATGCTTGAACGCACCAAGGACTTTGTGACCTTGCCGTCGAGCATCAAGCAAAAGGCTTAATGACCTATGTGTTGTAGGAGCGGCCCATGGCCGCGAATGAATTATTCGCGGCCATGGGCCGCTCCTACAGTCCACCGCATCGGCTACGGTAAGCTCTGACCTACTCAACGGCATCGCAACTCAACATCAGCATGATTCGCAAATTACTCAATCCCGCCAACTGGATTCTGGTCGCGCCGGTGGTGGCCTGCATCATGCTGGGCTTGGTATGGGGACGACCGCTGGGTTGGGTGTTGTTGCCGGCGGTGGTGCTGGCGTTGCTGACGTCGGTGCTGATCGCCGTGCATCACGCCGAGATCATCGCGTTGCGGGTGGGCGAGCCATTCGGCACGCTGGTATTGGCGCTGGCAGTGACGGTGATCGAAACGTCGTTGATCGCTTCACTGATGCAGTCCGGCGGCGCGGCGGCCAGCGCACTGGCACGCGACACCGTGTATGCAACGGTGATGATTGTCTGCAACGGTGTGGTGGGCTTGTGCCTGCTGCTGGGCGCGTTGCGGCATCGCGTGCTTACCTTTCGTGTTGAAGGTACCAGCCCTGCGTTATCGGTGTTGGCAACGCTGGCGGTATTGACGCTGGTGTTGCCGTCATTCACTTCCACAACCGCCGGGCCGGTGCTGTCACCCTCGCAACTGGTTTTCGTGGGCACGATATCGTTGTTGCTCTATGCGGTGTTCGTGTTTGTGCAGACCGTGCGTCATCGCGAATATTTTCTCGCCGAAGTCGATACGGAAGCTGCACATTCGGTGGCGCCCAGCACAGGAGCCGCGCTGGGCAGTCTCGCATTGCTGTTCCTGTGTCTGATCGCGGTGGTGGGCTTTGCGAAAACATTGGCGCCGGCGATTGAATCGGCGGTGGACGCGGCCTCTGCGCCGCATGCAGTGGTAGGTATCGTCATTGCCTTGATGGTGTTGCTGCCGGAGACCTGGGCGGCACTGCGCACCGCGCTGCGCAATCGCATGCAGACCAGTTTCAATCTCGCGCTGGGCTCTGCACTGGCAACAATTGGCTTAACCATTCCCGCGGTGGTCGCCACCGCGTTTGTGTTGGGTTTGCAACTGGATCTGGGGTTGCCGCCCAAAGAGATGGTGCTGCTGCTACTGACGCTGATGATTTCCGCCATGACCTTGACAGGCGGACGTTCCACGGTACTGCAAGGCGCAGTGCATCTGGTGTTGTTTGCCGTGTTTTTATTTTTTGCCGTTGTGCCTTGAGTGCTGCGAACTCGATAAATAATCAAAAGAATGCCTTTATTGCTGGTTCGATTGTGCGCGTAGTTAATGAAGTTGTGATGAGCGGTTGACTGAGAAGATCGGACACTTCGATTTTGTAGGGGCCGTTCGAGAACGGCCCTCTTTGCCTGAAGGGCGGTTCGCGAACCGCCCCTACGAATAGGGACAACGCTTTAAGAGCATCCACCGAGATGAATTTCTTTTCTCTCTCCCGCAACCGGCAGAGGGAATAAGAAATCAAGACAAACAATCAGCACTCAACGATTCATCCTTTCATTCACCAAACTCTCCACCACCGATGGATCGGCCAGTGTCGAGATATCACCCAGTTGGTCGTGTTCATTCGCCGCAATCTTGCGCAGGATGCGGCGCATGATTTTTCCCGAACGCGTTTTGGGTAATCCTGGGGCCCATTGCACGAAGTCGGGCGTGGCAATCGGACCGATCTCCTTGCGTACCCAATCGCGCAGTTCGATGCGCAAGGCTTCGCTGGGTTGTACATCGGCATTCAACGTGACGTACACATAGATGCCTTGGCCTTTGATGTCGTGCGGGCAACCGACCACCGCCGCTTCGGCAACTTTGGGATGTGCCACCAGGGCGCTTTCCACTTCTGCCGTGCCGAGACGATGGCCGGCAACATTGAGCACATCATCCACGCGACCGGTGATCCAGTAGTAACCATCTTCATCGCGACGCGCGCCATCGCCGGTGGTGTACATGCCGGGGAAAGTTTTGAAGTACGTATCGATGAAGCGTTCATGATCGCCGAACACGGTGCGCATCTGTCCCGGCCAGCTATCGAGAATGACCAAGTTGCCTTCGCATGCGCCGTTAAGAATTTTGCCGTCGTTATCGACGATGGCCGGTTCAACACCAAAGAAAGGCAAGGTCGCCGAGCCCGGTTTGAGATCGGTAGCGCCGGGCAACGGGGCGATCAAGGTTGCGCCGGTTTCGGTCTGCCACCACGTATCCACAATCGGCATGCGACCTTCACCGACCACGCGGTGATACCACTCCCACGCTTCGGGATTGATCGGTTCGCCCACACTACCGAGCAGGCGCAATGATTTGCGTGAACTCTTTTTTACCGGCGCTTCGCCATCGCGCATCAATGCACGCAGCGCTGTGGGTGCAGTGTAAAAAATCGTCGCTTGATGTTTATCGATCACCTGCCAGAAGCGGCTGTTGTCGGGATAGTTGGGCACGCCTTCGAACATCAAAGTGGTTGCGCCATTAGCCAATGGTCCATACACCACATAGGTATGGCCGGTGATCCAGCCGCAATCGGCGGTACACCAGTAGATGTCGTCGTCGCGAATATCGAAGATGGCTTCGTGCGTATACGAGGCATAAACGAGATAGCCGCCGGTGGTGTGCAACACACCCTTGGGTTTGCCGGTAGAGCCGGAGGTATAGAGGATGAACAGCGGATCTTCCGCATCCATGATTTCCGGCACGCAGCTTTTCAGCTGTTTGTTCACCACATCGTCGTACCACTTGTCGCGCTTGTACATGGCAACCGGTGTGCCGGTGCGTTTCACGACCAACACATGTTTGACGCACTCAGTGTCCTTGGCGGTAAGCGCGGCATCGACATTCGCTTTGAGTGGCACCTTCTTGCCGCCACGCAGGCCTTCATCCGCAGTAATAACCACGCTGGAGCGACAATCGGCAATGCGGCCCGCCAATGAATCGGGTGAGAAGCCGCCGAACACCACCGAATGCACCGCGCCTATGCGCGCGCAGGCCAGCATGCTGATCGCGATCTCCGGAATCATCGGCAGATAAATCGTGACGCGATCGCCCTTGCCCACGCCCAATTCGCGCAACGCATTGGCGCATTGGCACACGCGTTCGTATAACTCGCGATAAGTGATGTGGCGTGACTCGTTGGGATTGTCGCCTTCCCAGACGATGGCCGTCTTGTGGTCGCGATCATGCAGATGCCGATCCAGGCAATTGCTGGTCACATTCAATTGGCCATCGTAAAACCAGCGAATACGAAAGTCGCTCTCGCGATAGCTCACGTCTTTTACTTTGGTATACGGCTTGATCCAGTCCAGTCGCTGCCCGGCCAGTTGCCAGAAGCCTTCAGGATTGCTGATGGATTCATCGTACTGCTGCAAGTATTGATTGCGCGTGATGCGTGCCTTGGCGGCGAACTCGGCGGGTACGGGATATAGCTTCTGGCTCATATTGATTCTCGGATTCGACTGGTTTGCCAAATTAATCGGGGGAAAATTCAAGATGCATACATGTTTAATTTACGTCATTCCCGCGAAAGCGGGAATCCAGAACAAACCAGAATCAATAGCTGCTTTCTTGCTGAATCCCCGCCTTAGCGGCAATGACGAGCTTTTGCATTAACGCATAGTCTCAATTGCTACAGGCTTTATCCACCTCACGCATTCAACGCCTGCTTCAACAATTCTGCGTGCTTCTCCAACACTGTCTTGTCCGCCATGCCACGCGCATGCATGGCCATCGGTTTGCCGTCATAACGCGGCACCACATGGAAATGAATGTGGAACACGGTTTGTCCACTCGATTCGCCGTTGAACTGCATCAACGTGATGCCATCGGCGTTGAAAGCCTTGCGCGCAGCAACGGCAATGTGTTGCGTGGCGGCGATCAATGTCTGCAACTCGCCAACCGGTAATTGAAAAATATTCTCCGCCTCGTACTTGGGAATGATCAGCGTGTGTCCATCGGACTGCGGCATAACATCCATAAACGCCAGCACGTTGTCGTCTTCATAGACTTTGTAGCAGGGAATCTCGCCGCGCAAAATTTTGGCGAAGATGTTATTGCGGTCGTAGGCCATGTGTGTTTCCGGAATGTCCAAACATGAATTGATACTTGTAGGAGCGGCCTTTCTTAATAAGGGGGCCGCAAATTAAAACCAATCGCGGCCAGAGGCCGCTCCTACACTCAAATACCCGCCTTACCCAAACTATCGACCAAGCTCCGCAATGCACTGCTCAACGCCGGATGATCGGCATCGAAACGCGCGGCCAGCGATTCGACTGCGTCGGCTGCGGAGTTTTCATTCGACGTTTCGTCATCGGTTAACAAGCGATTGATGTCCGCCTGCAGAATCAACAACTGCTCCTGTGTGTCGGCATCGACCTGCGGCAAGGCCGCGAGCTGGCGATGTAATGCCTGTATTTGTTCGTGAATGGCTGATGACATGTTGTTCTCCTGGCGGTGGACGCACTGTAGCGCGTGATGAGCGGTAATACATCCATCCATTGTAGGTCGGGTTAGCTGTCTTCAGCGCTACCCGACATCCGGCATCGCTGTCGGGTAGCGCTGAAGACAGCTAACCCGACCTACAAGATGAAGAGATATCCCGCAATTCCGGACTACGTCCCCCGTGGCTTGGCGCGTGCCGTCGCCTCCGCCTGCAACGGATCATCCGGCCAATAGTGCTTGGGGTAACGGCCTTTTAAATCTTTCTTCACATCGTGGTAGCCGCGCGCCCAGAAGCTCGCCAGATCCTGCGTAACCTGTACCGGTCGGCGCGCGGGCGATAACAACTCCATCAACAGCGGCACCGTGCCGCCACCGATGCGCGGCGTACTGGTCATGCCAAACACTTCCTGCAGGCGCACCGACAAGGTGGGCGTATCACCGGAATAATCGATGGCGATATTCGAGCCACTGGGCACGCGTAAATGCGTGGGCGCAATCTCATTCAGACGTTGTTGTTGATTCCAGTCGAGCAGGCCAAGCAATACATCGTGCATGTTGAGCTGTGTGAGCTGCGTGCGACGCGTGATGCCATCCAGCCACGGCGCGAGCCAACCGGAGAGATGCGCCAGTAAGTAATCGTCATCGACATTGGGCCATGCTGGATTTGCATTTCGATCATGCTGCTGTGCGAATTGCATGCGCGTGCGCAGTTGTCGCGCCGCATCGCTCCACGGTAACACTTCGAGCCCTAACTCGCCGATGCCTTGCAACATCGCGTTCAACACGCGCGCTGCATCGGGTTTGTCGAGACGTCGTGTTTGTAACGCCAGTTCACCCAGGCGTCGTTCCTGCGTTGTGATCACCATGGCATCGCGACTGCTCCATTCGATGCGTTCGCGAGTGTCGATGACATCGGCAAAGTCGTTATTCAGATCTTCGATTTCAATCGGTGCTGCTAACTGAATACGCGCATCGCGATCCGCAGCATCGAGCTGCGCGACCACCAGATATTCGGCGCGACTCAAAGTTTGCGGACTGTGCAAGGTCGCACCGCGACCATTGCTCAATAAATATCGCTCAGTCTCGCCACGCTTTTGCGCGATGCGATCAGGATACGCAAAGGCCAGCAAACGACCTGCAGCATGCAGATCGGGCGCATCGCTGCGTGTGTGATTCAATCTAAGTTGTCGCGCCAATTGTTCGGCGTCGCGCAACACACGCTGCTTGCCGCCTTGATCGACATCCTGGCCGACAATGCTGGCGCCATGCAGTGCTTCGATGCGACTGCGCAGATCCACATCACGCTCGCGACTACGGCTGCGCAATAGATCGCGCTCACCCAGCAACGCCGCAATCTCCACTGCCAATGCACCGAGATTCAATTCACGCGCCTTGATGAGCATGTGCGCAAGGCGCGGATGTGTGGCCAGTTGCGTCATGGCACGACCGTGAGCGCTCACCTTGCCATCTCCGCCTGCTCTGTCTTTACTGAGTGCACCGAGCAACTGTAACAACGCTCGCGCTTGTGCAAACGCAGCGGCAGGCGGCGTATCCAACCAACGCAATGCGGCAACATCATGTGTGCCCCATGCAGCCAGTTCCAATATTAATGGCAATAAATCGCTCTCGAGAATTTCCGCCGGCGTGTGTGCGGCCAGCGAATCGTGCTCTGATTCCAGCCACAGTCGATAACACACACCTGCTTGCGTACGACCGGCGCGGCCACGACGTTGATCGGCCGATGCGCGCGAGATGCGTAACAACTCCAATGTGTTCATGCCAGTGACAGGATTGAAACGCGCGCGTCGTTCCATACCGCTGTCGATCACGATACGCACGCCATCGATGGTCAATGAGGTCTCGGCAATATTCGTTGCCAGCACAATTTTGCGTTGTCCTGCAGTACTGGGTTGAATCGCGCGATCCTGTTCTGCTGCAGAGAGCTCGCCATATAAAGGCAGCACCACGACACGCTTGGGTAACTGTGCTTCCTGCAACAATTGCAGTGTGCGGCGAATCTCGCCCTGGCCGGGCAGAAACACCAGCATGTCGCCAGTCATATCATCAGAGTCGTCTTCTAAAGCGCGCAGCACCGCGTTTGCCACATCTCGCGCAATGTCCTGGTCCTGCCACAGTTTGCGATTGACCGACGCGGCATTGCGATAATGCGTGGTGACCGGGAACGATTGTCCGGTGGAAGTGATGATGGGTGCATCGCCAAGCAGTCGCGCAACGGCAGCGCCATCCAGCGTGGCCGACATCACCAATAGTTTCAAATCATCACGCAAGCTGGCTTGCACATCGAGACACAGGGCCAACCCTAAATCGCCTTGCAAACTGCGTTCGTGAAATTCATCGAAGATGACGATGCTCACGTTCTCTAGTGCCGCATCGGTTTGCAACATGCGCGTCAGAATGCCTTCAGTGACGACTTCAATGCGTGTTTGTTTACTGACCTTGGTATCCAGTCGGGTGCGATAACCCACCGTTACACCCACCGCTTCGCCCAATGTTTTCGCCATGCGCTGCGCCACGCTGCGCGCCGCGATACGGCGTGGTTCCAGCATGAGAATTTTGCCCGGCAACCACGTCGCATCGAGCAAGGCCAGCGGCACACCCGTAGATTTACCGGCACCGGGCGGCGCTTGCAGCACCACGGCCGCGTGCTGCCGCAGCGCGTCGAGCAATGACGGCAGGGCGTCGACAATGGGTAAATGAATGGCAGTGGTATCCAAAGTAAATAAGGTTCAAATAGGACGAACAAAAAATCGTCATCCCCGCCTCCGCGGGGATGACGCAGTTGCGAATTTGCTTTGAACAGTCAGTTAAATAATTGCAATAAGTTCAAGCAAGGAATTATCGCAGCATCCCGGCAGCAGCGGCAGGCTGGAAACGTAGGGGCGCTGTACATCACGGCGTCTAAATCTGGGGATCTACGCTTTGCGCGCAGGTCGCCATGTTCGCATTCGCCACCGTCTTGGCAGCGAACCCTGTGCTCGCTCTGTCGCGTCTTGCGAAAAGGACCGACACACGGGTCGGCCTGCATATGTTTCCTCCGATAGCCCGGATACTGCCCGTGAATACGCCGCATCTGCCGACTCTGCATCACCACCAGCACCTAGGGCGATGTTCATGAAGCGCCTGTCATTGATCTGTGGTGGCGCGCTGGCGCTGAGCGTAGTCAGCTATAGCCTGTTCAGCGATAAACACCCAGCACCCGCAATCCTCGGCGCCACCGCGCAAGCAGCCTCCAGCAAGGAGGGCAAAAAATCCGGTCCGGTCATTCCCGTGCTGGCCACCAAAGTAGTCAGTGGCGACATCGGCGTTTACTTGAATGGCTTGGGCAGCATCACGCCGTTCAACAATGTGGTGGTGAAGTCGCGCGTCGCCGGCCAGTTGATGAAGGTGAACTTCACCGAAGGTCAGTTTGTGAAAGCAGGCGAGCTGCTGGCCGAGATCGATGCACGGCCCTATCAAGTGCAAGTGGCGCAAATGGAAGGCCAGTTGCAACGCGATGAAGCCCTGCTCAAGAACGCCATGCTCGATGCTGAGCGTTATCGCTCACTGAGCCAGACCAATGTGATTTCCAAACAGCAACTTGCTACACAGGAAGCCGTGGTGGCGCAACATCAGGGCATCGTGCAGAGCGACAAGGCGCAACTGGAAAGCGCCAAACTCAATCTGCTGTATTCACGCATCACTGCCCCGATCAGTGGTCGTGTGGGTCTGCGTCAACTCGATGCCGGCAACATGGTCAGTACCGGCGATGGTTTGCTGACCATCACGCAAGTGGAACCCATCGCCGCAGTCTTCGCCATTCCACAGGATCAAGCGCCGCCGGTGCTGAAGAAATTACGTGCCGGCGACAAACTCAGCGTGCATGCCTACGATCGCGAGCAAAAAAACAAACTCGCCGAAGGTCGGTTGCTCACTGTCGACAATCAGATCGATGCCGCCACCGGCACACTGCGCTGCAAGGCCGTATTCGAGAATCGCGACGCGGCGTTGTTTCCCAATCAGTTCATCAATGCGCGCTTGCTGGTCGACACCAAGCGTGCAGTGACCTTGATACCCAGCGCGGCTGTGCAACGCGGCGCCGAGCAATCGACATTTGTGTACGTGGTCGACGATCAATCGTTGGTGTCGATTCGTCAGGTAACGCTCGGTGTGACGGAAGCGGGCGTAGTTGAAATCAAGAATGGCTTGGCTGCCGGTGAAACCGTCGTGCTAGAAGGCGTGGATCGTCTTGCTGCGGGCACCAAGGTGGCAGTGCAGATGAAGGATGCGGCGAGTATGGCCAAGTCTTCTGCCTCATAAAGCAGTTCAATGGTGTCATGAAGATGATTAATCATGATTGCGAATTTTTTGTAGGAGCGGCCCATGGCCGCGAATTCATAATCGCGGCCAGAGGCCGCTCCTACACTGCTGCATCCTAATCATGAATCTGTCGCGCATATTTATCCTGAGGCCAATCGCCACCACCTTGTTAATGGTGGCGTTGGTGTTGATCGGCGCGGTGGCTTACACCAAGTTGCCGGTGTCGGCATTGCCACAGGTGGATTACCCCACCATGCAGGTGGTCACTTACTATCCCGGCGCCAGTCCGGAAGTGATCGCCTCATCGGTGACGGCGCCTTTAGAAAGACAGTTCGGCCAAGTGCCGGGCCTGCAGCAACTCACGTCCACCAGTTCCGAAAGCAGTTCGGTCATCACGCTGCAATTCGATCTGAAGCTCGACATCGATGTGGCCGAACAACAGGTGCAGCAGGCCATCAATCTGGCGCAACCGTTTCTGCCGCGCGATCTACCTAACCCGCCTACTTACAGCAAAGTGAATCCGGCGGATGCGCCGATTCTCACCTTGGCGTTGACGTCGAAAACCATGCCGCTATCGCGTGTGCATGATTTTGCCGATACTCGACTGGCGCAAAAGATTGCGCAGTTACCCGGCGTGGGCTTGGTCACGGTCAGCGGCGGACAAAAGCCGGCGGTACGCATTCAAGTCAATCCACTGGCGTTATCCGCACATCATCTGAATCTCGAAGACGTACGCACTGCAGTGACCACCGCCAGTGTGAATCAGGCCAAAGGCACCTTCGATGGCGCGCAACAATCATTTCAGATCGGCGCCAATGATCAACTGCTGGCGAGTCGTGATTACGCTTCGCTGATCATTGCGCATGACGAAGGCGCGGCCGTGCGTCTCTCCGATGTCGCCGAGGTGGTGGATGATGCCGAGAATCATCGCCAAGCTGCGTGGAAGAACAACGACCGCGCAGTGATCTTAAGCATTCAACGCCAGCCCGGCGCCAACATCATCAAGGTGGTCGACAGTGTGCAGGAGTTGCTGCCGACGCTCCGCGCCAGCTTGCCGGCGGCGATCGACATCGATGTACTGTCGGACCGCACTCGCACCATTCGCGCCTCGGTGCATGACGTGCAATTCGAACTGTGTCTCACCGTTGCGCTGGTAGTGATGGTGATCTTCCTGTTCCTGCGCAATCTGTCCGCCACGATTATTCCGAGCGTGGCAGTGCCGCTATCGTTGATCGGCACCTTTGCCGTCATGCATCTGCTCGGCTTCAGTCTCAACAATCTGTCGTTAATGGCGCTGACCATCTCCGCCGGCTTCGTCGTCGACGATGCCATCGTCATGATCGAGAACATCGCCCGCTATGTGGAAGAAGGCGAAGACCCCTTAGCTGCAGCATTGAAGGGTGCCAAGCAAGTGGGCTTCACCATTCTGTCGCTGACGATCTCGTTAATCGCCGTACTGATTCCGCTGCTGTTCATGAGCGACATCGTGGGTCGTCTATTCCGCGAGTTCGCCATCACACTGAGCGTGGCCATTCTGGTTTCTGCGGTGGTTTCACTTACGCTCACGCCGATGATGTGTTCACGCCTCCTCAAGCATCACGATGCATCGCAACAGGGAGCGTTCTTTAAGAAGTCCGAACAATTTTTTACAGCAGTGATTGCTTTCTACGGGCGTACCTTGCAATGGGTGTTGCAGCGGCAGACCCTCACGCTGCTGATTGCAACCGGCACAGTGGTGCTCACGGTGGTCATGTACCTGGCGGTACCGAAAGGCTTCTTTCCCATTCAGGACACCGGCCTGATTCAAGGCGTCTCCGAAGCCTCGCAATCGATTTCGTTTCCGGCGATGGCGAGTCGCCAGCAGGAACTGGTGAAGCACATCCTCGCTGATCCAGCGGTTGCCAGTGTGTCGTCATACGTGGGCGTGGATGGCGTCAATACCACGCTCAACAGCGGCCGCATCCAGATCAGTCTCAAGCCGCCCGAAGAGCGCGATGCCACTGCATCGGCAATCATTCGTCGTCTGCAACCGGAGCTGGCCAAAGTGGCCGGCATCACCTTGTTCATGCAGCCGGTGCAGGATCTCACCATCGAAGACCGCGCCAGTCGCACGCAATTTCAGTACACGCTGGAATCGCCCAGTGCCGCCGAGTTGAACGAATGGGCGCCGAAGATGGTGGAGCAGCTACGTGCACTGCCCGAGCTGCGCGATGTGGCCAGCGACAATCAGGATCGCGGCCTGCGCGCCACGTTGATGATCGATCGCGATACCGCCTCACGCTTAGGCATCACCACGCAGATGATCGACGACGCGTTGTATAACGCCTTCGGCCAACGACAGATCGCCACCATGTTCACGCAGCTCAATCAATATCGCGTGGTGCTGGAATTACATCCCGATTACCGACGCACACCGGCGGCACTGGATAATTTATACATCGCGCCGGCAGGGGGTCGCGCCGTGCCACTGAGCGCCATTGCACGCTGGGAAGAAACCAACGCGCCGCTGACTATCAATCATCAGGGTCAGTTCCCGGTGGTGACGTTGTCGTTCAACCTTGCACCCGGCGTGTCGCTGGGCGATGCGGTGCAACAGATCGATCGCGTGCGCGACAGTATTGGTTTACCGGAAAGTATTCGCACCCACTATCAAGGCGCGGCGCGGGTGTTCCAGGCAGCCCTCGCCAATCAACCGGTGTTGATTCTTGCCGCGCTGGTCACGGTGTACATCGTGCTCGGTGTGCTCTATGAGAGCTTCATTCATCCGGTGACGATTCTGTCGACGCTGCCCTCCGCCGGTATCGGCGCATTGCTGGCCTTGATGTTGTTCGGTCAAGACCTCGGCATCATCGCCTTGATCGGCATCATTTTGCTCATCGGCATCGTCAAGAAAAACGCCATCATGATGGTGGACTTCGCGCTCGATGCGCAGCGCACGCAGGGCATGACGCCGGCCGATGCCATCTATCAAGCGTGTCTGCTGCGCTTTCGTCCGATCATGATGACCACCATGGCGGCACTGTTCGGGGCGGTGCCGTTGGCATTCGGCACCGGCACGGGTTCCGAGCTGCGACAACCACTCGGCATCACCATCATTGGTGGCTTGATCGTGAGTCAGGTGCTCACGCTGTACACCACGCCGGTGATTTATCTGTGGTTCGATCGATTGGCACAACGGTTTGGTTTTGCCTCTTCTTCAGCAGTTGTAGATGAAGTGCCGGGTTCGTCATGAGTGAAATGCAGTTATCAAATGCTGCTCAACTGGGAGATCGTCCTCTCTGCCTAAGGGAGAGAGACAGAGTGAGGGTGCTCTTAATGATGGCAATAACTTGCTCTACCCTCACCCTAACCCTCTCCCTCAGGGAGAGGGGATCGGAGTGATGGCTCACTAACTCAGCACTACACCGCCATGAACCTCTCCGCCCCCTTCATCAAACGCCCCGTAGCAACCACGTTGCTCACCGTCGCGTTGACGTTGATCGGCGTGCTGGCATTCATGCAGTTGCCGGTCTCGCCCT
>Ga0157379_10000926_pt1 | contig 23706 bp, 21 predicted proteins | sample S25metaG_FD_121802 | JGI IMG/M metagenome (GOLD analysis project Ga0157379, IMG submission 121802) | Switchgrass rhizosphere microbial communities from Kellogg Biological Station, Michigan, USA - S2-5 metaG | ecosystem: Host-associated > Plants > Roots > Rhizosphere > Soil | place: USA... | reverse complement strand
TTCGTGCTTCCCGGGTTCGATCCTCCGATGCGGAACTGATCGCCGTTCTCGCGATGCGGGGCCCGGTTCACCGGGCCTCAAAGAACTCGTTCGAACGGAGGAAACGATCATGAAGGCCACAGGGCTGCTTTCTCTGTCCCTGGCTCTCGCCCTTCCCAACTCGATGGCTCTCGCCCAGGACGCCCACGCGAGCTGCGCGGCGCATCAAGCGCACGAAACGCACGCCGATCACCATGCCGGCGTCGACGAACGCGGCGATCACGTCATGGGGTTCTCGCACGAGAACACCACCCACCGCTTCCAGCTGACCCGGACCGGAGGCGTCATCGAGGTCTCCGCGAACGACGCCGCCGACGCCGGGAGCCGGGACGCGATCCGGGGCCACCTCGGGCACATCGCGAAGATGTTCGCCGCCGGCGACTTCGACGCCCCGATGCTCATCCACGACCGCGTTCCGCCCGGCGTGCCGACCCTCCAGAAGAAAAAGGCGTCGATCCACTGGCAGTTCGAGGAGACGGAGCGCGGAGGCCGCATCGTCGCGACGACGACCGACGCGAAGGCGCTCTCGGCGATCCACGACTTCCTGCGCTTCCAGATCGAGGACCACCGCACCGGGGACCCCGAGACGATCTCGGACTGAAACGCTCGCAATCGGCGGCGGCGGCGTCCCCATCGCCCCGCCGCCGACTCTTCTCAGGCCGGATCGGCGACTTCTCTACTCCTCGTTGCGCTCGGCCTTCCAGAGCTGCTCCTGGAGCTGCTCGTTGTAGACCTTCCAGACGCCGCCGGAGCAATGCAGCTTGGCCTTCGAGCGGTAGTCGACGCCGGCGAGCGGGCCGCTCTGCCATCTCCACACGAACGGGACGGTCGCGGTCGAGCCCGCCATCCCCATGGGGCCGTCCTGCTTGACGAGGACGCTCTCGACGCGCACGAGACGGCGCTTCGTGTCGGCGGTGACGGCCGTCCTCTCGGACTCGACGAAGCGGATGCCGGGGTCCCACGGGCCGTCGAAAGCCGGCGCGTGGACGATCAGCTCCGACGCGGCCTCGCGCGTCAGCTCGGGCGGCTTCCCGCAGCCGACCGATGCGGCCAGCGCGGCGGTGAGGAGAAGGGCGAGCGGGAATCGGGAGCGCATGGCGCATTCTCCCTCAGGGCCGCGCGTGGGAGAGCCGGTTCTCATCGACGGCTCGTTCACGCGCCGCCCTCCGAGGCGGCCGTTCGCCGCAGCCCCTCCGCCCGCCCCACCCGCTCCCGAAAGCCGAGCTCGCGGCGAATCCGGGTCGTGTCGGCCACGAGATCGTGGGCGTAGTCGAAGTCGAAGGGCTCCCGCTCGGACTCCGGGATCTCCGCGAACGGCGCCTCGCGAACCGCCCCCCGCCATCCCGCGGCGTCTCCGACAGCGCGGATCCAGTCCCTCTCCGCCAACGCGTCCTGCTCGCCGACGTTGTAGACCCGGTTCGCCGCGCGCGGGTCGCCCATGGGCGCCGTCGCCGCGAGCGCGATCGCGTCGGCGACGTCGTCGACGAAGCCGCGCGTCCAGCGCCAGCCGGCGCGGGCGCGATCGACGCGGATCTCCGCGGAGTCCGGAGTCATCTTCGCGAGGATCGGCCGCAGCCGGCGATAGGGGTCGCCGGAACCGTAGACCATCGGAAGCCGGAGGACCGTCACCGGCGCGTCGGCGGCTCCGCGGACGGCCGCCTCGACGAGAATCTTGTCGTAGTCGTACGCCATCTCGCCGGGCCTCGCCCGGGCGCGGTAGGGATGGCGGCTCGCGCGCAGCGGGGAGTCCTCCGTGGACGCGAGGCGCGCGGCCACGCCGCCCTCGAGGCGCAGCAGCCGGCCGTAGGGCGCGTAGACGTCCTGGCTCGAGAGGACCACGTAGCGCCCGGCGATTCCGCGGAGCCCCTCGATCAGGCCGCGCGCCTCCGTCTCGGTGTACGCGATCGTGTCCACGACGACGTCGGGCGCGAAGCGCCGGAACGCCTCGCGATGTCGCGCTTCGGAGAGCTCCGCGCGGTCGCCCCGAATCGTCTCGGCGCCACCGGACGATTCGCCGCGGTGGAACGTCGCGACCGCATGCCCGTCCTCGAGCAGACGGCTTGCGAGCGCGCCGCCGACGAACCCCGTTCCTCCGATGATCAGGATCCTCACGCAATGAATCGTACGCCGTGCATCGCCGCGACACTTTCTTCGGGCACGCGTGACAAAAGGACCCGAAGCGCGTTGTGTTCGGGTTAAATCTCCTCCGCTCGCGGATTCGCCGGCTCCCGTCCCGCTCCCGTCTGATAAGAAGAGGATCCGGGCACGCCTCAGATCGTCGAGCCCGGAAAGGAGTAATGCCATGGCTGGAAACGTCAAACCCATTCCCGACAGCTACCGCCGCGTGACGCCGTACCTCATCGTCAACGGCGCCGCGGACGCGATCGACTTCTACAAGAAGATCTACGGCGCGACCGAGATCATGCGCATGCCGGGACCCGACGGGAAGATCGGGCACGCGGAGCTCAAGATCGGCGACTCCGTGATCATGCTCGCCGACGAGAACGTCGAGATGGGACACAAGGGACCGCGCACGTTCGGCGGCTCGCCGGTCTCGCTCCTCCTCTACGTCGAGGACGTGGATCGCGTCGTGAAGAACGCGGTCGGAGCGGGCTCCAAGCTGGTCCGTCCGGTCGCGGATCAGTTCTACGGCGACCGGACGGGCGGCATCGTGGATCCCTTCGGGCACGAGTGGTACGTGGCGACGCACGTCGAGGACGTCTCCCCCGAGGAGATGAAGAAGCGCGCCGACGCGATGGTGGCGGCGGCAGCGAAGTAGAGAAGTCGCGAAGTCGCGAAGCGCCACGACCGGCGGTCAGTCGGAGCGAAGGGGGGCGAGCGGAGGCTCGCCCCTTTTTCTTTCTGGTGTGCGCCATCACACGCTCGGGCGGAGGCGAGGCCGTAACATCCGCTTGCGTTTCTATTCAACCGGAGGGCTGGTGCCCGGTGGAGCCGGTATGAGAGATCGGGATTACGGAAGGTATGCGAATCGGTCGCGAAGCGATGTCCGTGCGCCGCTCCACCGCACACGTGGCTGCGGGTCTTCTCCTCTTCCTGTTCGCCGCGATGGCGGGCGCCGCGACCTACTCGCACGTCCCCGCGACGTTTAGCTGGATCGATCCCACCGGGCACACGCCCGTCACGTGGAGCAACCCTTCGCTCTGCCAGGGCTTCGGCGACACGATCGGTGACGACGCCCTCAGCCCGCTGACCAACATCGGGTTCACCTTCCAGTACGGCGGGACCGCGTACACGCAGCTGTACATCATGACGAACGGCCGCGTGCAGTTCGGCTCCGGCAACACGGAGTGCGGAGCCGGCAGCACCAGCGACGTTCCGCGCGTCTATGGACTGCCCTATCCCAGCGGCAATCTCAAGAACACGATGAAGATCTACGGGGCCGACCAGGATGCGAGCCCCAACGGCTCGGGCGGAGGCGGACAGCCCACGACGTGCCCCTTCCCCGGCTGCGCGATGTACTTCACCGCGACACCCCTGGGGACCGCGCCCAACCGCCAGTTCGTCGTGACCTGGGTCGCGGTGCCCGACTGGGCCTCGACCGCGAGCTTCTTCAACCTCCAGCTCATCCTGAACGAGAACGGGACCTTCGTGTACCAGTTCGGCCCGAGCAACAACCCCGACGGCGGACACGCCGACATCGGCTGGCAGCTCGCGTCGAACGACTTCGACACGATCACGTACACCGACATCAGCAACCTCGGCAACACGGCGATCCTGTTCTACAACCCGCTGATCATCACCCCGACGCCGACCCTGACCTTCACGCCGACGGCCACGCCCACGGCGACCTCTACGCCGACTTTCACGTTCACGCCGTCGCCGACCCCGACCCTGACGCCGACGAATACCCCAACGAACACGCCCACGAACACGCCGACGAACACCCCGACCAACACGCCCACGAACACGCCGACGAACACGCCCACGCTGACGCCGTCGAACACTCCCACGAACACTCCGACGAACACCCCGACCAACACGCCCACGCTGACGCCATCGAACACTCCGACGAACACGCCCACCGACACGCCGACGAACACTCCGACGGACACTCCGACGGACACTCCGACGAACACTCCGACGGCAACCCCGACGGCGACGCCGACGCATACGCCGACGAACACGCCCACGGACACGCCGACGGCGACGCCGACCGCGACGCCGACCCACACTCCGACGAACACCCCGACGGACACGCCGACGAACACGCCGACCGCGACCCCGACGGCGACGGCGACGTCGACGGCGACGTCGACTCCCACTCACACGCCCACGGATACGCCGACGAACACTCCGACCGCGACTCCGACGGCGACCCCGACGAGCACGCCGACGGCGACCCCGACGAGCACGCCGACGGCGACCCCCACGAGCACGCAGACGCCGACCAGCACGCCGACGGCGACGCCGACCGCGACCCCCACGTCGACGCCGACGGCCACGCCGACGAAGACGTCGACCCCGACGCCGACCCAGACTCCGACGGCGACTCAGACGCCGACGCGAACGCCTACGTCGACGCCCACGGCGACCGCGACGCCGACGCCCACGCCGGGGAACCCGCTCGCGGTGATGATGACGGTCGACGCGCACGACTCCGGCGGGCCGTCCAACCTCAACGGCGTCTTCGAGGCCGGCGAGACCGTCTTGATCGAGCCGGCGTGGAAGAACACCGACGTCGCGACCCAGGCCTTCACGGGCGTCGCCTCGAACTTCGTCGGACCGCTCGGCCCCGTGTACACGGTGGACGACAACGGCGCCGACTACGGCACGGTCGCCTCGAACGCGATCACCGACTGCTACACGGCGACCTTGTCACACGACTGCTATGCGATGACGATCGCCGGACCGCGCCCCACGCAACACTGGGACACGACCTTCGACGAGACGCTGAGCCTCGGGCCGCCGAAGACCTGGACGCTGCACGTCGGCGAGAGCTTCCCGGACGTGCCGGTGAGCCACCAGTTCTATGCGTACGTCGAGAACCTCTTCCACAACCAGGTCACGGTCGGCAACCAGGACGGCGGCTACCACCCGAACGAGTCGATCTCGCGGGCGCAGATGGCCGTCTTCATTCTGAAGGGCAAGTTCGGCTCGAGCCACGTGCCGCCGCCGGCCACGGGGACCGTGTTCAACGACGTCTCGACCGGGACGTTCGCCGCCGCATGGATCGAGGAGCTCTCGGCTCTCGGGATCACGGCGGGCTGCGGCAACGGAAATTACTGTCCGGACGACCCGGTCACGCGCGCGCAGATGGCGGCGTTCCTCCTCAAGGGCGAGCACGGCTCGGGCTTCAATCCGAGTTCCTGCCAGGGCGCGTTCGCGGACGTCCCGTGCCCGGGCACGCCCGAGTTCCCCTACTCCGACTGGATCGAGCAGCTCTACGCCGAGGGCATCACGGCGGGCTGCCAGGCGACTCCGCTCAGCTACTGCCCGCTGCAGGACAACACGCGCGGCGAGATGGCGGTCTTCATCGTCAAGACCTTCGGCCTGCTGCTCTACCGGCCGTAAGACCCGGCCCGAGAGCCGCGCGCCGGCGCGGTAGCCGTCATCCCGAGGAGCGCACCCCGAGCGCAGCGAGGGGGAGCGACGAGGGATCCCGTGCGTTCCGGCCGCGGTGGCGATCGCGCTCGGGATCCCTCGGGCTCACGCCCTCGGGCTGACGGCTCCGCTAGAACATCGCCTTCAGCCCGAAGACGAATTGCCGGGGCGGCGTCCGCGCGACGACCTTTCCGTAGTCCGGATTGAACTGATTCGGATCGCCCTCGGCCGCGATGATGTACTGGATGTTCTGGTAAGTCTCCGACTGCCTGTTCAGCACGTTGTAGACGAAGACCTGCGGAACGATGGTCACCGGCCCCTCCGTGAACGAGTAGCCGAGGCTCAGGTTCGCCTCGTACTCGGTGGGCGTGCGGCCCGCGCTGCCGCGCTGGATCATGTACAGGTTCGATCCCAGGTAGTCGGGCCAGTCGGACCGCAGCTGGTCGAGCGGAACGCCGCTGCGGACGTAGAACTGGAGTCCCGCGGTGAGGCCGAAGGGCGCGGTGTAGGCCGCGTCGATCCGGAACTGATGCGGGCGGTCGAGGAAGAGTCGCCCGTACGCGTTGGGGTACGTCGCCGGATAGTCGAAGTCCTCGTTGAGGCCCGGATCCGTCTGCCCGGTGCTCTCGTGCACTGCCCCGTCGTAATTCCCTCGGACCGATGAGTAGACGTACGACGCCTGGAGCCAGAGCCAGCTGCCGACGGTCTTGCGCGCCGAGAGCTCGATCGCGCGGTACAGGCGCTTCGCCTTGGGAGACTGCGGAGCGGGGGCGTCGTGGAAGCCGCCAAGGCTGTAGCCGTCGTACCACGGGAAGTTGCCGGACGCCCAGAGCCCCGTGCCGCCGGGATTGATGTTCGCGCAGGAATTGCCGAGGTTGACCGGCGCGCTGTAGTCGAGGTCGCAGCGGTCGTCGATCGCGTTGCCGAGGCGGCGGTACATGCCCTTCAACTCGACCGAGAAGGTCGGGTCGAGCGCCTTCTCGACGCCCAGCGTGACTTCGTCCTGATACATCCCGCGGATGTTCGCGTCGATCGGCTCGTTGAAGGCGCCGCCCTGCTGGTCGGGGCGCGGGTGGCCCGGCGCCGTCGGGTCGTGCACGGTCGAGAGCGGGTCGAAGTTGTACGTCGTGACGAAGAGCTCGCTGCCGAAGTCGCGCACGTTGATGTCGGTCGGGATCGCGTAGTAGAAGCGGCCGTAGAACGCGTAGACCTTCGACGTGCCCTGGTTCGTGAAGTCCCAGATCACGCCGACGCGCGGCTGCCATTCGTTGGTGAGCCGCGAGACGACCTTCCCGTCGAAGCCCTTGACGTCCGTCCGGTCGAACCGCAGGCCCGCGTCGAGGGTGAGGTTGGGGAGGATCTTCCACGAGTCCTGCAGGAACGCCGAGTAGTCGTTGCTGTTCAGGTGCACGTCGTTGAACGGGACGGGAACCGCGGGACCGCCTGCGAGGCGCGATCCGAAGAACGTGTGCGCGTAATAGATCGTGCCGCTGTCCTCGTCGATGCGCTTCGACACCTGCTGGCCGCCGGTGAAGAGATCGATCGCCTCGGTCGACCTCTGGATGTAGGCCGCCCCGACCTTGATCTCGTGATTCTGAACGTAGGCCACGAAATCGCCCGTGTACTGGTCGCGGTGGCTCTTGTTGAAGTCCTGATACCCGTTGATGCGCCCCAGTCCGCCCGTGACCGGGAAAGGCGGCGGGACGGTCTCGTCGGTGAACTGGATCGCGTTGCCCGCGTCCGTTCCGGTCAGCTCGAAGCGGTCGTTGTGGCGCGAGCCCTGGAGCGTGAGGAGACCGACCGATCCGAAGAGGATGTTGGCGCGTGCGCCGTAGTCGACGCCGCCGATGTCCCGGTGCCCCAGGTAGGAGCCCGGGTCGGTCGAGTTCGGGGTCCGGATCGCGCCGTCCACGGCCGTCGGGTCCGAGAACGCCGTGCCGACGAGAGTCACGCCGGTCGTGACGTTGACGGTCACCTTGCCGGACCAGAGGTTGGACACCGAGTCGAGCGGGAACTCGTCTCCGGCGACGACGCCGCGCGGCGGCGAGATTTGCTGGTTGTCCGTCACGCGGTTGTACGCCCCGAAGAACCAGACGCGGTCCTTGACGAAGTAGCCGCCGAGGTTCGCGCCGTAGTCCCACTTCTCCTCGGCGGGCGTCAGCGTCCCCGTGAACGTGTCGGAGTCGTTGGCCGTGAACACCTCGTTCGCGCGCAGCGCGGCGCTGTTGTAGCGGCCGAAGACGCTCCCGTTGAAGGTGTTGCCGCCCGACTTCGTGATCACGTTGATGATCCCGCCGGTGGCGTTGCCGTACTCCGCGCGATAGCTGTCGGTCTTGACCTCGACCTCCTGGATGAACTCGTTGTTGATGACCTTGCCCTGGAGGCCGCGGATCACGTTGGTCGTGTCGACGCCGTCGATGATGAAGCTGTTCTCCGCCGAGGTCGAGCCATACACCGTCAGCGCGGCCGCGCGGCCCTGGCGGTCGGCGCGGTCCTGCGACACGCCGGGATTCGATTTGACGATGTCCGTGTAGTTGCGGCCGACCGGCAGCCGGTCGATGACGCTCGAGCCGTAGTTGCTGCCGCCGGTCGTGGTGCTCACGTCGACGACCGGAGCCTCTCCCGTCACGACGATCTGCTCGGTCGCGGCGACCTGGAGCGTCACCGCCACGCTCGTGGTCGCGTCGAGGCGGACCTGCGTCTGTTGCTCGGCCTTGCCGAACCCCGCGAGCGTCACCGTCACCTTGTACGTCCCGGGCGGGAGCGCCGGGAGCTGAAAGGAGCCGCCCGCGCCCGTCACCGTCGTTCGCGAGCCCTGCAGCGAGGGCGACGTGACGTCGACGGTCGCGCCGGGGAGGCCTCCTCCTCGGGCATCGACGACGGTCCCGCGGATCTCTCCCGTCGTCTGGGCGGCCGCGAGGGCAGACAGGAACACGAACATCGAGGCGACGAAGACGAACCGGCGCACGAGCACGCGCATGCGAGTCTCCTTTCCGAGGCGTTTGCGGGTTCTCATACGCCCGGCTCGCCGCGATGTCAATCGGAGAACTCCGGATCTCGTCGTACCATCGGCGGATGGATCCCGTCCTCGAGGCCCTGGAGCGCGCGGCCGCAGCGGGGCGGATCCCACGAGACGCTTGCGTCCTGCTCGCCGTGTCGGGCGGCGCCGACTCGCTGGCGCTGCTCTTCGGCGCGGTCGAGGCGAGCCGAGAGACGGGCTGGCGCCTCTCGGTCGGCCACGTCCACCACGGCTGGAGGCGCCGCGAGGCGGATCGGGACCTCGCCTTCGTCTCCGACCATGCGCGGCGCCTCGGACTGCCCTTCTTCCATCGCCGGCGCGACGCGCGGCGCGCGGCCTCCGAGCTCGGCCTCTCTCCGGAGGCCGCGGCGCGCCACGTTCGCTACGCCGCCCTGGCCGAGATGGCGCGCGAGGCCGGCGCCTCCCTCGTCGCGACGGCCCACCAGAAAGACGACGCGGTCGAGTCGCTCCTCATCGCACGGGAGCGCCGGGGCGGCCTGGCGCGCCTGGCGGGCCCGCGCGCGCTCCGAGCCGACGGCGTCGTGCGCCCACTCCTCGACGTCGGCCGCCGCGAGATCCTGGCGTTTTTGGCCGCGCGCGGTCTCGAGCACCGGCGGGACTCCACCAACGGCGACCTCGCGCTCTCCCGCAACCGCGTTCGCCGCGGTCTCGCCGAGACGAGCGAGGAGGAGCGCGCCGCGCTCGCCGAGCGCGTCTTTGCGCTGGCCCGCGAGCGCGACCGACTCGAGGAGGAGTACGCGCGGCGCGTCGCGCCGGCGGTCCGCCGCGGCTCGGGGGCGGCGGGGAACGACGCCGTCGAGGTCGAGGCCCGCGCACTCTACGCGTGCGAGGACGAGCTCGTGCGCCTCGCGCTCTCCCGGCTCGCCGGCCCCTTCGCACGCGCGGGCCGTCCGCCGATGACGGGACGCGAGCGCGAGCGCCTCGTCTCGCGTCTGCGCGCCGGCGGGGACTTCCGCTTCGAGGCGGGCCGGCGGATCCGCTTCGAGCTCCGCCGCGGGCGCCTCCGCATCCGCCTCCGGGACGCCGCGGCGGCGGAGCCGGTGTACGATGCCCCGGAGGGGACCCCCGCTCGATGAGACAGCCGTGAGACTCGAGGTCCGCCATTCCTCCGCCGAGATCGCCGAGCGCGTGGCCGCCGTCGGGGACGAGATCGACCGGCAGCTCCGAGGCCGCTCCCTCGTCGTCGTCTCGATCCTCAAGGGCTCGGCGTTCTTCATGGCCGACCTCGCGCGGCGGCTTCACGGGGCCTTCTCGTGCCAGTACCTCCACGTGCGGCGGGTCGAGGGCGCTCACGACGTCCTTCAGATCGACTTCACGACCGGTTTCACCGTCCGCGAGAAGCACGTTCTCCTGCTGAAGGACGTCGTGCACACGGGCGTGATCGAGACCTACCTGATGGATCAGCTGCGGGGGGAGGGCGCGCAGTCGCTCTCGCTGGCCGCCATCGTGGACAAGCCCCGTGAGCGCAAGGCCAACGTGTCGGTGGACTTCTCCCTCTTCTCGGCCGATCAGGGCGGCGTCTTCGCCGGATACGGCATGGAATACGAGGGCCTGCACGCGCACCTGCCGGACATTCACGAGGTGCTCCCGGGGCAATAATTTCCGGCCCGAGTCCGTTAGACTGAGGGTCGGGGACCGGCCCGCCGCGGATGGGTGTCGGACCCTTAAGGGAACTTACCCGGGGAAGGAGTCTTCCGTTGAACGCTACGATCAAGAACCTGCTGCTCTGGATGGTCATCCTCGTCTTGATCATCCTGGCCTGGAACGTGTTCAAGACCGGCGCCGCGGCCATCGAGGAAGTCAGCTTCTCGCAGTTCCTCGACCAGGTCAGCCAGGGCCACGTCCAGAAGGTTTCGATCCGGGGAGAGGAGATCCGCGGCACCTACGCTCCGAGCGCGGGCAAGCGCGAGCCGTTGTTCAAGACCTACGCCGCGAACTACCCGGATCTCGTCAAGGATCTGCGGGCGAAGGGCGTCGAGATCGAGATCGCGCCGACCAAGGACTCCTCGTTCGTCTCGGCGCTCGTGATGTACGGGCCGCTCATCCTGCTGGTCGCGATCTGGTTCGTGATCATGCGGCAGATGCAGGCGGGAGGAAACAAGGCGCTCTCGTTCGGCAAGTCCCGCGCGAAGCTCTTGACCCCGACGCAGAAGAAGGTGACGTTCAAGGACGTGGCCGGCGTCGAGGAGGCCAAGGTCGAGCTGCAGGAGATCATCGAGTTCCTCAAGGACCCCCAGAAGTTCCAGAAGCTCGGCGGCAAGATTCCGAAGGGCGTCCTGCTGATCGGCTCGCCCGGCACGGGCAAGACCCTCCTGGCGCGCGCGGTCGCCGGCGAGGCCAACGTGCCGTTCTTCACGATCTCGGGCTCCGACTTCGTCGAGATGTTCGTGGGCGTCGGCGCGTCGCGCGTCCGCGATCTCTTCGAGCAGGGCAAGAAGAATGCCCCCTGCATCATCTTCATCGACGAGATCGACGCGGTCGGCCGCCACCGCGGGGCGGGCCTCGGCGGCGGACACGACGAGCGCGAGCAGACCCTCAACGCGCTGCTCGTCGAGATGGACGGCTTCGACACCAACGAGGGCGTGATTCTCGTCGCCGCGACCAACCGGCCGGACGTGCTGGACCCCGCGCTCCTGCGGCCCGGCCGCTTCGACCGGCGCGTCGTCGTGGACCGCCCCGACCTGCGCGGCCGCGAGCAGATCCTCAAGGTCCACACCCGCAACACGCCGCTCGCGGAGAACGTGGACCTCTCCGTCATCGCACGCGGAACGCCGGGCTTCTCGGGCGCCGACCTGGCCAACCTGGTCAACGAGGCCGCGCTGAACGCCGCCCGCTTCAACAAGAAGAAAGTCGAGATGATCGACTTCGAGTACGCCAAGGACAAGGTCATGATGGGCCCCGAGCGCAAGTCGATGATCATGACCGAGGAGGAGAAGCGCAACACGGCGTACCACGAGGGCGGACACGCGCTCGTGGCCGCGATGCTGCCGGACGCGGATCCCGTCCACAAGGTCACGATCATTCCGCGCGGCCGCGCCCTGGGCGTCACCATGCAGCTGCCGACCGAGGACAAGTACTCGCACACCAAGGAGTACCTCGAGGCGATGGTGACCGTGATGATGGGCGGCCGCATCGCCGAGGAGAAGTTCCTGGGCCACATGACCACGGGCGCCGGCAACGACATCGAGCGCGCGACCGACATGGCGCGCAAGATGGTCTGCGAGTGGGGCATGAGCGAGATGGGCCCGCTGACCTTCGGCCGGCCCGAGCAGGAGATCTTCCTGGGCCGCGACTTCGGGCGCACGCAGGACTACTCGGAGGGCACCGCCAACCAGATCGATGCCGAGGTCAAGCGCATCGTCACGACCGCCTACGACCGGGCGAAGAAGATCATCGAGGACAACCAGAAGGCGATGCACCGGATCGCCCGCACGCTGCTCGAGAAGGAAGTCCTCGACGGCGACGAGGTGCTCCAGATCATCGCCGAGGAATCCGGCACGGACATCTCGAAGCTTCGCAAGAGCGGGCCGCCCAAGCCTCCGATCTTGCCGGGGACGCCCGCGGAGGTCGCCGACGGGACGGTCGGGCCTCTGGTCCCCGAACCGGCTTAGCCGGGGAAGGCGTACTCAGGGTGGGGAATGGGCTCGGACCTCTAGCGGTCCGCTTCGCGGACCGTGTAAATGGGAGGGAAAGTCGCATGACGACCCTCCACCTGTGAACTGCAGCTGAGAGGAAAAACCATGTCGATCGCCGAAACTTTCCTCCCCGATTACGACTTCGAGATGCCGTCGACCCGGCGGCTCCTCGAGCGCGTTCCCGCCGACCGTTTCGCCTGGAAGCCGCACGCGAAGTCGCGGAGCCTGCTCGAGCTCGCCACGCACGTCGCGGAGCTCCCCCGCTGGGGAATGCGGCTGCAGAAGGACGGCTTCACCGTCGGCAGCGAGAAGGCGCCGGTCCACGCGAGCACGGGGGACCTCCTCGCACGCTTCGACGAGAACGCGAAGGCGGGTCGTGCCGCCCTCGCCGGGATTCCGGACGACGCGATGCCGAAGGACTTCGCGGTGCTGAAGCCGAACGGCGAGGTCTTCTTCCACGGCCCACGAAATTCGCTCCTGCGCAGCGTCCTCCTGAGCCACCTCATCCACCACCGCGGCCAGCTGTCGGTCTACCTGCGGCTCCTCGACGTTCCGCTCCCCTCGATCTACGGGCCGACGGCCGACGCACCGATGTAGTCCCCGCGGACCCGCGGATCGCCGCTCAGCGGGCTCGAGTAAAAGCGCGTCAGCGGGCTCGGGTTGAAGCGCGTCAACGCGCTTGGCGGCGGAGCTCCTCCGAGGCGGCCCGGCTCGCGACGACGACGCTGCCGTCGTGCAGCGTGATCGCCAGGCGGCGGTCGTCGTAGGCCTTCATGTGCGCGACCGCGTCGAGGTTCACGATGTGGGAGCGGTGCACCTGGCGAAACCGGGCCGGGTCGAGGCGCGCAACGAGCTCCGCCAGCGTGACGTGGATCAGGTAGACGCCCTCCGCGGCGTGCACCTCGGCGTAGTCGCCCTGGGCCTGGATCCGCCGAATGCCGCCGACCGCGATCGGCACGATGCGGTCGCCGTGGCGGGCGAAGAGCCGCGCCAGCGATCCCGGCGCCAGCGAGTCCCGGGCGCGCTCCCCGGCGGCGATCCAGGCCGCCGCGCGCTCTCCCGCGGCGGGGCTCGCCGCGCGCTCGCCGGGCGAGGCCTCGGAGCCGTTGCGCATTCGGGCGCGCACCCGGGCGACGGCGGCGGCGAGGCGCTCGCGTCCGAAGGGCTTGACGAGATAGTCGAGCGCGCCCAGCTCGAACGCCGCCACGGCGAAGCGGTCGTAGGCCGTCGTGAACACGATCTCGGCCGGGTGGCGAATGCGGCGCGCGACCTCGAGACCCGAGAGCTCCGGCAGGCGCACGTCCAGGAAGAGCAGGTCCGGGCGCTTCTCATCCGCGAGCGCCAGCGCCGATTGCCCGTCGACGGCCTCGGCGACCACCTCGATTCCGGGGATCTCGGCGAGGTACTCCCGCAGGCTCTCGCGCGCGGGAGACTCGTCCTCCGCGATCAGGGAACGGATGCGGGGAGGGTTCACGCGACCTCGGCGCCGTCGTCCGGCAGGTCGAGCCGGACTCGGAACCCTCCGCCCGCCGGGGTCTCGTAGGCGAGACGGGCGCGTCCGCCGTAGAGCGCCGCGAGCCGCTCCTCGAGGAGCCGCAGGCCCATCCGCGGGCTCGCCGCGATCTCCTCCTCCGAGGTGCCGGGGCCGTCGTCGCGCACGGCGAGGCAGACTCGCCCCTCCGCCCGCCGCGCCGACACCTCGACGCGCCCGCCGCCCGCGCGGGGCGCGACGCCGTGGAGGATCGCGTTCTCCACCAGCGGCTGGAGCGCGAAGGGCGGGACCGACACGCCGAGCGCCGACTCGTCGGCCTCGACCTCGACGGTGAGCCGCGGGCCGAGGCGCATGCGCTCGAGCTCGAGGTAGCTGCGGACGAAGTCCCACTCGCGGGACAGCGGCACCCAGTCGCTGCCGGTCTGCTGGACCCACTGGCCGAACCGCAGCAGCTCGCCCAGGCGCTCGAGCGCCTTCTCGGCGAGACCGGGGTCGCGCCGCACGAGGCCCAGGAGCGCGTGCAGGACGTTCAGCACGAAGTGGGGATGGAGCTGCGAGCGTAGCAGCTCGAGCTCGGCGCGGGCTCGCAGGACGTCGGCGCGCGCGGCGCGCTCGCGCGCGTCACGCAGCGCCTCGCCGATCTGCCAGGCGTAGCCGATGCCGATCAGGGCGAGGTGGATGAGCGAATTGATCACCGTCTGCCAGACGATGATCGTCGCCGGCGGCCAGCGCGTCGTCCCGGTCACGAGCCGGCCGTCGAGGCCGATGAGCACGAGCCATCCCGCGGTCGACGCGACGGCGAGCCCGAGGAGCGTCGGCGCGACGCGCGCGATGAGCCGCCACCGCCCGCCGGCCGGCCACGGCCAGCGCCGCGCCACCCGCAGCGACAGGAGCCCGATGAGCGCGCACGGGAGGACCATCGCGAGCGCGCTGCGCACGGACATCCCGAGCGCGACCCCGTTCGCGGCGTAGAGGGCGGTGTAGACCGTGGCGAGCACGCTCCAGCCGGCGGCGTAGGCGGCGAGCGGAGTCCGCGGCGGCGGAGGCGTGCCCGGAGGCGTTGGCGTCGAAGCGTTCACGGCCCGAGTTTCGAGTTTCGGGCGTCGCGTTTCAAGCGTCCTCACCGGTTCAGGGCGCCGGCGTCGGCGTCGGCGGCGGTGGCGGGGCCTCCGGGGCGGGACCGGCCGGCAGGGCCTCGATCCGCGGGATCAGGATGTCCCGCACGAAGTGCCACTCCGGCACCGCGGTGACCGCCCCCTGCGCATAGGCGAGCGCCGTCGCGCGGTCGGGCGTCTTCGCATTCGAGTAGATGTAGGCCAGGTTCATCAGGTTCTCGGGACCTCCCCACGTGGGAAACCAGCCCGGCGGATTCGGATGCGCGGCCGCCTCGCGCCAGGCGCACTCGACCCCGTATCGTAGCGTCGCGGCGGCCTTGCCGAGGTCTCCCCCGGTCGGCGGCGGCGCCCAGCCCTCCATCCCTCCGCGAATCCAGAGCGCCCGCGGGTTGTCGCCGGCGTTGGCCATGACGAACTTGAACGTCGGCCCCGCCTCCGCCAGGATCGCCTTGCGCTTGTCGGCGTCCTTGCCCGCGAGGTAGATCTGGTTGCCCCAGAGTCCGACCATCGCGAGCTGCGCCTCGATCCAGTCGGGATGGACGGCGAGCGCGGCCTTGAAGCGCGAGATGGCCTTCTCGGCGTCCGCGGCGAGATCGTCCGGCGCCGGCTTCTCGTTGAAGCCGTTCAGGACGCGCCGCCAGAGCGCGAAGCCCCTCCAGTAGTCCCGATAGTCGTTGAGGCGCCCGGCGTCGAGAGCGCCGAGCTCCTCGTCCAGTTTCGCGAGCGCGGCGCGGTCGCCGCGGTAGTCGGCCGAGCGGACCGCGGCGACGAGCTCCGTCAGACGCTGCTCCGATTTCCCGGCGGGGCTCGGGGGACGCGCCGTGCTCCCGGGCGGAGAGGCCGCCGAAGCCGGTGCGGGCGCGAACGACAGCATTGCGATGGCGGCCGGGACGATCCACCTCATGACGTCACCTCCACGGCGGTTCTACGCGAGAGCGGCGCGATCGCCGCGGCCCCGTCGGCCGACCCGCCGACGGGCCGGTCGAACGGGCATCCCGTTCGACGAAGGGAGATCCCATAGACTCCCGCCATGGCCGCCTCCGCCGACCTGATCCTGCCGGCCGCGGACGCGGAGGCGCTGCGCGAGATCGCGTCCTGGGACGCGCTGCGCCTGGCGAGCTACCCCGCCTCCGACTTCCCGGTGGACGTCGTCCGCTTCGCGGGATCCTCGTCGCCGCCGGTCGTCGTGTCGCGAGCTCGCCGCGCCGAGACCCTCAAGGCGATGCCCGCGAGCCTGCGTGAGCGCGCGCAGGCGGCCTTCGTGCGCTTCGCGGCGAAACCGGGCGGACTGCGCCTGGCGCACGGCCGCGCGCTCGTGCTCTCGGCGGGCCCGGTCGTCATGGGCGTCGTCAACGTGACGCCGGATTCCTTCTCGGACGGCGGGGTCCACCTCGACGCCGGGCGCGCCGTCGAGCGTGCGCTCGCGATGTTCGGCGAGGGCGCCGGGATCGTGGACGTCGGCGGCGAGTCGACGCGGCCGCCGCTCTACGGCGACGCCGAGGAGGTCTCGGTCGACGAGGAGTGCGCCCGCGTGCTCCCCGTCGTGGCGGGGATCCGCGCGCGGTCGGACGCGCCCATCTCGATCGACACCCGAAAGTCCGCCGTCGCGCGCGAGGCGCTCGGGGCCGGGGCGGACCTCGTCAACGACGTCACGGGCGGACGCTACGATCCCGCCCTCCTCGGCACGATCGCCGAGCTCGGGGCTGGAGCTATCCTCATGCACATGAGGGGCACGGACCCGCGCCGCATGCAGGACGACCTGCGCTACGACCATCTCGTGGCCGACGTCGCGGCGTCCCTGGCGGAGTCCGCGGACCGGGCCGAGACCGCCGGCGTGCCGCGGGAGGCGATCGCCGTCGACCCGGGGCTCGGCTTCGGCAAGACCCTCGAGGGCAACGTCACCCTGCTCCGACACCTCCCCGCCCTCCGATCGCTCGGCCTGCCGCTGTGCGTCGGGGCCTCCCGGAAGGCCTTCGTCCGCCGCTTCTCGGGGATCCCCGAGGGCTCTGCGTCGACGGTCGCGGACCGCCTCCCCGGCTCCCTCGCGGCCCTCGCGGCGGCCGCCGCGGGAGGCGCCGCAATCCTTCGCGTGCACGACGTCCCGGAATCCGTACGGTTCCTCGGCATGCTCCGGGCGATCGCCCATGCCCCGGCCCCGGCAGGCGAGCGGGGCCCCGCGAAGGCGCCGGCCCGGTGATCCAGGACCTCGCGTCCCGGATCCGCGGGCTGATCCACCTCAACTTCGGCTGGCGCGACGCGCTGGACATCCTGATCGTCGCGGCGATCACCTACGGGTTGCTGCGGCTGATCCGCGGCACCCGCGCGGTGCAGATGGTCCTGGGCCTCTTCGCGATCCTGATCGTCTACGGGGCCGCGAGCTTCCTGCGCCTGATCGCGCTCTCGACGATCCTGAAGGCCCTCATCTTCTACTTCCCGTTCGCGATCATCGTGCTCTTCTCGCACGAGCTGCGACGGGCGCTCGCGACGTTCGGCAGAACGCCCTTCTTCGCGCTCTTCTCGGGGTACCACGCGGAGGAGACGATCTCCGAGATGGTCCTCGCCGTGACGTCCCTGTCGGCGCGGCGCGTCGGGTCCCTGATCGTGCTCGAGCGGCGGGAGGGGCTCAAGACCTACATCGAGAACGGCTCGCCGATCGACTCCGTGGTCTCGTACGAGCTCCTGGTCACCCTCTTCGCGACCGGAACGCCGCTCCACGACGGCGCGGTCATCGTCTCGGGGGACCGGATCGCGGCGGCGGCCAGCTTCCTGCCGCTCTCCCTGAAGGAGGGACTCCCCAAGCGGTTCGGGACGCGGCACCGCGCCGCCATCGGCATCACCGAGGAGACCGACGCGCTCGCGATCCTCGTCTCGGAGGAGCGCGGCACGATCTCGCTCGCGCGGGGCGGATCGCTGCAGGAGGATCTGGACGCGAAATCGCTCCGCGATCTGCTCCTGCGCGAGTTCGCGGGGCAATAGGGTGACGAGGATCACATGAAGATCTCCACCCTGTTCCTCCGCAACCCGGGCACGAAGCTCCTGGCGCTCGCCATCGCGTGCGTCACGTGGTATCTGCTCACCGGTGAACAGCGCGAGCGCATCTCGGAGAGGAGCTACCGCATCCCGCTCTCGATCGTGAACATCCCGACCGGGACGATCATCGTCTCGCCCGTGCCCGACGGCGTCGACGTCCGGCTGCGAGGCTCCTTCACGGCGCTGCGGCAGCTCGAGCCGGCCAAGCTCGAGGCCGTCGTCGACCTGCTCGGAGCCACGCAGGGCGAGAAGCGCTACCCGCTCGCTCCCGAGGACATCAACGTGCCGCGCGGCGTCGAGGTCATCGCGATCGCGCCGCCCGAGATCCGCCTGTCGCTCGACGCGGTGGCCGACAAGGTCCTGCCCATCGTCCCCGAGGTCACCGGCACGCCCGCCAACGGCTCCCAGATCGAGGAGATCGTGGCCGAGCCGCGCAGCGGCCGCGTCCAGGGGCCCGCGCGCACGCTCGCGCGGCTGACGTCGCTGCGCACCGAGCCCGTCTCGGTCGACGGACGCGACGCGTCGTTCGCGGCGCCCACGACCGTGGCCTCGCAGCCCGCCGGCGTGCGCGTGCGCGAGGGACAGCTCGTCACCGTCCGCGTCCGCCTCCGCCCGTCTCCCACGCCGGTGCCGACCGCGAAGCCGCGGCCCGCCCACCGGGAGAAGCCATGAAGCTCTTCGGGACGGACGGCATCCGCGGACGCGCCGGGGAGTTCCCGCTCGACTCGATCTCCGTGCGCCTCCTCGGCCGGGAGCTCGCGCGCCGGCTCTCCGAGCGCGGGGCCCGCCGGCGCGTCGTCCTGGGCGGGGACACGCGGGAGAGCACGCCGCGCATCGTCGCGGACCTGGCCGCGGGACTGCGCGAGGGCGGGTGCGGCGTCGCGCCGGCCGGGATCATCACGACGCCCGGCATCGCGGAGCTCGTCCTCGAGCTCGGCGCCGCCGCGGGCATCGCGGTCTCCGCGTCGCACAACCCGTACGAGGACAACGGCATCAAGATCTTCGGCGCCGACGGCCGCAAGTGGCCCGACGAGGAGGAGGAGTACCTCGAGAAGAAGATCGTGGAGGGTCGAGGACAGCACGAACCCGTCACGACTCCTCCCCCGCCGGACCCCGATCCCGGGCTGACGGCCACGTACGTGTCGCGGCTCAAGGGCAGCGTCCCGGCCGACCTCGACGGCCTGCCGGTGCTCATGGACGTCGGGAACGGGGCCGCGTTCCAGATCGGGCCGCGCGCGTTCCACCGGGCCGGCGCGCGCGTGACGGCGATCCACGACGCGCCGGACGGCCGCAACATCAACGACGGCTGCGGCGCGCTCCATCCGCAGGCGATGGCCTCTCGGATGCGGGAGAGCGGCGCCGCCCTGGGCGTCGCGTTCGACGGCGATGCCGACCGCGCGATCTTCGCCGACGAGACCGGACGCGTGCTCGACGGCGACGACGCCCTCTGGATCATCGCGCGCGACTGGAAACGCCGGGGGCTCCTCTCGGAGGGCGGCGTCGTCGGCACCGTGATGTCGAACTTCGGCCTCGAGCGGGCGCTCGCGCGCGACGGCATCGCGTTCCGCCGGGCCGCCGTCGGCGACCGCCACGTCGCGCGGCTCATGGACGAGACCGGGGCGGTCCTCGGCGGCGAGACCTCCGGGCACATCCTGCTCGCTCCCCTCTCGCCGGCCGGCGACGGGATCCTGACCGCGCTCGTCCTCTCCGGGATCGTCCACGGCAACGGCGGCCGCCTGTCCGAGCTCGCCACGCTCGAGAAGGTCCCGCAGACCCTGCGCAACGTCCGCGTGGCGCGCCGCGTCCCCATCGACGACGCGCCGGAGATCCGCAAGGCCCTGACCCGCGCCGAACAGGCGCTCGAGGCGCGCGGCCGCGTCTTCCTCCGCTACTCCGGAACCGAGCCGCTCCTGCGGATCCTGGTCGAGGGCCTCGACGCCGGCGAGGTCGACGCGATCGCGAACGAGCTCGAGGCGCTGATTCGGAAAGAGCTGTCCGCGGGGGGCTGACGTGAGGCCCCGTGGCTGACGCGCCGCTCCCCGCGGGCATCCGCGCCGTGATCTTCGACGCGGGAGGCACGCTCATCCACATCGACGGCGAGCGCGTCTGCGGCGCGGCGGGCGTGCCCTTCGAGGCGGAGCGCTTCCGCGAGGCCGAATCCGCCGCGGTCGCCGCCGTGCGCGCGTTCATGCTCGAGCGCAGGGACTCGAAGGACGCGGAGCGCGTCGTCTTCTACTTCGACCACATGCTCTCGCGCCTCGGCCTCGCCGAGGCGAAGGCGCGCGGCGAGGCGGGCGCCCGCGTGGCCGCCGAGCATCGCCGGGCGAACCTCTGGTCGCGGGCGGGCGAGGGCGCCGCGGAGACGCTCGCGGCGCTGGCGGCGCGGCGCTACCGGATGGCCGTCGTGTCGAACGCGGACGGCCGCGTCCGCGGCCTGCTGCAGGACGCCGGGGTGATCCCGTGGCTCGAGTTCGTGGTCGACTCGGCGGAGGTGGGCCTCGAGAAGCCCGACCCCCGGATCTTCCACGCGGCGACCGGGCGGCTCGGCCTCGACCCCTCGGCGTGCGCCTACGTCGGCGACATCTACGAGATCGACGTCGAGGGCGCGCGGCGCGCCGGCCTCCACCCGATCCTCATCGGCGACGGCCCCGCGCCGGACGGCGTGCTCCGGGTCCGCGAGCTCTCCGGCCTGCTGCCGCTCTTCCCGGGCTTCGCATAGACTCTCGGGAGATTCGGAAAGGAGGCCTCCGTGGCCAAGCGCACCACTCACCGCAGCGTCGCGGGAACCAAGCTCTACGCCGTCCGAGACTCGAAGGGCCGCTTCAAGGACATCCAGACCTACAAGCGCGCGCACGGCATGGACATCAAGCGCTCGAGCAAGTCGGAACGCTCCGCGAAGTCCGCGCGCGGCAAGAAAAAGTGAGCCCCGGGCCCAATCGCCGCGGTTCGCGAAGCGAACTTCCGCGGCGCTGAAAGGAGTCCCTGCCATGGCTGACTTTTCGGCGGTTCGGGCGCTCTCTCAGCACTGGTGGGTGCTGATGCTCCGCGGCGTACTGGCGATCCTCTTCGGCCTGATGGCCTGGATGTGGCCCAACGAAACCCTCGCCATCCTCGTCCTGATCTGGGGCGCCTACGCGCTGACCGACGGCATCTTCGAAGTCCTCGCGGGCATCCGCGGCAAGTGGGGATCGCTCGTCGTCCTCGGGCTCCTCGGGATCGGGGCCGGCATCGTCACGTTCATCTGGCCCGGAATCACCGCGATCACGCTCATCTGGGTCTTCGCCTTCTGGGCGATCGTCGCGGGGATCCTGCAGGTCTCGGCGGCGATCCGCCTGCGCAAGGAGGTCCAGGGCGAGTGGCTGTGGATCCTGTCGGGAGTCCTCACCGCGCTGCTCGGAGTCCTGCTGCTCCTCTACCCCGGGGCGGGGGCGCTCTCGGTGACCTGGCTGATCGGCTCGCTCGCGATCGCCTGGGGAATCCTGCTCGTGATGCTCGCCTGGAAGCTCAAGGGGCTCGGGACGGGGCTGGGCATCCGGCCGGCGATCGCCTAGCGGCGTGGAGAGATCGGGGCCGCGTCGCGTCTAGCCGTAGCGCTCGACGTCGGGAGGCGGCGCGCCCGTGACGTTGGCCTCCTGGAAGACCACCGCGGTCGCCGAGATCGGCAGGTAGACGGTGTGATTCCCGGCCGCCAGGTCCACGCGGCACTCGTAGTAGCCGTTCGGCGAGATGGTCATCAGGAGCGCGGGCTTGTTCTTGAAGTCGAGCATCGGGCAGAACAGGATGACCTTCGTGATCATGCGTCTCTCACTCCTCTTCGAGAACCCGCAGCATCTGCGGCCACGTGAGCGTGGGGACTCCCAGGGACCGCGCCTTCTCGAGCTTCGATCCCGCCGATTCTCCCACGACGAGGTAGTCCGTCTTCTTGGAAATCGAGCCTGAGACGCGCGCCCCCGCCGCCGCGAGCCTCTCCGCGGCCTCCTCGCGCGAGATTCCCGGCAGGGTCCCGGTGATCACGACGCTCCGGCCCGCGAGCGGTCCGGTTGCGGACACGGCCCGGCGGGACTCCTCGAAGCGCAGCCCGTGGCTCCGGAGCGCCTCGATCAGCTCCCGCTGGCGCGGATGGGAGAAGTACTCCTGGATCGCGGCCGCCGTGTTCGGGCCGACCTCCTCGACGGCCTCGAGCTCCTCAGGGCTCGCCGCCGCGAGGGCGTCGAGCGTGCCGAAGTGCGCCGCGAGGGTCCGCGCCGCCTTCTCTCCCACGTGGCGGATGCCCAGCGCGAAGAGCAGGCGCGACAGCTCGTTGCTCTTGCTCTTCTCGATCTCCGCCATGAGGTTCGCCACGGATTTCTCGCCCCAGCGCTCGAGCTCCACCAGGTCGGACCCCTTCAGGGCGTAGATCGAGGCCACGTCCGAGAGCAGCCCCACCGTGACCAGCTGGTCGATCAGCTTCTCGCCGAGCCCCTCGATCTGCATGGCCCGGCGCGCGCAGAAGTGCCGCAGCGCCTCGCGCACGACCGCCGGGCAGGCCGGGTTGACGCAGCGCGTCGCGACCTCGCCCTCCTCGCGGACCACGGGGTCGCCGCAGACCGGGCACCGCGAAGGCATGGCGTAGCGCTCGGCGTCCGGCGGCCGCTTCTCGAGCAGGACCCGCACGACCTTGGGGATGACGTCCCCGCCCTTCTCGACGACGACCGTGTCGCCGACGCGGACGTCCTTGCGCGAGAGGTCCTCGTAGTTGTGGAGGGTGGCGCGGCGCACGGTCGTGCCCGCGAGCTGCACGGGGTCGAATTGCGCCACCGGCGTCAGCGTTCCCGTGCGCCCGACCTGGACGCCGATCTCGCGGACCACCGTCACCGCCTCCTCCGCCGGGTACTTGAACGCGAGCGCCCAGCGAGGCGACTTCGCCGTCGCGCCCAGGTCCTCCTGGACGGCGCGCGAGTCGATCTTGATGACCACGCCGTCGGTCTCGAACGCGAGCGTGTGACGCTTCTCGCGCCACTCCTCGACGAACGCGCGGACCTCCTCGAAGGTCTCGCACCGCCGCCAGTGGGCGTTGACCGGGAAGCCCAGCGTGCGGAGCCGCTCGAGCGCCCCGGACTGGCTCGACGGCATCGGCGTCGCCTGGGCCACCGCGTAGAGGAACGCGTCCAGCCGCCGCCGGGCCGTGACGCGCGAGTCCAGCATCCGAAGGGTGCCGGCCGCGGCGTTGCGCGGATTCGCGAAGAGCGGCTCGCCCTCCGACTCGCGCTCCGCGTTGACCCGCTCGAACGCGCGCTTCGAGTAGTACACCTCGCCGCGGACCTCGAGCGGCTTCGCCTCTTCGATCTTCAGCGGGATCGTGCGGATCGTCCGCACGTTGTCGGTGACGTCCTCGCCGCGGATCCCGTCGCCGCGGGTCGCGCCGCAGGCGAGAACGCCGTTCTCGTACCGCAGCGCGATCGAGAGGCCGTCGATCTTGAGCTCCGCGACGAAGCCGGAAGGCTCCCCTCCCAGGGCGCGCGCGGCCCGCGCCCTCCAGGCCTCGGCCTCCTCCCAGTCGTAGGCGTTCTCGAGCGAGAGCATCGGGCGGGAGTGCACCACGGGCTCGAATCCCTCGGCCGCCTCTCCACCCACGCGGCGCGTCGGCGAGTCCGGACGCGCGAGCTCGGGGTGCTCCGTCTCGATCGCGGCGAGCTCGCGCAGGAGACGGTCGTACTCCGCGTCGGTGATTTCCGGCTTGTTCTCGACGTGGTAGAGGCGCTCGTGCCGCCGGAGCTCCTCGGCGAGCTCCTCGGCGCGCCGCCGCACGGACTC
>Ga0157379_10000922_pt1 | contig 23757 bp, 24 predicted proteins | sample S25metaG_FD_121802 | JGI IMG/M metagenome (GOLD analysis project Ga0157379, IMG submission 121802) | Switchgrass rhizosphere microbial communities from Kellogg Biological Station, Michigan, USA - S2-5 metaG | ecosystem: Host-associated > Plants > Roots > Rhizosphere > Soil | place: USA... | reverse complement strand
GCGTTCACCACCGATCGCCCGCTGGCCTGGGTGGGCCGCACGGCGCAGGCGATCCGCAACCGGCTGCGGCGCCGGTCGCCGCCCGTGACCGAGCTGCCCGACCGGCTGCTGCGCGAGCGCGACCGGATCCTCGAGACCCTCGGCCCGCGCTGGCATCGCGCCCTGCTGGCGACCGTCGGCCGCTGGACGTTCGACTACGCCACGCTCCTGGCGGCGCTCTCGGCGGTCGGCGCGCACCCGCGAGCGTCGCTGGTCCTGCTGGCCTTCTGCGCGGCACAGCTGCTCAGCCAGATCCCGGTGACCCCCGGTGGCCTGGGGTTCGTCGAGGCCGGCCTGACCGCGACGCTGACGCTCGCCGGCGTCTCGCCGGGGGACGCGACGCTGGCCACCTTCACCTACCGGCTGTTCTCCTATTGGTTGCCGCTGCCGGCCGGTCTCATCGGCTGGGGCGTGCACCGGCGGCGCTTCGGCGCGGGCGAGACGGCCGAGGTCGCCGTCACGCCGGCGAACCGGTGACGAGCTTCGAGCCGTCGGCCGTCGGCTCCGCCTCCGGGATCGCGTCCGCCGGGAACTCGCGCACGCACTGACGCCGCAGGACCTCGACGGCGGCCGCGGCCAGGATGAGCAGGAGCAGCACCGGCAGCGGCTTGCGCGTCGCCGGGATCGGGCCCCACGCCACGATGAGCAGGACGAGCGCCGCCATCGCGCCGTAGGCGAGGCCGGGGGCGGTGCGCATCGTCGGCGCGATCGCGCGCCGGAAGGCGACGGCCGGCCGGCGCGGACCGGCCAGCGACGCGGCGAGCACCACCGGGATGCCGGTGAGCACGCACGCCCAGGAGATGTCGCGCAGCATGTCGGTGCCGATGCGCCAGGCCGACTCCGCGGCCGGCCGCACCGACTCGGTCTTGGCCAGGGCGTCGACGACCGCGCCGCCCGCGATCAGCCGCGCCACGAGGACGAACAGGCCCGCGCCCATGAGGTTCAGCCCGGCGGCGAGCAGCGTCTCGCGGCGCCGGCCGCGGCCGAGGTAGACGGCGAGCGCGAGCAGCAGCACCGCGAGGACCGGCAGGATGACCGCGAGCCCCTGGAGGATCCCGACGCCGTCCTGCAGCGCGCCGACCTGGTTGCCGTCCATCACCTTGATGACGGTGCGGTCCGCGGGCAGGTTGTCCGTCAGCCTCCCGGGCAGCCCGAGGCGCAGCACGAGCTCGGCGATGACCGGGCGCAGGTCGATGACGACCGCGTTGCCGGACTGCGTGACGAGCTTGGACTTGTTCTCGGCCACCGCGATGAACTGCTGGGCGGTGATCTTGTTGGCCGCCGCCCAGGCCTCCTGGACCTTGGGGCGCTCGAGCAGCCGGTTGGCACGGCGCTCGGCGAGCTCGCGCAGCGCGTTGGCCGCGGGCCCGGCCAGCGCCTGCAGGCGCGGCGGGAGCGCGGCGGCCACCTGGTCCTGGACCTCGGCCTGCGAGAAGACCGCGTCGGTCGCGAACGCCGCGATCTGCCCGCGGATCGCGTCGTCCTGCAGCAGCGCCGAGCTCGTGTCCGACCAGTTGTCGGCGTCGAGGACCTGGCGGTTGGCCCACACCGCGAAGATCGACACGACGGTCAGCAGCGTCGCGAGGCCGAGAAGGCCGCGGATCAGCCAGCGGCGGCCGACGGGCAGGCGGGCCGGTGAGCTCGTGGGCGGGGTCTGTGCCACCATCGCGGCCAGCCTCGCCGGGCGGCGGGTGAGAGCTGCACCCTCGCGCCGGGTGATCCCGCCGATCAGTGCTGCTGCCGACGGGCCGACTCCAGCGCGGCCAGCCGCTCGGCACCCGCCCGGGACAGGGCGAGCACGTGCCAGACGTCGCCGAAGAGCAGGGCGTCAGCGGGCTCGTCGATCCGGTGCACGGCGCGGTGCCCGCTGGGGTCCTCCGTCACGGCCGCGTAACGCCCATGTCCGCCGGCCAGGTCGGCGTCGTACATGAGCGCCAGCCGGGCGGCCAGCGCGGCCGCTGGAGGGCGCCCGATCAATCGTCGTAGCCGTCCTTGACTCCCTGCCAGAACGCATTGGTCACGGAGTCGCCGCTGTCGTCGAACGCCGCCGCCTGGGTGCGGGCCTGCTGCAGCTCGGCCTGGAGCTCCTCGCGGGCGGCGGCGCTGCGGGCCTGGTCGTCGGACGTCACCGCCGTCCGGAACTGGCCGATGGCCTTGTTGAGGTGGTCGACCTGCACGCGCACCTGGTCGCGCAGGTCGCCCTTCGCGTCGCCGGCCGCCTGGGAGACGGCGTCGCGCAGCTGCTGGCCGGCCGCCTGCAGCTCCTGCGCGTTGGTCGCCGAGCTCAGCGCCTGCAGCGCCTGGCCGACGTCCTTGCCGTTGTCGTGCGCCGTGTCCTCCGGCGAGTCGCCGCACCCGGCGGCGACCGGCGCGAGCGCCGCCGCCGCAACCAGCGCCAGGAACTTGCGCGGCACCGGCATCACATGCCCTCCCTCGGGGCGAAGGTCAGCATCAGCTCGAGCAGGCCCTGGACGATCAGGCCGATCCCGACGACGAGCACGATCGTGCCGAGCCCGATCTCGGGCGAGGCGAGGATGATGATCCCGGCGGCCAGGCCGAGCACGCCCCACAGCAGGTGGGCGATGCGGCCGACCGGATCGGCGATGCCCCGCACGATCTGGAGCACGCCGACCACCACCCACCAGAAGCCGAGCACGAGGGCCACGGTGACGACCGACTGACCGGGACGGACCATGAGCGCGAGCCCGGTCAGCACCCCCAGCAGCCCGAGGACGACGTCGAGGATGCGGAAGCCGATCGCGACGTCGCCGTGCGCGACCCCGAGGATCAGGAGCCGGACGCTCCAGACCGCGAGGTAGATCCCGAACACGAAGCCGACGACCATGAGGGTCGGCTTGGGCCAGAAGAGCGCGACGAGGCCGACGATGATGCTGAGCACGCCGGCCAGCGCGGTCACCCAGCGCGGCAGACCGCCGTCCCCGGACCCCGGCTGGCCGAAGGCCGCCGCGGCGGGCTGCGGGCTGATCGCCGTCATGTCCGGAGGGGCCGGTCGGGTGCGGTGAGCATGTCCAGACGCTGCGCGGCGGACGGGTGGAAGCGGATCACCCTGCGCGGGTGACAACAGGCCACTCGCCCGTGCTCGACGGTCGGCCGATGGCGGAGTACGAGATCAGCATCAAGGGCCGGGTCGACCCGAGCCTGCTCGGCGACCTCGGTCCGCTGGAGGCCGACGAGCGTCCGGCCATCACGGTGCTCCGCGGGCCGCTGGCGGGCCAGGACGGCCTGCGGCAGCTGCTCACCCGCCTCCAGGACCGCGGCCTGGAGCTCGTCGAGGTCCGCCAGCTCGACCGCGGCCCGGGCGAGTGACGAGGGTGGCTGCGGTGGTCGGTCTGTACGAGATCCGGTTGCGAGGGCGTTTCGACGACGCGCGCAGCGCGCGGTTCGCCGAGTTCACGGACACCTTGCACGTCGAGGAGACGATCCTGCGCGGCGAGGTGCTCGACCAGGCCGAGCTGCACGGCGTGCTCCAGCAGCTGCAGGACCTCGGGTTCGACCTCCTCGAGGTCCGCCCGGCGGCCGCCCGCCGGTGACGCCGGCCCGAGCCGGGCACGATCTCTTTGTGAACGACTTCTCAGCGGCGGCCCAGCGCCTGGAGCGTCTCGGCCCGCTCGCTCGGCGTCTGGCGGATGAACGACCCGATCCCGGCCGCGCAGACGATCACGAAGCCGCCGGCCCACAGGATGCTCAGCAGGGTGAAGGCCACGCCGATGGCCCCGAAATCGTCGGCCGCCGCGCCCATCGCCCGCGGGACGTAGATCGCGCTGCCGATCGACAGCACCGTCATCCCGACCGCGGTGAGAGCCGCCTGGGGCCACAGGGTGTGCCACGAGAGCCGCCGCGAGAGCAACATGTAGGGGGTGGTGAGCCAGAGGCCGAACGCTGTGGCCAGGCCGATCACCGCGCCGACCGCGCCGCTGAACGTGTCCTGGACGACCGGGAAGAGCGCACCGTAGACGGCCAGGAGCGCCAGCCACGCCAGGCCCCATCCCGTCGACCGCATGCCGCGCCGCTCCAGCCCCCAGGCCAGCTCGTAGGTCCGCTGGAGCGCGCGGGTGAACGCGAGCGCGCTCAAGGTCACGATCACGATGCTCGCCGTCGTCAGCCCGGCCCCGTCGGCGGGCGTCGCGAACGTCTCGTGCACGACCCGCGCCGCGTCGCCGTCGAGGTCGAACCGCCGCACCAGCGAGTCCCCGAACGAGCTGCCGTCCCCGGCGCCGACGCTCGCCAGCACGATGAGCAGCGGGATCAGCGCGCTGAAGGCCTGCGCCCCGACGACCAGCGACCGGTCGACCACCTCGAGCGTCAGCAGGCGGTGGAGGATGTCGCGCAGGACCCCCAGCACGACCAGCGCGGGATGGGCCCAGCGCCTGGTCGTGGGGTCGGCGGGCGTCACGGCCGTCTCCCGGATGAGCGCGGGCGCGACGCCCACGGCGCCCACGCCCGCGCCCGGAGGCCAGGATGGTCAGACGGTCTGCCCCGCGCGCTCCAGCGCGCCGCGCAGCGCGTCCTCGAGATCCGAGCTCAGCGACGTCTGGATGATCTCGCCCGGGACCTTGATGTCGGCCAGGATCTTCTCGGTGTTGGCGTTGCGCACCAGGGTGATGAGCGCGGCCTTGCCGTCCTCGAGGTGGGAGCCGAGCTCCTTCATGAACTTGTCGTCCACGCCCGCATCGCTGAACTTCCCGGCGATCGCGCCCGTCGCGGCACCGATCGCCATGCCGAAGAACGGCACCAGGAAGAGCAGTCCGATGAGGCCGCCCCAGGCCGCGCCGCCCAGCGCCCCGACGCCGGCCATCGACGGCTGGTGGAGCTTCACCTTGCCGTCGGCCTTGCGCTCGACGATCACCAGGTCGTCGAGTCCTACAAGATGCGCCTTCTCCGCCTCGACGAGGTTCGAGGCCACTCGCTGGGCGGTCTCGACGTCGGGATAGGCGATGGCGATGAGGTCACTCATGCGGTGCTCCTTGGTCGTTGACGATCGCCGCGGATGCTCAGCCGTCGGCGGGTGGCGCGGCGTCACCCGTAGGGGGTGACGCACGTCCAGCCAGGTCCGCATGAGCCTCGGGCGGGCGCGGAGGCGCTCACGCGCCGAGCCGCGACGGCACGCGCGCTTCGCCCGCCAGCCCGCTCGGGGCGACGAGGCCGAGCTCGCGCGCGCGGCGCACCGCGTCGCGCCGGCCGTCGGCGTCGAGCTTGCGGTAGATGCTCTTGAGGTGGCTCTTGACCGTGTTGAGCGTGACGAACAGCTCGCCGGCGATCTCCTGCGAGGTGAGCATCGTCGGCAGGTAACGCAGGACGGCGAGCTCGCGGCCGCTGAGCTCCTCGCGCAGCGGCGCGGCCGGCGCGCCGGCGGCGTCGCTGCTGCCGGTGCGCACGAGCTCGAGCACCTCGCCGATGAGCGACCGGTGCGTCGTGCCGAAGCGCAGCAGCCGGCCGAGCACCGGCTCGATGCCGGGCGCTGCGTCGGCAATCGCGAGGCGGACGCCCTCCGGCTCGGCCAGGTCCAGCGCGCGCTCCGCCAGCCGCGCGGCCCCGGCGGCGTCGCCCTCGGCGTCGCGGGCGGCCGCCTCGGCGGCCAACGCGCCGATCCCCTGCGGCGTCGCTGCCTCCAGGCCGTGGTCGGCGACCAGGCGCGCGGCGCGCTCCTGCGCCGCCGCGGTCTCGTCGGCGGCCAGCAGCGCGAGCACCGCGGCCAGCTCGTAGGCCGGGGCGTCGGGGGCGTCAGCGATCTCGTGCGGCGGGTCGCCGAGTGCGCTGCACAGGCGCAGGCGCAGCGCCGCGGCCTGCTCGGCCATGAAGGGCGGCAGGTCCCACCCGTCCGTCGCAGCGTCCAGGGCGGCCAGCCGAGCGGCCAGCCCGTCGGCATCGCCCGGGCGCACGATCCGTCCCCCGACGAGCTCGATCTCGAGCTCGAGGACGCGGCCGCCGGGGACGGGCAGATGGGCCGCCGCGTCGCGGGCCTGCGCGTGCTCCGTGCTCGCCAGCAGCGTGTTGCCCTGCTCGGCGGCGACGAGCGCCCGGGCGAGGTGCGCGGCGGGGAGGACCTCGCCGGGCCCGGAGCGGGCTAGCACCTCGTCGGCACCGGCGGCGGCGCGCAGGCGCCCGGCCAGGGCGTGGAGCAACGCCCGCTCGGCCTCGGCCTGACGGGCCATGCGCGGGTCGGACGCCGCGACGGCGAGCTCGACCGCGGCGCGCAGCTCGACGTCGGCCGCGTCGTCGCCCGCGGCGCCGTGCAGCCGCCCGAGCTCGAGGTGGGCGAGGGCGCGGGCGTGGCGGTCGCGCTCAGGCGAGGACTGCGACCAGGCGCGGGCGGCGGCCCGCTCGCGCAGCCCCGCGCGTGCGTCGCCGTGGATGCGCGCCCGCTCGAGCCGGACGAGCGACAGGTCGCGCATGAAGACGCCGCGCCGCGCGGCGGCGAGGCGGTCGCGTCCACATGCGGCGGCGCCCAGGAGCTCCTCGGCGCGCCCGTCGTCGCCGTGGTCGAAGCTGCGCGCGGCCGCCACCAGCGCGACCTGCGGCCGGGCCGCGACGGCCTCGGGCGGCATCGCCGCGAGGGCGTGGTCCAGGACCTCGCCCGCGCCGGTCTCGCGCAGGCGCAGCCAGTGCTCGACCAGCACGCCCGACAGGAGGTCCCAGTCGCCCGCCCGGGCCGCGTGGGGCAGCGCCTCCTCGGGCAGGCCGGCGTAGGCCAGCCAGCGGGCGGCGCGCCGGTGCTGCTCGAGCACGGCGGCCTCGCCGCGGCGGGCCAGCTGCGCGCGCAGCAGCTCGCCGAACAGCGCGTGGTAGCGGAACCAGGTCGCGCGGCGGTCCAGCGGGACGACGAACGCGTGGCGTGCCACGAGACCCTCGAGGGTGGCCTGCCCGCCGGCGCCGCCGGTCAGGGCGTCGGCCAGCGGCGCGGTGACGCGGTCGAGCACGGCCGTGCGCAGCAGCAACTCGCGCGCGGGCGCGGGCTGGCGGTCGAGGACCTCCTCGATGAGGTAGCCGACGACCGCGCGGTCGTCGCCGGCGAACTCCGAGACGGCCGCGGCGGGATCGGGGTGGTCGGCGAGCATCAGCGCAGCCAGCCGCAGGCCGGCGGCCCACCCCTCCGTCCGCGCCACGAGCGTCTCGACGTCGGCCGGCGCCAGCCGGATCCCCTGGCCGGTCAGCAACTCGTCGGCCTCGGTCACGGTGAAGGCGAACTCGTCGGCGCGCAGCTCGGCGAGTCGGCCCTCGACGCGCCAGCGCTGGAGCGGCAGCGCGGGATCGACCCGGGTGCTCAGCACGATGTGCGGCGCGCCGGGAAGCTCCATCAGCGCGCGCAGGACCGCCCAGAGCACCGCCCCGCCGGCCTCGTGCACATCGTCGAGGACCAGCACCTGCGGGCCGCCGCGCCCGCCCGCGGCGCCGCCGACGGCGGCCGCGATGCGCGCGGCGGCCGCGCCTGCGTCCGTCGGCGCCGGCCCGTCCAGGGTGTTGGGCGGGGCGGCGGCGGCCAGCCGCTTCCACAGGCCGGGAAGCGCGCGAGCGGCGGCGTCGAGCGTGACCCAGGTCACCGCGCCGGCGCCGGGGTGGGCGCGCGACCAGCCCGCGAGGAGCATGGTCTTGCCCGCCCCGGGCGGCGCGGCGACGAGGGTGAGCGGGTGGGCGACCGCCCGCTCGACACGCCGGTGCAGCCGTTCTCGCTCGACGGTCGCGGCCGGCAGTTGCAGGCTCGTTGCCCCATGGCGTGACGTCCCGGCCTGGCGCGACGCGGAGGAGATCCCGCGGTGCCGGGTCGTGCGTTGCGCCCCAGGGTCGCTCGGAACCCGCATGTAGGCGAGATTTACGCAGGTTGCGGCGTCGCTGCCGTCATCCGAAGCGGATGATCCATGCACGGAAAAGCGGCGCGCCGTCGCTCAGTCGTGCGGCGCCAGCAGCCCGAGCTCCCGGGCCCGGCGCACGGCGTCGCGGCGCCCCTCGGCGCCGAGCTTCTCGTAGATGTGGCGCAGGTGAGTCCGCACCGTCGACTCCGAGACCGTCAGCGCGTCCGCCACGTCGGCGGCCGTCATCGCGCTCGGCAGGTAGCCCAGCACCATCAGCTCGCGGTCGGTCAGCGGCGAGGTCAGCGTCGCCTCGGGCGCGGGGCGCGCGTCGCGCAGGTGATCGAGGATCTCGGCGACGAACGCCGCGTGGCGGGTGGGCCCGGACGCGTGGCGGGTCAGCAGCGGGTGCGCCCGGTGCGCGTCCTCGACGAACGGCCGGACGAGGCCCTCGGCGACCGAGAGGTCCAGCGCCTCCTCGATCGCCGCGTGCGCCTCCACCCCGTCGCCGAGCTGGTCGAGGGCGATCGCGTAGGTGATGAGGTGCCAGACCGTGAGCTGGCGGCGCTCGCGGTGCGCCTCGTCCAGGCGCGGCCGCAGGGCCGCGATCGAGCCCTCGGCGTCGCCGCCGCGCAGCCGACGGCGGGCGATCACGAGGTCGGTGGCCGGGTACTCGTTGGCCGCCAGCGCGCCGACGAGCGCGTCGGCCTCGGCCGTCCGGCCGGCGCGGTCCAGCAGGCGGGCGCGGTACAGGTCGAGCGACGCGGCGTGCGGCGGCGGGTAGGGGCAGCGGGCCAGGACGTCCTGCGCCTCGGCGATGCAGGCGGCCGCCTGGCCGTCCTCGGCGCCGGCCTCGAGCGTGACGACCTCCCACAGCAGGACCGTGAACCAGAGGACCGGGTCACGCAACGGGCCGGCGGCCCGGCGCGCCGCCTGGACCCCGGACGCCGCCGACGCCAGGTCGTTGGCCTGGTAGGCGGTGACACTGCGTGCGATCGCGACGCGGACGGCCGCCTCGGGCGGCAGCGGATCGTAGGCCGCCACGGCCGCCGCGACGTGGCGGGCGGCCGCGCGCAGGCCGCCGGTCGAGCACGACACCTCGGCCAGCGTGGCCCAGGCGCGCGCCGCCAGCGCCGGGCGGCCGGTGTGGTCGGCGCGGGCCGCCGCAAGCAGCAGGTGCGGCTCGGCGGCCACCGCGTCGCCCAGGTCGTGCTCGAGCGTCCCGAGCTCGAGCCACGCCAGTGCGTCGTGGCCGCCCTCCCCTCCGGCCTGCGCGATGCGGTGGGCGGCCGCGGTCGCCGCGGGGAGGTCGCCGGCGTGGCGGGCCCGCAGGAGCGCCGGCACGAGGTCGGCCTCACCGTCCGGCGCGGCGCCCTGGCGCATCCGCCGCGCGGTGACCGCGTCGCCGACGGCGAGCAGCGCGAGCTCCAGCCCGGCGCGCACGGCCGCCGGCGCGGCCGCCGCGGCGGCGAGGGCGCCCGCCGACGGGGGCGCCAGGCGCGCGTCGAGCAGCAGGTCGACCGCATGCGCGGCCAGCAGCTCGTCGTGCGCCATGGCGTCGGTCAGCGTCTCGTCGTGCTCGGAGCCGACCACGATCCCGCCCGCCGTGCCGCCCAGCGCGTGACAGGCGACGCGCTCGTGCAGGGCCAGCGTCGCCGCGGGCGGCCCGGCCTGTAGGCGCGCGAGCGCGGCCGCACGGAACAGCCGGTGCAGCCGGAAGGTGTGGGGGCCCCAGGCGGCGCGGACGAAGAGCCGGTGCGCCCGCAGCTCTCGCAGCAGCACCGCTCCGCCCTGCGGCGGCTCGAGCGCGGCCTGGACGGTCGCGGCGTCGAAGGTGGCGGCGACCGCCAGGCGGACCACGGCGTCGCGCAGCTCGGCGGGCGCGTGGTCCAGCGCGGCGAGCAGGTGGTGCACGAGCACGGCGTCCTCACCCACGAGCACCTGCGGGCCGATCGCCGCGGCCAGCCGCACGCCGGCGCACCAGCCCTCGCTGGCCCAGGCCACCGCGTCGACGTCGTCGTCGCTGCACCGGCGGCCCCCGAGGGTCAGGACGCGCGCGACCTCCTCGGGGGTGAACGCGAGGTCGTCGCCGTCGAGCGCCACCACCGGGCCGGCGGCGGCGAGCTCGGCCATCGGCAGCGCGTGCTCGCGCCGCCCGCTGAGCACGAGCGCGCTGCCCGTCGCCCGCTCGGCGGCGGCGCCGCCCAGGGCGACGAGCTGCTCGGGGCCGAGCGCGTGCGTGTCGTCGACGACCAGCACGGCGCCCCGGCGGCGCAGCGCCGACAGGGCCTGCGCCAGGTCGTCGTGCTCGCCCGCCTCGAGCCAGGTCACCCCGCCGGCGCCGCGCGCCACCAGCCACTGGCGCAACAGCACGCTCTTGCCCGAGCCGGGCTCCGCCGCGAGCAGGACGACGCCGCCCGCGGCGGCGGCCTGCGCGACGCGCTCCACGAGGAGCGGGCGCCGCAACCACGGCGCCGCCGGCCGATCGGGAGTGGTGGCCTGCTGTCCTGGCATCGCTGATGCCGCGGTACGAGCGGCGGCCCAGCCGTCATATCACGCCGGAGCGTTGGGGATCGCCCGTCGGGGGCGATCACCCGGTCCGGGTGACGAGCGGCCACCCCCCGGCGACCGAGCATCAACCCCATCATGTCGACGCCTCCCGTCTCACCCTCCACCCCGCCGCGGGTCAGCCGCGCGGAAACCGGCGACGCCAGCGGCTGGGTCCTGTTCGCGGCGATCCTGCTGCTCATGAGCGGCGCCTTCTCCGTCATGTTCGGCCTGGCGGCGATCATCAACGACGAGGTCGTCACGGTCGGCGGCGACCAGGGCCCCACGATCTGGGACTTCACGGCGTGGGGCTGGATCACGCTGATCATCGGCGCTGTGATGATCCTCACCGGTCTGGGCCTCTTCGCCGGCAACCGGATGGCACGCTGGCTCGGGGTGGCGTTCGCGACCCTCAACGCGCTCGTGCAGTTCGGGACGATCTCGGCGTTCCCGCTGTGGTCGCTGATGGTCATCGCCCTCGACGTCATCATCATCCACCAGCTGGTGGCGCGCTGGTACGAGTAGGCGAGCTCACCTGGCTGGGCCACGCCACCGTCCTGATCGACCTGGCCGGCGTACGAGCGCTCACGGACCCCGTCCTGCGCCCGCGCGTCGGCCATCTCGTGCGCCACGCCCCTGCGGCCCGGCTGCCCGCCGGGCTCGACGCCGTCCTGATCTCTCACCTGCACCGCGACCATCTGGACCGGCCCACCCTCCGCGGGCTGCCCGCCGGCGCGAGGATGCTCGGCCCGCGTGGGCTGGCCGCGGCGCTGCGCGGCGACCCGCGGGCGCAGGAGCTCGACTGCGGCGACGTCGCGCAGCTCGCCCCGGGCGTCACGGTGACGGCGACGCCCGCCCGCCACGACAACCGCCGCTCGCCGCTGGAGCGCCGCGAGCGCGGGCCCGCGCTCGGGTTCGTCGTCGAGGGCGACGGCGTGCGCGTGTACTTCGCCGGCGACACGGACGTCTTCGCCGGGATGCAGCGCATCGGCGCGCCGGGGCTCGACGTCGCCCTGCTGCCGATCGCCGGCTGGGGCCCGCGCCTGGGTCCCGGTCACATGGACTCGGCCGGCGCGGCGCAGGCCGCGGCGCTGCTGCGCCCGGCCGTGGTCATCCCCATCCACTGGGGCACGTACCTCGTCGCGGGACTGCACCGGCGCGACCCGGGGCTGCTCGAGCGCCCCGCGCAGGAGTTCGCGCAGGCCGTGGCCGCCGCCCCGGGCGTGGAGGTCGCCGTGCTACGCCCCGGCGAGACGCTGCGGCTGGGCGGGCGCAGCCGCGGCGCGCCCGTCGGCGACGGCGCCGCGTAGGCGCCAGCCGTGCACCACGAGGACGACGCCCTGCACGATGAACCCGATGCCGGCCAGCACGGCGAGCGTCGCGAGGCTCAGCTTCGGCAGCGCGAGGACGGCGACGCCGATGCCGGCGTCGATCAGCCCGCCCAGGAGCCGCAGCGCGCGATGCTCCCCCGCGCGCACGACGGCGCGCACGATCTCGACGATCCCGGCGAACACGAGCCACGCGCCGAGGGCGACGATCAGGACGAGCAGGGTCTCGCCAGGCCGGCGCACGACGATGATCCCGGCCAGGACACCAAGGACGCCGACGACGATCCGCAAGGTGCGATCCCCGTGATCGTCGTCGGCGAGAGCCAGGCCGATGGCCAGACCACTCAACACCATGAGGTTGATCCCGCTGATGAGCGCGAGCGCCAGCAGCGTGATGTCCGGCCACACGATCGCCATGATCCCGGCGATCGCCGAGAGCGCACCGGCGACCACCGGCGCCCACCAGGCCCGGAAGGCGCGGGTCTCGTCACCGGCCGCCATGCCCGGCCTCAGATGCGTCCATTCCGGCACGCTACGTCCGCTGCGGGTGACGACCCCTCACCCGGTGCGGGTGAGGGGTCGTCACCCAGCGCGCCCGTAGCGTCGCGCCATGCCTGTTGCCGCCGCCCCCGCCCTCAACGACGTCCAGCTCGTCGAGCTGCTCTCACTGCTCAACGACGTCGACAGCGTCGAGCTCAAGCTCACCGTCGACGAGTCCTCGCAACGGTCCGCCATCCTGGCGCTCGGGCTCGACCCGCTCGACGCCCAGGTGCGCATCGTGCAGTTCTTCGACACGCCCGACCTCGAGCTCGAGCGCGCCGGCGTCGTCGTCCGCGCGCGCCGCGTGCAGGGCAAGGGCGACGACGCGGTCGTCAAGCTGCGCCCCGTGGTGCCCCAGGAGCTCCCGGCGCGCCTGCGCCAGTCGCGCGACTTCGTCGTCGAGGTCGACGCCATGCCCGGCGGCTTCGTGTGCTCGGGCACGCTGAAAGCCGTCCCGCGAGCGCCGGTCCGCGAGACGCTCGAGGCCGGCGGCTCGGTGCGCAAGCTGCTCAGCAAGGAGCAGCGCAGCTACTACGAGGCGCACGCGCCGGAAGGCGTCGGCCTCGACGACCTGGCGCGCCTGGGCCCGATCTTCGTGCTCAAGCTCAAGGGCGTCCCCAAGGGCTTCAACCGCAAGCTCGTCGCCGAGCTCTGGCAGTACCCCGACGGCACGCGGATCCTCGAGCTGTCGACGAAGTGCCTGCCCGCCGAGGCGTTCCAGGTCGCCGCCGAGGCCCGGGGCTTCCTCGCCGAGCACGGGATCCAGGGTGGCACCGGACAGTCGACCAAGACGCGCAAGGCGCTCGAGTTCTTCTCGCGGGAGCTGCGAGGGGAGCGCGACGAGGCTTGAGGCGCCCGGTCGTCAACCTGATCCTGCGGTCGGCGCGCCGGGCCACGCTCACCGGCGCGGTCACCGCGATCGTCGCCTTCGCGACGACGTTCACGCTCGCCGCCGCGCTCGCCGAGCGCCTCATCGAGCCCAAGACGTTCAAGACATTCCCCGAGGCGTGCTGGTGGGCGGTGCAGACGGTGTCGACCGTCGGCTACGGCGACCTGACACCGGTGACCACCGCCGGGCGCTTCGTCGCCTCGGTGGTCATGCTCTTCGGGGTCGCGCTGGTCCCGGCCGTCACGTCGATCGTGGTCGCCATCCTCGTCGAGCAGCACCGCGGCGGGGCGGAGGACGAGGGGTTCACGGCCCCGCCGTCGTCGTCGGCGCCGGCACGGTCACCGTCACCGTCGCGGTCTCCGTGACCGTCGCCGTCTCGGTCCGCGGCGGCGCGACCGTGACGTTGTTGGTGGTCTGCGCGAGGGTCGACGTGACCGTGCTGTGACGGGTGACCGTCTGCGTGTCGCCGTCGTCCCCGGAGTCGAGGGCCAGGGCGACGCCGGCGCCGGCCAGCGCCGCCACGGCCATCAGGGCGGCCACGGCGCCCGCCGACGCGCCGCCCCGCCGCTGCTGTGGCGGGCCGGGCGGCGGGGGCGGCGTGCCCGGCGGCGGGATGGCGGCCGGGTCAGTCACGCGCCAGGTAGGCCAGGACCTCTTTGTCGTGGTCGACGTAGCGGTCACCGCTGACGTCGACGACGACCCGGTCGATCGTGCCGCCCGTGAGCGGGAACGGCGCGCGGTAGTCGGGGCTCACGGCCGAGCCGCTGTCGCGGCCCACGCAGATCCCGTCCCCGACGAGGCTGAAGGTGCCGGGCTGCGTGACGATCTCGTCCGAGACGACCGGCTGCGTGTCGACGTACAGCGTCAGCGTCCCGAGCGCGCTGCCGTTGACGGGGTCGTCGCCCGTCTTGGCGAACTCGGCGCTCAGGACGTGCGCCCCGGGCGGCACCGGGTCCGGCGAGCTGATCGTCTGGATGCGCTCGCCGAGCCAGTTGTAGGTGTAGTGCAGCCGGCGGCCCATCAGGTACAGCGCGTGCCCGCCGGCCACGCCGCCGTGGGCGAACAGGACGCCTTCCGCGTCCGGCGTGTCCAGGGTCACGCCCGCCGCGATCGCGTAGGAGCGCCGCCGGATGTTGACGCCGACCGATTCGGGGATCTCGGCCGTGTCCGGGTAGTAGACGTAGCGATCGCGCGGCTCGCTGGGCTGCGGGCGTGGCGAGGACATGATCTCCAGGGCGGTGCGGTCGTCGAGCGGCAGCCCTCGGTAGATGCCGGCGTAGTAGAACCACAGGCCCTTCAGGTGCTCGAGCCGGTCGGGGTGCTCGGCGGAGAGGTCGTGGATCTGGCTGCGGTCGGCCCGCAGGTCGTACAGCTCCCAGCGGTCGCGGTCAAAGCCGCCCCAGCCGGAGATCGGCGGGTGCAGCGCGGTCGCCAGCCAGCCCTGGTGGTAGAGCGCCCGCATCCCGAGCATGGAGTAGAACTGGGTCTCGCGGCCGGGCGCCTGCGGCTCGGTGAACGAGGCCGCGAAGCTCTCGCCCTCGATCGGGCTCTGCGTGTAGCCCTTCAGCACACCGGGCGGCTCGATCGCCAGCAGCTCGTAGAGCGTCGGGACGATGTCGACGGCGTGCACGTACTGGTGGCGGACCTCCCCGTGCGCCGCGATGCCCATCGGCCAGGACACGATGAGCGGGTCCGCCACACCGCCCTCGTAGCCGGCGAAGCGCTTCCAGTAGGGAAACGGCGTGTCGAACGCCCATGCCCAGCCCGTGTTGTAGTGGTTGTACGACGTCGGGCTGCCGAGCTCGTCCAGGCGCTCGAGGTTGGCCTCGATCGTGTCGGGGATGTTGTTGAAGAACTTGTTCTCGTTGAACGACCCGTTCGGCCCGCCCTCCCCGCTGGCGCCGTTGTCGGACACGACCACGACGATGGTGTTGTCGAGCTGCCCCGACTCCTCCAGGTAGTCGATGACGCGGCCGATCTGGGCGTCGGTGTAGGACACGAAGCCGGCGTACACCTCCGCCATGCGGGCGAACAGCCGGCGCTCGTCGGCGCTCAGCGAGTCCCACGGGCGCACCACGTCCAGGGCGGGCCAGGGCTGGCCGTCCGGCCCGGTCGCCTCGGGCTCGCCGTGGGGGTTGATCGGCGACAGCTCGACGTCCTGCGCGAGCAGGCCGAGGCGCTGCTGGTTGGCCAGGATCCCGGCGCGGATGGCCTCGTAGCCCTCGTCGAAGCGCCCGGCGTACCGGTCGGCCCACTCCTTGAACACGTGGTGGGGCGCGTGCGCGCACCCGGGGCAGAAGTACATGAACCAGGGCTTCTCGGGGGCGACCGCCTTGGCGTCGCGCACGAACTCGATGCCGCGGTCGGCCAGATCGGCTGAGAGGTGGTACCCGTCCTCGGGGCGGCCCGGAGGCTCGACGATGTGGTTGTCGTAGACGAGGTCGGGATACCACTGGTTGGTCTCGCCGCCCAGGAATCCGTAGAACCGCTCGAACCCCCGACCGAGCGGCCAGCGCGCCTTCCACGAGGAGAGGTCGATCTCGTCGCCGGGCGTCAGGTGCCACTTCCCGATGGCGTAGGTGTTCCAGCCGCGCTCGTTGAGGACCTCGGCGATCGTGCCGTTCTCGAACGGGATCCGCGCCGAGAAGCCGGGAAAGCCGGCCGAGGCCTCGGTGATGCAGGCCATGTTGTTGGAGGTGGCGTTGCGGCCGTTGAGCAGGCTCGAGCGCGTCGGCGAGCACAGCGCGGTGGTGTGGAAGTTCGCGTAGCGCAGCCCGGCGTCGGCGATCCGGCGCATCGTCGGCGTCTCGATCGGGCCGCCGAAGACGTCCATGGCGCCGTAGCCGACGTCGTCCCAGACGATCATGAGGACGTTGGGCGCGCCCGCGGGCGCCCGCGGCTGCAGGAACGGCGTCCAGTCGGGCTCGGCGTCGCGGATGTCGACCGCGATCCGCCCGTTCCACGGTTGCTGGGGCACTGCGACGGTCCACCTCTCGCGTCGGGCCGGGACAGGCCGGATGCTCGGCGGCGGTCGGGTGAGCCGGGATCACCCCGCCCGGGTGAGCACACCCCCGGGTCGCGAAGGTCAGGGTCAGCCCGCCGACCGCCGTCAAGCATCGCCGAACGGGCCAAGAGCGGTAGGTTCTCCCCATCGTGAAGCCGATCCGAACGACCAGTGATCCCCGCTACGTCAAAGCGATGAGCCATCCCGTCCGCGCGCGGATCATGGCCATGCTCGGTGAGCGCGAGGCCAGCCCGAAGGAGCTGTCGGACTGGTTGGGGGTGTCGCTCGGGGCCACCGCGTACCACGTGCGCAACCTCCACAACCTGGGGATGATCGAGCTCGTCGGCGAGTCCCGCGTCCGCGGGGCGGTGGAGCACCACTACCGCGCCTCGGCGGAGCTCGCGCCGGCCGGTGACGACTGGCTGGCCGTCGCGCGGGCCGCGGTCGATGCCGGCGGGTTCGACCGGGCCGACGCCATCCTGCAGCGCCTCAGCGGCAAGGTCGACGCGCGCGGATTCGCGGCGCTCGGCGCCGAGGCCCGCAAGTTCCTGGCCAAGGTCGACAAGATCGAGGCGGACGCCGCCAAGCGCCTGGCGCGCGACGGCGACGAGGACGCGATCGAGGCGAGCGTCGTGCTGCTGGCCTACGAGGCGTCCTCGCTCGGCGCGCAGATCCCCGAGCGCCGCCGCGGGGCCGCCACCAAGGCGTAGGGCTCCCGCCGCTCAGCCCACGAGGCCGCGCCCGACCGCGGGCAGCTCGAGCACGAAGCAGCCGCCCGGGCCCGGGCCGGCGACGACGTCGCCGCCGCAGGACTGCGCGAGCCGGCGCGCGAGCGGCAGGCCGAGCCCGGCGCCGTCGCCGCCCTCCCCGGCCCCGCGCACGCCGGGCTCGAAGGCGCGCTCGCCCAGCGTGGGGTCGAGTCCCGGGCCGTCGTCGCGGACCGCGAGGCGCACGCGGCCGCCGGTGCCGTCAGACAGCTCGAGCGTGACGCGCCCGCGCGCGTGGCGGCGGGCGTTGTCGATCAGCGGCGCCAGCGCGCGGCGCACGACCTCCGGCTCGCCCTCGGCGGCCGGCAGCGGCTCGTGGACCACGACGTCGACGCCCTCGATCTCGCGGGCCAGCCGGGCGAGGTCGACCGAGCCGACCGCGGGGTCGAGCTCGCGCCGCGCGATCGCCAGCAGCGTGTCGATCGCGCGGTCCAGCCGCTGGGTGTCCTGCACGATCGCGCGCAGCGCCTCGACGCGCTCGGCGTCGCCCCCGGCGCCCTCGGCGGCCAGCGCGAGCTCGGCCCGGGCGCGCAGCGACGACAGCGGCGTGCGCAGCTCGTGGGCGACCTCGCCGGCGAAGCGCTGCTCGTGGCGCCGCGACGCCGCGATGCGCGCGAGCAGCCCGTCCAGCGTGGCGGCGAGGCTGGTCAGCTCGTCGCGCGCCGGGCCGAGGTCGAAGCGGCGATCGAGGTCGTGGGCGCCCCAGTCCTCGGCGTGCTCGGTCATCTGCGCGACGGGACGCAGCGCGCCGTCCAGCGCTCGCAGCGTGGCCAGGCCACCGGCCAGCAGCGCCAGGACGGCGAACACCACCGACCCGAACAGCACCTCGTGCTGCACGTGCTCGAGCGACTCCATCGAGTAGCCCACGACGACGGCGCCGATCGGCTCGCTCGTGCGCAGGTCCAGCACGGGCTCGGCGCGCAGGCGCACGTCGCCCGACGTGTCGCGCTCGGCCGTGCGCCGGGCGCGGCCGAGGGCGACGGCGTCGCGCTCGAGCGTGGCCGAAGCGCCGCGCGGGCGCTCGACGACGCGGTCGCCCGCCAGCACCCACGAGCTGCGGTCCAGCTCGGAGTCGACCGGGGACTGGCGCACGGTGATGGCGCCGCCGGGGCCGAGGTCGAGCTCGGCCAGCTGCGCCTCGGCGCGGGCCTTGAGCACGCTCGTCGCCTGGGCCCGGACGCCGACGATGAGCAGGACGTTGGCCACGACCAGCAGCGCGCCGACCGCGACCGCCAGGGTCGCCAGCGACACGCCCAGCAGCCGCGTGCGGACGCTCACCGCAGGACGTACCCGACGCCGCGCAGCGTCTCGACGGCCTGCGGCGCGCCGACGGCGCGCAGCTTGCGGCGGATCCGGGCGATATAGGCGTCGAGGGTGTTGTCGTGGACGATCGCGCCGTCGGGCCAGCCCGCGGCGATGAGCTCCGTGCGGCGCAGCACGGCGCCGGGCCGCGCGGCCAGCGCGGCGAGCAGGCGGAACTCGGTCGGGGTCAGCGACTCCCGCGCCGGGCCCCACGCGACCGCGTGGGCGACGGGGTCCAGGACGGTGACCGCGACGGCGCCGGTGCCCGGGACCGATCCATCACCCGGACCCGGCGGGTCCTGCGCGCCGGGGATCCGGCGCAGCAGGGCCTCGATCCGGACGAGCAGCTCGGCGACCGCGAACGGCTTGGTGAGGTAGTCGTCGCCGCCCGCCCGGAAGCCGCTGAGGCGGTCGGGCAGCGCGTCGCGGGCGGTGAGGAACAGGACCGGGGTCGTGACGCCGCGCGCGCGCAGCGCCTGGCAGACGTCGCGCCCGTCGGCGTCGGGCAGGCCGATGTCCAGGATGAGCACGTCGGGCGGCTGCTGCGCGAACGCGCGCACCGCCTCGCCGCCGGACGCCGTGGCACGGACCGTCAGGCCCTCGCGCTCGAGCGCCTGGCGGACGACGCCGCGCAGCTGGTCGTCGTCCTCGCAGATCCCCGCGGTGCGTGCCGGGCCCATCGGTGCAGGATGGTACGGGCGCTCAGGCGAACCGCACGACGCTCGCGGCTCCGACCACGAGGCAGTAGATGGCCATCGGGGTCAGCGTGCGGGTCTCGAAGTAGCGGACCAGGAAGCGCACCGACAGGTAGGCGGTGATCCCGCAGACGATCACCCCGACCGCGACCTGCCCGTGGATGTGGTCGCCCGCCGACCCCGCGAGCGTCGGCAGCCTCAGCACCCCGGCGGCGAGGATGATCGGCGTCGCCAGCAGGAAGGCGAACCGCGCGGCGTCCTCGTGGCTGAGGCCGCGCCACAGGCCGCCGACCATCGTCACGCCCGAGCGGCTGATGCCGGCGAACAGCGCCGCGATCTGGAAGCTGCCGATCACGAGGCCGTCGGTCCAGCGCAGCAGCGCGAGGCGATGGTCCGACCCGCGGGCGGTCCGGTCCTCGGCGGCCTCGTCGTCGGCGCCGCGGCGGCGCAGGCGCTCGCCGGCCAGCAGGATCAGGCCGTTGAGGACCAGGAAGATGCTCGCGGCCAGCGGCTTGGCGAACACGGTGCGGAAGACGTGCTCGAGGGCCAGGCCGGTGATCCCGACCGGGATCGTGGCCAGCACGATGAGCCAGGCCAGGCGCTCGTCAGTGTCGCGCGCGACGACGGAGCGCGCGCGCAGCGTCGGGCCGAGCGTGCGGAAGAACCCGCGGATGATGCGCACCCAGTCGTCGCGGAAGAACCACATGAGTGCGAGCGCGGTCGCGCAGTGCAGGGCGACGATGTAGGCCAGGTAGAACGAGGTCTCGCTCGTGGCCTGCGAGGACTGCGTCACGAGCGTCTGCCAGCTCCCCCCGATCCATGCAGGGACCAGCACGGAGTGCCCGAGGCTCGAGACCGGGAACAGCTCGGTCACGCCCTGGACCAGCGCGATCACGACGGCTTGGAAGTACGTCACGCCCCGGAAAGTAGGGGCCGTGCCTGACCGCAGCCTGAACGGACCGCGTTCAGGGAGCGGTCAGGCTGGCAGGATGCCGGGCGATGGCCGCACGCCGGGCCCCCGAGGAGATCCGCCGCTGGCTCGCCCGCGAGCCGCCGCTGGCCGAGGTCCAGCGCGCGTATCCGGCCGAGTGGGAGGCCGTCCAGGGCGAGCTGTCGGCGGTGCTGGCCACGGGCAGCCTCGACGCCGTCAAGGACTACACCGCGGCGGTGGCCCGGCCGGCCCGGCCTGCGGGGCGGGCGGGGCGGGCGGGGCGGGCGGGCGCGGGGTCGCTGAACGCTGACGTGCGCCAGTACCTGGCCGCCGGCGCGCTCAAGCGCATGTGCGTGTCGGCGGCGACCGGCGTGCGCACCGGGCGCCTGCGGTTCAACCTCGTCAACGGCTGGATCGCGCAGCGCCTCCTGTTCGAGCACGACCTTGTGCGCAAGCCGGTGTCGCTGGGGCGCTTCCGGCTGCTGTGGCCGCTGCTGTGGCAGAAGCGCCGTCTCATGCCCCTGGTCGAGCCGCGCGGGATCTACTGCTTCTACTCGCGGCCGCTCGTGCAGCGTCTTGCGACGCTGATCGACGGCCGCCCGGCGCTGGAGATCGCGGCGGGCGACGGCACGCTCACGCGCTTCCTGCGCGACGCGGGCGCCGACGTCGTCGCCACCGACGACCACAGCTGGAGCGCCAGCGTCACGTACCCTGAGAGCGTGCTGCGCCAGGACGCGCGCACGGCGCTGCGCGAGCACCGGCCGGAGGTCGTGGTGTGCTCCTGGCCGCCGGCGGGCAATCCCTTCGAGCGCTGGGTCTTCAAGGCCCCGACCGTCGACACCTACATCGTGATCTCCAGCCGCCACGAGTACGCAGCGGGCCACTGGGCCGACTACCGGCAGCAGACCGCGTTCACCTTCGGCGAGGAGCCCGAGCTGTCGCGGCTCGTCCTGCCGCCGGAGATCGACCCGGCCGTGTACGTCTTCCGCCGGCGCGAGGCGGCCTGATGGCCGGCCCGGCCCTGACCGCCCTGTCCTCCGGCGCGGGCTGCGGGTGCAAGCTGCCCGCCGCCGACCTGCTGCCGATCGTGCGCGACCTGCCGGCGCCGACCGATCCGCGGCTGCTCGTGGGCACGCCGACCGGCGACGACGCGGCGGTCTACCTGGTGGGCGACGACCTCGCGCTCGTGCAGACGATCGACTTCTTCACGCCGGTCGTCGACGACCCGTACGACTTCGGTCGCGTCGCCGCCGCCAACGCGCTGAGCGACGTGTACGCCATGGGCGGCACGCCGCTGACCGCGCTCAACGTGGTGGCCTTCCCGCTCGAGGCGCTGGGCGCCGACGTGCTCGGCGCGATCCTGCGCGGCGGGCTCGACGTCGTCACCGCGGCGGGCGCCTCGATCGTCGGCGGGCATTCGATCGCCGACGACGAGCCGAAGTACGGCCTGGCGGTGACCGGCACCGTCGACCCGCGCCGGATGACGACGAACGCCGGCGGCCGCGCGGGCGACGTGCTCGTGCTGACCAAGCCGCTGGGCGTCGGCGCGATCGTGACGGCGGCCAAGCGCGGCGTCGGCGGCGCGGCCGAGCTGGTCGGCGCGGCGGTCGAGGTCATGGTGGCGCTCAACGCGGAGGCGTCCGCCGCGGCGGTCGCGGCAGGCGTGCACGCGATGACCGACGTGACCGGGTTCGGCCTGCTCGGGCATCTTCATCATCTCGCGCGCGAGAGCGGCCTGGCCGCCGAGGTCGACGCGGCGGCGGTGCCGGCGCTCGCCGGCGTGGACGCGCTGCTGGCCGGCCGGGACGGCGTGTCGGGCGGCAGCGCGCGCAACGTCGAGTGGGCGGCGGGGTTCGCGACGATCGCCCCCGGGGTCGACGCGTGGCGCGCGCGCCTCGTGACCGACGCCACGACCTCCGGCGGTTTGCTCGCGGCGGTCCCGGCGGCGCGCGCCGACGAGATCCCCGGCACCGTGGTCGGCCGGCTCGTCGACGGGCCGCGTGGCACCATCGTCGTGTCGTGACCGGTTGCCTGGAGCGGCCCGGGGCCGGTGCCCCGAACGGCCTTCAAAGCCGTTGGCGGCGCCTCGACCGCGCCGGGAAGGTTCGACTCCTTCGCCGCTCCGTCCCCAGGGGGTCAGACCCCTTGAGCGCGCCCGACTCAAGGGGTCAGACCCCTTGAGTGGGGGTGGCGCAGATCTGGGGCCGTTGACGCTCGGGACCGCCGGGCACATCGACCATGGCAAGACGGAGCTCGTGCGCGCGCTCACCGGCGTCGACACCGACCGGCTGCCCGAGGAGCGCGAGCGCGGCATCTCGATCGCGCTCGGCTACGCACCGCTCGCGCTGCCCTCCGGCCGGCGGCTGTCGCTCGTCGACGTGCCCGGCCACGAGCGCTTCGTCCGGACCATGGTCGCCGGGGCGACGGGCATCGACCTGTACCTCATGGTCGTCGCCGCCGACGACGGCGTGATGCCGCAGACCGTCGAGCACGCCGCGGTGCTGCGCGCGCTCGGCGTGGATCGCGGCGTGATCGCGATCACGAAGGCCGACCTCGCCGACCCGGCGCCGGCGCTGGCCGCCGCGCACGACCTCCTGCCCGGCGCCCCCGCCGTCGCCTGCTCGGCCCGCACCGGCGACGGCGTGGCCGAGGTCGCTGCCGCGCTGGACCGCGTCGCCGCGGCCGTCGCCGGCCGGGGAGCGGTGCCGGGCGACGCGGTCCTGCACGTCGACCGCGCGTTCACGGTGCACGGCATCGGAGCCGTCGTCACAGGGACGCTCTGGTCGGGCGTCCTGCGGACGGGCGACACGCTCGCGCTCCTGCCGGGCGCCCGATCGGTGCGTGTCCGCGGCCTGCAGATCCACGATGAGCCGGTCGCCACGGCGGCGGCCGGCCAGCGCGTCGCGGTCGGCCTGACCGGCGTGCGCGCCCGCGACGTCGCGCGCGGCGACGTCCTCGCCACCCCCGGCGCGCGGACCGAGACCACCATCCTGGACTGCGCGCTGGACCTCCGCGGCGCGCGGCATGGCGAGCGCGTCCAGGTCCACCACGGCACGCGCGACGCCGCCGCGCGGCTCGCCGACCTCGGCGACGGTCTGTGGCAGCTGCGTCTCGAGCGCCCGCTGCTGGCCGCCGACGGCGAGCACGTCGTCGTCCGGCGTCCCGCGCCCCCCGACACCCTCGGTGGCGGCGTGGTCCTCGACGCCGCCGCGCGCCGCCACGGCCGCCGGCCCGACGTCCTCGAGCGCCTGCGCGCCCGCCGCGACGGCCGCCCCGAGCCCGCGCCGGCACCCTCGAGGGACGACGCAGCCGCCCACACGGTGGTCGCGTCGTCGGTCGACGACCCGGAGGTGCTGGCGCGCGTCGAGGCGCGGCTGCGCGACGCCGGCCCCGGGCTGCTGAGCGAGGCGCAGTTCGGCGACGACGCCGGCGCGCTCGGGCCGCTGCGGGCCGCCGGCCGGGCCGTCCGGGTCAGCGGCCGGTTGTACGCCCACGCCGAGGTGGCCGAGGCCGTCACGGCCGACATCATCGCCTTGCTCGGGTCCGACGCCTCCGCGTCGCTGGCCGAGGTCCGCGACGCGCTGCACCTGTCCCGTAAGTCCGCCCAGGCGTTCCTCGAGCACCTCGACGCCCAGCGGGTCACGCGCCGCCTGCCCGACGACCGTCGCGTGCTGCGATGAGCGACGCCGACGCCGACACCCGCGCCCGCCTCCGGGCCCTGCCCGCCGTCGACCGCCTGGCGGCGCAGCTGCACGGCGACGGCGCCACGCCGGCCGAGGCGACCGCCGCCGCGCGCGTGGTCCTCGAGCGCCGCCGCACCGAGCTGCTGGCCGGTGCGACCGACGACCCCGACCTGACCGCGCGCGTCCGCGCGCATCTGCAGCCGTCGCTGCGCCGCGTGCTCAACGCG